>Ga0136644_10000569_pt1 | contig 29463 bp, 28 predicted proteins | sample C_130820_EF_Meta_FD_94780 | JGI IMG/M metagenome (GOLD analysis project Ga0136644, IMG submission 94780) | Freshwater microbial communities from Lake Croche, Canada to study carbon cycling - C_130820_EF_MetaG (v2) (version 2) | ecosystem: Environmental > Aquatic > Freshwater > Lake | place...
CAGACATTGCTTGTGCCATGAGATCAAAGCCAGGACGATCTGCCCATGGACCTGTTTGTCCAAAGCCAGAGATACTGGCGTAGACCAAACCAGGATTAATACTTTGTAAAGATGGGTAGTCAATACCCAGTTTTTTCATGACGCCTGGGCGATAGTTCTCGACCAAGATGTCCGCAGTTTTTACCAATTCAAAGAAGACTTTTTTGCCTGCCTCAGTTTTCAGATTGAGAGTGACACTCCGCTTATTGCGGTTCATGTTTAAAAAGCCCATGCTGTCTGAGCCTTTCATCTTGAAACCCATCGCACCTCGAGTTTGATCCCCCGTACCAGGCGGCTCGATTTTGATGACATCCGCCCCTAAGTCAGCAAGTAGCATGCAGCAGTATGGTCCAGCCATTACCTGGCTCACATCAAGTACTCGGACTCCAGAAAGGGGAAGGGGCCTAGATCCCTCTTTTATAGGTGTTTTCGTCATTGTCTCGATTGTTTTTATATGTTTAGAATGAATGTCTAATAGTATCAAAGACAATTAAAACAAGATTTGGAGACTGTATGTTGCACAAATTCCCGAAGTTCATGCTGCGTGGACTGATTGCGCTGGCATTAGCTAGCGCCTCTTTCTTTGCTGTGGCACAACAAGCTTACCCAAGCAAACCGATTCGTTTAATTGTGGGATTTGCTCCTGGCGGGGGTACTGATATTGTTGCCCGTGCACTTGCTCCCAAAATAGGCGAGATTTTGGGCCAGAGCGTCATTGTTGAGAATAAGTCTGGTGCTGCGGGAACTATTGGCGCAGACATCGTTGCTAAAGCGAACCCAGATGGCTATACCTTGTTGGTAGGCCACTCTAATTCCAACGCGATTGCACCATTCGTATTGACTAATGTGCAATACAACCCAGCAACGGATTTCACACCAATTACCTATTTGGGTTATGTGCCTAATGTGCTAGTTGTAAAAGCATCGTTACCCGTTAACTCGGTAGCGCAATTGATTGCGTTGGCAAAAGCAAACCCTGGTCAAATGACTTATGGTTCCTCTGGCATCGGAAGTACGCAACATTTAGCAGGAGCACTGTTTGCCAAAATTGCTGGCATCAAACTCAATCACGTTCCTTACAAAGGAAGTGGCCAAGCCATCATTGATCTCCTCGGCGGTCAGATCACGATGAATTTTGATACTCTGCCACCAAACCTGCAGCAAATTAAAGAAGGCAGCTTAAAAGCCTTGGCAATCTCAACACCAAAACGCTTGGCAATTCTTCCAAATGTGCCCACATTTAACGAGGTTGGTATTGTTGGCTTTGATGTGACGAATTGGTATTCCGTGATGGGGCCAAAAGGCATGGATCCAGCGATCGTGAATAAGATTGATTTAGCTGTCAAAGCGGCAATGAATGATCCACAAATCAAAAAGACGCTTGATGCACAAGGTTTACAGCCAGAAGGTCCTGCTACACCAGCAGCATTTAGCCTGTTCTTAAATGCAGAACTAGCCAAGTACCAACGCTTGGTCAAGAGCTTGAACATTAAAGCTGAATAAAACGATTGATTATGCAAAAAGATTCAGAAGCGAATGTTGCGCAAGTCAGTCTGGAGTTAGATGGTAAGTTTGCGCACATTACTTTTGATCATGTAGCAGCGCGCAATGCCATGACGGTTGGCATGTATGAAAGTCTTAAATCGATTTGTTTAGATCTGGCTAAAAATCCTGATATTCGGGTAGCTATTTTTCGTGGTGCTGGCGGTAAATCATTTGTATCGGGAAGTGATATCGCACAATTTTCTAGCTTTCAAAATGGAGAAGATGGTGTTCGCTACGAAGAAGCGATTCATGACTATTTAAATCCCTTGGCAATGCTGCCAATGCCGACAATCGCAGTGATTGATGGTATGGCTGTTGGAGGTGGTTTGGCGATTGCTACCTGCTGTGACTTTCGCATTTCAACACCAGATGCCAAGTTTGGTGTTCCCATTGCCAGAACTCTAGGCAATTGTCTCTATCCCGGGAATATCGCTTGGTTAGCTGCACACTTGGGCATGAATATTGTGCGGCGTATGTTGCTCTTGGCAGAAATGATTCCAGCCAGCGAATTACAAACACAAGGCTATCTGCTTGCTACATATGAGGCATATCAGCTCGGCAAAGAAGCCGATGCATTGGCGCAGCGCCTTGCCAAACTTGCCCCCATTACGCAAAAAGCCAGCAAGCTTGCCATGGCTCGCATTATTGCTAGCCAATTACCGGATTGCAAAGACTTGATTCGTGAAACCTATGGCAGTAATGATTTTAAAAATGGTGTGGCGTCATTTTTAAAGGGTGAGCCACCTGTTTGGACTGGCAAGTAACTCAGATTCAGTAACCCTGAGTCAGCGATTTCCAGAATTAGCTTAAAAACATTTCTTGCAGATTGTTGAGGTAGCGCAGACCTAGAGTGGTTGGCTTCAGTTTGCTGGGGTTCTCGTCTAACAAACCTTTTTTACTAGCCTCATCAAGACCTTTGCTGATCACGCTTAAAGGCAAACCGGTGCGCTCACTAAAAGTGCTGGTATCAACACCATCACTCAAGCGCAGGGCATTGAGCATAAATTCAAAAGGAAGATCTGCAGCAGAGAGCTCGCGTGATTCAATCAGTGCATTACCCTTTGTTTCTATTGCCTGCATATAGGTTTCTGGATGACGCTCACGTACTTGCCGTGTAATTTTTCCTGGATAGGAAACTTTGCCGTGAGCACCAGCACCAATGCCGATGTAATCCCCAAAGCGCCAGTAATTGAGATTGTGTTTGCACTCTTGATCTTTCTGAGCATAGGCTGATACCTCATAGCGCTTGTATCCTGCCTGAGTCAGTAGCGCTAAGTTCTGCTCGAAGATCGCATCAATCTCATCATCGCTCGGTAACTTTGGCGGAAAGTTGGCAAAGTAGGTATTGGGCTCAAGCGTTAAGTTGTAAAGAGAAAGGTGTGGGGTCTTGAACGAGAGCGCTGTTTCCATATCAGCTTTTGCAGACTCAAGGCTTTGGTTTGGCAGGCCATACATCAGATCAAGGTTGACGGATTTAAAGTGATCCAATGCGATTTGTACTGCCCGTTTAGCTTGTTCACCGTTATGGATGCGGCCAAGTGCTTTCAGTTGTTCATCAGAAAAGCTTTGGATTCCTAAAGAAATACGATTGATGCCAGCCTTGGCAAAGCCTGCTAGCTTCTCTACTTCAACTGAGCCGGGATTGGCTTCCATCGTGATTTCAGCATCGGGCTCTAAGTTGATACGAGCACGAACAGCGCAGAGGAGTTGATCCATGCCTGCCACAGAGAGCAAACTCGGTGTGCCACCACCAATAAAAATACTGTGGACTTGGCGCCCCCAAGTATTGGGGATTTCGGTTTCGAGATCAGCAATTAAGGCATTGATGTAACGCTGCTCATCGAAACCGGATTTGCCATCTTTAATTTGATGAGAATTGAAGTCGCAGTAGGGGCATTTCTTCTCACACCATGGAAAGTGAATATATAGAGCGAGTGGCGGCAAAGCCCTCAGGGTAATTGGATTGAGCACAGTATTAGGTTTGTAGCTTTAAGCGGCCAATGAGCTCACGCAGGGCTTGGCCCCGATGGCTGACGGCATTCTTCTGTGAAGGATCTAATTGTGCTGCTGTCTGATCCAGTTCAGGAAGATAAAAGTGGGCATCATAGCCAAAGCCATGACTGCCTTTGGCCTCATTCACGATGACGCCATGCCACTGCGTTTCTACTTGGATGGGCTGAGGATCATCAGCACTTTTAACAAATACAAGCGCACAGACATAGTGAGCACTACGATCTGTTTTATCGCTTAGCTCAGCAATGAGTTTTTGATTATTGGCGGCATCATCTGCAGGCTCACCAGCAAAGCGGGCAGAGTGGACTCCTGGGCGTCCATTGAGGGCGTGGGCACAAATTCCGGAATCATCTGCCAAGGCAGGCAAGCCACTGGCTGCGCTAGCATGACGCGCTTTCGCTAGGGCATTTTCAACAAAGGTATGGTGCGGCTCTTCTGCCGCTGAAATTCCAAGAGACCCTTGAGGAATTACCTCAAAGTTCAGAGGAGCTAATAGCGCCTGAAATTCTTTCAGCTTGCCAGGATTATTGGAGGCGAGCACCAGCTTTTGCATCATCTTTGCTTAGTCTTGATTTACTTGAACGCTTCAATCTGCAATTGAGTCAGCTCTCGAATGCCTTGTTCAGCCAAATCGAGTAAGGAAGTGAGTTCGTTTCTTGAGAAGGCAGCACCTTCAGCAGTACCTTGCACTTCAATCATGCCGCCTTTACCAGTCATGACAACATTCATATCGGTGTCGCATGAGGAGTCTTCTGGATAATCTAAATCGAGCACGGGAGTGCCCTGATAAATGCCTACAGAGATTGCTGCCACGCTATCGATGATGGGGTCTTGTGTAAGGGCGCCACTTTTGAGCAATTGGTTCACAGCATCTCTAGCAGCCACATAGGCGCCAGTAATTGAAGCAGTCCGTGTGCCTCCATCCGCTTGCAAAACATCGCAATCTAAATGAATGGTGCGTTCACCCAAAATTTCGAGATTAAAAATACTACGCATTGCACGGCCAATGAGACGCTGGATTTCTTGTGTACGGCCAGATTGTTTGCCTCGAGCAGCTTCGCGATCGCTACGGGTATGCGTAGAGCGGGGGAGCATGCCGTATTCAGCAGTGACCCAGCCCTCTCCAGAGCCTCTTTTGTGGGGTGGCACTTTATCCAAAATACTGGCAGTACACAACACCTTGGTATCTCCAAAGGCGATCAACACAGAACCTTCGGCATGCTTAGTAAAGGATCTGGTGATGGTGACAGGGCGCAAGTCTTTGGGTTTGCGGCCACTTGGGCGGGTGATGGTGCTTGAATTTGGGCTGCTCATGGATTTGTCCTGAATTTGGTCTAGTGGGCTATAAAGAATCTACAATGTCCATATGATATCGAGCATGACTGGTTATGGCAGCGCTTCTCGCCAAGTCTCCCTAGGAGCGGGTGTGGTTGCTGATCTGCAGGTGGAATGTCGGGCTGTCAATAACCGCTTTCTGGATTTAGGCTTTCGTCTGCCAGATGAATGCCGGGGCGCTGAGCCAGCTCTAAGGGAGCTAGTAAGCCAAAACCTCTCTCGTGGAAAAGTCGAGTTTCGGGCTGCCTGGCGGATCAACAACAATAGTGGTGACAAGAGTAGCTCTGCATCATCTAATTCCCATTCATTAGGCACCTTAAACCATGATCGTCTGGATGCCCTTTACGCACTTCAAGAAAAAGTCCAAGTCAGTTTCCCAAATGCTCGGGAGCTGAGCATGGGCGAGGTCTTACGTTGGCCTGGAGTGATTTCTGAGCCGCGTGGTGAGGAAGAGGGCTGGGTTGCTGCAACCATTGAGGCGGGTAAAGCGGCTTTAGCAGTTTTGCTAGAAAGTCGTCAGGCTGAAGGCAAGGCCTTAGTCACCATCTTAAACAACATCACCACGCAAATGCGCGAGATTGTGAAGACCATTGAGCCCAAAGTTCCGCAGTATGTGGCTCAGTATCAAGAAAAACTCACAGAACGTTTATCTGAAGCATTGGCCGCTCAAGAGCAAGCGAAATCGGGTGCTGAGCTGATGGAGCGTATTCGTCAAGAAGTTGTTCTTTATGCAGTACGAATTGACGTCGCTGAGGAGTTTGCGCGTCTCAAGACGCACTTGCAGGCAGTCGATACTGCGCTTGTTGGTAAGGGCCCAGTTGGTAAGCGCTTAGATTTCTTGATGCAAGAACTCAATCGGGAAGCCAATACCCTCAGCTCAAAGTCTGTCTCTGAGGAATGCACTCAGGCAGCTCTGGAGCTTAAACTCTTTATTGAGCAAATGCGTGAACAAGTTCAGAACTTAGAATAGTTCGTAAAATCATCCTATGACTATCGCCAGCCAAAACTCCGCTTATCAAGGTAGCATGTTGATGATTGTTGCCCCATCGGGGGCAGGTAAATCATCCTTAGTCAATGCCTTGCTGCAGGATGATGCTGGAATTAAGTTGTCCTTATCCACCACTACCCGTGCGCCGAGGCCAGGTGAAGTGGATGGTAAAAACTATCGCTTTCTATCTAGAGAAGAATTTATTCGCGAGCGCGACCAAGGGCATTACTTAGAGTGGGCTGAAGTGCATGGCAATTTCTATGGCACCTCTAAGCCGTGGATTGAATCGCAAATGCAAGCGGGCAGCGATGTCTTATTGGAAATTGACTGGCAGGGTGCACAACAAATTCGCAAACTGATTCCATCGACTCAATGGATCTTTATTTTTCCGCCGTCTATAGAGGCTTTAGAGGAGCGCTTGCGCCATCGGGGGCAGGATGATGAGGCGACGATTCAGAAACGCCTTGCCGCAGCACATGTAGAGCTCTTGCATGCTCACGAGGCTGATTACATCGTCGTGAATGACTCGTTTGATCAGGCCCTAGTGGATTTAAAGCACATCTTAGCTGCCAGCCGCCTGCGTTCTGGGCCCAGCATGGCCAGAAATCCCGCTCTTTTAAGGCGACTCGGGGTCTAATCAGTTATCCTATAGGTATTGAAGCTAAATTTAAGTGAGTTCAGGATGGCCCGTATTACTGTAGAAGATTGCCTTAAAACTATCCCCAATCGTTTTGAACTGGTATTGGCAGCAACGTATCGCGCACGTCAATTGGTTCAAGGTCACTCCCCACGTGTTGAGTCCAGAGACAAAGCCACAGTTGTTGCATTACGTGAAGTTGCTGCTGGTGTAACCGACCGTGACATGTTGACCAAAGTACCTTTGTAATTTAGGAGTTCCGGTGTGGAGCTCCCATTTGGTATTAGCAAAACATCGGAATTAGTAGGAGGGGTCTCGCCCAAAGAGACACCACTAGAAGTTAATCAAGCTGATCTCTTAAGTACGCCTTCAGATACAGCAATTCAACCTAGCAAAGACAGCGGTAAAAAATCGATTTTGGCGAGCCTACTCGCGCAGTCGAGTCGTCATTTGTTTGGACCTACCTCGGCACCCAATCTTCCCTTAAAGCATCAAGTTGTCTCAATCGAAGGTTTGCTTGCCAAGCTTACTTATCTCAAGCCTGAAGAAATTACGCAGATCAAGAAAGCCTTTCAGTTTTCAGATGCTGCTCACTTAGGTCAATACCGTCATAGCGGTGAACCTTACATTACCCATCCAGTAGCTGTTGCTGAGCTCTGCGCTACTTGGCGTTTAGATGCACCTTCCATCATGGCTGCTTTATTGCATGACGTGATTGAGGATACCGGTTGTAGCAAGGCTGACTTGGTTGAGAAGTTTGGCGCTAAAGTTGCTGAGCTAGTTGAGGGTCTCACCAAGCTCGATAAGTTAGAGTTTCAGAGTCATGCTGAGGCGCAAGCCGAGAGCTTTCGCAAAATGTTCATGGCGATGGCTCGTGATGTCCGTGTCATCTTGGTCAAGCTGGCAGACCGCACGCACAATATGCGCACCCTTGATGCTGTCCCGATGGAAAAGCGCCGTAGGGTAGCAGCTGAAACGATTGAGATTTATGCCCCAATCGCGCACCGCTTGGGCCTTAATATTATTTACCGTGACCTACAAGATTTGAGTTTTCGTTACTCCATGCCCATGCGTTTTCGGGTCATTGAGACTGCAGTAAAGCGGGCGCGTGGTAACCGTAAGGAAATTATTGAGAAGATTCTGCAAGCCTCACGGATGGCTTTTGCAAAAGCCAATCTCGATGCAGACCTGCGTGGGCGTGAGAAGACGCTGTACAGTATTTATAACAAGATGCGCAGTAAGCGTGTGAGCTTCTCGCAAGTCTTAGATGTGTACGCATTTCGTGTCACGGTGCATAGCATCGATGAGTGCTACCGTTCACTGGGAATTTTGCATTCACTCTTTAAGCCGATGCCAGGCAAGTTTAAAGATTACATTGCTATTCCGAAGTTAAATGGCTATCAATCACTACACACCACACTCTTAGGTCCTTCAGGTGTGCCGGTAGAGTTTCAGATTCGTACTAAAGATATGCATGCGGTGGCTGAGGCAGGGGTTGCTGCGCACTGGGCATATAAGGATGGCACTCCCGACATGAGTGAAGTCCAAAACCGCGCTCATCAATGGCTGCAGTCTTTGATCGATATTCAAGATAGTAGCGGTGACTCACAGGAATTCTTAGAGCACGTCAAGATTGATTTGTTCCCAGATGCAGTTTATGTCTTTACGCCTAAGGGTCAAATTCGGGCCTTACCACGTGGCGCAACTGCTCTCGATTTTGCATACTCGATTCACAGTGATTTGGGTAATACCTGCGTCGCTGTGAAGATCAATGGCTTGCAATTGCCACTGCGCAGCGAGTTAAAAAATGGCGACATTATTGAAGTGATCACCTCTGCTAATTCACAACCAAACCCTGGTTGGCTGGCTTTTGTTCGCACTGGTAAAGCGCGCGCATCAATTCGCCATTCATTAAAAACCAAGCATTATTCAGAATCATTGCAACTGGGTGAGCGTTTATTAGCCAATAGTCTGCGTCAGCAGGGGGTTGATGCAGCCTTACTGACTCCGGATATCTGGGAAAAATTGATGCACTGGACGGGCGATAAAACCCGCGAGGAGGCTTGCGTTAACATTGCCCTAGGTCGTCGTTCGCCTCAAGAGTTGGCGATACGTCTCAAAATCCTGATTGATGATGAGGGCGGTGCAGAGCAGATGCGCTTAGGTGCCTCTGACTGGATAGCGGCACCCCCAGAGCTGAACCAACACCACCATCACCATCAACGCCAAGCGATTTTGGTAGACGGACGCGAGGGTAATTCGATTCACTTCCAGACCTGTTGCCATCCTATTCCTGGCGATAACATCATTGGCTACTTAGGCAAGGGTGAGGGCTTACAAGTGCATACCAATGATTGTCCAGTGGCCTTGAGGATGCTCTCAAAAGATGGTGAGAAGTGGGTGGAAGTCGAGTGGAGTAAAGATGTCCATCGAGAATTTGAAGTGGATTTAGCAATTGATACTCGCCAAGGCAAGGGTGTCTTGGCGCGAGTTGCGAGCAGTGTCACAGCAGCAGATTCCAATATCATGAATGTATCGATGGAAGATCGCTTCAAAGAAGACTCCGTGATGATTCGTTTCACCATCCAAGTCTATGATCGTTTGCATCTTGCAAAAGTCATGCGTAGCTTGCGTACCAATCACGACGTCTTGCGCGTCACCCGCATTCGTACATCTTAGAGATACTGCACGTCTAGGATTTCAATTTCGCAAGGACCGGTAGGTGTTTGAATCACGACGCAGTCACCTAAGCGCGACTTAATGAGGGCTTTGGCAATCGGCGATACCCAACTGACATGACCTTTATCTAAATCCACTTCATCAACCCCAACAATGGTGATGGTGATTTCTTTACCAGCATCGGATCCTTCTAGTGCCGAGTAAGTGACGGTAGCTCCGAAGAAGATTTGCTCCGCATCTGCTTCACCCGATTTTCTGGCCAAATTATCGACAACCACGGCGAATTCGAGGCGCTTATTGAGAAAGCGAATACGACGATCAATCTCCCGCAGGCGCTTCTTTCCGTAAATGTAGTCCCCATTTTCAGAGCGATCACCATTAGAAGCTGCCCAGTGAACCACCTTCACAATCTCAGGCCGATCAAGGTTTAGGAGCTGTAGAAGCTCAGTTTTGATGCGTTCGTGGCCGGCAGGGGTGATGTAGTTTTTCTCTTCCATGGCATAATTATGGATGTTGCGGCTGTAGCTCAGCTGGATAGAGTACTTGGCTACGAACCAAGGGGTCGTGGGTTCAATTCCTGCCAGCCGCACCATCCTATATGGGGCCTAGTTGAAAAACTGGGCCCTTTTCATTTTCTTCAGCCCTTCATGAAGATCCCTTATAGTCGAGGTGTTCCGTTTTGGGGTGTTTTTACAAGATTCATCCCTGACAATCCTGTAGTATCAAAACCACGAAACAGCCCCTTCTTACCGATGCCAATGAATCCTGACTCCTCAACTGGAAATCCTTCGATAGCGAAGTGGGAGCAGTCCGACTCTGAAACAGCAAAAGTTGTAATTACAGGCAAGGTAGATGTGTATTCCCTGGCAGATGTATGGACACGCATTCGCGCACAACAAGATACTTGGTTAAAAACTTCCGGCAAACATAATCTGATTTTTGATGCTAGTGCCATTTCTTCGTTTGATGGCGCCGGTATTGCATTTCTAATCGATCTTGAAAAAATGCAGCAAGCTGCAGGCGGGACATTTTCGATTGTCGGTTTAGATCCTCGTTATCAACCACTATTAAAAGAGTTTGACCCCATCAGCAATTTGTTCCCAGCGCCAGTTGTAAAACCTCACAGAAGTTTTGTGGTGAGCACTGGGATGGCAGCGCAGAACTTAATGGATGATGTCCGCGGCTTAGTGTCATTCACTGGCCATCTTGCTGCTGACTTATATTGGTCTTTACGCAATCCAAATCAGGTCCGTTGGGGCGACTTTGTGAATGCTGCAGTTCAAGCAGGTATCGCTGCTTTGCCTATTGTCGGCCTGGTTGCATTCTTGATCGGTGTGATTCTTTCTTTCCAGGCTGCTATCGGTATGCAGCAATTTGGTGCTGTTTCGTTTGTAGGTCCATTGGCTGCCTTAGGAATTGTCCGTGAGATGGGTCCTTTGATTACGGCTATTTTGTTAGCTGGCCGCTCCTCTGCGGCTTTTGCAGCGGAGATCGGTACGATGACTGTTAATAGTGAGGTGGATGCTCTGGTAACTGGAGGCTTAAGCCCAATTCGTTTCTTGGTAGTGCCTAGAGTACTTGCCGGTATTTTAGTAGCCCCGATTTTGACCTTGTATGCAGATATTGTGAGCGTGATTGCTTCAATGCTTACTATGTTGATTTATGGCATTCCCTTCGTGAATTTTTACAATGGCATGCTCTCTGCAGTTAGTGTAGAAGACGTCTGTTCAGGCCTGATCAAGGCGACTTTGTTCGGTGTTGTGATTTCAGCGATGGGCTGCTTGCGTGGTATGCAGACAGGCGATGGCGCAGCTGCAGTTGGCATCTCTGCTACTCGTGCGGTAGTGAGCAGTATTGTGATGATTGTTTTGGTTGACGGTATTTTCGCCTTTATCTCCTACAAGACTGGTTTCTAATGGACGCGCCGAATAATTCCAACTACGCTATTGATGTCCAAAATCTCACTGTGGGTTATGGTTCAACCATACTTATGAAGGATCTCAATTTCAGTGTGAATAACGGTGAAATTTTTGTCATTCTTGGTGGCTCAGGTTGCGGTAAATCGAGCCTACTGAAAAATCTCTTTGGTCTTTACCAGCCGCTGTCCGGCGATGTACTCATTGAGGGTCAGAACATCACTGCCTCTCAAGGCGCAGCACGTCAAAAAATCATGACCAGTTTTGGTGTGATGTATCAGGAAGGTGCTTTATTTGGTTCTATGAATCTTTTGGACAATGTGACGCTCTTCATGCAGGAGTACACCAATTTAAGTCAAGCCCAAATGGATTTATTGGCACGCTGCAAACTCGATCTAGTCGGCCTATTGCCATATGAGTCTTATATGCCGAGCGAGATCAGTGGTGGCATGCAAAAACGGGCAGCAATCGCTCGGGCAATGGCCTTGGATCCCAAAATTTTATTTTTAGATGAGCCTTCAGCTGGCTTGGATCCAATTACCTCCGCCGACCTCGATAGAACAATTCTGGACCTGTCAAAAAATTTAGGCATTACTTTTGTGATCGTCTCGCATGAACTCGCTAGTATTTATGCAATCGCCGATAAAGTCATTATGTTGGACAAACAAGCTAAGGGCATTATTGCCGAAGGCGACCCTAAAGTATTACGGGATACCAGTACGGATCCTAGAGTGCACCAATTCTTCAATCGCATTATGAGTAAGGACGTAGCATGAACGCTAACTCAAATCCCAATTATTTCCGCTTAGGTGTTTTTGTGCTTGCGGCAATTGCTGTATTGATTACAGTGATATTGATTTTTGGAGGAGGAAAAATCTTTCAAAAGTCCTTCATGGTGGAGACCTATATTAAGCAATCGGTGACTGGTTTAGATACTGGTGCCGACGTACGCTTTAGAGGCGTCAAAATTGGTCAGGTCACCTTAATTGGCTTGTCAGGCGATATCTACGAGAAAGATATTCCATTCAATGAGCGTCGCCAATATGTTGTGGTGCGCATGCAAATTTTTGGTGACAAAGTCAGCCCCGATCAGGTCCAAGAATTTGTAGCCAATAACTTGCGCGCAAGGGTAAAGTCTATGGGCATTACGGGTGTGAACTATGTTGAGTTTGATTTTGTGGCCCCCGCGAATCTCTCACCAGCACTGGCGTTTAATTGGAAGCCCGAATATCCAGTCATTCCCTCAATGCCAAATCAGGCGGATGAAATTATTTCTGGTCTCCAGAAATTTATTACAGCTCTAAATGGTATGGACCTTGATGGCACGACTAAAAAGTTTGATCAATTGTTGGGTAATCTCAATATCATCATGGCAGGAGATGGCAAAGGTAATCAAGGCCTAGCAGTTTCTGTGCAGAATATGAATGTCATCCTGGGACGTATTGCTAAGGTTACTGATAATGATGAGTTAAATGTTCTGATGCGGGAGTTAGTGGGCTCGATGGTTGCCTTACGTCAAACAATCACCAGCATGCAGGGTGACACTCAATACACCATTGAGAACCTCAAGCAAACTAGTGAACAGCTAAATGAATTGACCCGGATTGCTAGTCAGTCACCTTCAAGCTTAATCTGGGGCGAGCCACCTCCCAAAATCGTACTTCCTTCGAATGGAACCCAAGGACAGACAGGAGCAGCTAAATGATCAAATATTTAATCTGGGGCATCCTTTCTGCAGGCTTAATGGCTTGCTCCCTACCAACCCGTGCACCGGTCACTCCAGCCAGTTGGATGGTTGACCCTGTCCGTACTGGAGCACCGCTGACACCTCGCACTCCGTTCTGGCTGAAAATCGGTGCCGTGAGTGTTGCGCCCCCGTTTGATGGCAAGTCTTTGGTTTATCGCTTAGGCGATCAACGTTATGAAAAAGACTTCTATAACGTGTATTCCACCATTCCTTCAGAGATGATTGCAAATGCGGAAAGACAATGGATTAACAAGGCCAACATATTCTCTGCAGCCGTAGGTCAAGGCAATGCATTCTTTCCTTTTTATACCTTGCAGGCAACTGTGAATGCTTTTTATGGCGACTATCGCGTGAAGCCTGAGGCTGTAGTGAGCATGGAATTTTTCTTAACCGTTGAGTATGGTGGAAAAAATAATCCTTTGATCGGCGCTAACAGCTACACCAAACGTGTTGCCCTGAAAGACAATACCCCTGAAGCCTTGGTGCTAGGTCAACAGCAGGCTTTAGCTGAGATTCTGAAAGAGTATGAGGCACAGCTTTATAAGTACTCTGCTAACTTACCGCCGCCACTAGGCCAGATTCCAGCAAAGTAAGCTAACTGAATTTTGACAATCGGGTAATTTGAGACAGTCATTTTCAAACTTCTTAGGAGGTTTAAGACGAGAGCTGCGTTCTGCTGAGTTGATCAGCTTGTTGGTAGCCTTAACGCTCTCAGTCGCTGCCTTATCGAGTGTTTCTTTTCTAGCTGACCGCATGCAAAGGGCATTTCAGTATGATGCCCGTCAGTTGCTGGCAGCTGATGTATTGATTGCTGCAGATCAGCCGGTGCCAGACGCTTTTATTGAGCAGGCACGCAGCAAGCAATTGCAGACAGCGCAAACTGTAATCTTTCCAAGCATGGCTACAGTAGGCCAGCACAGCAAGTTAGCGTCTTTAAAAGCGGTGAGTCCGCTGTATCCCTTACGCGGTGCACTGCAGGTTCAATCTCTTGATCCTAGATCTCCCGCAACAACTCCAGTGGCTGGCCCACCCAGTGGGTCGGTATGGGTTGATCCGGCCATGCTGGGCAGTTTGCAAGCAAAGCTGGGCGACCAAATGCAGCTCGGCCAAAAATCATTCTTGATTGCTGGTGTGCTCGATCGTGAGATGGATCGCGGTGCTGGTTTCATGAACTTTGCACCACGAGTGATGATGTCATTGGCTGATCTCCCTGCAACCGAGTTACTTGGCCTAGGGAGTCGGGCAACTTATCGACTACTGCTTGCTGGGCCAGATAAGCAAATTGTGGCCTATGAACAATGGGCGAAAGATTTCATTGCAATGCAGGGGTTTCGTGGAGTGCGGATTGAAACCCTTGAAAACGCCCAGCCCATCTTGCGTAAGACGCTGGAGCGGGCAGAGCGCTTTCTATCGCTTATTGCGGTATTAACAGCGATGGTTGCGGCAGTGGCTATTGCCTTGTCTGCTCGTCGTTATGCCATCAAGCAAGCGGATAGTTGTGCTGTTCTGAAATGTTTTGGAGCTACGGGAGCGATGATTCTCCAAAAGCAACTTTTTAATATTGTGGTTTTAGGTTTGCTCTCTGCCGTAATAGGTTCTTTACTAGGCTATCTAGTTCAGCTTCTCTTGACTACATTGCTTGGTAATTTGATTTTGACCAATCTGCCTGGTATTTCAATCTGGCCAATTGTATGGAGCTCACTGTTTGCATTGTTCCTACTATTGGGTTTTGCAGGTCCGCCCTTATTCGCCTTGGCGAATGTGTCGCCGATCCGATTGATCCGTAAAGAATTCAATAGCATCAATGCATCTTCTTTTTGGGTGGGTATTTGTGGTTTAGGAACCTGCGCCACGCTGATCGCGATAGCCGCAAGAGATTGGAAGCTTGCGCTCTGGGCTGGCTTAAGTTTCGGTGGGGCCATTGTGGTATTTATCAGTTGTGCCTGGTTGATATTAAGGGCGCTTGCAACCATCAATACGCAGCTTTTCTCTATTCGCTTTGCGATTACAGCGCAAAGTAGAAGAATGGGATTTGCGATCATGCAGATCACTGCATTAGGTATCGCCTTAATGGCTCTCTTAATGATTTTGCTATTACGCCAGGATTTACTCAGCGCTTGGCAGGGCAATATTCCGCCAGATGCTCCGAATCGATTCATGCTGAACGTGCAAGGTGAGCAAAAGCCAGCAATTACCCAATCGTTGGTAGCAGCCGGGATAGTTGCGCCTGATTTTTATCCCATGGTGCGTGGACGTCTGATTGCCATTAACCAACGGGATATCTCACCTACAGATTTTAAGGAAGACAACGCCAAGCGACTGGTAGATCGGGAATTTAATTTATCGTATACCGAGCGATTACCTCCTGGTAATCGCATCACTGCTGGCCAATGGATTACCGGAGACAGCCCGCAGATATCAATAGAGATGGGTATAGCAAAAACCTTAAACCTGAAGATGGGTGATCAACTCACGTTTGAGGTGGCGGGTGAACAAGTTACCGCTCCCATTACCTCTCTACGTAAACTGGACTGGGGCTCCATGCGTGTGAATTTCTTTGTGATTATGCCTCCGGCGCAACTCAATACTTTGCCGCAGTCCTGGATTACCTCTTATTACCAGGACCCCAATCAAGAGGCATTGGATTTCCAGATCAGCCAAGCCTTCCCGAATTTGACGGTAGTGGATGTCTCTGCATCGCTGAGCCAAATTCAGGACGTATTGAATAAACTCTCTGCTGCTTTGGGCTTGCTGTTCAGTTTCACTATTGCTGCAGCAGTATTGGTTTTGATTTCAGCAATCTCTGCAACGCAAGACGATCGTTTTAGAAATGCCGCTTTACTAAAAGCGCTAGGTGCTTCACGTCAAACCCTAGCCAGCATCGCTCGCTACGAATTGTTGGTCATTGGGATCACCGCAGGTACCTTGGCGGGATTATTTTCAGGAATTGCAGCTTGGGCTTTAGGTCGTTTTGTCCTAGAGATTGAATTTCATGCTTTTGCACAAGCATTTATTCTTGGAATTACTTTTGGAGTGACTGCCTGTTTGTTGGCAGGTTACCGTTTTGGGAAAAAGATTCAGGGTGCTACTGCGATGGAATGCTTAAGAGAGAGTTACTAGGTTCTTAGGTAGCTCAACCAGGCGGGTTCCCGCTAAACGGTCTGGTAGGGCTTGACGTTTGCTAGAAGCTACGCGATCCAGATGGATACTGAGCGGCCATAAGAGTAGGGCTACGGTAAACAGCATCTCAATGATTTGCCACTTTTCAAGATGCAAAGCCCATTGCAATCCAACACATGGAAGAATCCAGAGCGAGCTATAGAAGTAACGCCATGCTGCTTGACGTCTACTCAAGGTCTCTCCATGCAGATTAATCATTCGTATGCGCCACGTTTGCATCGCTAGTGTCTGACCCGATTTTGTCCAGTACCAAATGAAGTAAATCCCCAGCACAAGGTAAAGATACAAGAAGGTTAGCCAGCTTGGTAGCGAGATGCCAAACAAAATACCCAGGCCGAGGTTTGGAAGCAGAAAAGCGAAAGCGATGACGCCAAGTAGAACCAATTGTTCATAAAGGCCACACCAAATGCGACGCCAAAAATTGGGGGAAGGCAATGCGTTTAATTCTGCTGGCGTCATAGCACTACCTCAGACTTTGTAAGGGCTTAGTAAGCCGACCCAGTGTCGGAGGCGGGGGCAGTGTTATCAGTCGTTGCGCTTCTGGGCTTGGGAGCCGGAGGTGGAGGAGTGGACTGTGAGTTAATCGCGTGCTGCTGTAGCGTAGGCGCATTGATCGCCTTCGGTTTCTTCTTAGCCTCAACCTCTGCTAACTTTTTCTTTTGCTCATCGCTTAACTTTTGATAGGCACTCCATGCCTCCGCTTTTTTCTCTGCGGGGAACTTGAGGCTAGTCAGATAATTTTCTCGTGCGATGCGACGCTCTTTTTGCGATAGATTGGACCAGCTCGCCATACGGGATTGCAATCGTTGCTGGTCCTGCTCGCTCATCTTCGGATAGATGGTCGCAACTTGCATCCATTTCTTGCGGCTGTCTGGCAACATATAATCCCAGTCAGATTCAAGCGGTGCAAGTATTTGTTGTTGCGCTGGCTTGAGGCTTTCCCAGGTGCCATCTGGCTTTTTTTCTGGAATAGCAGTCGATTTACCGTGAGCGCCGCTGGTAGCGGTTTGTGCCACGGCAGGTGTAATGGCGCAGCCAAAAGTCAGTATCACTAGCGCGCTAGTGATACCAGCGATGGTTGACCTCAAGTGAAATAACATTCAATAAATAACTGATTATTTGCTTGAGATAGGGTCTGCAGCAGCATCAGAGTCGGATAGGGGACCATGCTTTAAGAAGGCCATAAAACCACTGTCTGCGTAAGCGTCTGGAGGTACGTCATCCGATAGCAAAGCTGCATCAACTTCAGCAATGTCATTAATGCGTGAGTTATCTTGCCACTGAGCAATACCAATTAGCCCAAAGACTAAAACAGCCAAGGGCGCAACCCAGCTCATAGCATCCCAAAGACCGGAGGACTGTGAGCCCCAATTGCCGGTAGCACCAGCCAATACTCGAGTTTGAACGCGCACTTTCTCAGCTTTTCTGACAGAAAGGGCTTTCATGCGAGCTGCATGGAGACGATCTTTGATGCCAACAGGCAAGCTTTCGGCGCCTTGGCGAAGCAGGGCAGCACTAGCCTGACCAAATTGGTCAGCCTGGGTCTCAGTAAGTTGGTCTTCAAAGTATTTCACAGCGTAATTCCTTTTAATTTCAATGCTTTAGCTAATGTTTGTGTTGCTCTAGAACAATGCGTTTTGACGCTACCTTCGCTACAACTCATCGCTTTAGCAGTCTCAGAAATACTGAGCTCATCCCAATAACGCATTAGGAAGGCTTCTCGTTGACGTACAGGTAATTTAGCAATTTCTGACTCCAAAGCCTGTAAAAGCTGACTTTGTTCCAGTTTTTGAGCGCCATCTTGATGAATTTCACTGTCATCTGGGGCTGAAAGTGACTCTAAAGGGTCAAAATCATCACTTTCATCGGTTTTCTTGCCCATATTTGAAAACAGGGTGACCCAGGCATTTCGCACCTTTTGGCGTCGAAACCAGTCATGGATTCGATTTTGTAGGATGCGGGTGAAAACCAGTGGAAGTTCAGCGGCAGGTCGATCGCCGTATTTCTCGGCCAACTTAATCATGGCATCTTGAACAATATCAAGGGCCGCATCGTCGTCACGCACGGCATACACCGCTTGCTTAAACGCTCGCTGCTCAACACTGCTCAGAAAATCAGATAGTTCTTGGGCTGATGCCATGCAATGGATTAGACCTGAATCCGTAAGAATTGGGATATTTTAGGGGATTGCTATAGAATATAGGGCTTACTACCTAGATTCTCATTTACGAAGTGGTTTTTCCGGTAGCAGCGCCGTTCGAACTCAGGCCACAAGCAAGAGACAGAACAGACCAAACAATTTTTTGCCGAAAATTGCAAAGGACGAAAGAAAATGAATACAAGCAGCGCCGAATTTTTAGCTACTAAAGCTAACAAAGACTCAACAAATACAAATCCCGTAGCAGCGCCCCCAGAAATGATTGGTGCTGAAATGCTTGTGCACGCTTTGCACAAAGAAGGTGTTGAATACGTTTGGGGTTACCCAGGCGGATCGGTACTCTTCATCTACGATGAAATTTTTAAACAAGATAAATTCGAACATATTTTGGTTCGTCATGAACAAGCAGCGATTCATGCGGCTGATGGTTATGCACGAGCTACCGGCAAGGTAGGCGTTGCATTAGTCACCTCAGGTCCTGGTGTAACCAATGCGGTTACCGGAATCGCTACTGCATATACTGACTCGATCCCGATGGTGATCATCAGCGGTAACGTGCCAACTTATGCGATTGGTGAAGATGCCTTTCAAGAGGCAGACACTGTTGGTATCACTCGCCCAGTGGTAAAGCACAATTTCCTTGTGAAGGATGTGAGAGATTTGCCACTCGTCTTGAAGAAGGCTTTCCACATTGCACAAACTGGACGCCCAGGCCCTGTGTTGATTGATATCCCAAAGGATGTCTCAGCAGCTAAGGCGCCCTTTGTGTACCCTGAAACCTTAGAAATGCGCTCTTACAACCCAGTTGTGAAGGGTCATAGCGGTCAAATCCGCAAGGCTGTGGCTTTATTGCAAGAAGCAGAGCGTCCCTATATCTATACCGGTGGCGGTGTGATTTTGGCTGATGCAGCCCCGGAGTTGAAGGAGTTTGCCGATCTCTTGGGTTATCCAGTAACCAATACCTTGATGGGTTTGGGTGGCTTTCCAGGAACAAGTCCACAATTTTTGGGCATGTTGGGTATGCACGGTACTTACGAAGCCAATATGGCGATGCAGCACAGTGATGTGTTGATTGCGATTGGTGCTCGTTTTGATGATCGCGTGATTGGCAACACACAACACTTTGCAAGCCATCCGCGCAAAATTATTCACATTGATATCGATCCTTCAGTTATTTCCAAGCGCGTGAAGGTAGATGTTCCTATTGTTGGAAATCTCAAAGAAGTATTGCAAGAGATGACCGCGCAATTAAAAGCTGCTGGCCCACGCAAAAATGGCGACAAGCTTGCCGCTTGGTGGGAGCAGATTAATGAATGGCGTAAGAAAGACTGTTTAAAGTATGACGAAGCCTCGCAAATTGTGAAGCCTCAGTACGTTGTTCAGAAATTGTGGGAGCTCACTGGTGGTGATGCTTTCATTACCTCCGACGTAGGTCAACACCAAATGTGGGCCGCACAGTTCTACAAGTTTGATAAGCCTCGCCGTTGGATTAACTCTGGTGGTCTCGGTACCATGGGCGTAGGCTTGCCTTATGCCATGGGTATTAAGAAGGCCTTTCCAGATCAGGATGTTTTTGCGATTACTGGCGAAGGCTCAATCCAGATGTGTATTCAAGAGTTATCCACTTGTAAGCAATACAACACGCCTGTGAAGATTGTGTCCTTGAACAACCGTTACCTTGGTATGGTTCGTCAATGGCAGGAGCTTACCTATAACAAGCGCTATTCCAGCTCGTACATGGATTCTTTGCCTGACTTTGTAAAGTTGGCAGAGGCTTTTGGACACGTTGGCATGCGGATTGAGAAAAAGTCTGATGTTGAGGGCGCGCTCAAAGAGGCAATTCGCCTAAAAGATCGTACGGTGTTCATGGACTTCCAGACAGACCCAGAAGAAAACGTTTGGCCGATGGTTCAAGCAGGTAAGGGCATCACAGAAATGCTCTTGGGTAGCGAGGATCTCTAATGCGACACATTATTTCTGTATTGATTGAGAACGAACCAGGCGCACTATCACGCGTGGTAGGCCTGTTTTCTGCTCGTGGCTACAACATTGACACCTTAAGTGTTGCGCCTACTGAAGATCCATCCCTTTCTCGGATGACTATCGTGACCTTTGGGTCTGATGATGTCATTGAGCAGATCACTAAGCATTTAAACCGTTTAGTTGAAGTGGTGAAGGTGTTTGATTTGAGTGAAGGTCCGCACATTGAGCGTGAGCTCATGATGATTAAGGTTCGTGCTGTTGGCAAAGAGCGTGAAGAACTCAAGCGCACAACGGATATCTTCCGTGGCCGGATTATTGATGTGACGGATAAGAGCTACACCATTGAATTAACTGGTGACGGCGCTAAGTTGGATGCATTTATTGATTCGATTGACCGCGCATCCATATTAGAAACCGTGCGTTCAGGCGGATCTGGTATTGGGCGTGGCGAACGCATCTTGAAGGTTTAATTTTTTTAACTGATTTATAAAGCAACACCCTATTTTCAACACAAGGAAAGAGCATGAAAGTTTTTTACGATAAAGACGCTGATTTGTCCCTCATTAAGGGCAAAAAAGTCACCATCATTGGTTATGGTTCACAAGGACACGCACACGCATTGAACCTCAAAGACTCTGGCGTTAACGTTACCGTTGGTTTACGTAAAGACGGTGCCTCTTGGAGCAAAGCAGCAAATGCAGGTCTCACTGTTAAAGAAGTAGCTGAAGCAGTTAAAGATGCCGACATCGTGATGATGTTGTTACCTGACGAACAAATTGCTGAGGTTTACAGCAAAGAAGTACATGGCAATATTAAACAGGGCGCTGCTTTGGCTTTTGCCCACGGCTTTAATGTTCACTACGGTCAAGTTCAGCCACGTGCTGATTTAGATGTGATCATGATCGCTCCTAAAGCACCTGGTCACACAGTGCGCGGTACTTATGCTCAAGGTGGCGGTGTGCCTCACCTCATCGCTGTGTATCAAGATAAGTCTGGCTCTGCCCGTGATTTGGCATTGTCATATGCAACTGCCAATGGCGGCGGCCGTGCTGGCATTATTGAAACAAACTTCCGTGAAGAAACCGAAACCGACTTGTTCGGCGAGCAGGCTGTTCTTTGTGGTGGCGCAGTAGAGTTGATCAAGGCAGGTTTTGAAACCTTGGTTGAGGCTGGTTACGCTCCTGAAATGGCTTACTTTGAGTGCTTGCATGAGCTCAAGTTAATTGTGGACTTGATCTACGAGGGCGGTATTGCCAACATGAACTACTCTATCTCCAATAACGCGGAGTATGGTGAGTACGTGACAGGCCCACGTGTTGTGACTGAAGATACTAAAAATGCAATGCGTCAGTGCTTGAAGGATATTCAGACTGGTGAATACGCAAAGAGCTTCATCCTTGAGAACAAGGCAGGCGCTCCAACCTTAATTTCACGTCGTCGTCTGAATGCCGAGCATGACATCGAAGTAGTTGGTGCAAAATTACGCGCCATGATGCCTTGGATTGCAAAGAACAAATTGGTTGATCAAACTAAAAACTAAGCCAATTGCGCAGTAATCTTATTAGAGTAGTAATTAACAAAGGCTCAGAACACAGATGATGTATCCGCACCCCATTATTGCGAGAGAAGGTTGGCCGTATTTGGCACTAGTGGGGGCCCTGACTTTGCTAGTCCACTTTTTGGGCGGCATCGCTTGGTCTTGGCCGCTGTGGATCATCTTCTTCTTTGTTTTGCAGTTCTTCCGCGATCCCCAGCGTATTCCTGCGCTGGGTCGTGATTTAGTTTTATCTCCAGCAGATGGCCGTATCGTGGTGGTTGAAAAAGCAAATGATCCTTATGCGGAACGTGAAGCACTCAAGATCAGTGTATTTATGAATGTCTTTAACGTGCATTCCAATCGCAGCGCTGTAAATGGCCTGGTAAAAGAGATTCAATACTTTCCAGGCAAATTTGTAAATGCAGATTTAGATAAAGCCTCTACAGAAAACGAACGCAATGCCGTGGTGATCGATGCCAATGGCCAGATCGTAACCTTAGTGCAGGTAGCAGGTTTAATTGCACGTCGCATCTTGTGCTACATCCATGTGGGCGATCGCCTGAAAGCAGGTGAGCGCTATGGCTTTATTCGTTTTGGTTCACGTGTAGATGTTTACTTACCACTTACTGCTGAGCCTTTAGTCAGCGTGGGTGATAAAGTCTTTGCTACAAATACCGCATTGGCGCGTTTGCCAGGCTTAGATTGATTCGTTGATTAACCAGGATACGCTTTGAGCACATTTCGTCGTCGTGGCCGCATAGATCGGAGTCGCCTCTCTCCCAAGCGCATTGTGACGCCTGATGAACAATGGGCAGACGCATTAGGCGATGGTGTGGATTACGAAGTAGAAGATTTGCACATAAAGCCTCGCCCACGCGGCAAAGGTATTTATTTGCTACCGAATGCATTCACTACGGCAGCGCTCTTTAGCGGCTTCTTCGCCATTGTGAATGCGATGAATGATCAATTTCAGGTGGCTGCCATCGCGATCTTTGCATCTTTGGTACTAGATGGCATGGATGGTCGAGTGGCCCGTATGACCAATACTCAAAGTGCCTTCGGGGAACAATACGACTCACTAGCAGACATGGTTTCATTTGGAGTGGCACCAGCACTTGTTGCTTATGAGTGGGCACTCAAAGATTTAGGTAAATGGGGTTGGTTAGCTGCCTTCACCTATTGCGCAGGTGCAGCACTCCGACTGGCTCGTTTTAATGTGAACACAGGCGTAGTGGATAAAAAGTTTTTTCAGGGCTTGCCAAGTCCAGCTGCAGGTGCATTGATGGCAGGCTTTATTTGGTTGGCTGACGATAACAAGATCCCCGTGCGGGATACAGCCATCCCTTGGATCACCTTCTTTATCGCCGTCTATGCTGGTTTGACAATGGTCTCAAATGCCCGTTTCTACAGTGGTAAAGCACTAGATGTGCGCTATCGTGTCCCATTTGGCGTTATGGTCTTGATGATCTTGACCTTTGTCTTGATTTCCTCTAATCCTCCCTTGACCCTTTTCGGCTTATTTGTGGTGTATTCGATCTCGGGCTATGTTATTTGGGGCTGGGAGCGACTCAGCGGCAAGCGTTTTAGCTAATTCCGGAATTTTCGGGTATATTAATTCCATGTTGATGAACTTTTCTTTAACCAGCCTTCTTCTACTAGCACTAAGCCTAAAGCTTGGGGCGGGTAAGGCCTGAGTTGATGAAATTCAAATAATTCATTAACCACCACATACCAGCCCCAGCAATTTGCTGGGGTTTTTGTTTTTAAAATCAGATTAAATCAGTAATAGCAGTTCTTAGAACCGGAGAGTAGTGATGAGCGATAAAGTAATCATTTTTGATACCACCTTGCGTGATGGCGAACAGTCCCCTGGCGCCTCAATGACAAAAGATGAAAAAGTTCGTATTGCACGCCAGTTAGAGCGTCTTAAGGTTGATGTGATCGAAGCAGGATTTGCTGCTAGCTCTGAAGGTGATTTCCAAGCCATTTCTGCTGTGGCTGCTGCAGTGAAGGATTCCATTGTTTGCTCTTTGGCCAGAGCGAATGAAAAAGATATTACGCGAGCCTCAGATGCTTTAAAGGCGGCGAAGGCAAAACGGATTCACGCCTTCTTGGCAACCAGCCCATTGCATATGGCTGTCAAATTACGTATGTCCCCAGAAGATGTATTAGAGCAAGCCAAGCGTTCCATTCGTTTTGCCAGAAATTTGGCGGAAGATATTGAGTTCTCAGCAGAGGATGGCTATCGCTCGGAGATGGATTTCTTGTGCAGAGTAGTCGAAGCCGTCATCAAAGAGGGTGCTACAACGATCAATATTCCGGACACTGTCGGTTATGCAACACCTGAGTTGTATGGCGAGTTCATTAAGACATTGCGCACCCGTGTTCCGAATTCTGATAAAGCAATTTGGTCAGTACATTGTCATAACGATTTAGGCATGGCCGTTGCGAATTCCTTAGCAGGCGTAAAGATTGGTGGAGCTCGTCAAATCGAGTGCACCATTAACGGTTTGGGTGAACGCGCTGGTAATACTGCTTTGGAGGAAATTGTGATGTCCTTGCGTACCCGTAAAGATTATTTTGACATGGTCTGTGGAATTGATGCTACGCAAATTGTTCCAGCATCCAAATTGGTTTCTCAGATCACTGGTTTTGTGGTGCAACCAAACAAAGCAGTCGTGGGTGCTAATGCCTTTGCACACGCTTCAGGCATTCATCAAGATGGGATTTTGAAGAACCGCGAAACCTATGAAATCATGCGCGCTGAAGATGTAGGTTGGTCGACAAACAAAATTGTCTTAGGTAAATTGTCGGGGCGTAATGCTTTCAAGCAACGTTTGCAGGAGTTGGGTATTACCGTTGAGGCAGAGACTGAGTTAAATGAAGCGTTTGCCAGATTCAAAGCCTTAGCTGATCAAAAGGCACAAATCTTTGATGAGGACATTATTGCCATCATGTCTGATTCTGCAGCGGCAGAAGAGGGTGAGCATTACCACTTTATTTCCTTGAGTCAACATTCGGAAACGGGCGAACGTCCAAAATCACGAGTAACTTTTCGGATGGGTGATCAAGAGGTGAGCTCTGAAGCTGAGGGAAATGGCCCTGTAGATGCAAGCTTAAATGCCATTGAAGAAATTGCGAAGAGCGGGGCTGAGCAGTTACTCTATTCAGTAAATGCGATTACCTCGGGCACACAATCTCAGGGTGAGGTCACAGTGCGCTTGGCAAAAGGCGGTCGGATTGTGAATGGTGTTGGTACCGATCCTGACATCATTGCTGCATCAGCTAAAGCCTATTTATCGGCCTTAAATAAATTGCATGATCCTAGCCAAGCCAAGTTGAATGCTCAGATGACGCCTTAAGCTGTTTGCGTCATCTGAAGGCTTACTTGTTTAGCTCAGAATCTTTGTAGTATTTGGTGCCTTTGCCGGTGATCTCAGCAGCAAGGCCTGAGTCTGTGAGCTGATACATCAAGACACCAGGTGCCACGCTTACGGCGTCCTGAAAGGCATCACCATTTTTATCGTATTTGGCTGCGGCAGTGACCTGTCCGCCAAAAGTCCATCCAGAGTTCACAAAGTCATTGAGCGCCGCTTCTGTTTGGAAGATAAAAATATTTTGGAATGACTTAATCCCTAAACCAAGTCCCGCTTGAACTTCAGCCATGTCCATGTAGATGGGTTTCTTAGTGCGTTGATTAATCACAACACCAGTACCAGTGCCACCACCAGCAATCAAAATCTTCATGCCAAAGTTACTAAAGGTCGCATATCCAGGAGACTGTTCGATGAGCTCTTTTACTTTAGGTTTCATCTTGTAAAGACGCTGCAGAATTTCATCATTCTTTTTGAGGATGTCTTGCTGCTGTTGAACAACAGTTTTATTCGAGCCAAAAGGGTTTGAGAATTGGGCATAGGCAGCTGGATTTAATCCCAGCCCTAATGCGATTAAGGTGAGGAAAGTACGCAGAATTGGGTATATTTTCATAAGATATTGATTTATATAGATTTTTTTGTGTATTAGACTGCAATAGATTGCTCAAGCATACCAACAATTCAAAGAGGGCCCCTAGTTTGTAGTCCTCATCTGCTACAATTCGAGGGCTTTGATTTATAAAGCTTTTTTGTTTTATTTTTGTTAATCGCACGACACAAATTGGGTGAAAGCTCATGTGTTCGCAAGTTAGGAGTATTAAAATGGCAGTTGCTGATATTAAAACGGCGGAAATCGTCAAAGACAATGCGCGCAGCGCAAACGATACGGGCAGTCCTGAAGTTCAAGTTTCATTGCTTACAGCCCGCATCAATGAATTAACCCCCCATTTCAAGGCTAACGCTAAAGATCATCACAGCCGTCGTGGCTTGTTGAAGATGGTTTCACGTCGCCGTCGCCTCTTGGATTACCTCAAGGGCAAAGATTTGGATCGTTACCGCGCATTGATTGAGAAATTAGGTCTCCGTAAGTAATTCTTATCGGTATGCAATGCCATCTATCTTAGGGTTGTTTCTTCATAGAATCAGTCTTAAGCAGATGGCATGTTTTTTTTGGGCGCTTTAGATTATTTGTGTAGGGGATCGTGTCATTCCAATGAGTTTCTGAATCTGGATCAGAGTCTCCCTGGAATGGCATCCCTTGTAATCTGTAAACGCTCCAGTGTTGTCGTGACACTGCTTTATCCCACGACAAGCGCAATGCTCATGTGAGTTTTGCGTGAACAATTTGGAGAAGATCAGAATGACAATGTTTAAAAAAGTAGTAAAGAGTTTTCAATGGGGCAATCACCAAGTAACAATGGAAACCGGTGAGATCGCTCGCCAATCTGGTGGTGCCGTGATCGTTAACGTCGATGACACCGTTGTGATGGGTACAGTAGTTGCCTCCAAGTCTGCAAAGCCAGGCCAATCCTTTTTTCCCTTGACGGTGGATTATTTAGAAAAGACTTACGCTGCAGGCAAGATTCCTGGCGGCTTCTTCCGTCGTGAAGGTCGTCCATCAGAAGGCGAGACCCTGATCTCCCGTTTGATCGACCGCCCATTACGTCCTTTGTTCCCAGAAGGCTTTTTGAATGAAGTTCAAGTTGTGGTGCATGTGTTGTCTATTAACCCAGATGTGCCTGCTGATATCCCTGCTTTGATTGCTGCTTCTGCCGCTTTGGCTGTTTCAGGCATTCCGTTTGCCGGTCCAGTCGGCGCTGCTCGTGTTGGTTATGCAAATGGTCAATACCTTTTGAACCCAACTCGCACAGAGCAAACTACTAGCGAACTCGACCTGATCGTTGCTGGTACTCAAGCTGCTGTATTGATGGTGGAATCTGAAGCCAACCAACTTTCCGAAGAAGTGATGTTGGGTGCGGTTGTTTATGGTCATGACCAGATGCAAACTGCAATCAATGCAATTAATGATTTAGTACGTGAAGCTGGTAAGCCAGAGTGGGATTGGGCTGCTGCTCCTAAAGATGAGCCATTTATTGCCAAGGTCACTGCATTGGCTGAAGCACCATTGCGTGAGGCTTATCAGATTCGTCAAAAAGGCGCACGTTCAGATAAGCTGAAAGAGATTTCTAAAGAGGTGATGGCTAAGTTATCCGAAGAGGGTGATGTTGATGCTGTTGCTGTGAGCGACATCATGTTTGAAATCGAGGCAAAGATTGTGCGTAGCCAGATTTTGAACGGCGAGCCACGTATTGATGGTCGTGATACCCGTACTGTTCGTCCAATCGAAATTCGTAACGGTGTATTGCCACGTACTCACGGTTCTGCATTGTTTACCCGTGGTGAAACCCAGGCTCTCGTTGTAGCTACCCTAGGTACTGCACGTGACGAGCAAATTATTGATGCGCTTGAAGGTGAATACCGCGATCGCTTCATGTTCCACTACAACATGCCTCCGTTCGCTACTGGTGAAACTGGCCGCGTAGGCAGCCCAAAGCGTCGTGAAATTGGTCACGGTCGTTTGGCTAAGCGCGCATTGATTCCAGTATTGCCAAGCCCAGAAGATTTTGCATACAGCATTCGTGTAGTTTCAGAAATTACTGAGTCCAATGGTTCCTCTTCAATGGCATCTGTTTGTGGTGGCTGCCTGGCCATGATGGATGCTGGTGTTCCAGTAAAAGCACACGTTGCTGGTGTAGCAATGGGCTTGATTTTGGATGGCAACCGTTTTGCTGTGTTGACCGACATCTTGGGTGATGAAGATCACTTAGGCGATATGGACTTTAAAGTAGCTGGTACTGCGAACGGTATTACTGCACTCCAGATGGACATTAAAGTTCAAGGTATTACTAAAGAAATTATGCAAGTTGCTTTGGCGCAAGCGAAAGAAGGTCGTCTGCACATCTTGAGCAAAATGCAAGAAGCAATGGGTTCAGTTCGTACAGAATTGTCTGCTCATGCTCCACGCATGGTTTCTTTCAAGATTCACCCAGATAAGATTCGTGAAGTGATCGGCAAGGGTGGCGCAACTATTCAAGCTTTGACCAAAGAAACTGGTTGCAGCATCGACATTAAAGATGACGGTACTGTCACTATCGCTTCTACATCAGCTGAAGGCATGGCAGAAGCTAAGGCCCGCATCGAGGGGATCACTGCTGAAGCAGAAGTAGGCAAAATCTATGAAGGCCCAGTTGTGAAGCTGCTTGAATTCGGCGCTTTGGTCAATATTCTTCCTGGTAAAGATGGTCTCTTGCACATCTCTGAAATTTCTAATGAGCGTGTAAAAGAAGTGAAAGATTACCTCGCAGAAGGCCAAGTAGTTCGCGTGAAGTTATTGGCTGCTGATGAGCGCGGTCGTTTACGCCTATCTCTTAAAGCTGCAATGGCTGATGAGGGAGGCACGATTGCTCCTTTGGCTGGTGCTGAGACTGTTGCTGAAGTTGTTCCTGCTACAGACGAAACAGCTTAAGCATTGATCCTCTAGTACAAGCGAGAAGCTCTTATGCGCGTAATGGAAATCAAAGAATTTGGTGCACCAGAAATGTTGGTGCCTGCCACTCGTCCAGACCCGGCAGCTCCTGCTGCGGGTTCTGGCGAAATTCTGATTAAGGTGATTGCTGCTGGCATCAACCGTCCTGATGTCTTGCAACGCAAAGGTCATTACCCTGTGCCTGCAGGTGCATCTGATATCCCTGGATTAGAAGTCGCAGGGGAAATCGTTGGTGGTGATTTATCGCATGCAGACAATCTCTTTGGCTTGAAAATTGGCGACAAGGTATGTGCTTTAGTGCAGGGTGGTGGGTATGCTGAACTGTGTACAGCCCCTATTGCTCAGTGCTTACCTTATCCAAAAGGCTTTACAGACCAAGAGGCAGCGTCCTTGCCGGAAACTTTCTATACCGTGTGGAGCAACGTCTTCATGCGCGGTGAATTGTCTGAAGGTGAAACGCTCCTAGTGCAGGGTGGATCAAGTGGTATTGGTGTCACAGCCATTTTGATTGCCAAAGCCTTGGGTCACAAAGTATTTGTAACGGCTGGCACTGATGAAAAATGTGCTGCCTGTCTCGAGTTAGGTGCTGATTTGGCCATTAACTACAAGACTCAGGATTTCGTAGAAGAAATCAAAAAAGCAACTGATGGGAAGGGTGTTAATGTCGTGCTCGATATGGTTACCGGCGCCTATGTTCAACGTGAAATTGATTGTTTGGCTGACGATGGTCGTATCGTGATTATTGCGATCATGGGTGGCTCCAAAGCCGAAGTGAACACTGGGCA
>Ga0136644_10000571_pt1 | contig 29440 bp, 60 predicted proteins | sample C_130820_EF_Meta_FD_94780 | JGI IMG/M metagenome (GOLD analysis project Ga0136644, IMG submission 94780) | Freshwater microbial communities from Lake Croche, Canada to study carbon cycling - C_130820_EF_MetaG (v2) (version 2) | ecosystem: Environmental > Aquatic > Freshwater > Lake | place...
GTCAGCACCTCCGGCGGCGCGACAGCACAACGGCTCCTCCAGTCGAGGCCACGAGCCTCAGCCTCGAACGCCACGTCGACAAGGGTGCCGAAGGTCGTGCCAGCATTGCCCTCGAACAGCTTCTTGCCATGCACCTCCTCGTATCGCTGAGACCGCCCGCCGCGAACACCTCGATACCGACTCGCCTGCGAACGACTCACGTGCGACTTCCGCCCGTGGTAGTCTTCGTTCGTCATGTCGGAAATCACTTCCAGACTATCGCTCATGTGCCAACCCTCCGTGTGAGCCTTGATAGAACCTCCTCGACCACGTCTCTTTTATTTTGCAGTGCCTCGTAGATCGTCTCCTCGACCGTGTTTCTCACCACAAAGTGGTAGTAGCGGCAAGTTTTCTTCTGGCCCGGCCTGCGGAGCCTAGCGAGGCTCTGATCGAAGTCGCCCAAGCTGTGCCCGACGGAGTAATAGCAGCAGTGGCTGGCCCTCGTGCAGTCGATCCCTGCACCGCCAGACTGCTGCTGAATCACGATCACGTCGGTCGCACCGGACTGCCATTCGGCAAGCTGATTCGTTCCTCCACGGAGTTGCGACACGCTCCTGCCTGCCTTACGACACTGTGACACGACCTCCTCGATGTCACGAACGAAAGAGCAGAACACCACGAGAGGCTCGCCCCGTGGGAAGTCTTCGAGCCAGTCCGCGAATGTCGAACTCTTGGCAGGAGTGCCGTCGATCCGCTGAAAATCTCTCTCGCCGTCAACGCGGCTGTATCCACCGGCAGCGGTGCGTAGCCTGCTGACAACGACTAGCTGATTCGCTGCCGTCACAGGCTCGCCGTCGAGAAAAGCGATCATGTCCTTTTCGATAGAGTCGTAGAACTGTCTTGTTTTTCCGGAGAGTTCCACCTCGATCACCGTGTGGATCGCGTCTGGGAGATCGAGGACGTCCTCGCTCTTGACGCGATGCACGTGCTGGTCGATTCGCTCGCGGAGAGCGTCGAGCCCCTCCTGCTTGAAACTCGTGATCCATCCGGGATATTTCGGATGCGTGTTTGCGATCCGGCTGCGAAAAGCGGGGTACGAGCAGCCAAGAATCTCCGGGTCAAGAAACTTGAGTTGTGCGTACCAGTCGAGCGGGTCTTTCGGAGTCGGAGTCCCAGACAGACACAACCGTCGCGTCTGCGGCTGACGCTCTGCCAGCTTGCATAGGAACCTCGACGCTTTGCCAGTGTGAGACTTAATCCGGTGAGACTCGTCGAGGATGATCGCGTCCCACTGCGTTGCTGAGATCACCTTCGCGATCTCAGTCCTCCACACAGAGTCGTAGTTGACCACAACGATTGTCGGCTCGCCGCTCGAAAGAGCCTGCCTGATACGCTCGGCCCGCCTAGCCGTCGGTCCTTCGACGACTAGGCAGACCCGGCGAATGTCACCCGATGATGCGACCTGTGCGATCCATGCTGGTCCGACTGCAATCGGGCAAACCACGAGCGTATTTCGGCATCCTGCCGTCGCCAAAACGGCTACAAGCGTCTTGCCGCAGCCCATTTCGTGATTCAGAAATCCGTATAGACGTGCGAGAAGCCACGCCACCGCAGCCGCCTGATGCGGCCACGGCTTCCTCCATGAAGCCATTCTTCGTATCCGTACTTTGTGTTGGTGACTTGAAACTATACAGAGACACTTGATTCCCGCAAGTGAGTTTTCTCAACTTCCTCAATCTTCTGGAGGTACACGCCGATAGCCTTTGCCATCAGCCCCCGCAGCTTGTCGATTGCATGAGCAGCCGCTGCGGCGCGAGTCGCGTGCAACTCACGGGCATCCATCACGACTGTCGGGTGTCCATCGGCATCCACAACGTAGCCTTTCGGCAAAACTGCCGAGACCGTCCTCGTCGCAAAATGAACGAACGGTGTTTCGCTTGCCAGCACTGTCGCCGTGTAGACCACATCACCAACTTCCATGTCATTCCTCCTCGTAATAAACAGGTATTGAATCAGCCTTCAATCGACAACGCTCTTGATCGTCATTCATGCTTAGTGCCGCATAGCAGGACTCCGCGTGCTTCCATGACGCGATCGACATATTCCCAAGACCGGCACGTCTGTAGAAGTCTGCGGAACGCTCGTAGAGCTTGGCGGCACGCCTCCAGTGTCTGGCCGACTGAGGACTTAGAGACGGCGGCTGCGAGACAAACTCCTCGCAGTCGCGGACAATGCGGTCCGCTTCGTGAATCCACGTGTGACGGAACTTGCCGAAGTTTTGATATGTCAGTTTTGGGTCTTTTCGAGCCATGATTCTCCCTCCGTGATGCCCCCCGGCGGGGGCGAAGTTGCCGCCCGCCGGGTGAACATATCCAGACTACACCGCGAGGAGCTTGTCTCCGATCTCAGTGTCAAGAACGCCGTTGAGCCGGATCGTGCGACGCTCGATCTCTCCGTACCCCTTCAGCGTCTCCGTGAACGCATTTTGGAGGTTCCACAGGTTCCAGTCCCGGAACTCAGGGTGACGTGGAGCCTCGAACTCCGCGATGACCTTGCTGATCGCCTGAGCCGGGATCGCGTCTGCCCGGAACGATCTCAGAACGAGGTCGTGGAGGTGAGCCTGAGAGGCCACTTCCGTTTCCTTGTAGAGGGCGATCCGACGCTCGACAAGCTGCCGCTTGACGGTCAGCTTCTCGACCGCTTCGGACACGATCCGAGTCAGGCGAGACCGCAGATGCTTCGTGTGCTTGCTGCTGATCGTGACCTCGCCAGCGAAAGCGAGGTTGTCGCACACGAACACCCTCGAACCACAACACACACTCGCCGCAAAACTCTTGTCGTGAGAGTTGCGGAAGCCGACGGTCAGGGCGTAGTCGGGATGGTCACCTGCGAGGGTGTACAGACCGAAAAGCCTGAGACCGTCCTTCGTCAAACCGTAGTCCACCGACTTCGGGGACAACCCCGTGCCGATCAGAGACCGCTCGACCGCGTCGGCAATTTCGCCGTGCGCGATCGGAGTCCACGTATCCGTACCTTCAGGCGTCGCGATCGAATCGACCTCTTCGCGAGTCGCACTCTTTGCACCGCAGTGAAGAACCAAGGTCATGTGCCTACTCCTCTTTTGAAGTGAAATTGAAACCAGTTGCCCAATACTACCTATCTAGGCCGTTAGTGTCAAGCTCTTTTTTTTGAGCCGATCCTGTACGGCCTCGCCACGATCGATTCGTCGATCCTTCTTCGCCGTCCTGCGATGTGCAGGACAGTGAATTTCCCATCCTTGTCGAAACACTCGATCCACTCGATCGCACCACGCTTTACGTAAGACTCAAACTTATATGGGCCGTAAGACTTGAGCGGCAGCTTGCTGCCGTCCTTCGCCTTCCAGTATGGCCCTCCGCTCGCAGTGAACCGATCGCCACGAGTGATCAGCACTCGCGGGCTCACTCGATAAGAGTCAGTTCGCACTGTCCTCATACATCCCTCCGTGATTCTATTCGCTTTTGAGCAACGCCTTTGCTCTAGGTTTGATCTGCACATAGATCGCGTCCGGTGCCTGATCGAAATACTTGAACAGTGCCGGGCATAGCCAGCCGTCGATCCCAATCGACTCCCATCGATACCAGTAACCGCCCGCCTCCGCCTTCCCGCGAGTCGCCACGAGTTGGTGGCCGGGAAACGCGAGATGAGAGAAGAGGAGAGTGAACTCGTCCTTGCATCCCCTTATTGCAGATGACAGGAGCCCCAGAGCGACGTCCGCACCGGCGACGAACGGCTCCTTCTCAAGACCAACAGCGGGATCGTCGAACACGAGACTGCCATGATCCCAGTAGGGGTGAATGACATGAATCAGGTTTTTGCTCACTGGTCGGTCTCCTCTTTCGGTTCACAGGTTATGAAGACGATTTGACACAGCCCACGAGGCTGGATCGTGATGTCGTCTCCCCATTCAGTCACGTCGCACGGCACGTTGGTCAGCCCGCACTCCGCCTTCGCTCGCCTCACAAGTGTTCTGCGGCTGGCGTTGTCGACCGCCTCAAACTCATGCCGGTGAATCCAGCCGTAGTTGGCCTCTCCGGCGAACGTATCCGTGTGTTCGACTCGCACATTCAGCACTGGTCACCTCCTTCGAGTTCGAGCGTTGCCACTGCGATCTCGTCGCTGTACTGGCACGCCCAGTCAACAATCTCCGCCGGGAACAGGTCTTCGTTGTCTCCCTCTCGTCCGGTCCGCTCCCGGTACTGACGAGACTCTGCTGCTGCCGACAGGAACGACAGGAGACTCGCGAGTCCCTCTCGCTCCGTGCCGCCCTGACAGCCGCTCCTCAAGTCGCGAGCCTGATGAGTCGGCTCGACTCCATCGATCCGGATCGAGTAGCCGTAGACAGTCCGCCCTTCGCGGTCGGTGTCCACGGCATCGAGCAGGATCGTCGCGTTGCCGATGTCGATCTTCTCCATTGGTCACCTCACTCAGTTGATGGCTTTGCCCGTGTGATCGCACACTGGCGTCTCGTCCTCGTCAGCCGTGCAGCCCAGACCGATCACGTGCCAACCTGATCTAGGCTGCTTGAACCGCAGCGAGTAAGCGATCTGGCTAAACTCTTCTCTCGCCGCCTCGAACGACAGCACGCCGCCGTCCGCCGTGATGAAGAAGCGCGAGTAACCACCGGGCCACGCATGTTCTCCCTCTCGCAGGCACGCCTTGACGTCGGCGACTGTCTTGATGTCGCGGACGTGCCTGCTGTAGTTCGACCGCACGACCTTGCTAGGCTTGCTGCGTTTGTCCCACAGGTCGCCCTCGAACACTGACAGATGATCTGGAAGATTCACTGGTAGCTCCTTCGTGTTGATGTGGTGAATGAGTCCGTACTACTCGCTGGCCTTCGCCGCCTCGATCGCCTTGACCGTCGCCACGGCGGACCGCTTTAGGCCGAAGTAGCACGAGTCGAGAGTCCACGTCGGGTCGGCGTAGTGTCGTGCATCGCTGAGCAACTCTTCGAGGCCGGGGTCGTCGAGCCTGAGCCAGACATAGCGACCGGCTCGCTTGACCGGCTCGCAGAACGGTTCGCAGTCTCGCGACTCGTGATCCTCGAAGAACGCTGCCGGGACGCGGACGGTTGACTGCTCTTTCCGCTCACGCCTGAGACGGTTGCACTCCGCTGTCTGCTTGACGTCCGCCGTGTAGCAGGCACGCGAGCAGAATTTTGGATAGGTGCCACTCGAACCCTTGCGGTTGGGGTAAGCCCAGAACCGCTTGCCGCACTTTCGGCACGTGCAGTGGAATGCGCTGAAGCTCATCGGTCGCATCTCCTTCTCTGAGCCACCCGCCGCCGGTAACGCACCGGGCGGCGGGGTGGCAAGGTAATCAAGTCCGTACAATTTGGTCAAGCTGTGACTGGCACCAGAATCTCGCCGCCGGTCGGACGGCTGTAGGTGCCGAAGCCAGCCTCCTTCGCCTTCACGGTCGCGGTCAGTCTGATCCGGTCGCCCACCTTGGCGTCGGCCGCGAGGCTGGCAGGCAGGGTGCCAAAAAGCTTGTAGCCGTCGCACTGAATCAGAGCCTTCAGGCTAGTCACGTCGTTGTTGTAGCTCGCCCTGAAGCTGTACTCCTTGATGCTCAGGACAGTGCCCTCGATCTCGACACGCCCGGCCGGGATCGGCTTGGCGTTGGCACGCTCCTCGACCTTCTTCGCCTCCCAGCCCGCCTTGCGGACGAGGTAGGCGTCCTTGCTCTCGACGGCCTTGGTCACGCAGGCGAGTTGCTTCTCAGACAGGGCATACTTGCGAGACTTGAACCACAGGTCGAGGATAAAGCCGTCGAACTGGCTCCGGAAGTCGGCGTCGTCGAGCCGGGCCAGAGCCGGGCAGGCCTCGACGTTGGAGGCGTGCAGGGAGTCGCCCTTAGATCGACGCTTGGCCGCAGCCCTCTCTCGGCAGGCGGCGTTCTGGGCCTCCCGCTTCTCATTGAAGGCCTGACACTGCTCGTCAGTCCACGAGGCCGGGTAGAGCCACTCGCGTTCCGTGGGGTCAGCACCGCAGCCGCCGCAGCGGAAGCAGCTTCCCCAAGGCGGAACCACGCCGCCGCCGCCGCAGCGGGTGCAGTTCGATCGGCCGCACTTGGAAGGGGTGTTAGTTGAGGTGTTGATGCGGGGGAAGTTGCTCATCGTGGCGGCTCCTTATGTTTGCTGGTGTCGTTCTCGTCTGGGGGCATTATAGGGCAAGGTAGGCCGATTGTCAACAAGCAAAAAGCCCCTGAAAAACAAGGGCTTTTTGCTATGACACTATTTCTGCTTTTTCGCCGCCGCCCGCTCGTGAGGCATCACGTCACGCTTGTAGCCCTGCGGGCGGGCACCGCGAACGGTGCCTGCCTTGCGACCGGCTTCCTTCTCCGCCTTGTACTTCTTGATCTCTTCAATGTCGTAGGCGGAAGACTTCGGGCCTAGCGACCAACTCTTGATCACGCCACGCTCTGCGAGAGAGCGGACCTGACGCATAGAGCAGCCGATGATTTTCGCAGCCTCGCGAGTCAGCACGAGCCGAATCTCTGGAGGCGTAACAAGTGGCTTGGACATAGAGGGTCTCCTTCTGTCTGGATTATCGTGTGAGATAGGAACAATGTCAACGAGTTCGTCTGCGGAACGATCTAGCCGGTCGAGGAAGCTGACGAAGCCATTCCCAGAGGCCTTCGAGGGATGAGTTCCACGACTCGATCTCGAACTCGCCATCTGGCTCTCCGTCCCCGTCGAGCGAAATCTCGTATACGGTGACCGTCACGTCTTCGGCAGTGACGTGAGCCGCGACTCTCGTGCCGAGCCCGTACTCGCTCGTGTCGACCATCACCTCGAAATACGCTTCCTCAGACTCGCCGTTCTGCGGACCGGCAGACTCTGCGGATATCAAGTCCTCGAATGGCAGGAGACTCGCCCTTGCCACGGTGAGCGACGGTGCGAACTCTCGCACGTACTTCAGCGGATCGTTGACCTGTTTTGCGACTGTGCGTTTTCTGCTCACTGGTATAGTGCCTGTAGTTGTTCGAGTTCCCCGTCGATTGAATCAAAGTCTGTGTGAAACAGTTGCCACTCTCGACAGACCAGCTTGACTCCACGCCCGTGCGGCATGACGTCAACAGTTCCTGACAGTCCCATCTCCTTGATCCGCCACTTGGCATGGGCGACCAGCCAGACGTTCAGCCCTTCAAGGTATGGCGACCAGTCGGAACCGAACGGCGGGTGCCCCGGCTGGAGCAACCCCTCGACTACGGTGTCAGCCTGCTCGTCTCCGACGAGACCGGCAACCCAGTTGCGTAGTTCGTCTTTGGATTTCATGGGGAGATGGTATCCGTACTGCCAGTGTTAGCCAAGCGAATTATCCGGTCTCTGTCGGCGTTGAAGAGTGTCGACGAGCAGCCCGACGCACGACGACGCGCCGGGGTGGAGCGGGAGTGTCACTGTGCTTTCCTCCGGCTCTGTGCGATATACGACGCGAAAGCCTCAGTGTCTCGAAGCTTCCTCTCGCGGTCATAGACTCGCAGCATTGCCTCGCGGCTCGTGGCGTCGATCTCCCGATATTCGGCGAGATCGAAAACCCACCACGCCGTGCCTCCAAGAGTCGTGTAGCAGTTGCCACTCTTGCAGACAGACAGAAAGCCGCGACCCTTGCCGGGAATCTTAAACCGCCGCACGACTGTCTCCCGCTCGCCGTTCTCAAGTTTGATTGCTTTCACTTCGTGTCCTCCTTGATGATTTCTCGTGCCTTCCGTACCGCCCGGTCGACGAGCGACCCCTTCGCGTACCCGCCTCGCTGCTCGACGGTGTCAGCCAACACTCGCAGAGCTTCCTCGACCGTCAGACGTGACTTGCTCATGTCCCTGTCCTCACTTTCAGCGGAGAAGCCGTGACGGTCAGTCCGTCGCGATCCTCGGGGTGCTTCTCGAAGAAGCGGTTCAACGCTTCGGTCTTGATCTGTGCCGCGACAACCTCGTGGTGAACCATGAGCTTGACCGCCGCCCCTCGAAGGGTTCTGGCGTTGTGGGTCTTCCAACTGCGGACGTTCCACTTCTTCATGCTCAGTCCTCCCATGTGTAGTAGATGACGGTCTCGGGCGTGGTCGCGATGTCGCCACGGCTCGTGGTGACGCTCGACAGGTCGCGGGCGTAGTCCCAGACTTCGAGGAAGTTGCCGTCGCCGTTCTCGGTGTTGATCAAGTCTGGCGACGGAAAGACGAAGACGAACGCTTCGTCTGTGTCGGTCTTGCTGAAGTCTCGCAAGAGGCAAGTCTTGTACTTGCCCTTGGCGACACTTCGTTCGAGAGCCTCGGGGGTGTAGACGGTGTTCACTTGCTGTTCCTCCTCTTGAGTTCCTGCTTGAATGCCGTGTCGTAATCGATCCGCAGTCCAGCGAAGTGCCGCACAGGCGGGTCATCGAAGAACCTTGCACAGACGTCGGTCCACGAGACTCGATAGTCCGGGTTGATCCAGTCAACTCTCGCCTCTGGCGAGTCTTCTTCGAGCAGCCGCGTGCGGCGATCGAACTCGTCGATCGACCACCGCACGGCGGCTTTGATGTTGGGATGCATCTTACTTCCTGTGAGTTGCGCTCTTGATGTCGCCGAGAGTATCACCCAGACACCTCAGACAGAGAGGCTCGCCGTTCAAGGCTTCCTTGCAGGACGCCAGAACAACCACACTGCCGCGAGGCAAATCGAGTCCGTAGCCGCACCGCCCGCAGCATGAGATGTCCCCGCCCTCGTAGACGCCGATCTCGCTGTTTTGACAGTTGCCGTGTATCACTGGCTTTCTCCTTCCTCAAAAGCATCGTTGATCTTCTGAACCGCATCAGCCACGGCATCCTCATGGGCGAGGCAGGCCAGCCGTGAGTGTTCGCTGTCGCTCGTCGCGTGCTGCGACAGCGTGGCCTCCAAGTCATCCATCGCACCGATCAGATCGCAGTCAACGCAGCCTTGGTCTACGAGCCGCAGGGCGGCAAGTACGGCCTCGGCCCGGTCGCTGTCTGGCGTCTGGTAGTTGCAATTGCGAATCACTGGGTAAGTCTTGGTCACTAGTCGTCTCCTTCACTGTTAGAGTAGATGGCGATGATGAATCGAATCAGGATAGGTCGGCGGCGTCGGCTTCCGCGATTATCTTGCACGCCGCAGCCCGCCCGGCGTCGTCGGCCTCGGAGACGGCAGACTTCTCGGCCTCAGTCAATTTGCCCATCGTCCCGATCGCACCGCTGGAGAACGCCCAGTAAGTCCCGGCCCAAGCCGAGTGGAGCCGCCGCTGCCCTCGCGGGGCGTCGGCCACGAGCCGAGAAGCACGTGAATCGCCAGCCAGAGCCTCCACCGCCGCCGCCCGGTAGGCCGCGCAGGCTTCGGCCATGTACGGGTGATCAAGGCCAGCGTACTGGTCGATCCCGCCACGATCGCGGATCGTCTCGTCGGCGACCGCGAACTCAACGATCACCGGCTCCGGCTGCTCGACAAACAGGTCTTCGTCGGCACCGTGCCGCTCGAAAAAATCACCAATCAATTCGGCACCTACGTCGCTGTCGCCGTCGATCCTAGCCCACTCGTCCCCCTGCCGGTGGCCGATCTGGAGGCAAGAGATGGTCGCGTCGGGATGCTTCTGCTCGATGAACTCGCGGATGGCGGCGAGCAGCCGCCCTTCGTGGTAAGTGTCGCCGTTGTCGAACTCAAGGCTGGTCGGGCAGATTGAGATGCTGATGTTCACGGGAGTGTCCTTTGGTTGGTGGTGTTAGCAGTCACTCGCTGATCGCTTCCTCGATATCCGAAATCTCTTTAATGCACGAATCAAGACTTTTGGTTGTGATGACTTGCCAGCCGCATCGTGTCCACGTCCATCGCCCGTTGGCTGTGGCGTCTTCTCGCTCCGCCGTGCTGGGCACCTCGTGGTTCGATAGCCGCAGCCGCTCGCCATCCTTGGAGTAGTAGACGCTGCCGTGAGTTGAGGTCTCGACCGTCCAGCCAAGGCCGACTAGGTGACCGTGCATCGCTCGCAGCCGGGCGTCGGCCTCGTAGCCGAATCGGTCGTGGCGAGTGAGCGATTCATTGTTCAGAGAAAACTCTGCGGAGGCGACCAGCCGGTCGAGCATTGCTTCGGCGTTTTGAAGTGGGTCCATTGCTTCGTCTCCTTCGGGCTTGGGGTGATAGTTGATGCTCAGGACTTCTTGCCGATCGCCAGAATCTCGTCGACAGACAGTTCGAGCGACCACTCGCTGCCGTCGCACGGCTCGTAGTCTCCGTCGAGCGTTTCGCAGCACAGCCACTGCCCGCCGATGTCGACGTGGTCTCCGCCGTAGCTGCGGCAACGCTCGGCCGCGAACTTGAGTTCTTTCAGCGTGCCTTTCCACTCGCCGAAATACTCGTAGAAGCCGTTGTCGCCAAGAAGGCGAAGCTCGTTGCCGCCGGAGCGAATGCAGGGATAGTGCTTGATCTTGCCGGGGTGAGCCTCGTCGCGGAGCTTCCTCAGCTTGTCCTTGATGGACTGGAGCGTCAGCTTCTCCGGGGCGGGAGCGGGTTGCGGCTTGGCCTGCTCCGGCCGGTAGGCCCGGAGGGGCAGGCCACGGAGACCGGCAGCGAAGTCGTAGACTTCGGCAAGGAACACCGTCTCGCGATCCTTGCCGCCGTCCTCGTTGAAGGTCGGCCTGTAGCCGTGGCCTTGGGCGTCGAGGCAGTCGTTGAGGCTAGGGAAGCCGGTCGACTTCTTGAAGAGGTAGTCGGCAACCAACCACGCGCTGATCACAGCCTCGTAGTAGGCGTTGGACTTTGCCTCGACAGACTTGGCGGCTTCGAGAGCCTCGAAGCCCTGATCGACGGTGTAGCTGATGGCTGTTGCGTTCACTGGTGATCTCCTTGTGGCTGGTGGTGTCTCGTCTCGACCCCTGCATTATAGGGCAACGTAGGCGGATTGCAAGGGGTAAATCTGCTGCTATGACACAATTCAGAAATGCCCTATTTTTAGGGCATTTTCGAGCCGCTTCATGTCTTGGCCTCCTCCCAGACAGGCACCGTCACGGTGTAGTTTCCGGTGTTGTACGCGGCGGGGTAACCGTCTGCCCACCTCCAGACTTGTACCCTCTCCAGACCCACGAGCCGCAGCCGGTCGACGTCTACGGGCACGTCCGGGCCTCCTGAACACGAGACTCGTGCCCCGGCCCGGAACGTCCGGGCGTTGAGGGTCGCAGCCCCGTCTCCGCCCAGCATCGCGAGACCCTCCGGAGTCTTGACCAAGTCTCCGGCGCGGGGCTCCCTGATGCCGCCGATCGCCACGCTGGGGTGGCCGATCAGATCGTAGGGTGACAGGCCGTACACGTGCTGCACGTAGGCGGACGCGTCCTTGTCGTTCTCGAACCACTCGATCTCCTGCCCGTCGCGAGTCACGACGGACACGGCATGATTCATTACTTGCATCAGTCTGCCTCCTCTTGTTCGATGTCGTTTCCAAAGAATGCAAGAACCTCGCCTCTGGCTTTCAGCCACGCTTCTTTTGCAACGCTGTCTTTCGCGAAAAGTAAGGGCGTGAAGACCGCATCTCCAAGCATCTCCCCCTCGTGGCTTCCGTTGTTGACTTGATTGCAAGCCCACGCAGCAGCCTCCCCGATCGCGTGACCTACAGCCGACTCGTAATACTCGCTTTTCGGAACTTTGAAGCTGACGGTCCTAAGCTCGTCGTCTTCGTTCTGAACTTCGATGGTGATGGAGAATGAATAGTTCACTGGAGTCCTTTCGCTTTTGATGTTTCCTCGATCCACTTGCACGCTCGTTTGATCAACGCACTTGCCCTTGCCGCCTGAAGCTTCTCCTCCCGGTCGCCTCCGTAGCTCGACGAGTAGAGGCCTGCCACGTCGATGATCTCCTTCACGAGGTCGAGCCGGTCCGCCGGGATCAGCACGTAGTCTCGCTCCGTGATCAGGTCGCAGAGTTCGACTGCGGACGGCTGGTGGTCGTCCGCCGCCGGGCCGTGTGCGTAGGCGATCCAATTGGAACTGACGCGGAATGGTTTCACTGGCTCACCTCCTTTGCAACTCCCTCAGCCTCGTCCACCAGCAGTGCAAAAGACTGCGGCAGGCGTCCTGCATCTCGATCGCGGTAAAGCTCATCGATCAGGCGTTCCGCGTCTCGGATCGTCGGCTCAGTGCGGAGCGTGTGACCTGAGACTTGCACAGACAGGTGTCGATCGTTCTCGCGTCGCCGGAGAATCGTGAATCCGCGATACGTGCGGTTGGTCAATTTCTTCACTTCAACACCTCCTTCGTTTTGAGTGTTGCCTGCCTGACTTGGACTTTCGCCACGTTGGCGAGTCTCAGGAGTTCCTTGTTCACGACGATGAAGTCTCACCCTCCTTTGCTCGGCTGTAGGCGTTGTGGACGTCGGCGATCGTGATCTTGCCCTCCGCGAGCAGCACGTAGACAGCCTTCAGGCACAGACCCTTGATGTCCGTCTGGTGGATGTCCGCAGACTCGCCAAGAGTCTCAGGGACGATCGGCTCGTGCCAGTGCCAACTCCAGTGGTCTCCGTGAAGTTGATCGAGCAACAGGTGCTTCTCGCGAGTCTGCGGTCCGATGTCGGCGTAGCGAACGACCTCACAGATAAGCTCCGACCCGCTCCTGTCCTTCTCGGGAGGCAGGATGAATACGGAGTATCCTCCGAACGCGTTACTTGCGATGCCGAAGTCCGAACGTGTCACGCACGAGAAGTGTTCCGCGTTCCGTTTTGCTTGCTTGTGTGTCATGTGGTTCCTTTCGGGTGATGGGTAAGTAAGTCCGTACTACTGGAGACTCCAATGGCCGACGGTGTTGCCGTTGTAGTCGCGTATGACGCCGTGAGTGTCGCGCCTGTCTCGAATGTCTTCGCAGACCTTCGCGAGGCACCGCTCGATCTCTCGCTGATTCTCGAACGCTGCGTTGTCGGTATCGATCTTGATGAAGAGTTGCACTGGCCGGGTTCCTTTCAATTGGTGGCTTGACGCTTGGATAAACGCTTGACGAGCGATTGGCACTCATCGGACTCTTCCAAAAACCCTGCAAACGCGAGTCTCTCTGCGGCTTCCTGAAGAAGGCTCACCGCGTCAGGGACGGCCCGGCTTTTCGCCCACTCGGCGTGAGCGGCTGCGGCAACCGCTGCTGCCTTGTTGTTTTTGTCAAAGTTCACTGGTCAGTCTCCTTCTATGGGTTCGTCGGTCTCGTACTGTGAGTCTGTCAACACTTCGGGCCTGAACTTCGCGAGCTTTTCTGCTCGACACTTCTGGCAGACGCGAGCCAGCGGTATCCCGCGTGCGTCGTTCTCCCACCAACTGTTGCGGCCGGAGCCGCAGGGGCATTCACGCATTGGGTTCCTTTCGTTCTGGGTGTGCAAACCGTGCCCGCACGGCGACGCCGCCTCGCAGCACAAAGCCTTCGTGACTGAGGTGAAACACGTCGAGAGCCTGCTTCTTGGTGAATCCGTTCTTGACTGTCCGCAGGCCGTGCTTGCTCGTGTGAACCGGGTACTGAGTTCCGTCGCCTTCGTAGAAGGCCACGGTGGCCTCGGTCACCCAGTAAGGGCTGCTGCCGCCACCGCAAGACCCCTTAATCGTCCGGTAGGTCACGGTGGCAAGCCTGCCGTCGAGGAGCGTCGCACGCGCGAGCGTGTAGCCTCCGTCCGGATGCCGATGCACTTTGCCGTCTGGCTTGTTGATGGTGTTCACTGGTGGGCTTCCTTTCTGGTGGGTGGTGGCTGAGTCCGTACTAATGAGCCACCCGCTGCGACTTGCGTTGCTTCTGAAGCTCCCTGATTGCCTGAATCACGATCCACTTGCCCTGCGATGACAACTCGAAGTACCGGGCGTAGAGCCTGTCGATCCCCTCGACGGCGTCCTTGATGCTCGGCTCCCAGTCTCCTTCAGACTTGCCGCCGGGGGTGACTCGATAGCCTTGCTGAGTGTTGCAGACGTTCCACGTGCCGCGAGGGCTGAGGAAGTTCCGCTTGATCTCGAAGCCCCGGTAGCTCCACGTCAGGTCGTCGATCTTTGTGGCTTTTGTCTTCACTGGTTGGGTTCCTTTTGGGTGATGGAGTCCGTACTATCGGGCCAGAGACGCCAGCACTGCGTCGAGTTGATCGCGGAGGCAGGCGGCGGCTTCCAGCTTTGCCCGAAGGGCTGGGTCGTCGCTCAGGTGATCGGCGTCTTCGCCGTTGTCGATGTACTGCTGGAGGGCTTCCAGCGCGGCGTGAAACTTGACTCGCGAGTCGAGTTCAAGTGTGAAGTTGCCGACGCCCTCACCCAGAGTCTTGAGGCAAGCCTCAAGCGTCCTTTTTTCGTCCCACAAGCGACGGTCCCCCTCGGCACCGCTGGCGTCAAGTGCAGCCAGACGGTCCTGAATGTACTCGCGGTCGCTCTCGACGGGGGCTGGCTCGCCGTAGGTGTGGTTGCTTCTGCTCCAGCCGTTCGCGGAGAACCGCAGTCGACGGCAGATGCCTTCGACGGCGACCGGGTCAGCCTGCTTAGTGAACTGCGTGTGATTACCGTTCAGGCTGTAGCCGAACAGGCCAACCGCAAGAGCGACTGCGGATCGGGTCTTCGCAGAGTTGCTGTAGTCGATCCCGCCAGTGCTGGCGATCTTCCCAAGCCGCGTTGCCGACAGGTGCCGGGACGATTCGAGAATCTTCTCGACGATCGGCAGGACGAACTCCTCGAAGCCGGGTACGGGCTGGCCCCGGAAGGTGCCGGATTCACTGAGGATCAGGGTCTTGGTTTTGATGTTCACTGGGAGTCTCCTTGAGTCTTGGGGGTGGCGAGTGTATCCAGACAATCGTTCAGGCGATAGCCCACGGGGCTTCTTCGTAACCGGGGATGAGGTTCACGGCCAAATCCCGAATTCGTTTGATCAACTTGCACGCCGCCGTCGTCTCCCAGTCGTCCGTCTCGCTGGACTGGTAGCTAAGGCAGTCGCACAGCTTCAGGATCGCGACAGAAGAGACCGGCGGAGTCTTGCCTTTGAGGGTTGGTCGCAGGAAGTCTGCGTACTCTGCCGCACTGTCGTCGGGGTAGCGAGCGCAGACGCTGCGGACGTTCTCAGCCGCAAGAGTCTTGTAGATGTGGTTGTAGTCGGCCTCCGTCGCATGATGGTCGTCGAGCCACGTGGCGTGCTTGACGGCAAAGTTCGCGATGGTGGCGAGGTGCTTCTTGCTGACGACGAAAGCTGACATGGGGTCTCCTTGTGGTTGGTGTCTCAGGCTCGTGTGGTGCATTATAGGGCAAGGTAGGCCGATTGTCAAGTGCTATGGCACAGATCAGTTTTTCCGGGCCTCTGTCGCGCCCTCGATCGCCAGAGCCGCCTCCCGGCTCTCGAACGCGATCTTCTTGGTCGACGGCCCCCAGCCGGTGCCAGTCCAGAACTTGTCGTTGCGGACGGCGTAGAACCGGGGGCGACGGTGGGCGGCGACCTTCCCGGTGAACGACCGGCCAGACCAGCCGCAGGACGGGCACTTCACGTAGCCGTGCTTGCCGACCTCGACCCGCTCGCCGCCTCCGGGGCAGCGGTCCGCAGCCTTGGCCTTGGCCTTCTCAACCGCCGCCTTCCGGGCCTTCTGAAACGCCTCAGAGCCCTGCTCCTTGAGAGCCAGTGCCAGACGGGCCGGGATCGTCGAGACCTCCTTGGACTCCACGGGAGCCTCTGGGAAGCACACGCTGCACAGAGCCGGTCCAAGGTCGGCGACGGCGTCCGCAGCCGTCTGTCCGCTCAGGTAGGGCACGAGAGCGAAGCCGGTGGGCCTGCCTCGACGGTTGCACGTCGAGCAGTGAGTCGAGCGATGAATGTGGCCGTTCGAGGTGGTCACGAGCCAGAACCGGCTCCACGGGCGAGAGGCGTATTCGGCTTCTACCTCCTCGACGGCCAGACAGGCGTCCGTAAGGCGAGCCGATGCCTCCTCAAGGTCGGCGACGGCGTCTGCCAGACGGGCGGCTTTCGGGTGCCCGGCGGCGAAGGCCTCGACGACTTGCACGGCCTTCAGCGGCTCGATGCCGTTAAGCGAAGCGAGGGGGAAGTGGTATCCGCCGTCCCCGGCGGGGATCGGTGAGTCTGGATGGATGCGGACGCACTTCGGGTAGCCCCGCTTGCTGCCGATGTCAGCCACGTAGACTTCGCGGCCGAAGCGGCAGATCAGGTCGTCCGCAGCCCGTCGGGCGTAGAAGCGAGCCGATTCCAGAGCCGAGAGCCGCTCCACGTAGATCGTGTCCACGGCGACGGGCGACAGGTTGCTGAGGTTGGTCATTTGTCGTCTCCTTAGTGTCTCGTCCGTACCCCTGCATTATAGGGCAACCTAGGCGGATTGCAAGGGGAAAAATCCTGCTATGACACACGGATTTTTTAGGCCTGTTTTTCAGGGGTTTTCATGCAATCTTCGCAGGGGCAGGGTTCTGCCCACCGGACGGCCTTCGCCAAGTCCTCGACGGTGTACTCGTGGCAGGCGTGGCTATCGGCGAGCGTGCAACGCCAGCCGGGCTTGAGATAGGCCCAGATGCCGTTGCCGCCGCCGTCCTCAGAGCCGTCGCCGGGCACTCGCTCGTCGCGGACGGACTCGACCTTCGGGCTTCGTTTGATGGTTGCGATTGTCTTCACTCTTGCACCTCCATCGCTTCTATCCAGTATTGCCGAACCAACTCCTCCACAAGCCGTTAAGTCCTTTTCTTCTTCCTTGCGTCGGAGATAGCCCGCCTCCGGCATCGGGGGCACTCATAAGTCACTCCTTGCGACCAGTAGCGGGCGAAAAATGCGACCATTTCGGGTGATGCGGTCCTCTTCAGCCTGCCGACGCCCTGCGTAAAAACCTCAGTTCGCTCGTAACCGCAGGGCCAGCGGTAGGTGAGTTTGCTGCCGTCTCTGGCGATCACCACTGCACGGCCGCCGCCCAGATCGCGGCGAGCGACCGGCGACCCACACGTCGTTAGTCGTTTTTTGATCTTCGCCATCACTCCTGCACCTCCATAGCCTCGGCCCAGTATTGCCGAACCAACTCCTCCACAAGTCGGATGCGGCGGTCCGACTCTTTGCGATCGATCGCCCACTGCGACTGGTCATGATAGTCTCGCGCGTTGGGAGTTGCCTCCCCCATGAGCCGCTGAGCCGCTTCGAGTGCGTTGGCGACCGACGCGAGAGCGTCTGCCATCCGGTCACGAGGCGTGCCTGCGAACGATGTCGTCGGTTTGATCTGGTGCATCACTCCGCCTCCTTCTGCTTGCGGTTGTAAGAGGCACGTCGCCGCTCACAAAACTTGCATTCGACGATCACGCAGACGAAGCCGGGCTTTCCGCCGGGGACGAACGACTTCACAACTTCCCTACCGCCGCACGAAGGGCACGGCTTGTACACGCTGTTGCTCGGCTGCTGGAACCAGTTTGTCGAGTTCATCACTCCGCCCTCCATACGAGAATCCTGTCTCCCTCGCGAGGCCAGCGAGACTCGAACCCGAGAGACTTGTACCATTGCACGAGTCGCCGAGGCGATATTGTCCTCTGGCCCTTCACCTTGAACGCCGCGATCGGCACAGCCTCCAGCACGATCGCCTTGCCGAGACTCGCCGCGATCGACTGCAAGTCACGAACCGCTGCCGTTGCCAGCCCCTGCCGTCGAGACTCGCCACTCACGACGATTCCCTCCAGCGTGATCCGATCGTCGCGTTGGTCCGACGGGTCTCCTTTCCAGACTCGCCCGTTGTGGTAGTAGAGGTCCGTGTTCCCCCACGCCGTTGCAACCGGGCCACGCAGGAGAGTGGGGAACGTGCATCCGCCGATCGTCAACGCGTTGGGGTTGGCTTGCCACTCTCCGCTCGGCGACCGGGTGCCGCAGGGCTGGTAGTGCCAGCCTGCGGACTCCGCCGCCGCGATGAACTTCAGGACGCTCATTCCACTGCCCCCCTGACTACGAAGACGCCGTTCACCAGCACGCTCGCGGAGCCGATCTCCAGCGAGTCCCAGTTGTCCGTTGACTTGCTGCCCCTCCGCTCCACGTGAAGCGAGAGGAACGCCAGACCGTGCTTGCTGCTCGACGTCGAGCCAGCGGAATGGCTGACCTCGAACCGCCAGCCGTCGAGCAGCAAGGTAGCAGCCGTGCGAGCGTTTGCACCGCTGAGCAAAACCCGCGTTGCCTCTGGCACGATGACTTCGTTGGAATCGTCGAAGCTCTTCACCCTCCCGGTGTGGCCGTGACGGTGAATGCGGGCGTCGGTCTCGACGGTCACGTGTGCGTCTGGCTCGCCCACCTCGCCGCAAACCATGCGACAGAAGGTGATCTTCCAGTCGGTGTCAGCCCCCGCACGCAAGCTCCACTCTTGCCGCCACTCGTGGCAGCTACGTGCGACCTTCCGCAAAAAGGTCTTGCCTTCCTTCGAGTCGATCGAGATGGTCTGATGGGTGGTTGCGTTCACGGGAATCTCCTTCGTTGGGGGTGATGGTATCCAGACAATCAGGCTGCGGCCAGAGCGTCGATCTCTTCCTGCGAAATCTCGACTCCGGCTTGGTCGCAAATCCACTTGATCTCTTCGAGCAGTTCGCGGTTGTCGAAGTCGTAGCTGCGGCAGGCCGGTCGAGTGCTGATGCCGTCTTCGGTCTTCACCTCGTGAGGCCTGCTGTAGTTCGCACGCAGTCCGTACCTCTCGATGATCGAGAAACAAAGCCGTCGCAGGCTACTTGGATGGCACAAAGCGAACACGAGCCGATCGATGTCGAGGGGTTGGTTTGCAGACTTGAGCAGCACGTGCGTCTCGTGAATCGCACTGCCGTCGGACTTCAGGGAGCCGTGAACGCCGTACACTTCGACGCGAACGCCAGACGACTCGATCACGTCGATCGCCGCAATCGCGACAGCCCCTCGCGAAAAGATAGCCGAGTGCGACACGCTGCCGCTGACGCCGATGTTGACGTTGATGCGAACGACACGATTCGATGATGAGTCGTCGGAGACTCGCACCCCGAAGCACTCAGGCTCTCCGGTCAGGAATCTGCCGACGTCCACGTACTCTCCGAAGACGTCATACCCGATCGACTCCGCACGTCGAGAAACCAGAGACTGGACCGCCGTCGCGATCTTTGCACGAATCTGCTGAACGCGGTTCACGCCGTCTTGCCAGCCCTCGCGAGCCAGCTTCGCAGCCTCGCGAAAGCTTGACGTGCCATAGAAGCTTTTGTCGCCCGTACTGTGACCGCCGCAGCTTCCGCTGTACGAGACGATGCTTGCGGCCTCGACGAACGACTCCCAAGAATCAAACTTTGCAACTGTGTTTTTCACTGGTATGTCTCCTTGTGGCTTCTGAGTATAGGCGGAGGTAGGACGAAAAGCAAGGGCCGCGTATCCGTACTATGACAGACTCTTGGCGACAGCCTCGACCTTCGAGCGGGTGTCGCGATCGCAATACTTCCAGATGCAGGCTTCGAGAGCGTCCTCGACGCCGAAGCCGCCCTCGCGGATCAGGGGCACGCCGTTGAGGATGCAACGGCCACCGGCCGACAGGCGGACGCCGTCGCCAATCTGGCCGACGGCCGCGATGACGCGGGCGGCAAGCTCAGCGTACCGGCAGACGCTAGCCTCGACGTCTGCGTGCGGCTTGAAGCTGACCACCGCAGGCTTCGGCAAGAACCGCAGGACTTCTGCCGGGACGCGAGCCTGAGCGGCAAGGATCGCCGGGTCGGTCTGCCAGAGAAGGACTACGAATCGGTCGAGAGAGGCCTCGTCCAACTGGTTCCGGCCAACCAGCTTGCGGTTTCCGCCCTGACCGACGGTGTTCGCGCCCGCGATCACCCTGAAGTCCGGGTGACGCTGAATCGTGCCGTCAGGAAAACCGACGAACTGGTTAGCCAGAACGCTGTTGATCGTCACGAGAACAGCCGGTGAGGCGGCGTCGATCTCGTCGATCAGGAGAAGGCCACCATGCTCGAATGCCTCGCGGATCGCCGTGCGGACCGCACGACCGTGGGCGTCGTTATAGCCGGTCAGCTTGGCCTCGCCGGTCTGCGGGCCACATGAGACCGGATAGAACTTCAGGCCGAGGTCTTTCGCGACCTGTTCTCCAGCGGTTGTCTTGCCCGTGCCCGGAGGGCCGTACAGCCAGACGTTGTTGCCGCTCCTCAAGGCCCGGAGAAGCGCAGGGTAGTTCGCATGGCGGACTCCGCCGACCGCAGGCAGTGCCAAGACCGGCGGCTTCTCGACCGGCTTGGCGGCGGGCGTCGGCTCGCCGCGATCGTTTTCGAGACCGGCCACCCAGAGGGTGATGCCACGGCTGGACTTAACCACCTTGACTCCGTTGGGACCGGAGAGAGCAAACCGGCGTGAGTTGTAGCCGCGATCCGTGCGGACCACGGTGATCTCGTCGATGGTGAATGACCGGCCGTCGTCGAGCTTGACGATCGTGCCGACGCGATAGCTCTTCCATGCAGGAGCGGCGAGGGTTGCGTTCACTGGTGGACTCCTTCGTTGGGGGTGATTTCGACTGCCCCCATAAGATATGCCTACGTAGGCTTAATGTCAAGTGTCAAGTCTCTGCTATGACACAAATGACGAAAAAGCCTAGTTTTCTAGGCGTTCCAGCACACCCGCAAGAATCGGGTGGCGGACAATCCCGGTCGAGTCGAACCGGAAAACGGTGACTCCCGGCAGTCCTTCAAGTTTCTTGACTACCGTCCCAAGGGCTTGTTCGTGATTGCGAAGGTCGCTCTGCGACAGGTCGCCAGTCAGGATCATCTGCGAGTCTCTGCCTAGTCTCGTGATGACAAGCTTGAGTTGCGAGAGCGTGCAGTTCTGAGACTCATCGACGATGACGATTGAGCGGTTGAAACTTCTTCCACGAAGGTAGGCGATCGGCGCGACCTGAAGCATCGCCCTGAGTTGCTCGCGTCGTCTCCCTGTTCGACCGGCCACGGCATCGAGAGCGTCGTGAATCGGCAACAAATACGGAGCGGCTTTTTCCTCGAACGTGCCGGGCAGATATCCGAGAGACTCGCCAGCCTCGACGATCGGTCTCGTGAGGATGATCCTCTCGAACCGTCCGTCGGCCACGCACCGTGCAGCGTAGCCGCACGCGAGGTGAGTCTTGCCAGTCCCAGCCGGTCCAAGCAGGAAAGAGATCGACGAGCGAGACATAGCCTTGAGGGCAGAGTCTTGCTGTCGGTTGAGCGGCGTGATCTCGACTTCGCGAAGCGACTCTACGACTACCGGCGGCTTCGGTCGAGAATTTTTCACTCGTTTCGGCTTGGGCATCTACGTTCATTTTACGGACGACGCCGGTTGACCCGGAAGAGGTCTCCAGTGCGTGAATGCGGAGATCGGTTCGAGGAGATCGCCACCCCAGTCGAGGCCGCTCCCGTCTCTTGCGGCGAGGCGGTACTTGAGGTAGTCGTCTTTCGGGTTCCACCACAGCACCCACTCGCCGTCTAGAGGGAGACGGTCGCTGACTTGAATCCATCCGTCGATCCTGATCGGCTCAAAGCCTTTCGGAAGCACGGCAGCGGAGTAGTAGCTGGCGTGACTCGTCGAGGCCGCGACACTCCAAGGGATGAAGTCCATGCCAGTCTTCTCGTTAACCGTTCCGGCGATTGGAGGCACAAGCAGACGGAGACGCTCGATCTCTCTGGTCAACTTCCCCACGAGGCACGTCGAGTGCCACTGGTGGCAATTCTCAGAGTGAGTCTGGAGCCGTTCGCCTCCGATGTCCGTGAGCCACGCCTTGGCGTCCGCGACGATGTCATTCGCCATACATATACCTCTCGTCTTTCGACACGTCCCAGTCGCCGCCCTCGCACCGATACACCTCAGACTGGACTCGATAGCCGCGACTCCGTGGGTTGGGCTTGCCGCCGACGAAGTAGGCGTCCGTCCAAGCGATGCGATTGGTTGGCAACGCACAGAGATTGCCGTTGTCCAACGCGATCACGTGCGCGCACTTGTTCTGTTCAGGCGTCAGAGTGAAGCCCGGACGCTCTTGAGTCTCGGGAAGCCAGTCGACCGTGAACAGGTAGCGTCCGTTCTGAGAGCCGCTGCGTGTGTATGCGATGCACCTGTGACTGCGAAGATAATCAAACACATGAACAACCGGACGAGCAGAGAAGCAGTCCCATAACTGACAGTCGCCCAAAGTGGTCTCGACGGCATCAGGCCGCAGAGCGATAGCGTGGATCGGCACACCGCGATAGTGGGCACCGCTGATCATCATGCAATGAAACGCAAGGGCGCGACCGCCGACGCTCTGCACAGCGAACGCATACGCTTCCTCGACGCCGCTTGAGTCTGCGATATGAGGAAGTCTTACCCAGCATCGAAGCGTTGGGATGTCGGCGTTCAAGCGAGTCTCTCTAGGCGTGACCGGAGGCGACGATGTCGTCGAACCAGTAGCAGGAATGACTACGATCCATCGCGTTCCTCCATGATCTTGTCCGCCTCTTCCTCAGAGAACGACAAAGCCGCGCACGCGAGATCGACTACGCTTGGGTAGTGACGCAAGAGTCGCCTTGCCTCATCGCGAACCGCCGCCGGGATTTTCTTGATCCCGTTCTCGATGTACGGCGTCGAGAGCCTGAAGAGAAACTCTCTCGCGTTGATGACGGCACGGGTGCGTTCGCATGGGAGAGTCATTTGCGGCACCCATCGCACAGGGTTGAAATCCATCCGCTCTTGTTTGCCGTGCCCGGCTTTCCGCACCCCTCGCAAGTCTTGGCACTCTTGGTCTCAGCCTCCTTGATCACGCGTGACGTGTACTCGTCACCGCCAGAGTAGTAGAGCCGGAGCGTCCCCCACTTCTCTTTGACCTGAACAAAGAGAAACGGCTGCTCGCACTTATGGGCGTCGATCTTCTCGCACGCCTCTCGCAGGATGCCATACCAGCCGTCGCCGTGTTCGCAGCCGTAGACCATCGGGCTTTGCCGGTGTTCTCGATTCGCGAACAGCGACCGGAAGTCGCTGTACAGCTTCTCTTCAAGTTCAGGGCTCACTGGTCTTTCTCCATAGCAATTAGTCGCTCGTCGAGAGACTTGTTCACGTCACGCAACGCCTCGATCAGCACTCGTTGCTGCTGGTTCTCTTTGATGAGCGAGCGAAGCCTGTTCTCGCGGCGGTTAAACAGCCAGTCAAGCATCTTTGACAAACACTCCTTCAGGCGTCAGTGTGCCTCTCCTGTCCTTGATCGTGGCGTAGGCCGACTCTAGACAGTCCTCGATGTCGAGGCTCTGCAAGGCAGCGTAGAGGATCAGCGTCACGAGAACGTCGCCAACGCCGTCGATGATCTCCGGCTTGTCGTTCTTCAGAGTCGCATCGGCAAGCTCGCCCATCTCGCTCATGCTCTTCAGAAGCTGAGCCTGCGGCGTGCTGTTTGGGATAATGCAGCGGTCTCTGCCCCACTGCTCGACATTGTCGATCAAGTCTCGCATTTCTTCCTCCGCTCTATCTCGCGGTCGATGTACCAGCGAGCCTTTTCGAGGTCTTCGATGTCGCTACCCTTTTTCCCCGCTCGCCACAGGTACTTGATCGCGTTGCCGATCGAGAATCCGGGGCACAGCCCCAGAGACTCGATGACGTCGATGCACTCATACCGATCTGACTGATAGTGGTCTGGGTGATCGACGTTGCTCATCTGCGTATCCGTACATCACTTATTGGCGGGTCGTGATCGTACCCTCGCCTTCTTTGCGTGCAAGGATTTTTTTCGGATCACTCGCGGCGATCGACTGACGTCCATCTTTCGAGGCTGTCCGCGACGATTGGGGTTCGCGAGGTATTCCCTCCACTCCTCCTCGGCAGACCGCTTGTCGACCGCCCACGCACGGCCGTTCAGCCGGAAGCCCTTGATCCGTCCAGATCGGAGGTCTCGCATCACCATTGCGTCAGTCTTGCAGACGATGTCGCAGGCCTCGGGAACTGAGATGTAACGCTGGCAGAGTCGGCGAAAATCCGCCTCCGAGAACCTCTCCCCGTGGCACTGCTCCCACGAGAGCATCATGCCCCTGCCGCTGAGGGGGACAGCCACAAGCCGCTTCGAGGAGACGGCTTTGACGATCCCGCTCTTCGTCAGCCCCATTGCCCTCGCCGCCTCCTCAATCGAGATCGGTCTGTAGAAATTGCCCATGTGTCCCTCCCCGATTCCGTACTATTCCCCCAAAAAAGGCGGGTTTCACCGTGAAACCCGCGTTGATCTTGAAAAAAAATGGCGGGGACAGGATTCTTACGGTGGGCCTGACGGGTGTTCCGGAGGGCCGACAAGAGGCACCACGGAGGAGAGAGACATGGCACCCAAGGAGTTCGCCCCCAAGTCTGTGCAGTCGATCCGCAAGGCGGTCCGCGAGAGATTTCATCGAGGAGTTGACAGGAAGGCCGACGTGATCGTCGACCAGATCGTCGTCTGGCTCATCGACGACATTTTTGCGGGACGCGTGAAGACACGCCGCGAGGCGGCGGCAGTCTTGGCGGACGGTCTTTCAGACGTTTTTGGTAAGTCTTGCCGGTTGTCCGATATGTGACACGCAAGAGGCGAGTCTTGCCCCCCAAGTAAGGTATTGATAGGGGGGCAAATTTTTTGCACGGATGTGTACTCTGTCCCCCAGAATGAGGCCGCTCGCTTGGAGTGCCTCATTCTGGTGGGCAACAAGAAGGAGGACACACCACCATGATTTCGCTGCTTGAGTTTTTTGAAACGATTTACGCCCCACTGAAGCTTCGAGGAAAAAGCCAGAACACCACTCGCCTCTACCACTGCACCATTCGCTCTTTTGCGAAATGGCTCGAACGTCAGCCGACGCTCGATGACTTAGAAGACTTGACGCTGGCACGTTTTCTCGCGAAGCGAGCCAGCGAACGGTCGGCGTTCACGGCGGAGAAGGAACGGACTCAGTTGCTGAGCCTCGCTCGATTCGCTTGTGACCGTGGCCTGCTGAAGACGAGACCGTGCGTCCCGCCAGCAACGCTGCCGGAAAGAATCCCGACGGCGTGGACGATCGATCAGATTCGATCGCTGATTCGTGCGACCGACAAAGAGGTCGGCACTGTTGATGGAGTCCCGACGAGTCTCTACTTCAGGACACTCGTGAGTGTCCTCTGGGAGACGGCTGAGCGTGTCGGCGCAATCATGGGCGTGCAAGTTCTCGATTACCAGAAGGGTCAACTGCTCGTCAGGAGCGAGTACAGGAAGGGTCGAAAGCGAGACAAGTTGTACTCACTGACCCTTGAGACTCAGCACCTCGTCGATCAGATGTGTCGAGGAAAGAAGCAGGGACAGGCGATCTTCTCTTGGGACAAGGTGAAGACACTTCTCTGGCATTCATTTGGAAGGATCGTCAGGCGTGCTGGCCTCGATGGCGGACGCAAGACGAAATTTCACATGATTCGACGATCGGCAGCGACCCACTACGCTGCTCGTGGAGGAGACGCAACGTCGATGCTGGATCATTCAAGTCCACGCATCGCAAAAGCGTACTATGTTGATCCTCGATTTATCGAGACGGGGCCAAAGCCCTGTGACGTGCTGCCGAGGATCAGCGAATGAGATTGCCTGCCGGGGGCGGCGTGACGGGGTAGGCTGGGCGTCACGCCGCCCTCTCTCGGCAGGACTTATACGGCAATTTCTTTGTCGTCGAATCGAATCGACTCACCAACGACGCCAGAGAGCCAACGAGTAACGACACCGGCCTCCTGCATCATCTGCTCAGCCATCGCGATGTCTCTCTCCCATCTCTCAGGCGTTGCCGCTCGAAGCGATGCGAGACCGACGACCTCCTTGATTCCGGCACAGATGATCCCTCTCGCACAGTCTGCACAACTGAACCACGGGGCGTAAAGAGTCGCCTCGCGAGTGCAGATGCCAGCCGAAGCAGCGGCGTAGATCGCGTTCCTCTCTGCGTGTTCCATGAACTTGTACTTGCGTGGGGGCTCCGTTCTGGAGAGATTCCTTAACACGCCCGGCGGGATTTGGTTCGCAGCATAGACAGGCAAGCCAGCCCTCGACACGAGGATCGCGCCGACGTGCGTTCGCGGATCATGCGAATCTCGTCTGGCGATCTGGCACGCCTGTCGTAGGTATTCAAGTTCTGGCGTCATAGTGAGTCGGAGACTTGTCGGAGTGCAACTCTCGCAGCCGCTTCACGTGCGGCGTGAGCGAGTCGATCAGCTTGCGGTGACCGCCGGGGAACTGGCGATCGTCCTTGAGCTTCCCGGCAGCTTGGCAATCGACGATGATTGCGAGGCACGCGAGAGCAGCCGAGAGGTGAGGTACACCCTCCTCGTCAGATTCCTCGCCCTCGAACCACGCCGCGAGGTGCCGCTGGCACGCGTCAACGTAGACGCTGGCGCGGACTCCTGTGTGACGCCAGTTGCTTCGGCCATACTTCAACGCGCCGTTTAGCAGAGCGATACAGCCCATCGCAGACGCCGTCGTCGGCCAGAGGTGCAGCGGCAGCTTGTTGGAGCCGACGACGTCCTTGGGGTTGTCGCCAAACACGCCCGGCAAAGGGGTGGCGGAGTCCATATCGACCGCAGACTCCAGATCGTCGGCGATCTCGTCGTCGTCATCACTGGAGATAGTATCCGTACTTTGGTTCACTTTAAGATTCCTCCTGAATCCTGTAGCCGAGAGACCAGAGAATCTTGGCGAGATCGCGAGCCGTCTGCGTGACCGACTCCTCTGCGATCGTGGGACCAAGGCTGGCGTGAAGTCCTTCGTGTAGCTCGATTTCGAGTCTCTTTCTACCTTCTAGCTGCGAATGGATCAACACCTTTCTCTTGTCGAACTCCGTCCAGCCGTCTGCCTTCCCCTTGAGAGACGAATAACGCCAGAGCCATTTATGGCCGTCTATTTGGAAGTGGTGGTCTTCCATGCCTTTCTCCTAGCCCTCCAGCACGCAAGACGAATCAACCGTTCCGCGCCAAAGTCCGTCCAAGGGAGCCTTGTTGATCCAGACTTCACTCGCTTCTCGTGTTCAGCTTTCATCACTCTTTTGATCTTCGAGAGACCGGCTGGACTCTCGCACCAGTCGGAACCCATTGCGTTCATTTCCCCAGCCATCGAGTTGCACGAGCATCCGCTGCTTGTCGTGATTCCCAGCCAGTTCTTCAGGAGCATCTTGAGTTCTGTCCCCGGACCGTTGTCGGGGATTGATCGCTGATTGGGCGAAGTAATGTCGCCCACAGTGACGCCCGCGTCTCGCATTCCGACCTTGCACCCAGAGAGCGGTTCCGTGACGCTCGCTGATTTCATGACCGCTGCTCTGCACTGGCTGCACACCCAGCGATCTCCGCTGTCTATCCACACACAGAACACTCCAACTGGGAGGCTCATTCTTCTCTCCTGTCAGACGTGGAACCGTCGTAATAGTCTGGGCATGGATCGGACGGCGTGTAGCCAAGAGTCAGCGTCGGCCCGTACTCGTAGACGAAGTAATCTTCGCCACGTCCAGTGTCAGTATCGGTGTACTGATTGCAGACGGCGACAGTTTTTCCCTTTCTCAGATACATCGCATACGAAGTCGTCGGTGCGCCCCAATCCCAGAACGGAGGCCCAAACTTGCCCGGTCCGCAGCCGCCGCCCCACGCCTTGATTAGCGGGTAAGTCCGCGTCAGTAGGTCGTGGTAGCAGTCGGAGAAAGCGCAGACGGTGCTTCGTGGGACGAACTGCGGACTCGATCCCTTCACGAGATTGTGAGTCGAGTATTCGGCGTGAAACGGATTGTGCGGAACCGTCGGCTCTGGGCCGATGTCGCCAGAAAACGGCCGCGAGTGCCAGCCGAAATGCGCCAGCAGTCTCCACGGCTGGCAAACCGGACCGCCGACGTCGGTGTCGTTCAGCATCCAGAAGTACCCGGCCTTCCGGTCGGCGTAGTCTCTCCCTCCTGTCGGCATGGACTGGTTGGGGTGTCGTGGGTCAGCAACCCCAGCGGGGGCCGCGACAACGGACACGCCCACGAGCTTGCCGAAGTTTTCTGACGAGTAGTCTTGATTGAAAGACGACGAGATGTAGGCACCATAGCCGAGAGTCGAGTTGACGTTCACCGCCACTAACGGACTCAGCTTCCCTGTCGTCCATTCCGTGCGGAACATCATTCCGCCGTTGATGACTTGCAGGCCAGTGATCCCTCCGCTGGCGTTGACAGACGAGACTCGAAGTCGGCACTTGGACGGCTTCGTGCTTACTGGTTCTAGGTACTGGCCGACCTCGTAATCGAACAGCACCGACAGATACCCGTCCGCGTTCACGGTCGCTCGCTCGCCGCCATACCACGCGCCGCTGGGGCATTCTTCCGGCGAGTCGCCGCCGGTCAATCGCCACATATCAGTGACCTCTTTGCCGCCAGATGGCGCAACGTCGAACTCCTGACCAACGGCGTAGCCCAACCCAGAGCTTCCGACCGTCGCCGCCGTGACTGGGAAATACGAGAACCTGTTCGATGCAGGCTGCGTTCCGGGGTAGGTTATGGCTGGATTGGGGAAGTTATTGACCGCCGAAAACGAGAAGGCAGAAATGGTGGCACCGAAACCTCCTCCAATTGTCGGTATCACGGTCGGAAGCGTCGGTGCAACGTGACGCTTGTCTCGGTAGCAGTAGCCGCCGCCCCCAGTGATCACCTGCGCTCCGGCGAGGTAGCTTCCAAAATCGCTTTCGTTTCCTGCCCACGGACCGAACTCTGGCCGTATGATCGCGCCACCGCCAGCACAACGCGGGAACGAAGGGAGCAGATACATCGCCCTCTCCGCACCACCAGAAGACCCGGCGTAAGCGTCGAAAGGCCAAGGAAAAACGAACGTCTCGATAGAAGTCTCACAGTTTCGTCGCGAGATTCTGATCGTGATGTTGGTGTAGCCGCTGATGTTTTCTGCGTTTTGAAAATAAGAGTCGCCGCAAAATCCATTCTGTATTGCGCCGGTTGTCGATGCTGCCCTCACGGGAACCCCGACGCCGACCCACGTTAGATCGCAGAGGTACTTCGTTTTCCATCTGTAACTCCCTCGCTGATCTTGCTCTCCTTCGGTGTTGCATAACGCAATACACTGGCTGTCGGCGTTTGTCTCCCTGCAAGTGTTCTCGGTAACGTAGAACGTAAAATCCGTGCCGCGAACTCGCCAATCGAGGATGCCGCCTTCGTCATCGACGTCCACGACCTCGGCTATCGCCGGGGTCAGAACCTCGCACGGTGGGTCGTCGCAGAAGAACTCTATCTGGTCGCCGACGGTGTATCCAACACCGGGGAAATGCACTGAAGTCGGGTGACAGATCACGCGGCCGTAGCCCGTGTAAAACTTTGTCTTTGCGTCGCCAGTGAGAGCCAGCGTACACAACGGCGGATCAGCGTACTCTGCATACTTGTATATGGGGACAACCTCAATCGACTTGATGGCTCCATTTGCATCGACTTCGCTGACGCGGAGTCTCTGAAAAAGCCGCCATCCACCATACGCATCGAGCCGTTCGCCTCCATAACCGTACTTGTCCGTCCAAGTTGGATAGTA
>Ga0136644_10000572_pt1 | contig 29410 bp, 32 predicted proteins | sample C_130820_EF_Meta_FD_94780 | JGI IMG/M metagenome (GOLD analysis project Ga0136644, IMG submission 94780) | Freshwater microbial communities from Lake Croche, Canada to study carbon cycling - C_130820_EF_MetaG (v2) (version 2) | ecosystem: Environmental > Aquatic > Freshwater > Lake | place...
AAGGAGCATAATCTTTACAAGCCATAAAATCAAATTAAATTTTATTTTGTTCATATATACTAAAATGGATTCATTACGTCAGAAGGAGAATATGGAAATCCTCGATGTGTTTAAGAATCTTCACTCGCAAATTAACGGGTTGACTCGCAAACAAGTCCAGGCATTTCCCGAGACACTCAAACCAAAAGTGCAACGTGATATGGTGGCTGAAGTCACAACCGATAAAGCAATTGAATCACTCAACCGAACCCTCGAACAGAAACTAGGAGCATTAGAGTTCGTCGTCCAGAATCTCGAACAAGGTAACGTCGTGGGAAGCGAAAAGCAGAGTCTGACTCAATCCTTTCAATCCACTATCAACACGGGTGATCTCGTTCCTCTCTGGAACAGTATCGTTCGTTCCTACAAGGAAATCGGTCTGAGTCGTGATTCCCAGAACATTATCAAGGTCAAGATTCAAGATCTGGCTCCCAATCTGGATGCAATGTGTTATGGATTGAGAGAAGCAGTCGAATACATCTTTCAACAACCATTCGTAACCGATCAGCCTCGTAGAGGTCGTAAATCTGCACGTGAAATTGAAGCAGAAGAAAAAGGCCAACCACTCAATCCTCGGTTGATTCACGAAAACGTTCTTGTGATTTTAGACTATCTTCGCACACTAAGTGTTTATCAATTGGTCAAACAACAGGTAGAATCGGGTAATCTCGAATTGTTATCAGTGGAACTAATGGACAGCGCGTATAAGAATATCTTTGATACCCTATCCAGGGATCGTGTGAGAATATTACAAGAAGTGGCTCCTCGTGGTGTCTTTGGAAAATCCTCCATCCGAAATATTCCTATTGGCTTGACTGATTACAAACTGCGATTGGATGCGTTGGGAGAAGAGTTGGGTGTCGAATTTCCGAAATCATATTACAGGGTTGCTAGTTCCATTTCCCAAGACGAACTAAGTAGAATGATGAACAAGATTCGAACTGATTTTCATCCATCGGTCAGTAAGCGTAAGACCGAAGCACAAACCTTGTTAGCACCACTAGAGCAAATTTCAAGAAATGTCAGAAAGAATGCAACGCAAATCCTTCAAGCAGAACTCTCCCTCGACCAATTGGTAGAAGAACTTCGTGTATTGGAGACAGAACCATTAGAAGAGAAAGGATTAGATGAGATAGACGAAGTAGAAGAACCAGTTGAACCAGTAGCACCAAGAATAATTGACTTTCCTAGTCTTAACGAATACAACGATGCAAAGAACGAGTATGATGAAGCGTATGCTGGATGGGAACAAGCATACTTAAGGTATGATCAAATCCGTCAACATAATGCGTTTGTCAGAGAAATGAGAGAAAAACAAGGATTGAGCCAGTCAGAAAGACAACAGGCAATCACAGAGAAAAGGAGTGAAATAGATGCTATTCAGAAACGACTACGCAGAATGAAAATGACCAGGGATCTTCTTACAAACGAACAACGAGATGCACAGAACGAACTAGATTTCGCGTTGAATGAAGCACAATTAGAAGATGAAGCAGATGTTTTACGAATAGCAAATAATCTAGCACAAGGTGCCAAAAGACAACCTCTCAACAAGACAGATTTATCACTTGTTATTCGAGGGGAAGGCAAACCAGCAAAAGGTAAGTCAATCGATACTCGTGGTATGGCCACACTGCGTAAGAACTACGGTTATAGTGACAACGAAACATCTGATTCTGGTTCAAGTTCAAGTGAATCCGACGAAGATCCTCTCAATTTTGACGATCGTCGTAATGATAGTTATATGATGAAACCTGCACGGTAAAAATCAGGAAAATATTTTATATTGTCTAATATAAAATGGAAGTTACAGAACGAAAACCGCCCAGAGAATACAATGACGAACTTAAGAAACTCATCAAACTGCTCACGTTCAAGAACAATAAACTAGAATTGAAAGGTAGTAGTTCGCTCACGTCACAACAATACTTTTCGGATTACGATCTGTTCTGCGTTCTAGAACGTCCAGACAAGTCTGAGTTCTTTCATTTCTTGTCTGAGTTGTTGAAACAGATTGACAAGGCAGACGATTACTGGTTTCTAGAATTGAAATTGCAAACCAAGGCAGGAAAGAAAGTCAGAGTTTATCCCAAATCTGAGTTGAACGAATCTGAGTTTATGAAATTATGGGATCGTCTAGACTTTGTCAAGATCGATCTGGTTGCACGGATTGACGGATATTTCACAGAGGTATCCTGCATTTATAGTCTGACTCAGACCACACCCTCTACAGAAGATTACATCAAATCTCTAGACGATGACATTACGGAACTGAAGAAAGAAAAGAAATGGTATAAGATTCTCAAACGAATGTTTAATCGCTACAAGGCAGAAGGCAACAAGCCAGAAATGCTCAGACTCTCGAAACTATTCAACAGCGACTTGGGAAAAGAATATCAATTGATCAGTCGATTAGAAGCAATGAGCAAAGTCCTCGCATCCTATCAAGACCATACCCTCGCCAAGAAAATTGTGGTAGCACTCAAAGATATGCATCTCCCCGAGAATGACGAAAAGATCGAACAATTCATCAAAGACAAATCACGAATCTTGAACAACACCGCAAAAAAATTCCTTTAAGTCCTTTTTTACGCCTTCTCTTCTATCGGTTCGTATCGACGGGTAGCATTCTGAACGGTTTCGACTTCCATAAACTCGTCCAGACTCGGGTCGTCTTTAAGAAGAAAGGTGATGGTCGGAGTGATTTCCAGTAGACGAAAGGATTGCCCTTCTTCTGGTTCTCCCGTCTTGACGATAATAAACTGCAGTTCTTCGGTGACATCCAGCACCGTCACGTTTTGTTCCTTACAGAACCAGATCGCGTGTTCCTTGTCCCAGACAGGATTGTCTCCTTCGGGTTTCTTTTCGAACAAGATATAGTCAATCATTTGTTATATAGCAATATAATAAATAATTTACATTTTACACAAATTAATCTGTTTTCGTTTCTTCACGTTTCTTATGGTAATACTCTTTACAGCGAGTCAGTAGTTTCTCCCTGTTTTTCTGGTAGTAATCCTTGTGATACTGGCGCTGATACGTTACCGTATACGATTCGGGGACTTTCTCTTTAGGTTCTCCAGCCTTCGCTTGTTTTCTCTTTAGGTAACGTTCGTGTGCTTTCTGTTTCTTGATTCTGAGTTTCTCCTCCTCGGAAACTACAGGTTTCACCAGTCCGTGGGTTTCTCGATACTTGCGTTGGGCATTACGTAATTGTTCTTTTCGGTGTTCCTCACGTTCCTCCAGAGACAATCCCTTCTTGTATCGCTTTGCATACGTCAAGTGTTTGAAGGAGGTATCCTCTGGAAGTCGAGTAATCGTAGCCTCGGTCATTTTATATTATATATAGAGATGATTATTTAAATTATTTATTTAAACGCAAAAATCAGATTTCGTTTCCGCCGTAAGTCATTAAGTTAAATGTATCATTCTATAGAATCAAATTCTTAGGGAAATTTTTAGGGAAAAGGGAAATCTTCAGTCGATTCTCAAACTTTTTTAAAAACTGAAAAACTTTTTTATAAATTTCAAAAATAAAAAAAGTTGTGAAACGACACATAGATTTCCCTTTTCCCTAAAAATTAGACCCAGATTTTGATTCTAGGAGGTGTCCTCTCAATAACTTAATGAAAACCCTACGGTATAAAATCAGATTTTCATAAAATTGATTCTTAAAAATTGATTTTATAAAAATGAAACGTTAAAAGTTTAGAGTAAGAGTTGCAGAAACGATTACAGAAACTGCGATTAAATAATAATTTAAAAAAATCTTGTCTATATATAATAAGATGGTATCGATTGAAATCCCCACCCAGACTGCTCGTCTCCGACGAGATTACAAACACAATGAGACGGAAATTGAAGTCAAGCAATTGACGAAAGACATATGCGAAGCGTTTCCGTTCGAAATCCTCGGCGATCACACGAAACTGTTCTATGATATTGACTGGAAGGCGAAAGACGGTTACATTACTGACCCCGTCCTTTACAGTAAATTCACGGCTCATCTCCGCCAGATTCAGTCGCACAAGGACAATGAATTCGTCTTCACGGATGGAACCACTGACGACAACTTTAGTTTCCACGTTGTCTTCCAGAAGATTTACATCAAACGTGAAGGGAAGGTTCCCCGTCAAGACATTCTACAGTGGTTACTCGGTGAGTATCTGATTGTCTTGCACAAACGAGTGGATAAGAACGTTTATGCCAAGAATCGCAAGATGAGACTCCCCTATGGAATCTATGAAAATATGCAAGAACCTGATAAATCCAAACTGAACCCACACATCCCTCGGATCCACGGAAACAATTCTCTCACTAGTTTCCTCCTCGCACCAGTCTGTGTCCAACATAAATTGCAAGAAGGTGGGTGCGACTGTAAGGTGGTCGTTGAACCTGAACCTGAACCTGCTCCACGCAACGTGATCGTCGAAGAAGAAGAGGAAAAAGAACCTAAAGAGATTGATGCCGATCGCAAGAACAATTTGATGCGGTATCTGGAGGTGATCAAGAAGGAACGGTTCCAAGACCGAGCCGTGTGGTTGAAACTTGCAGGAATGATGCGTGGGAATGGTCTCAAGCGCGAAGATTTCCTAACGATTTCCAAGGATTCGGGATACAAATATTTCAATGAAGAGGACTGTAACACCACGTGGTATTCTCTCAAGGAGAACTTTGAATTCGCTCCTGGATTCAAAACCCTTCAGACGTGGTGTGAAGAAGATGGAATCAACTGGCGTGAGATGTTCTGCCCCAAAACGGACAAGATGATCAAGATGATGACGAGTGGGATCAACACGTATGCTACACTAACACAGAAGACGGTAGCCGAAGTCTTCTTCCATTACTACAAGGATAATCTATACTATGTAGGAAAGGAATGGTTGCATTACTCTCCTACAAAAGGATGGGAATTTGGTGATGACAATAGCATCGTGTATCCCTTGATGAAATTCATAGGGGATCGATTTAGTAAATGGGTTCACTCGGTAAAACCTCGACCCGATGAAGATGAAGACACGGCGAAAAAGATGAAAAAGTTCCTGATCAAAGAATCGTCCAAACTTGCAGATCAATCCTTCTGTAGTAAATGCGTAAAAACCAGTCAGAGTCTCTTTCGCAATGACAAGATTATGAGTGAATTCGATGCGTATCCTGACTGGTTCTGCTTTAGCGACCAGAAAGCAATCAGTATGACAACAGGTGAATCCTTTGACGTTAAACAGACTCACAAGATTCTCTCTACGTGTGGATATCCGATGCCTCCGCGGATAGAGGAACACATCCAACGAGCAAAGGACTTTATTCTGACGATCCAGAGCGAGAAATCGTTCGATTCGTATATGTCGTGTATCTCTACTGCTACCTACGGCACCAACAAGAATCAACGGTTCTTTATCCACACGGGATCAGGCAGTAACGGGAAATCTCTTATCGGTAAACTGATCTACTGGACACTCGGCGACTATGCAATGACCTTTCCGATTGAACAATTGACACAAAATGCAAGTGGTCGTAACGTAGCGAACTCGGATCTTGCCCAAAGTCGAGGAAAACGGTATGCCCAGAGCAATGAACCTGAAGACAGTAAGGAAGCACCCACCCTCAAGATTGCCAAAGTCAAGGAATTGACGGGTGAAGAGACGGTAAAGACTCGCGATCTCAACAAGTCTTCTTTCGAACTCTTGATTTCCTTTACGATTCACTTGTTGTGTAACGATCCACCGAAATTGAGCAAGAGCGACAAGGCGATTGAACGTCGTCTGGAATGTATCACGTATCCGTATATCTTCAAGAGCGCGGAAGAACTAGCCGAAGAACAGAAGAAATACGATACCGTTCGTAAGGATCTTTGCGAGGAGATCAGAGAGTTGACCGAAATGGCTGAATCAAAAGATAAAAATGAGATGGAATTGCGAAAGTCCAACATTGCATTCCTCCAGAAGAAACACGATGAACCCTTCCTCTTTCGTCTCAAAGACGAAGATATGGGTAAGAAACTCAAACAGGATAAAGATCTCCAGTATGGGTTGCTTTACTTGATGCTAGATCACTGGCGAAAGAACAACGGCGTGTTCTTTGCGACAGATGAAATGAAACGTAAAAAAGAGAGTTATGTATTGGATAATAACCCGTTACAAGATTGGTTGCGTGGGTATGAACGGGTCGATCCCGTGGCGAACAAGAAGGACTTCTTACTCGCGGGTGAGTTGCTAAAGCAGTTCAAACTAACGGTAGATGAAACGATGAAAATCAAAAGATTCACGGATTGCTTGAAACAAGCAAAGGTATTTATCAAGGAAGATTCGTCCAATGGTCATAAGGTATATCTCAGAAAGAAATTAGTTGAAGATGAAGATGATTAATCGAATGTCAAGACAACAGGGGTGACTTCGATCACGAGTTTGGGTTTCTCTTTGGGTTCTTTGATGGGTTTCTCTGTCTTTTTCTTCGGCATCTTTTAGTATCTACTAAAAGATTATGGAATTAATTTCGCAACAACCACGTCGAGTTTGTCGGTGTGCAACTGTTTGGCTTGATCGTGGACATAATTGTAAAACTGGTTCAGGTTCATACCTTTTTTCATCGTAATCACCCGCAAACAACACCAACGACCGCAATCGTTGATTCCTTGGCCTTCGTTCTGATAGTGAATCTTGTTATACACGACCTTCTCTGGGCATTTATCAAACATAATACCGAGATAAGGATCGCCTTCTCCCATCCCGATACGACGATCTTTCGGAGTCCATTTGAGCGGTGCATCGGGTTTCCCTCCGTAACTGTCGAAATACTCGACTGTTTTTTTATCACGTTTGCTTACACAAACCCAATGACCTTTGTTGGGTGAATCTTCATACAGAATGATCACATACGAGAGAGGGGTAGGGAGCATATCGGCTAGTGTTGGATATTTACGTAATTCGCTGTATTTGAGGATACGAGCGCCTGGTAGGTATTCTTTAATGTCTGCATCACTCATCGGTGTCGCAATTGTTTGACCCACATCCATTTAATTATTCCAACTATTTTATTTTATTGTGTAATATAAATATGTCGCGACAACATCCCAATCTCAATAATGGGGCAAATTCGTGGCGAACTGCATTGGAATTGAACAACATACAGTCCCAGTCGAGTGGATTCGTGACAAATCCACTAACTACCAATCTGCTTGGTAACAATTTCGCTATTTCTGGTCTGTCAGCACCTCCCGCAGGAACACCTAGTATCGTCCTTGGTAGTGGACAACAATATCTTATCGAAAACACCGATCTAACGCCCTTACTTAGTGTAAACGGTTCGGGTGTTCAACTGGGAACCGTGGGGTCTGGATACCAAATCACTGCCCCCACGGTGACTCCTGGCTCTACCAATGATACACAGGTGGCTACCACGGCATTTGTTCAGAGTGCGATTGGTGCAATTTCCGCTGGTGTAACGTCATTTAGTGCGGGAACAACGGGACTTACTCCTAACACTGCAACATCTGGAGCGGTCGTATTAGCGGGGACTCTCGCAGTAGCGAATGGTGGAACGGGAGTGACAACTTCAACAGGAACGGGTTCAAATGTTCTATCTGCTAATCCAGCACTAACGGGTGTTCCTACTGCTCCAACGGCACCAACTACGACGAATACCACTCAAATTGCTTCTACTGCGTTCGTTCAACAAGAAATTACAGCGATTCCAGCAAAGGTGTCCTCTCTATCCTTTGGAACAACGGGATTGACTCCTGCTACAGCAACAACTGGAGCAATCGTTGTTGCGGGGACTCTCAATGTAGCAAATGGTGGAACGGGTGTCGTTGCTTCTTCAGGGGCAAACTCGGTCGTCTTGCGTGATGCGAACCAGAATATCGTAGCGAATAATATTTCCTTATCCACTACAACTACTGTATCTTCTGCTTCGCCTATCATCTTAACGGTTGCGTCTGCTCCCTATCAAATCATCACGGGAACGTCAACACAAGTAGTGCGACTTCCTAACGCGACAACTTTATCAGTGGGAACTATCTTTTATGTTAATAACAATAGCACTCAAATTACAAATGTAGAAAATAATGGAGCAACCGTCCTCTACAATCTGTTGGCGGGAGCAAACTGTGAGGCGATTCTGACCAACAATTCGACCGCAAACGGAACGTGGGACGTGCATTCCTTCTTACCGAGTATCGCCCAGTTCGGTTCTGGTGGGTTGTCATATTCTGGTAATCTGAGTCTGACGGGGTCTGGAACAAACATCATTCAACAGAGTGGTTCTGGAACGCTACAGATTAACGCGTTCACTGCGGGTGGAACCATCAATCTCAACAGCAACAACATTACGAACGGTGGAACGATTACTGCTACGACGTTTAGTGGAACGGCTACCAATGCAACAAATGTTGGGATTACGAGTGATAATACCTCTGGAACATATTACATTCCCTTTTCGAAAACGAGTGGAACCGGTAATAAACCACTCTTTCAAGATGATACAACCACTCCACTCACGTATAATCCCAGCACAAGTGTTCTAACGGCAACTACTTTTAGTGGTGCTTTGACGGGTAATGCCAATACGGCAACTACCGCAACCAACATTGCTGGTGGTGCGGGTGGTTCAGTCCCTTACCAATCCTCTGCGGGAACAACGGCACTTCTCGCAAATGGAAGTGCGGGACAAGTCCTTACTTCTGCGGGAACAACCCTTGCTCCTACTTGGACGACTCCTTCTACCACTGCAACCACTGTCAGTATCACAGACACAAACACGGCGGGAACTTATTACCCCACCTTTGTATCGGCGAGTGGTTCGGGTCAAACACTTAATATAGATGCTACAACGAATCCATTTACCTACAATCCAAACACGAGTGAAATGGTAGTCGGTCAAACGGTGAAACTGGACGGTGTAGGTGGAAACGGTAAAGTAGCAGTGGGTGTAAGTGCTGGGGCAACTTCACAAGGAAATAATGCGGTGGCGATTGGAAATACTGCGGGAAACAATACACAAGGAAGCACTTGTGTGGCGATTGGTAATAATGCTGGAGCGACTTCACAAGGTGCTGGTTCAGTTGCGATTGGTAATTCTGCTGGAAATAACACTCAAAATATTCAGTCTGTTGCGGTTGGAAATAGTGCGGGTGGGACGACACAAGGAAGTAGTTGTGTAGCAGTTGGTCATCAAGCGGGTCAAACGACACAGGGCAATGCTTGTGTTGCGGTGGGTGCGTTTGCGGGACAAACCACACAAGGAGGTAGAAATACAGCAGTGGGTTGTTTTGCTGGGAATGCTACGCAAGGAGCAGACTCGGTGGCGGTTGGATACACGGCGGGACAGACGAATCAAGGTTCGCAATCTGTTGCATTAGGGAGTGGAGCAGGAAATGACACTCAAAACACACAATCTGTAGCAATTGGATACAATGCAGGGAACTCGCTACAATCGGGTCAATCAGTGGCGGTTGGAACTAGTGCGGGACAATTTTCTCAAGGGGGATATTCAACGGCAGTAGGAACTAGTGCTGGTAATTCATCACAAGGAACGAATGCAGTTGCGGTAGGATATTTGGCGGGTAATTCAAGTCAAGCGAATTATTCCGTTGCGATTGGAGACAATGCGGGAAAAACTACACAAGGTTTATCAGCGGTTGCGATTGGAGACAGTGCGGGTAGAACGTCACAATCAGTTAAAGCGGTTGCGATTGGTTATCAAGCGGGTTATAATACACAAGGAATACAGTGTGTTGCGATTGGTTCTTCTGCTGGAACAACGACACAAGGAACACAAGCAATCGCAATTGGTATTGGAGCGGGTAATTCTAATCAAGGAGTAACAGCAATCGGGATTGGTAAGTTTGCGGGAGATTCGGGTCAATTAGCAAATGCGGTTGCTATAGGATTAGAAGCGGGTAGAACGACACAAGGAACGAGTGCGATTGCGGTTGGAAATCTGGCGGGTAATACGGGACAAGGAGAAAATGGTGTTGCGGTGGGTATTTCATCAGGTCAAACCAATCAAGGGACAAACTGTGTGGCGATTGGTGCGAGTGCTGGAAGTGATACACAGGGTGCGAATTGTGTTGCAATTGGAAATCTTGCGGGTCAATTGAGTCAGAGTGCGGGGGCGGTTGCGATTGGGTATTCAGCGGGTCTTGGAACTACAAGCGCACAAGGGAGTCAAGCAACTGCGGTGGGGTATTTATCGGGTGTCGCATCACAAGGAGCAAACGCAGTAGCAGTTGGAAGACTGGCGGGACAAACCAGTCAAGGAACGAGTGCGGTTGCGATTGGAAATTCTGCTGGTAATGTCAGTCAAGGAAGCAATGCGATTGCGATTGGAACCGGTGCGGGACAAGGACAAACAACCGCACAAGGAGCGAATGCGATTGCGATTGGGGCATCTGCGGGTCAAGCATCACAAGTAGCGAACTCTACCGTTCTGAATGCGAGTGGTGTAGCAGTCAATCCGTCTCAAGCAGGGTTTTATGTTCGTCCCGTGCGACAACTTGCTTCTACTGGTGCCGTCGTTGCGTATTACAATACAACCACCTATGAGTTTTCTGGTTTAACATCAAGTAGGACGGTAAAGAACACGATTGAAGATTTCAAAGAGGACACCTCTGTCGTATATGGACTCTCTCCAAAGACTTATTTTTACAATGCCGACCCCGAAGGTGGTAATTGTCTTGGGTATATCGCAGAAGAAGTAGATGAATTGCACCCTCGTTTTGCTTCCCACAGTCAAGAAGATGGAAAACCCATTGCAATTGATTACAATGCGATTATCATATTTATGGTGGAAGAAATGAAGAAGTTGCGAGAACGGGTCACACAATTGGAAAATCGATTTGTGTAATATCTTTTTTTGTTGTATGTAATTAAATGACATCGGCTGGAGCAAATACGTGGTCAGTCCCGTTAGAAATCAACAATCTGGAATCCAGGATCAATAGTGGAGGTGTTTCGTCGATTGCTACATCTGGAGCAGGTCTCTCCGCATCGGGTGGAACAGGAGCCGTTACGTTAACCAACACGGGTGTGACGAGCCTGGTAGCAGGGACGAACGTAACAATCTCTGGATCGACAGGAGCAGTGACAATCAATTCGAACACAAATCCTACCGTGATCGATCTTGCAGGTGTTCCGACTACTTATACATTAACTCCCGCCCAATTAAATAATAGTCTTATCACGAGTTCAGTAGCGTATCCTGCAATACAGATCATTACATTCACATTACCCACGTATGCGCAATTAATTGCTGTATATCCTACCACCACAACGTATCTTGTCTGTCGGTTTGTGAATGTAGGTAAACCATACGCATTACAATTCGCTGGGACAGGATATTTTTCATCGAATGTAAATGGAAGTGCTGGGAGTAGTTTGATTGTTCCCACACCATCACTTACACCACCTCTGTTAGCAGGATCATTCTATTGGACACTAAACACAACCATAGATAGAACACAGGGACAAGTGCAATACTTTTTTGAATACGCGGGGCAGTATACGTAATTTATTTTCTATATTATTTTATTACCAATTAGTAATAAAAGGGAATGAGTCTCAATTTTGATCGAACGGGAAGATTTCTCTGTAAAGTAGATGGAGGAGCATATAATAATAAAATTATCTCGGTGTCTTCTTCCTTGCACGAGGAGAAAGATGATGTGACCAAACCGTTTCCTGCTCTTTCGTTAAAAGACGGTAAATTTCAACAGATCCCCGACCCCGAAACAGAACGACAGATTTTATACATCACGGGTGCTTCTGGGTCTGGCAAATCTACCTATACAGCAAACTACATCAAGCACTATAAAAAGATGTTTCCCAAGAATGAAGTCTACTGCTTCTCGGCACTTAAAGAAGATGAATCGTTGGATGCAGTGAAACCGAAACGCATTATGATTGATGATACAATCTATAAAGATCCCATCGAAGTCGGTGAATTCGCGGATAGTTGTGTCGTGTTGGATGATATCGACGTGATCTCAGATAAAAAGCAGAGAGAGGCAGTCTACAACATTATGAATCAGATTCTAGAGACAGGTCGCCATTATAAGATTACCTGTATCATTACGAATCACTTACCTACTTCGGGTAAGGATACACGAAGAGTTCTCAACGAATGTCATTCAGTTACTTACTTTCCACACTCAGGCACGGCACGGGGTATTAAATATCTCCTTCAGGAATATTTAGGGATTGATAAACACCAGACAAAGAAAATAAAAGGCTTAAAGAGTCGTTGGGCGACGATCTTTAAAAATTACCCGAATGTGATAATGTGTGAGAAAGATATTTGGTTGTCTTCTGTGGATGATAATGATTAACTACATACCTTTTTCGTGTCGTGCGATACGATCCATACCTGTTTTCGTATACCGTGATACCATTTTACCTTTGATACACACCAAGTCCAAATACATACCGCATTCTTCGCATTCAGGGAAGTCTTCCCGTTTAGGAGTGTGTTTATCACAGTGATGACATACTACCGTGGTCAGTATGCATTTTTCACAGTATCCAGTTTCTTCTTCTGCTTCTCGACCACAAGCACAAATCCACATTCCGTTCTCGGCATCAATCGTATAACTCGGCATCGAGTAATGAGTGATTCTACTGCAATTCGTTCTGATTTTCATTTTTTTCCGACAGGTATCCTAAATTATAATGTTCCGCGTATCGTTCCCACGTGATACCAGAAATAAAATGTTCTCGCAATGCATCGATAAGGAAATCTTTATCTGTTCCTTCGTGGTTTTCTCTCTCTTTATGAATACTTTCATAATAACCCGAAACGAATCTCTCTATGTGTTCTTCATAGATAGACAGGAGACTGACGATTACGTCTAACCCGATACAATAGATATGTTTGTTGAACTCCTCCTCAGTAAGAATGTCATTTTCGAACATTGCATTCTCTATTTCATAATACAATTCCCGTTCAAACTCATCATAATCCATTTTTGATATTATATTAATATCAATCTTTTTAACTTATAGATTTCATTTTTATGATCAAATTATGAGACGATATCCCATACCTTGATGATACCTGCAAATTCGACACCTGGCTGGGGTCGCTTGATACGGATAAAGGTTCGCACCTTACCGAGTTCTTCGCGTTTCTTCTGCTTTTGTCGTTCCCGCTTCTCTCTGTTTTTCTGCAATTTTAATTCTTCCTTTACTTCTTCCTCGGCACGTCGTTTCTCCATCTCTTGATGATGTTTCAAAATTATTTCTTTTACGAATCTGTCTTTCTTCTCGTTGAATGCTTCCCAACAATCTTCACCATACCAGTGAAACAAGAGACATTGTAGAACGATATTCGAACATACCGATTCGGTGTATTCTCTTTGTTTCTTGTGTTTGTTAATAGTTTTGAAATCACGATAGAACAACTCCCCTTGATGAAACATAAAAGGTTCTACATTCTTTCCATAACGCTCTTCGCCTTCCTGTCTAATTTTAATGAAAACATCTCTTACCTCGCGAAGGGGTTTGATGTCCATCTCTACCGTCCAGTTGTTTCCTGGATCGAAAAGAGAGAGGGGGACACCTACCGCGTCTATGTTAACATTATCATCAATAATATAATGAGTGATAATCTTGATCGCTTTACAGTCAGTCGTGTTGGTTACTCGGATCATTTGCAAGATGATAATACACAGGTTCTTAAAAAAATTTCATTTTTATAAATCAGATTCTTAGGGAAATTTTTAGGGAAAAGGGAAATCCTCGGTCGATATTCAAACTTTTTGAAAAACTGAAAAAGTTTTCTATGAATTTTAAAAATAAAAAAAGTTGCAAATTCACATCTGGATTTCCCTTTTCCCTATTTTTTCAAGAATAAAAATTGAAATCAAAAAAATGAAAGAATGGAAGATGGATACAACGAGTATCTACAACGATGGCTACTGCAATTATGGAAAAGATGACTAAGAACGGATGCACTGTGATTGCACCTGATGCAGAGGTTCACCTGTTCTTCTATGATGGAACGCCTATGACATTGAGTTATGACTCCAATAAAATGCTTGAACCGATGTCGGTGATGATGGAAAACCTTCACGAATTCGTGAAGAAAAGTATGCCAGGTGAACCTACGATCCAGGACATCAAGAACAACTGTGAAAGTATGTTGAGGGCGTTGAATGATCAATTGCTCGCGACAAAGGGTGATAAAATCACCTCCAAAAAAATGTTCAAGGCGTGGGGGAAACAATACCCAGAGAAACTCGCATTGTGGTGTCAGTGCGTATGGACTCTGGAGAACAAGTGCGGTGTCCCCTCTTCGGATACATTCGGATACGTAGGACTTGGAATGAACAATGTAGCATTCGATGCCACGATGGAGAAACAAGAGTTGCTGACGTGTGGAAATCCCTCTTGCGACTACAAGGCACGCTATATGAAGAAATGCTCGGTATGCAAAACCGAACGCTATTGCTCGGCTGAATGCCAGAAAATCCACTGGAAGGAACACAAAAAGGTATGCGGTAAGTAATTTCGACCCTCTGAAAAAATCTGATCAAAAAAAAATTGAAACCAAAAAATGAAATAAATGAAGATGGATACAACGAGTATCTACAACGAATGGAACAAGAACGCAAGGACGAATGGACTGGTCGCGAGGCATCTCTCTTGAAACTCTGTGGAATCCAGAAACGGGACATAACGAGTCTGGAACGAGAGATCGATTTCACGCAACGTCTTCTCGTCAGAATGGTCAAAGAGGGTCGTATGTCTGAAGAGGAACTCTGGACGTATATGTTGGACAAACCGTTGAGCGAAATGGTTCGTGTCAACTCAGAGGCAATGGGCATCAAATCAAAGATTGAAACGTATATGACACAGAAAGGAGAAACCTACCTTGCACACTTTACGATCCACGGACATTACCTTCGCAGAGTTAAGCCTGGAGATGAAGAACCCACTTACTACACGGGGTGGTTTCCGATCCGATTGTATAAAGAACACCTTGAGATCAAGATGAACCCAGATGCAAAGATGTTGCGTGACTTCTTCGTCGGCAAGGGAGTGGAACACGATTATGATTCACAAAAGGAAGTCGCACAACGAATAGCGATGAAGAAATCAGTCCTGAACGATGACGAGGTTCCCCTCGCGTTGTTGAAGAAGGTGGCGAAACTGAAGAAGAAATAAAAAAGGTGCGGGAGAAAGAAAAACAGAGAAAACCCATAAAAAACGAAAAATATCCTTCGGGATATTTTTTATTGTATGATAGTAAAGATGTTTCCTGTCATCTGTCCACACTGTCACTTGTTCGTCTGGATTGAAGAAGTAAACTGCAGGATTTTCAGACACGCAGTGTATAAAGACACAAACGAACCCATTCCTCCCCATTCACCCCAAGAAGAATGTGAACGACTCCTTAAGGAAGAGAGGGTATGGGGTTGTGCAAGACCGTTTCGTCTGACTGAGACCAACGAGCCAGAAATCTGTGATTATATTTAAATCGGTTGGAACGGAGGTAGATTCTTCTTTCCTTTTATTTTCTGCTTGAGAGCGATCTGCTTCTTGAGATTCTCAGGATCGATTTCAGAAACAGTTAGAGGAGTGTCCTTACTGACGCGTTTCGTGGGACGATACACGGGATAGGCTTTGTTACCGATGTCACGCCACTCAGACTGGAACCATTCCTCTAGTCCTTTTCGTTCTCCTGTGTCTTTGTAGGTGCCACCCATATCCTTATACGTCTTGACGATAAATCCAGACTTGTAGGCAGAGGGTTTCTTATACGTTTGATCGGCAATCTGTTTGGCTTTTGCATAGAGTTTCTTGTCGAGCGGGATTGACATTTTATATACAGCAAGATTAATTACCAGAGTAACCATTTTGCAAGTAATTCTCCTAGTGAGTCTTTTGGATGACGAATATAATACAATTTGCGACGCTTGTCAGCATACGCCTGACCCTTTTCTTTGATGTATGTCGGATAGTCAGAGTAGCCTCTGGCTCCTACAGCGTGTATAAACTCACCGTCTTTATACACATCGATTTTCTTCTTGGGATCAGTGCTGGGTCTTACTTCTACACCGATTTCCTTTGCCCTCTTTTTCGTATAGTCGGTGATGTGATACATTTATATAACTGCAAGATTTTAAGATCCGCGATGTGGACGGAAACGGTTTCTGCCATCACCCGTGGCAGGTGGTTCTTCTTTCTCATCTTTTTCTTCCTTTTCTTCACCCGTTATGAGGCAGATATGTTCGTATGCCCATTTGAGTTCATCATACTCATTTCGTAATTGTTCTATCGTAATCGCATCATTCTGTATCTCCTCGAGCATTGCTTGTAGTGCGTTTCCGATATAGTCATCTTCGTCATCGTATCCTTTGTTCTTCATCTGTTCATACATATCGAGCATCTTGCTAAACATTTCCAGAAGTAACTCTTTATTTCCTCCGTGCATTCGTGGCTTTCCACTCGCAATACAACCCTTATTATCCTCATCCATCTTTCGTTGAATCTCTTTCGCGCGTTGAACTGCTTCCTCTGCTTGTTTTCTTTCTGCTATATCTTTATCCCTTGCCCTCTGGTTACTCTCTTGTCGCAGTGCTTCTGTTTGGGTTCGAAGTGCATTCTGGTAAGCCTTGTAGAGCCGTTTTTCCCTTTCTTCATCGGTCTCATTTTTCACGATAACTCGGCCCTTTTTCCATTCATTATAAGGAGGAATTTGATCAGCCATTTATATAACAGCAATATTATTTTTTTCTACGCTCTCGTGTTCAAAATTCGCGAGGTGGACGGAAACGATTTCTTCCATAACCACTGAACACTGACATTGATGGTAGTGGAGGAATTACTTGTTCGATTCTCTCTTGTAGCATTGCAATAACTTGATTTATCTCTGATACGGTAACTTGTATTGATGGATCTTGTAATAACTGATTCACGTAGTCTATAATATCTTGTCCGATTATGCCTAGTTCATCGGCTTCATTCGTAAGTCGTGCCAGATGCTCTAGAGCAATCAGATACGCTTCATCGGTATTGACCGAACCACCAGACTTTCCTGTCCCGTCTAATTCTGCTTGTGTTGGAGCATCGAGATTCTCTAACACATTTTCTACCCATTCTGAGTTCTTTGTCTGTCTCTCTCTTTCTCTCTGTCTTGCTTGTTCTTCCCTCTCGTTCTTACTCTCTCTGGTTTCTGGTATCAATCCACGGTGGGGAGATGGGCGAGGACGTGGTAGATGCAGATCCATTCCTAGCAATTCTAACATTTCCCTGTCTGCCTTGTTTCGCGGGTTCTGTCTTCTTTCTGTCCCGTCTTGTAAACCTTCATCAAAAAATTCTTCTTGATTATCGAGTATTACTATTTTACCACTCACTCTTCTCGAATGTATTTCTCTACCAGTCAGACCATTCTCGTAACCATCAATATAAGCCTGTCGTTCTGCGCCTGTTGCACCTTCAAGATCTTCGTTAGCATCGACTTCTTCAATATAATGTTCAAGAATATCTTGGATTCTGTTGTTCATTTCATCGAACTTACGTTTTTTTAATGAGTCGGGTATGTCCGCCATATTTATTACATAACAGCAATATTATTTTTTTCGTTTCAATCCACCCTTTTTATGAAGAGACCCCTTGTATTCAAACGGTTCTTCAAACAATATATTATCCTCGTTCTTCACGGCTTTCCCCATCCCTTGATTGATGTTCTGGCTGTAAGGGGGAACGTGGATGGCGTGTTGGTAGGGTTCAGCGTGGAACTCGGTCACTAGTTCGAGATTACTCTCTTCGGGCATCGGACTGGGTTCAGTGACCACGGGTTCTGCAGTAGATACTTCAGGTTCATCGTAGATCTGGTAATTCTCTTCGGTTTCCAGGTGGTTAAGAGGAACGGGATTCATACCGATTGGCATTCCCCGACCGAACGCTCGGGAGTGAAAGAATCCTGCGTCTCCATCCTGGGCGTATCGTTGATACACATTCTCACGACCTGCGCCGATAATCGGTTTCCAACCATTCCACACGGGTTGCGACCACGATCCACCAGCCAAACGGTCTTGTTGACGTTCTTGAGAAATGTTGAAATGTTCGCGAAACAGGTCACGAGGATCATTGGACTGTGCGTAATACGGATCACGTTGATAAGCGGTTTCCATTTTATATAATGGAAACATTTTAATTAATTTCCTAAAATACGATTTGCATACTGAACGATTAATTGTGCAACTTCTCTCGCTGGACGATATGCCTTATGGTTCCCTTCTACACGGGGATTACCTCCCAGTTGACGAAAGACGGCTCGTGCTTGATCTTTTCCCAATCCATTCGCTTTCTCTATCGTGTCGTATCGTCTAGCGAGTTCTTGTCTGGGATCGCGTTCGCTCTCTATCCACTGGTCATACAGACGGTCGAGATCGTATGTCTTTGCATAATTGACACCGTTGGCGGATTGGGGTTGGTGGGCGGGAGCATTTGCAATCACATAATCGTAGAATCGTTTGACTCGTTCATCTCTCGTAAGTGCTTTCTTTTTACGGGCAACGTCGTGGGTCGTCTTGGTCATCTCTTGCATTTTGAATCCCTCTTCGTCCACTTTCTTGAACTTCTCAGCGTTGGTCTGACCTGTCTTTTCAGCGACATACGCATCGCGTTCTGCTGGGTTCGCACTGTCTCGAGCCATAAGAGCGCGAATAAACCCAGCAGACTGATTTCCACCAGTAAGATGATCCAATGTAACACGATTCCCACCAATCCCGAGAAACTTATTCGCTAATGCACCGAGATACGTCACACCTTGAGAGAATGCCTTGGTTAGTTCAGGCAAATCACGTGCTAAACTAGAAATGTCTTGGTAAACAAAGAGACGTTCGGCTTCACGATACAATCCCTCACTAGTTAACAGCATATCCATAAAATCCTGACAGTTGTTATGACCCAAGGCAGAATAAGAAAAGAACTTGGTATCACCGACTCGTTCTCGTGTCTTTCTAAACATCCCGTTGATCGTAATGGTTGGATGATCGGCAGGAATCGGAACGTCTTGGGTTTCCATCCCGTCGGCTACTTCAATGTTCTCATTCACGGAAACGACTTCGAGTTTCTCTACTGCGAGTCGTTTCCCACTACGTAACGTAACAACCATACTCAGATGGAAAAACTTATCGAATCCTTCTCGTTCTTTCAGTCGTTCCCATTCACCACCAGAGACGCCTTGAAGGGTAAGTTCCAATGCATAGGCAACGGGAACACGACGTAACTGAATGGCTGTTATGGGTTCATCACCATACTTGTCTAGATTCGCTTTGGTCTTGGTGGAAAAGTCAGTAATACTCAGACTGTTCTTGACATAATCAAATGCTCCAGACACTTTATTGGCTACATAATCGTATCCTTTCGTGAAATAATCCCAGAGACCTCTTCCCTCCAAGTGATGGTGTTCCTCTTTCAGTTTCCCAAAGATCAGATGAATGTCATCGTTGACGACTTTGGTTCGGAATGATCGTTTCTCGAACTTTGTCGGTGGTAAATAACGGAACTGGTAAAAGTTCTCGGTCTCGCGGACTTTACGAGGTTTCTTCTTGGTAATATTCTTATAATGTTTCTCTGCCTCTGCAAGTGGGATGTTGTTACGTATCTGGACTTTTTGGAGAGCGTAGACCATTTGTTATATACCAATATATAAAAATTGATTTACAAAATCAATTTATGATAAGTTAAAATCTTTTCGGAACCGCAATGAACACCAACGTAATGGCTACCCTTCCTTTTATCGATTTGAACGAGATTGTCTGTAAAAAGAGCCTATTTAGTCTGGAAATCAAGACAGAAACAAGGGAGAACCGTATGATAGATGAAGCATACCGTCAGGAATGGGAACGTAGAATCAAAGTTGCAAAGACACAGGAAGAACAAGTAAAAGTATGTGATGATATCGAGAAGGAAAAAAAAAGAGCAAAACGAAACATTGCAGAGGAACGGAAACGTAGACGTGAAGAATCCATTCGAAATGAAGTAAATTTTTAGGGAAAAGGGAAATCCTCGGTCGATTCTCAAACTTTTTGAAAAACTGAAAAAGTTTTCTATGAATTTTAAAAATAAAAAAAGTTGCAAATTTACATCTGGATTTCCCTTTTCCCTAATTTTCAAAAATAAAAAATTGAATCGAAAAAAATGAAAAGTAAACGTTGAAGTAAGTAATACTATCTACAATGAGCAACGGTGAGAAGCGAAATCTTGATCTGGACGTGTTCTGGTTTCTTCAAGAGAATGGTTTATTGAGTCCTCGGTGTGTAGCGAAAGAACACCCGTTGACTAGTGCCGATACGTGTGACGAATGTTATACGTGGTTCGACGAAGGTAAGGAATGTTGTAAGAAATGTGAAATGGACTTTTCAGTATTCAACGAAGACGAAGAAGAAGAAACGGGTCGCGTTATGACTTGTGCGAAGTGCAATTTGGATTACTTGGAAAGTGAGGAGTGCCGTCATTGCGGATATTACAAAGGACAACAGGAATAACCTTGTTCACGGGGGAATTACTAGGAGTAACGATCGTAGGGATACTAACGGGTGGGGGAACCAATCCGTCCTTACGATCGTTATTTTTAGTCAGGTATGTGTAGTCAAGTGGTTTCATTTTACAACACGATAAGATTTTATTTACGAAACGTAAATAAATTTTTATTATCTTTACAGTAAGAAAGGATGGAAACTCAGTTCAAGAAAGATCTGGAACACAAATTGCTCAACGAAAAGAAACTCGCCGAGAGTTCTGTTAAATTATATCTCCGTAATCTCGAAAAACTGAATGATAATGCACCTCTGAAGAATCTGAACTTTCTCAAAGACGTAGAAAAGATTACGGGTAAACTGACGAAATACAAAGAGAACACCAAACGGGGTTATCTGATTTCCATTACCTCTGTTCTTTCTCTGGATAAATCGACCAAACCCAAACAAAAGTTATATGACGATTACTTCAAGTTGATGATGGAGAAGAACAAGGAATTGAAAGCGGTGGAAGGCAGTAATGAAAAGACAGATACACAGGAAAAGAACTGGCTGACTCAAGAGGAAGTCAAGTCGCATTGGAATGCACTCAAAGAAAAGGTAGATTCGTTCAAGAAAGATCTGACTGAGTCTCAGTATAACATTCTGCTTCAATTTGTAGTTCTGTCTTTGTATGTCTTACTTCCACCACGCAGAAATGAATACCAACACACTCAGATTGTCAGATCTGCCTCAGAAACGAGTCCAACGGATACCAACTATCTGGATCTCGAACACAACCGATTCTTGTTTAATCGCTACAAAACTGCAAAGAAAGAGGGTCAGATTTCGATTGATATCCCTCAGGAATTAAAAGCCGTATTGGATATCTACATCAAGTTCCATCCCCTTATCAAAGGAAAGATTACCAAGAAGTTCACGGGTGTTCCTTTTTTGGTATATTATGATGGTAAACCTCTCGATCAAGTCAACAGCATTACGCGTGTTCTCAACAAGGTATTTGGAAAGAAAGTGGGATCGAGTATGTTACGTCACATCTATCTAACAGCAAAATACGGTGATACCAATGAAGAACAAAAGACAGATGCAGAGATGATGGGACACTCGGTGTCACAACAAAAAGATTATATCAAGAAATAAATATCTCGTAAAAAACTTTTTTTATTATCTACGGTAAGATAAAATGGCATTCCGCCGTGATTATGAATTCGGTCTCGCTTGTCAATCCAAACTCTTGTCCATCTTTGAAGAATATTTTAAAGACGACTTAAAGGAAACACCAGGAAAGTTCGCTCCCTATGATTATGAAGGGACAATAGCCTCGTATGAATTGAAATCGAGGAACAATACATACAAGAAATACCCCACGACGTGCATTGGTGCGGATAAGATCAAACAGGATCATCCCAAAGCACAAGTCTTTTTATTTCATTTCACAGACGGCGACTATTACATTCGGTATAACAAGACCCTATTTGATACATTTGAGACGAAACTCTTTCGTCGTTTCCGATCAGGTCATAACGACCCCGAGAAATTATACACGTATATTCCAATAGAATGTCTGACCAAGATCGAATCGTCTTTGACGGTGTAGAGATCACACAAACACAGGTAGATGAGTGGTTTAACAAATTAGGAGAGGCAGAACGGAATCATATCCAAAAAATAAAAATTGATTTCCAACATCCAAAAAATGAAAATCGAACCAAACCATCAATCTATTCAACTACAATGCCTGTCCAACCCGAATCATCCCTTTACAAATTCGTCTCCAACATTAAAGAAGAACTCTTCAGTCGCATCCAGAGCGAACAGGATGGAGAAATGACTCTGGAAGAATACACAGAGAAAGTGATTGACGTTCTTCACGAAGAGATTGACTATGCAGTAACGACCGAATATCTTGGAGACGTGGAGAAACTTGTATACGAATATGGTATCCATAAGGCACTCTGTCTCTATATCAACGAAAACGCATTCGGGGCTGAAGCACTGGGAAACATTACTCAGGAAAACGGTCAATACAGTCGTTGTTTGTTATATATGATTGTGAAAGAGAAACTCACGTATTCTTACGATGAGTATAACCTGTGGTGCGAATCTGCATAAACATAAAATTGATTTTCAAAAAATGCAAAAAATGAATTTAAAACGAAACGCAATATATAAATCAAATCAAATGTCTCAAACGTTTGCGTGTGTCCCGAAATACATCAAGATTGTGGTCGAGGATGACTCGTATGATCGTATGATGACGAGATTGGTAATGGGTGAGCCATTCGTCAAGACATTTCTCGGTCATTGTCCTCATAAGTCTCCGCGTATGTGCAAGTGTTCATTCCGAAAGAATATCCTCGTGGATAACGAGATAATGAGAGAAATAGAAGGTAAATTAGAAAAGGTATGGGCAATCCGTCACGTTCTTGCTATCCAATAAAAAAAATTATATTATATCGAGAAAGATATAATATTTTCTATTATAAATGGAGACGAATCAGACACTAATAAGTGCAGGTATATCGGTTGGATCGTATATCGTCTACAAGACCATACAGCGTTATTACATTCGATCAGGATGTCACGATAAGACACTGGAAATCACAATCGTAGACAAAGAATCCCCTTCAGGAAAACCTGAAGAAAACTCAGTAGAAATGACTTCTGTAGCAGTTGATCCCAGTGAACCAAAATAGGGAAATTTTTAGGGAAAAGGGAAATCCTCAATCGATATTCAAACTTTTCTAAAAACTGAAAAACGTTTCTATCTTTTTTCAAAAATAAAAAAGGTTGCAAATCAGCATCTGGATTTCCCTTTTCCCTATTTTTTAGTTCCAAAATTGATTATCAAGATTAAATAAATTAATGAAATAACGCAGGTATGACACTTTACCATATTAAAATAGATACTTACATAGCCACTTTACCACAATTAATCTAACAAGTAACGTTAGATTACTACTTTACTGGATTATCCTATATGTTTTCCAATGAATAATTTCGAAATTATTCATTGGAAAACACCCATTTTAATATGGTAAACAAGTCTGAATAGATTAGTTTGAGATACTTACGTGTAAAATCGGATTATCCGATACCTTATATTACCTGTAAATATGTATACGGCAATTATTAACTTAAAGAGTTTCATTTATACATAATCAAAATGCCTTACCCCTATTACAAAGAAAAAATGGAATACGCCCTGAAGATCGTGGTCGAACAACTGCACCTGTTCACTAGAGAAATCGAACACCTAGCCGAGCAAGGAGGGTATGATGACGAGATAGAGACCATACGATCACAGGAAATCCCCCACTTGCTATACGTGAAAGAACGGTTCAGTAAATCATTGGAGCGAATTTATTAATTTTTTATTATGTTTAATCATAATAAAGGAAATGTCAGTCCAGCGGTTCAATAAATCACAATCTGATATCCAACCGTTCCACATCTACTACGATATGAACATTATCAACAATGATTCATCGTTCCCTGCACAACCGGTTCGATTCAATTACAAAGAGACCCGTTCCAATTATTTTTTGAAGTCTCCGCAAGACTATTTTATGAGTATCGTCCGATTCAATCTTCAGACCCCTAGTCTACCCGTCTTTATCCCCCAGATCAATTTGAATCCGAACGCGGTTAGCACAGTATCATTCCCTGTTCAATCAATGAACGGATCCTTTTCTGCTTCTGGTGGAGGGTTCATCAATCTTTATACGAACCCTCTCGTTAATGTAGGAACCGTCGTTTACCTAGGATTGTCTAGTGGTTTAACTACTTCTACCTATGAAACCAGCGGTGTTCAGAATCAGTATTACCGTGTTGTTTCAAACCAGGTGGTAAACCAGATCCTTCAACTCGGTGTGTATAATTCAACTGCTACTGGAACGCCCACGTCATACGCGGGTGGCATTGTTCCCGTAACGTCTGCTACTAGTCCTCCTGTAGCAAACCAGATTTCTGGTGGAACCATATCGATGTCGTATGCGTTTTTTAATATTCTTTCAATGTCATTTGATGGCACAAACATTACGATCAATATCGTTGCCCAGCCAAATATGTCTGATCTATCAACAGTGTTCAGTGTAGGTGACACGATCTATGTTACGAATGCTCTTCAATGGAATGGTGTCTACAAAATTGCAAGTTTTGCAGGTGTAATTTCAGTTGTGTGTCCTGCTCCCAACCTCGCAATAATCGGTGCCAACCTTCTCGTTTATCCTGCTCTTAGTGGCGGATATTTACAATCAGGTAGTGCTAATTATAACATAACTCCCTATACCGTTACTATGTCCTACGTTTCTAGTGGAGTCACGTATACTGGTTCAGCACCAGTTGTTTATGCTCCGAATGATTTGACACAGAATCCACCTATATGGAATCCAGCAAATGCCCAAGCCTTGACTCTCACTGATGTAACGAGTGAATACTACTGGGTATACAACTACGAAGCGTTCATCAATATGGTGAATCGTGCAATGTCTAACGCGTTCTGGCAACTCAACGGCGCACTCTATGCAAGAACAGGCGCTCGTCTCCCAATGAGTAGCACAACAAATTCTCTTGCTTACCAACCTCCGAGTATGTCGTGGAACCAATCGAACCTCACTGCCATTATTACGGCTGACAATAACGCGTTCGGTCAACAAACCACGGGTCAATTCGTTTATATGTATTTCAACCAACCGATGTCCACACTGTTTGATTCGTTCCCGTATCAGTATCCGAATGTGACTCCTGCAAGTAATAACTACTCGTATGTCGTGTTTAACACCAATGCGGGGGCAGGATTGTATGTGGTGAGTTCATACAGTATAGCGGGTGTGATTACTCCCCAGTATACGGCAATTCAAGTCTATCAAGATAACCAAACTGCATCCTTGATGAATCCTGTCCAGAGTATCGTGTTTACTTCGACGATTCTGCCCGTGGTGATGGAGAATGTTGGCACCCCTTTGATTCTAAACGGAACTTCTACGTCGGCGATTACGGTCGGTTCCACGGCAAACGTTTTTCCCGTCGTCACTGATTTTATCGTCCCCTTTTCTGCAACGAATACCTACGTTCCCGACATCTCCTACACGCCGAGTGGCGAGTATCGTTTGGTAGACCTGTATGGCGAGTCTCCAGCCAATCAAGTGGATATCCAAGTCTACTGGAAGGATCAATACGGGTTGCTTCATCCTTTCTACCTCGCTTCGGGTTGCTCTGGATCGTTGAAATTAATGTTCCGTCGTAAGGATTACAACGACGTGAATATCGAAGATCAATAAGTTTTCTGGAAGAACGGTTTTGTGAAAAAAAAATTTTTTTATTATGTCTACCTATAATAAAAGATGAGTCAAGATTTCGTCAAGGTTCTCGTGAAAGATGATCGGTTGAATGTAACCGACGCTGTCTCATACGCAGTGCACAAAGGTGGCCAGAATATGACCTCAGCCCAGTTCAAGGCAATCTCAGAAACGCCCTCAACGGTTACGTTCAACATCCAGGTGCCTTCTGAGCAAACGTTGATCGATCGCCGTGTCTTGTGGTCTTCCACAGTTATTCTCAAACTTACGTGTGCAAACACCCCTCTTGGTCAATTGCCCATCAATTACGGTATTACCGATTCTCTCGCCCCTTTCCCCCTTCACCAACTTGCTACGGTTATGACAGCCACCATCAACAACAACAGTGTCTCAATCAACATCAGGGACGTCCTCAGTTCTATTCTCCGTTTCCACGACCGCCGTGAATTGGAACGCTACAACGGTATGACGACAGTAATGCCTGATTTACTCGCTTCGTATCCCGATGGCGTTGGCGCTCTCTTGAACTCTCTCGGTTCTTGGGCGAACTCTGCCGACAACGATTTGGTTCCTCGTGGTTCGTGGGTATTGGATGGCATTACGACGTCTGCTCCCGTGTCTGGTGCTTTGCCATCACCCCTTGTTGCCCCTACCGCTGGGTATACGGGCGACATCTACGTTCAGTTTACTGTTTCAGAGCCATTACTCTTATCTCCATTCATTTTTGCAGATCCTAAGTCGAACAACCAAGGCTTCTATGGTGTCCAGAATATGAACTTTGTGTTTAACTTGGGTGACGCTTCTCGTGTCTGGCGTTCTGCAAACTTGACCGCTCCAGCCTCTGCTCCAAACACTGCTGGTAATCAATACATTAGCGCTATTTCTACATTTAGTGTCTCAAACTCCAGACTGATCTTTAACTTCTTAACCCCTCATCCCTCTGATTTGTTCCCCGCCAGAAACGCTGTTCCGTATTACGAAATGCCCCGTTATATCACCCAGGGTCTCCCTTTGTTTTCTGCCTACACGCTTTCTACCGCGTTCCCCAATCGTCCTGCTATTCAAACGGTATCCACTTCCTCCCTCCAATTGAATCAGATTCCGGATAAGATTATTGTCCAATTGCGTAACCCTCTCGCCAATTGCAATGCTGGTAACCCCGATGCATTTTTGGGTATCGACGGTATTTCGATCAACTTTAATAACCAATCTGGTATCCTCGCCAGTGCTACTCCCCAGGACTTGTGGCGTTACTCTGTGGAGAACGGCTCAAACCAATCGTGGTTGGAATTCTCTGGTCTCTGCAACGTCCCCGACTCGGTCTCTGGTTGCGGTAAGAAATTGCCTACTTCTGGTTCTCTGTTGATTCTCGAGTTCGGCAAGGACATCCAATTAACTGAGGACTACTACGCCAGTGGTTCCTTGGGCAACTTTAACCTACAGTTGAACATCCGAGCCTTTAACCAGTTCCCTTACGCGATTACTCCCGAGATTGTCCTTATCTGTGTAAATTCAGGGTTGTTCGTAAACGAACGCGGAACCTCCAGCACTTACACTGGTATATTGACTAAGGCTGATGTCTTGGAAGCCAGTGCGCAACAACCCGTCTTCCAATCCTCAGTTAAGCGAATGGTTGGTGGCGGGTTTCTTGATTCACTCAAGACGGTTGCAGGTAAGATGCTCCCCCATTTGCTCAAGCACGGCAAGGAGGAACTCGGTAAGATGGATCACCCGATGGCCAAATTAGCACACTCCGCAATGGGTGCAATGGGTTACGGAACAACGGGAGGTAGTTCTTCAGGCGGTGCTAGAATGAAACTCGCCGATCGCTTGATGAAATGAAAAGAATACGGAATAAAATAAAAAAAAATCACTTCTATTTTTTATCTCTATACAATATAAAGATGAGCAATCTCGAACTCGGAAAAAACACTTCCCCCATCTACTCTTATCAGTTCCTTGCAATGGTCACAGGCACGATCACTTCATCCAGCGCAGGTGCTGGAACACTCCGAAATTTCTATCCTGGTGTCTCACGTATTCTCGGTGTTGTCCGAGTAACCGCTGGTGGCACTACTGGTCAACCCTATGTAGTCTCGTCCGTTAGTTCTAACGCACCCGTCCTCACGATTACATCTTCATCGGCTACTGATACTTCCGTCTATGCTGTTTACTACTCTAACGAAGTAGGTAGTTCCCAATACTTGACTGTCTTGCCTTGTTAAAATATTCCTCCCGATATATTTGATAAAATAATAAATTATTATTTTATGTGATATAGATAAAGATGCCATACAATAACCCATACAATCGCGCTATCGCAAATGTTATGGACGGAATCAACGAGCGATATGCTCATCTCTATGCCTATTCTCCCGTCGACGGTCGTGGTAACCCTTTCGCATTAGAAGGCGGTTCAAGCGCAGGTGTTCTCTTCCAAATGGGGAATGCATCCAAACGCGACGGTGAAGACAATATCGTTAATAATAATGTCGCCAGTTCACTTCCTCCCGTTTATTACTACGGAAACGATGCCGAAGAAATGAAAGGCGGTAATGGATTCGCTAAAGGAACCTTTGTGGATCGCGGAGATGGTTCACAATTAGGAATGGGAAAAGCAGAAGGTGTATTCGAAAAGGGAACAGGAATGTCTGGTGGTCATCGTCACGGTGATTTTGCAGAATGCGACGATGATGAATACCGAGGTGCTGGTCACGATCTCTCAAAGAAATCTGCCAAAGAATTGGGGAAAATGATGGGAAAAATTGCATTGAAAGGGGGAGCCAAATGTATGGAAGGCGGTAATTTCTGGGATGATTTTACGGATGGAATAGCACAGGGATTCAATATGGTGGTCTCCCCTTTTGCCAAGATTGCCAAACCCGTTCTTGAAGTTCTTGGACACGGCAAGAAGAAAGCGGGTCGTCCCAAGAAGGTATGTTGTGCCTGTGGAGACAAGAAATGCAAGGGATGCGGAATGTCAGGAGGAGCCATTCTCGGTAATCCCGATCCTTATCCCGTTCAAGGTAACTCAGAACGAATTGCAGGACGTGGACGTGGTCGCCCGAAGAAGGTAGGCGGTGCCAAGAAAGAAATGGTCGGTGATAAACAACACGATTTACTCGCTATGCCCACGCCTGTTCTCTCTAACGGGGTTCCTCCTACCGCACAGTTGCGAGGTTCTTACGGCGGTTCAAAACCAAAGTCAGACAAAGAGGCAAAGGCAGAAATCAAGCGAATTGTAGAGAGTAAACTTGTAAAAGAAATGACAGAAAAAGCCAATGCAGAACGACCTCACACGATCCTAAACCGTCACGGTGGAAAAACAGAAGAACAAGTAAAAGAACAAGAAAAGAAAGGAAAGGGCAAAGTCGGTGCTGGTGACGGTCGTAAGAAACGCGCAGAGATTGTGAAACGTATTATGAAAGAAAAGGGAATGAAGATGATCGACGCCTCTAAATATGTCAAGGAGCATAATCTTTACAAGCCATAAAATCAAATTAAATTTTATTTTGTTCATATATACTAAAATGGATTCATTACGTCAGAAGGAGAATATGGAAATCCTCGATGTGTTTAAGAATCTTCA
>Ga0136644_10000573_pt1 | contig 29384 bp, 23 predicted proteins | sample C_130820_EF_Meta_FD_94780 | JGI IMG/M metagenome (GOLD analysis project Ga0136644, IMG submission 94780) | Freshwater microbial communities from Lake Croche, Canada to study carbon cycling - C_130820_EF_MetaG (v2) (version 2) | ecosystem: Environmental > Aquatic > Freshwater > Lake | place...
ACCCTGGCGGCACCGGCGGCTAAGGTGGTGATTAACGCGCGTACCGGCTCGATTGTGATGAATCAGGCGATCAGCCTGAACCCTTGCGCCGTGGCACATGGCAATTTGTCGGTCAGCATCAGCTCCACGCCCGTCATTAGCCAGCCAAATGCACTGTCCAGCGGCGGGCAGACGGTGGTCAGCGAAAAAACACAGATTGAGATCAAGCAGGAGCTGGGCAGCATGATTGCGCTGCCCCAAGCCACCCAATTAGTTGACGTGGTCCGTGCCCTGAACGCGCTGGGCGCCACGCCGCAAGACCTGCTGGCGATTTTGCAAGCCATCAAGGCCGCAGGCGCCTTGACGGCGGAAATCGAAGTGATTTAGGCAAGCAGCCGCAGCAAACCGCTTCCTCTCCATGGGCCACGCCGTATGTACAAACAGTCTGTAGAGGCAGCACCGATGAACCGTGTGGGCAGGATTCGCCACGCACCCACGGGCGCCGCCTCGGGGCGGCCTGGCCGCGCGGCCCCTGCTGGCGGGCACCCGCCAGTGGCGTCGTTGCGCCTTGCCAGACCGCCGCATGACGGCATGCGGGGGCGCAACCCCCTGCGGCTTGCGGGCTAAACATCATGGCTGTTTCGCTGCCCCAAGCGCCCTCGCTCGCCGCCGACCCGAATGCGCTCAACGCGCTGCGCCTGCAAAGCAACCAAGACCCAAAAGCGGCCATAGCGGGTGCGGCCAAACAGTTCGAGGCGGTGTTCATGCGCCAGCTCATTCACAGCATGCGCGATGCGACGCTGAAATCGGGCCTGAGCGACGGTGAAGGCACGGACCTGGGCCGCGACCTGCTGGACGATCAGTTGGCCACCCAGCTCTCCGGTCGCCCCGGCGGTTTGGGCGACTTGCTGGCGCGCCAGTTGTCGCGCCAACTGGGCAGCCCCGCCCCGCCGCCTGCCACACCGTCGGCACCCTCGTCCCCACTTTCGTCCGCTTCCTCTTTTTCGCCACCCTCTGCCTCTGTGGCGGGGGCAGTGCCCCAGGTCGCAGCGGCAACGACAGCGGCAATGGCGGTGCGCGGCCCGGACCCTGGCCGCACCCCCAGCGCACGCCAAAGCCAGTTCGTCAACCTGCACCGCGACAGCGCACAAGCGGTGCAAGCGCAGACTGGCCTGCCAGCCGCCTACCTGTTGGCGCAAGCCGGGCACGAAAGCGGCTGGGGCCGGCGTGAAATTCGGCAAAACGACGGCAGTGCCTCGCACAACCTGTTTGGCATCAAGGCGGGGGCTCATTGGCGCGGCAAAGTGGCCGAAGTCGCCACCACTGAATACGTCAACGGCAAGGCCACCACCCAAGTGGCGCGCTTTCGCGCCTACGACTCGTATGCCGCAGCCTTTGGCGACTATGCGCAACTGATTAGCCGCAGCCCACGCTACGCCGGGGTGATGGCGCATACCGACAGCCCGCAGGCGTTTGCGCAAAGCCTGCAAAGCGCGGGCTACGCGACCGACCCGGCGTATGCACAAAAGCTCACCCAAGCCATTAACAGCACGCTGCGTTGGCAGCGCGCGCTGGCCTAAGCGTGGGCAGCATGACTGGCAACCCGGCATGAGTTCAACCAATCTGATGGCGCTGAGCGCGCGTGCACTGGCCGTGAGCACGGCGGCGCTGCAAACCATTGGCAACAACATCGCCAACGCCAACACGCCGGGCTATTCACGCCAGACCGCCATCATCCAGAGCGCTGGCGCGCAGTACACGGGGCAGGGTTTTTTTGGCAACGGCGCCAACGTGACCACGGTGCAGCGCGCGCACAGCGACTACCTCAGCCACGAGGCCACGCTGACGCAGGCCGTGCAAGCGGCGGACGAGGCGCGCAGCAAGCAGGTGCAGCAGATGGAGCAGGTGTTCCCAACCGGCAGCGACGGGCTGGGTACGGGCATCAGCAACGTGCTCAATGCCTTTGCCGCCGTGGGTAGCGCGCCGAAGGACTTGTCAGCCCGCACCGCCGCGCTGTCGCAGGTGGATGAATTGACGGCCCGCTTTCGCAGCGCGCAGGGCAGCTTGGACAGCCTGCAACAGGGCACGACGAGCCAGATACAAGATGGCGTTGCAGCGGTGAACCAGATCGCCAGCAGCCTGGCGGCGGTGAACCAGCAAATCATCCGGCAGTCCCAGCCTGGGCACAGCCCAAATGACCTGCTGGATCAACGCGATCAGCTCATCAGCGACATCAACCAGTGGGTACAGACCAGTAGCGTGCCCGCCTCCAACGGCAGCGTGAGCGTGTTCGTGAACGGGGGCCAAGCCCTGGTGCTGGGCGGGCAGGCCAATCGCTTAAGCCTCACGCCAGACCGGTTCGACGCCTCCATCCCGCGCTTGGCGCTAACGGCCTCGGGCCACACCACAGCGCTGAATGAGGCCACCCTGGGCGGCGGCTCGCTCGCCGGGCTGTTGCAGTTCCAAAATGTCGATCTGGCACAAGGGCGTGATCTGCTGGGTCGCATGGGCTTGACGCTATCCGATCAGCTCAACACCCAGCATCGGCTCGGGGTGGACTTGAACCAGCAAACGGGCAAGGACTTAATCAGCATCTCGGCCCTGCCCGACGCCTTGCCATCTTCTGCCAACACCGGCAGCGCCACGCTGGGCGTGAGCCTGACCGATTCCACCGCCTTGCAAGCATCGGACTATGAGCTACAGATCAACGGCGGGCAAATTGACGTGGTGCGGCAAAGCGATGGCTTGACGCGCAGCTTCAGCACCTGGCCCATCGCGCTTGATGGCCTGAGTGTCAGCCTGTCCAGCGGCGCCACGGCCAGCGCCGACCGCTTTTGGCTGCGGCCCCTACACAGCGTGGCCGCGCAGATGCAAACCGCCGTCACCTCAGCCAGCGGCTTGGCCGCAGCCAGCCCGGTGATGGCGACGCCCAGCGCCAGCAACAGCGCCGGCCTGGTGGTGAGCCGTGTGGGCGCTGTGCAGCCAGACGCCAATCTGCTGCAGCCGGTCAGCTTAAGCTTCACCAGCTCGGGCAGTTTCAACGTCAGCGGAGTTGGCACGGGCAACCCCAGCGGGCAGATCTATACAGCAGGCCAGACCATCGCTTTCAATGGCTGGCAACTGGTGCTCAGTGGCCAGCCCTCAGCGGGTGATGTGTTCACCGTGAAGGCCAACACCGGGGCCGCAGCCGACGGCAGCAACGCGCAAAGCCTGCTTGCATTGCGCGATAAACCGGCGTTTGACGGCGCCAGCATCAGCAACGGCTACGCCAACTTGCTGACCCAGGTGGGCTCGCGGGTGCAAGGCGCACAGTCTGCCGCCAGCGTCTCCGCCTCTATTGCCGCCCATGCCGAGCAGGCGCGCGCGAGCGTGGCTGGTGTCAATCTGGACGAGGAAGCCGCCAAGCTGCTGCAATACCAACAGTCTTACCAAGCTGCGGCCAAGGTGCTGCAAATCGCACAGTCTGTCTTCGCCAGTCTGCTGCAAAGCGTATCGGCCTGAAGCCAGAAAGACCAACCCCATGAGCCTGCGCCTGAGTACCGCCAACACCTACGACGCCACCATCAGCAACCTGCTGTCGCGCCAATCGGCGCTCTCTGCTTTGCAAATCCAGCTATCAGCAGGCAAGCGCATCACCCAGGCCAGCGACGACCCCTCGGGCGCTGGCGTGGCGGCACGTGCGAATACACAAATTCTGAATGTGCAGACCACGCAGACGGCGGTCGCAGCCGGGCGGGATTGCATGGTGAGCGCCGAATCGACGCTGGGGGACTGCGTGGGCTTGCTGCAGTCTGCGCGCGATGCCTTGGTGCAGGCGGGCAACGGCAGTTACACCAGCGCCCAACGCAGCAGCTTGGCGCAGCAACTAAGCGACACGCGCGACCAGTTAATGGGCTTGGCCAATCAAAGCAGTGCCAGCGGCCAGTATTGTTTTGGCGGGCAGTCCAGCGTGGGCATGCCGTTTACCGCCTCGGGCAACAGCGTGAGTTTTAATGGCAACCCCGGCCAGGCAGTGCCGCCCTCGGTGGGCATTCCCACCAGCTTGGACGGACGCGCGCTGTTCATGAGCGTGCCCACTGGCAACGGGGTGTTCCGTGTCGCTGGCGCGTCTGCTAACACCGGCAGCGCCTGGAGTGACAGCGGCCAGGTGCTCAACCCCTCGGCACTCACCGGCAACAGCTACGCCATTCAATTCAGCGTGGCCGCTGGCCTGACCACGTTCACAGTCACCAACACCAGCACCGGCGGCGCGGTGCTGAGCAGCCAGCCCTACAGCGCTGGCCAAGCCATTGCCTTTGACGGGCAATCAGTGGCCATCAGCGGTGCCCCCGCCAACGGGGATCAATTCACGGTGGCCCCCAGTGGCACGACCGATGTGTTTGCCGTATTGAGCCAAGCCATTGCGGGCCTGAGCAGCAGCAACGACGGCAGCGTGATGCAAACCGTGCAGCAGGGTCTGGCCAGCCTGGACCTGAGCCTGGATCGCGTGCAAGCCGGGCGCAGCCAAGCCGGCGACTGGATGAACCGCGCCGACGCCATTAGCAGCCGCTTGAGCGCGCAAACGCTGCAACTGACCGACCAGCAGTCGCAGGCCCAAGACATGGACATGATGAAAGGCTTGTCGGACTTCCAGTTGCAACAAACCGCCTATGACGCGGCCCTCAAAACCTATGCGCAGGTGCAGCACCTGTCGCTGTTTCAGTACATCAACGGATGAGCCCGTGCATGTTCAAGCTAGAAACCGCAGTTGGACGCGCCCGCGTGTGCCGCCATGGGCTGGCCTGGCCAGGCGCGACGACGCGGCTGGCTGATGCCAGCAAGGGGGAGCAACACCGCCAGGGCATCCCAGGGCGGTGCAATCGGGCAAGTAGCGACCTCACCCACCAGGTGAATAGATGCAGGTGGCCATCGCCGTGTTTATGCATCCGTTTTTTGACTGCCATGAAGCGGTCAACTGCGGTTTCTAGGTTCAAGCAGGCGCCGCCGGTTCAGATCAGGGACAACATGCGCGCCAGGTTGATCGACACCTTGACTTCGTGCTGCGGTACACCGCAGATCACCTGATGGCTAGGGGTACCCGTTTGACGCAGCACCGGCTCGGTCAGCGGCATGCCGCTGCGATTAACCAGCACGGCCACCCGGGGGGCGGCGGTGTTCAGCCCGCGCCGGGTGACGATGGCCAGCTCATCGCTAGACAAGCGCACAAAGGTGCCAGGCGAAAACACGCCAACCGCCTTGATGAGGGCGGCGCCCGCCTCATCCACCTCGTGGTTTTCGGCGAAATAGCTGGCATGCAGCGCCACCGCGCTGGGCAGGGGCTGGCGCGTCTCGCGCGGGGACAGTCGCGCCGACAACATATCGGCTCGATGCACCAAGCGCGCCACCTGCATGGCCGGGCTGCGCTCACGCAAGGGGCCGGGCATGCGGTCGTGGTGACCGCGCACCGCGTCCAGCCAAGCCGTGTCGTCCACGCCCGCGCGGCGCAGCAATTCAGCCGAGCGGGCTGCATGCAGGTCAAGCGTGCGGCGTTGGTCGCTGGTCGGGGCAAACGGCTGCACCGCCAGTTGATCTTGCAGTCCGGTCATGCTGATATTCATGGTCAATGCCACCCGGGCTACGCGCTGCTGCTGCACGGATGGCCAGTGCAGCACGTCCTTGGCGGCAATGCTGCACATGGCACATACCAGCAGCGCATGGGTGGCACTGTAGGTGCGGCGCTCCTGCGCGCTGAGGTAGAACAAGGCGAACAGCAGCGCATCCGGCTTGCGATGCACCCAGGTCATCAATTCTTCGCTCAGGCGCTCCAAGCCAGGCAAAAAATCAGTGGCGTGCGGCTTGTTCAGCAGCCGGTGGGCGCGCCACTGCAAGTCGCGCCAGTCTGGCATGTCGCGGCGCTCCTCATCGCGCGCGATGCGATTCAGGTTCAAGCGCGTATTGGCAATGTCGCCCAGCGGGGCATTGCGGCAAAGCAGCCCGTGCAATTGGTTCACAAAGTGGCGTTGCTGAGCAAGCAATTCAGCGCTGTCGGCGAACAGCGCCTCACCCTCACTGATCCATTGCGCCAACTCGGTGTGCGACTGCAGCACATGGCCGCGCGGCACCACCACAAGCCCAGTGGAATTTCGCACGCAAATGGGAATCGGCTCCCCTATGGTCAGGGCCGTGATGTCCAGCGGAATCAGGTTCATGGTTTGGGCAAATACAATGTTTTTTTGTTTCGGCATTCGGAGCCCAAACTTGAAGCACACCGCGCGGGCAACAGGTTCAAAACCACGGCATGCCCAGAAATATCCCCATTCGATCGGCCACTTCTGCCGCCCGAGCGGGTTGATTGGCGGTGTTTTTTGCCGATAAACCCGGCACAGCTCGCCCATGTAGGCAAGTCGCCGCAGCGGCTGTAGAACTGCTTCTCACCATGACTCTTGAACACACACGAGCGACGCCGCCTGGCCGCGCAGGACTCCTCCAGTGGGTTCGCGGCATCGGCGCCGCCTCACTTTGGGTGCGGGTTTGCATGGGGCTGATGCTGGGGGTCTGCGGTTTGGCCGTGACGCGGCTGGATCTGCCACGGTTCAACTGGGGCTCTGCCGCGCTGCTGCTGTCGCTGTCTGCCGCGCTGACGGCGATGGAGATGACAGCGCGCAACTTTAAGCGTCACCATCAGCTCATGCTGACGCAACAGCAAGAGATGCAGCGCCTGGCGCTAGTGGCCGAACGCACCACACATGCGGTACTGATTCTGGATGCACAGCAGCAGGTAGTGTGGCTGAACCAAGCGTTCGAGCGCATGACCGGCTATGCCCAAATTGAAGTGATCGGCAAAACCTTGAGCGGTTTACTGCACAGCGAGCAAAGCGACCCCGTGAATGCCATGCGTCGGCGCGCGGCACTGGACGACGGGCGCGGCATCCGGCTGGAGACGCTATGCCACAGCAAGGGCGGCGAGCCTTACTGGCTGGATCAGGACGTGCAGCCACTGCGCAACGAAGACGGCACGCTCACCGGTTTTATCGTGGTGCAGTCCGATATCACCGAGCAGGTTAGCCAACGCCTGCAGTTAGCGGCTGTACTGGCCGCACTGCCGGTGGGGGTGGTGGTGCAATCCGAAAGCGGCGAGATCGTACAGAGCAACCCCACCGGGCAGGCCGTGCTGGGCTTGAGCCAAGACCCGGTACTGGGCATCACCGCCAACGACCCCCAATGGCGTGCGGTGCATGAAGACCTCTCAACCTTCGAGCCCAGCGAGCATCCGGCCATACGCACGCTGCGCACGGGTCGCGCGCTCAACGGCCAGACCATGGGTATGGTGCTGCCCAGCGGCGACCTGCGCTGGCTGATCGTGAATACGCAACCCCTCACGGATGCTTTTGGCGCCTCAGCGGGGGTGGTGTCTTGCTTTGTGGACGTGACCGAGCAGCACACCCAGCAGCAACTGCTGTCGCTCACCGTAGAAAGTGCGGGCGTCGGCACCTGGCAATGGGACATTCCACAGTCGCGCCTGAGTTGCAACGAGCGCTTTGCCAGCATGTTGGGCTATCTGCCAAGCGAAATCACCCAGGATTCCAACACCTGGGTGGCCCAGGTGCATCCCCAAGACCGCCCGGGTTGGCTGGCCGCCGTGCATGCCAACTGGGGAGATGAAGAGCGCCCCTACCAATACGAATTGCGCATCCAGCACCGCGATGGGCATTGGGTTTGGGTATTGGCCAACGGCACCGTGGTGGCGCGCACGCCCGATGGCAAACCCCAGCGCATGTGCGGCATTCACCTGGACATCAGCGAGAGCAAGAACATGGAGTTGCAACTGCGTCAGCGCGCCTTGACGGACGGCTTGACTCAGTTGCCTAACCGTCTGGCGATGCTGGAGCAGATCGAAGCCAATATCATTTTGGCCTGTAGCGACGAGCAGTTCCAATTCGCCGTGCTGTTCCTGGATTTGGATCGCTTCAAACAGATCAACGACACCCTAGGCCATAGCGCTGGAGACGAGTTATTGCGCCAAGTAGCCAGTCGGCTGCAAGCCCTGCTCAATGAGCGCATGGCAGAGCCGGACAGTCGGCAATGCAAGCTGACGGCTGCACGCTTGGGCAGCGATGAATTCGTGGTGCTGATGGAGAGCATCGTCAGCGCCGAGCAAGTCGAGCAGTTGGCACAGCGCGTGATCGAAAGCCTGTGCCAACCCTTTGACTTGGGCCAACACGTGGTGCACTCATCGGCCAGCGTGGGCATCGTGCTGTCCACCCAGTCGCAACAAAGCGCAGAAAACCTGCTGCGCGACGCCGAAATCGCGATGCGCGCGGCCTACCAAATCGGCCTGGGTCGCCACGTGGTGTTCGAGCCCGCCATGCACCTGCGCGCCGCGCGTGCGATGGAGATGGAGAGCGACTTGCGCACCGCCCTCACCACCAACCAGCTCTTTGTGGTGTATCAGCCCATCATGAGTTTCGCCAGTGACCGTGCCCTGGGCGTCGAGGCGCTGGTGCGCTGGCGTCACCCGACCCGGGGCGTGGTGTACCCCAACGATTTCATCCCACTGGCAGAGGAAACGGGGCTCATCGTGCCCTTGGGGCGCCTGGTTTTGGAGCGCGCCTGTGCCCAATTTTCCCATTGGCAACGCAGCCTGGGTACCTGGGCGCCGCAGATGATATCGGTCAATATGTCGCGCGCCCAGTTGTCTGAGCCGGGTATGGCCAACGTGGTGGCACAGGTATTGCAGACCTTTGATGTCGCCCCCGGACAGTTGCAATTGGAAGTGACTGAAAGCCTAGCCGCACAAGACGCCACGGTACAAGACAGCTTGCGCGCCCTCAAAGCGCTAGGCGTGTCGCTGGCGCTAGATGATTTTGGTACCGGCTACTCGTCGCTGTCTTGTCTGCACCAGTTGCCCATCGACACGGTGAAGATAGACCGTTCTTTTGTCAGCCACGCGCAAACCAGTGAATACCACCGCGTGCTGATTGAAGCCACGATCCGGGTCGCCCAAGCCCTGGGCCTGAGCACGGTTGCCGAGGGTATAGAAACCATCGGTGAGGCCGACCTGATTCGCAGCCTGCATTGCGACAAAGGCCAGGGCTATTTGTATAGCCGCCCGCTGGAGGCGCATGACTTTGACCGCTGGATTAACGCCAGCGCCCAACCCGCGCTGTTGTGCTGAGCCCGGCGCAGGAACTGAAAAGCCAAGAGTGAAGGACACACCATGCCTGAATTGATAGACCATGTGGCCGCGCTGACCGGCCACCGCGACCGCGACCTGTTGGATCAGACGCTGGCGCGCTCGCTGATGGACTTGCTCACCCCCAGCAGTGTGGCGGTGTACGGTATCACCGGCGACCACGACGATCAGCGCTGGCTGGAGCGGGTGCGCTTGCATGCCGATGGCTCGATGGCCATTTCCGACCCGCTGTGGACCGACCCCAATACCCTGCCGGTGCTGAGTCAGGCGCCGATGCGCAATCACTGCCTGCAAACCCGTGAAACGGTGCAGTTCCCCGCTGAAAACGGGCTCGTTACCACGGTGTTCCCGGTGTTCAGCGAAGCGCGGGTGGAGGGCATTGTGGAGGTGCTTTCAGTGTGTGCGTTGGCCGCCCATGCGCAACGCGTCATCATGGGCATGCAGCGTATTTACTGCAATATGTACAGCTTGCTGGACTACAGCGAGCGTGACGCACTCACGGGCCTGCTCAATCGCAAATGCTTTGACGAGGCGTTCTACCGCACCGTGCCGACGCGGGAATCGGCGCCGGTCACACCGCCCAACTTGGTCACGGTTGCGAGCAGTGCGCGCGCGCCCGACAGTTGGTGGCTGGGCATGTTGGATATCGACCATTTCAAGCAGGTGAACGACAACTTCGGTCACTTGATTGGCGATGAGGTGCTGTTGCTGGTGGCACGCATTCTGCGCAATACCTTCCGCTTCCATGACCGCTTGTACCGCTTCGGTGGCGAGGAGTTCGTCATCCTGCTGCGCTCCGCAGACGAGCAGGGCGCCTTGCAGGCTTTTGAGCGCTTTCTCAGCAATATGGAGCGCTTCAACTTCCCGCAGGCTGGTCGCATCACGGCCAGCCTGGGCTTTACCGGCATTCAACCGGACGACTCACCCAGCTCGGCGATTGATCGCGCGGATCAAGCCGTTTACTGCGCCAAGAAAAGTGGCCGCAACCGGGCATATTGCTACGCCGACTTGGTGCGCAACGGCTTGATAAACGCCGATCAGAAAGAAGGCGCTATCGAGTTGTTCTAAAACTCCGCGTGCAAGCGCAGCGCATACACGTTGACCGGGCCACGGCTGGCGTTGTAAGCGGGGTTGTGGATGCGCTGGTAGTCGGCGCTTAGCCACAGATGGGGATTAACCTGCCAGTTGTAGAAGCTCTCAAAGATTTTTTCTGGCCGGTAGTTCAAGGCGCCGTCGCCTATGAAGAAAGAAGCGCCGCCCGCTTGCAAAAATTGCTTGCGCGCGTCAGACAGACTGTTGCACATCCAAGACAGGCCCCAGGTGTCGTCGGCGCGGCCCCAGCGCGAGCCCTTGAACAAGGCGCCAGTGGAGAACGAGTTGTCCACCTCGGTAAAGGCGTAGGTCTCGAAATGGCCATTGGTTTTCATGGCGCGCAAAAACACGCCCGCGTGGTCGCTCAGCGCCTGATCTAGGTTAATACCCAGGCCATAGTGGTTTTTGTCGCCGTTACGCACCTGAAAAAACGTTTGTGGATCAGCGCCGGGGTGGGTTTTCAAATAGGCCCGTGCATCGTTGAAATCGGCCAGGTTGGCCCGGTTGCGCCAAGCCAACACACTCACTTGGCCGGGCTGATCCGCCAGCTCGTGTTTGTGCTGCACCTCCAATTGGTCGCCGTAGTGCCGACCCAAGGCAAAGTCCACCTGCAACCCGTTGGGCTCTTTAGGGCCCGTCATGCGACCTAAGCGCAGCACCCAATCGCCTTGGTACCACGCCAGCGCAAAGCCCCAGCCGAAGCCGCGCGCGTCCGCTGCGTAGTCATAGGCGGCATAAGTCCAGTTGCCCCAATTCATGAACTGGGTACGGGGGTCTTTGGCGTAGGCGTTGTCGTCAAATACGTCCAGCGTGGAGAAGTTGCCCACCGTTAGCACGGTGCGGTTTTTGTCCACCATGCCCGCGAATTGGTTGAAATCGGCGTCTTGTTTCTCGCTGCCACCACCCCGGCTCCAGGTCTGGCGCACAAACAGGCGCTGCCGATAAAACGTAAGGCCAGTGCCTGCCGCGCGCGTGATCTCGCCATTGGTGAAACCGCCCATGCCCACCAGGTTTTTGGTAAAAGGCACGCCAGAGGTGGCCTCGGGGTCAAAGTACAGTTCCGCCCCCTGCCACAGCCGCACCCCCCAGTGCGCGGTAGCCGAAAAGGTGTACATGCGATCGGGCGCCGCCGTCAGGCTGTTCACCCCGGCATAGGCCGATGCAAAACCGGGGTGCTGTTGCCAGTTGAAGGTGGTTTGGTATTTGGCCGTGGTCTGCGCCGACAGGTCAACGGCTGCTTCCTGGACCACGGCCTGTACCTGCGCGGTGCCCTGGGCATGGGCTGGCAGCGCCAAAGCCCCTGCCAGCAGGACGACCCGTGACGTACACACAACCAAGCCTGACAGGATGTGTGACGGGAAATCAAGCAGACGATAGAAGGTCGGACGCATAGTCAATAAAGGGGCACTCAAGAGCCACCGGCGGAGCCCATGAAGCGGCCAAAGCGCCTGATTGTGCGTGCCACAAGTGACGGTGCGGTGACAGCGCTGGCAATCACTTGTGGCGATTCGGCGCCTGAGTGCTTGCGCGCCGTTCCTCCGGGGAGGCTTACATGACCAAGGTCTGCGCCCAGGTTTTTATCTTTTGCTCGAATGCCGCTGCTTGCGTGCACAAAGATTTCACCTGCGCCCAATGTGCGCTTACCTTTGCTGCCACGCTTTGGTATTCGGGCACGGACTTGCGCATCCTTTGCGCTTTGGGCAACTGGGCAAGCCGTGCGCCCAACAGGTGATTGCATTCCAACCCGTTGAACAGCGAATGGCGTGTAGGCAAGATGGCAGCGCATAGCCAAGCCTCCGTGGCCATGGATGGAATACAAAACAAGCTTTTCAAGCCGACTTCTTTGATTCCCAGCCAAGCGAGCAAAACGGCTTCCAGTGCCTTCACGCCGTCCGATGGCGGTGGGCATTTTTGCGCACAGGGCAGGGGCGGCAATCCTGAGGCAGCTTGCTCCATCCAAGCCCCATAGTCGGCGTAGCTTGCATGGCTTACATCGGCATCCAGGTGCACGATCACCAGATCGAACCCGCCCAAAATGGGGTCGGCTTCAAAGCCAGCCGCTCCGCGCTGACGAAATTCGTAGCACCACTTGAATACTCCACCCCAGCCCGCACCCAAGTCGGGCCGGGTTGCTTCTGGATGCAGCAAGGTCAACACAAACGGGCGTTGCAACAGAGCCTTGAGGGCCGCTTCAATCACCACTTTGTCTGTCGGCCCCTCGGCCACCAGGGCGATGCGAACGTCAGACATTGGGCACCGCACCCAGATTGCCCATCAGCCACAGGCGTGACAGGGGATATTGCGCATGCATCTCCAACAGCTTTGGACTGACTTCAACTCGCCGCACCACGGTGTGTCCCTCGCTGTTGCGCTCGACAGCAAACAATCGAACCTCCGGATCAGCGATGTCAAGGCCATCGAGCACGGCAGGGTTGTGTGCCGTGAAAAGCAGTTGCCGCTGCGCGCCGCCTCTTGCCAACCAAGCCGACAACTTTGCCGTTAAACGGCCCACCAGGCGGGGGTTCAGCGCTTGATCGAGGTTGTCAATGGCAAGCACGTTGGGGGCATGGGGTGACAGACACAAAATAGCGCAGAACAACACATACAAGGCCCCTTCACTGGCGTCATATGCGGTCAAGGTGTTGCGGCTCTTGCGCATGAACCGATCAGTAAATTTCAGCACTTCCTTGGTTCGCGCAACGGAGGGAGACAACAGCGCCCCCGCAGACGAGGTGGTTTGAATGTCGGCCACCCAATCGATCAACTCGAACACGCTGTCGCGCAAGTCCTCATCCATATCCAAGATGGTTTGGCGAAACTCAGAAAAACTTTCTGCCAGGCGTCCGCCCGCCAGCCCCAAGGGATTGCGCGATTGAGGGTCTGACACCATGGCGCGCAGGGTCGGCGTATTGGGCGAGTAAATGGCATAGCTTTGCAGGCACCGCATCAGATCCGCAGCAGGGCTGGCGCTGTCAATCTCCACCAGTTTGAGCGCCGCCAAGCCAGACGTCGGGGTCAAATAGCCCCTGTTGCGCACGCCGTCGGAAACAATTTCATCTTCCCCAGCCACGCCCAGCCTTTCGGTCTTGAACGACCAAGCGGGTTCGGGATTTTCCAGCGGATTCAACAGAGAAACACGGTAACTGGCGCCCTCTGTACTCTGCGCGCCCAAACCGATATGCACAGGCACTCTGGCCGATTCAAACGAGGTCTTGTACAGCCGAGGAACCCCGGGCCGCACGCCACGCCGCAGCAGGGATTCATCGTCCACTTTGCCCATTGCGGCTGCACCGAGGACGCCGATGGCCTCCAGGATATTGCTCTTGCCCACACCGTTGGCGCCTATCAAGCAATTCACCCGCCCCAACGCCAGCGTTTGAGAAACGATGGACTTAAAGCCCTCAATTTGAATGGTTTTAATCATGCGGTGATCCTGTAAGCGCCCATGGTGGGCACCGCGTGCCCAGCGTCAGGCCTATGTCGATATCGGCTCAGGCACTGCCCAATCATGGCAGGTGCACAGCGATGACAGCGGCCATCATTCGCGGGAGGCGCTCATAAAAAAACGGGCAAGCCGCGATTGTGCTCGCCCGTCACAGTCAGGTCGCCTAGACGGCCTGGGTTATCAAACTTACTTCTTTGCAGCGCCTGCGGCAGCCTTGTCGTCGGCCTTGGGGGCGGCTTTTGCGTCGGCTTTTGCGTCCGCCTTGGGAGCAGCTTTGTCAGACTTAGCGGCGTCTTTCTTGGCGTCTGCCGCCGGGGCTGCCGCCTTGTAGCTGGCACCGCCCACGGTTAGACCGGCGTCTGACAGTTTGGCTGCGCTTTTGTCACCAATGCCGTTCACGCGGCCAATGAGGTCGGCCCAGTCTTTGAAGTTGCCTTTTTTGCGCTCTTCAATGATTTTGGCCGAGATGGCCGGGCCTATGCCCTTGACGCTGTCGAGTTCGGCAGCGCTACCTTTGTTCACATCCACGGCGGCAAAGGCCAGGGTGGCATACAGCATGACCGCGAAGGCCAGGATTTTTTTCAACATGCTCGGCTCCAAAAAGTGAGAATAAAAATGAGCTTCGACCAACCGAAGCGCGTCGGATTCTAACGAGCGCACAGCGGCGTGTTGGCATATCAAAGCTGAATTTTTGCCACTCTAGTGAGGCCACTAGCGAGCGAGCGTGCAAGTGGCGGTGGCGCGGTACAGCGCCAGCCTCGTGGGGGCTTTATGCCGCTTGCAAGCACTGCATGTAGCGGCCTACGCCTTGGGCCACATCGGCGAAGCAGATGTCGCAGCCGCTCTGGCGCAGGCGGCTCAGGTCGGCCTGGGTGTAACTTTGGTATTTGCCGCGCAAGGCGTCGGGAAAGGCGGTGTATTCAATCAGACCCTGGGCCACAGCCTCGGCCAAGCGCCAGGCTGGCGCACCGGGGGCGCGCAGGGCATTCACGACGGCCAGCGCCACGTCGTTGAATGGCTGGGCCCGGCCCGTGCCCAGGTTAAACAAGCCGCTGCGTTCGGGATGGTCGAAGAACCACAGGTTAACGGCCACCACGTCGTCGATAAAGACGAAATCGCGCCGCTGCTCACCAGCCGCATAGCCGCCATAGTCGCCAAACAGGCGCACCCGCCCTTCCGTGCGGTACTGATGAAACTGATGAAAGGCGACGCTAGCCATGCGGCCCTTGTGCTGCTCTCGTGGGCCATAGACGTTGAAGTAACGAAAGCCCACCACCTGGGTGGCGGCGCGCTCGAACTGCTCACCCACTTGGCGGCGCAGGCGCTGGTCGAACAGCAGCTTGCTGTAGCCATAGACGTTGAGGGGCCGCTCGTCACTGGGCTGCTCGCGAAACTGCTCGGAGCCGCCATAGGTGGCCGCAGACGAGGCGTACAGCAGCCGCGTGCCCTGGGCTTGCGCGGCCTCGAACAACTGACAAGACAGGCTGTAGTTGTTCTCCATCATGTAGCGGCCATTGCTCTCCATGGTGTCGCTGCACGCGCCTTGGTGAAAAACCGCCTCCACCGTGCCATACCCACGCTGCGCAAAGCGGGGGTAGAACAGGCCCAGATCGATGTAGTCGGCAATGTGCAGATCGGCCAGATTGCGGAACTTGTCGCCCTGGGTCAAGTCGTCCACCGCCAAAATGTCGGTGATGCCGCGTGCGTTCAAGCCGCGAATGAGGTTAGAGCCTATGAAGCCAGCGGCCCCAGTCACCACAACGGTCATGGCAGCAACTCCTCATAACGCACACTGGCAGTGCCAAATTTACCGACTACCACGCCGGCAGCGCGGTTGGCCCAGCCCATGGCATCGCGCAGGCTCATGCCCGCGCCCACTAGCGCCGCCAGGACGGCAATCACCGTGTCGCCCGCGCCGGTGACATCGAACACCTCGCGCGCCTGGGCATCTACATGGAGGCTACCCTGGGCGTCAAACAGGGTCATGCCCGCTTCGCTGCGGGTGAGCAGCAGCGCATCGAGCTGCAACTGGGCGCGCAAGTCTTGCGCCTTGCGCGTCAGCTCATCTTCACTGTGCCAGGCGCCAAGCACTTGCTGCAGCTCTTGCCGGTTCGGCGTGATGACGCTGGCACCCCGGTAGCGCGAATAGTCTGCGCCCTTGGGATCCACCAGCACGGGCTTGCCCGCGCGGCGTGCGCTGTCAATCATGCTGCCGATATGGGTTAAACCGCCCTTGCCGTAGTCGGAGAACAGCACCGCTTGTTGTGTGGGCAGCAGGCGCAGGAAATTGGCCGACTGCGAGGAAAGGAGCTCGTGCGTCGGCGTGTTCTCGAAATCCAGGCGCAGCAACTGCTGCTGGCGCCCGATAACGCGCAGCTTGACCGTGGTTTTCAGGTTGGGGTCGCGCTCGAAAACCGGCTGCACGCCACTGGCCGCCACCAGCGCCTCCAGCGCGCGGCCGGCTTCGTCGGCACCAACGACGCTAAGCAGCGTGGATTGGGCGCCCAAGGCCACCACATTACCGGCCACGTTGGCGGCGCCGCCCATGCGCTCTTCATCGCGCGTGACGCGCACCACGGGCACCGGCGCTTCGGGCGAAATGCGATCCACACTGCCATACCAATAGCGGTCCAGCATCGCGTCGCCAACCACCAGTACCTGCGCACGGGCGAGCGTTTCTCTAGACGGCAAGGGGGTCATAGTTCCTCCACCCGGCGCGCCGGGTAACTGTCCCAGGCTTGGCAGCCCGGGCACTGCCAAAAATGGCGTTTAGCGGTAAAGCCGCAGGCCGCACAGCGGTAGGCGGTGAGTGGCTTGACCGCGTGATCGAGCGCACGCTGCACCTGCGGGTGGAATTGCTCATGCTCCAGCTTTTCGCCCGCCATCCAGCGTGACGCTGCTACCAACGAAGGCAGGTGTTGAAGATGACGGGCATACCAGTCGCGCGCGGTGTCGCTGGAGGGGTCTAGTTGCACCAGCGCTTCCAGCACGTCCAACGCATGGCTGCGGTCGTAATGGGTTTGCAGTACGGCCATGACCTCGGCCTCGCGGTGGCACAGGCGCGCCAGCCTGACCAAGGCCAGCGCAAACAGGGGCAAGGCTTCGGGCGCGGTGTCAGCCAGTGCCAGCAGGCCGTCCAGAGCGGCCGCGGTTTGCCCGCTTTGCTCGAGGCGCAAGGCGAGTTCCAAGCGCGGGCGCGGCGCCTGCGGCGCCAGGGTCAGCGCCTGTTGCAGCACCCCGATGTCTTCCCTGTCTGCGGCCTGTTCGCACAGGTAGTGGGCGAGCCGGCTGTCGAAACTGCCCTCCCCACTGCCCTGCAAGCGGCGCGCCACCTGAGCCGCCTGAGGCCAGTCGCGGGCGCGTTCGTAGATGGACAGCAAGGCCAGTTGGGCCTGTGCTTCGTAGCGCGTACCTTGCAACTTGTTCAGGGCTTCCTCGGCGCGGTCGAGCAGACCCGCTTTGAGGAAGTCCAGCGCCAGCGCATGTTGGGCGCGTTGGCGGTCTTGGCCGCTCAGGTCTCCGCGCGACAGCAGGTGTTGATGCACGCGCACGGCGCGTTGGTATTCACCCCGGCGACGAAACAGATTGCCTAGAGCGAAGTGCAGCTCCGAGGTGTCGGGGTCGTTTTGCACCGCTTCGATAAAGGCGTCTATGGCCTGGTCTTGCTGCTCGTTGAGCAAGAAATTCAGACCTTTGAAATAGGCTTTGGGTGCCTGCCGGTTTTCGATGCGCAGTTGCCGCACGTCCAGCCGCGACGCCAGCCAGCCCAGCGCAAAGGCGATAGGCAAGCCAAGCAAAATCCAGATCAGGTCAATGTCCATCAAGACCTGGGGCGGCATGGCCCTGTATCACGGCCTGCCGCAGGTGCAAGGCGGTGCGGCGCTGCCGCCACCAGCGCGGCACCATGCCTAAAGCGCCTACCGCAACACCCAATGCAAAAGCGGCCAATACCACCAGCACCAGCGGTGCCTGCCAGTGTGTGCCAAAGAAAAAATACAGCGTGGCGTCGTGCTGATTGTTCAGCGCGAACGCAAACAGGGTAAAAAAAATGGCCGCTTTTAGCAGCCATGTGAGGTATTGCATGGGTCTCTTCGGCAGGCGCCTGATTTTATAGACGCAATCGGGGTGCACCAGAAAGGCACGGGGTGCGCAATCGGCATGCCCAGAGGAGATTAGCGCGAGGTGTCAAGCTACTGGCCCTCGCGCATCTCGCTGGTGCGTCGATCCACTGCCTCGCGCAGCGCCTTGCCCGGCTTGAAATGTGGCACCCGCTTGTGGGGAATCGCCACGCTCTCGCCCGAGCGGGGGTTGCGTCCGATGCGGGGCGGGCGGTGGTTGATGGAGAAGCTACCAAAGCCACGTATCTCCACCCGGTGCCCGCCCGCCAGTGCGTCGCTGACCGCGTCCAGAATAGCCTTTACCGCCAGTTCCGCATCCCGCTGCGGGATGGGCTGAAAGCGATGCATCAGTTCTTCGACGAGGTCGGAGCGAGTCATGTTCGCCAAGCCTTCAGGACGCTCAAGCCTTGTCGTTGTCCAACTTGGCGCGCAGCAGTGCGCCCAAGCTGGTGGTGCCCGCGTTCTCACGCGCTGAAGTCTGGCTCAAATTGGCCATGGCCTCTTGCTGGTCGGCCGCGTCCTTAGCTTTGATGGACAACTGAATGTTGCGCGTTTTGCGATCGATGTTGACGACCACAGCGGTCACTTCGTCGCCTTCCTTGAGCAGGTTGCGGGCGTCTTCCACGCGGTCGCGGCTGATTTCGCTGGCACGCAGATAGCCCAAGATGTCGTTGCCGAGATCGATTTCCGCACCCTTGGGGTCCACGGTCTTGACCTTGCCGGTGACGGTTTGGCCCTTGTCGTTAACCGATACGAAGGTGGTGAACGGGTCGGAGTCAAGCTGCTTGATACCCAGCGAAATGCGCTCGCGATCCACGTCAACCGCCAGCACCAAGGCTTCGACTTCTTGGCCCTTTTTGAAGTTACGCACGGCGGCTTCACCGGTATCGTTCCAGCTCAAGTCGCTCAAGTGCACCAAGCCGTCTATGCCTGCGGCCAAGCCCACGAATACGCCGAAGTCGGTAATGGACTTGATCGGGCCCTTGACACGGTCGCCGCGCTTGGTGTTTTGCGCAAATTCTTGCCAGGGGTTGGCCTTGCACTGCTTCATGCCCAGGCTGATGCGGCGCTTGTCTTCGTCGATCTCCAGCACCATCACCTCGACCTCGTCGCCCAAGGTGACGATTTTGCTGGGGGCCACGTTTTTGTTCGTCCAGTCCATTTCAGAGACGTGCACCAAGCCTTCGATGCCGGGCTCCAGCTCGACAAAGGCGCCGTAATCGGCAATGTTGGTGACCTTGCCGAACATACGCGTGCCTTGCGGGTAGCGGCGGTTCACGCCCATCCACGGGTCGTCGCCCATTTGCTTCAGCCCCAGCGAAACGCGGTTTTTCTCGGTGTCGAACTTGAGAATCTTGGCGCTCAGTTCCTGGCCGGGTTGCACCACTTCGCTGGGGTGGCGCACGCGCCGCCAGGCCATGTCGGTGATGTGCAGCAAGCCGTCAATGCCACCCAGATCGACAAAGGCGCCGTATTCGGTGATGTTCTTCACCACGCCACGCACGATGGAGCCTTCTTTCAGGGTTTCCATCAGCTTGGCGCGCTCTTCGCCCATGCTGGCCTCGACCACGGCACGGCGGCTCAAGACCACGTTGTTGCGCTTGCGATCCAGCTTGATAACCTTGAATTCCAAGGTTTTGTTTTCGTAAGGGGTCAGGTCTTTGATGGGGCGCGTGTCAATCAGCGAGCCGGGCAAGAAGGCGCGGATGCCATTCACCAGCACGGTGAGGCCGCCCTTGACCTTGCCGCTGGTGGTGCCAGTGACGAATTCGCCCGACTCCAGGGCTTTTTCCAGGCTCATCCAAGACGCCAGGCGCTTGGCTTTGTCGCGGCTCAGAATGGTGTCGCCGTAGCCGTTTTCCAGCGAATCAATGGCCACCGAGACGAAGTCGCCCTCCTGCACTTCCAGCTCGCCCTTGTCGTTCTTGAATTCTTCTAAGGGCACATAGGCTTCGGACTTGAGGCCGGCGTTGACGACAACAAAGCTGTGGTCGATACGCACCACTTCGGCGGTAATGACTTCACCGGAGCGCATTTCCGAGCGTTGCAGGGATTCTTCAAACAGGGCGGCAAAAGATTCAGACATTGGTTTTTTCCTTGTCCGCAACGGAACCGGACGACAGCGGGATTGCTGATCGTTTGCAAAGGGGTTGCGGCAGTGTGTGGGATACCCACGGGTAAGAGCTAAACAACCACCACGCTGGGGCACGAGCCGTGCGATAAGAGCGGGTGAACCGGGTTTGCCGCAGGTGCCGACTGACCAAACGCCTCTGGGTGAGAACCCCCAATGGAAGCGGCTGGCACGCCGTCAGCACGGAAACGGCTGCCTGCCTTGCCACCAGCCCAGCACCTGCGCCACCGATTGGTCAATCGACAGCGCGGAGTTGTCTAGCAGCAAGGCATCTTGCGCAGGCTTCAAGGGGGCCACGCTGCGAGACTGATCCCGTGCGTCCCGTGCCTTCAGGTCTGCGAAAAGACTGTCGATATTAGCCGAAATGCCCTTGGAAATCAATTGTTGATAGCGGCGCTGGGCACGCTGGGCCGCATCTGCGGTCAGGTACACCTTGAGGCGCGCCTGCGGAAAAACCACGGTGCCCATGTCGCGCCCATCTGCCACCAGGCCGGGTAGCTTGCAAAAGCTGCGTTGCAGCGCCAGCAAGGCTGCGCGCACGGCCGGCCAGGCCGACACGCGCGAGGCGTCCATGCCCGCTTGCTCGGTACGGATGGCGTCACTCACGTCTTGCGAGCCCAGCCAAACGCGCTCACCCTCGAAGCGCAGCGGCAGCCGCGCGGCCAGCGCGGCCACCGCCGTCTCGTCGTCTAGCACCAGGCCGGCTTGCGTAGCGGCCAGCGCACACACGCGGTAGAGCGCACCCGAGTCCAAGTAGTGGTAACCCAATTGCTGCGCCAGCCGCGAGGCCAGGCTGCCCTTACCCGATGCAGTAGGGCCGTCAATACAAATAACCGGAATAGCCGCCGCATCGGCTTGGCTGACCGAGAACAGCGCCTCGAAATAATCGGGATAGGTTTTGGCGACGCAGGCTGGGTCTTGGATGCGTAGCGGCAAACCAGCCGGGTTGAACGCGGCCAAGGAAAAGCACATGGCCATGCGGTGGTCGTCGTAGGTGTGGATGCTGGCCGTGTGCCAGGTGACAGGCGGCGTGATGCGCAGGTTGTCGGGGCCCTCATCAACACCGGCGCCCAGTTTGCGCAACTCGGTAGCCATGGCGTGCAGACGATCGGTTTCTTTCACGCGCCAACTGGCAATATTGCGCAGCGTGCTGGGGCCATCGGCATACAAGGCCAGTACGGCCAGGGTCATGGCCGCGTCGGGTATGGCATTGCAGTCCAGGTCCAGCGCGCGCAGCGGCCAAGCGCCCCGGCGCACCTGCAAGAAGTTGGGGCCGCTGTGCACCTGCGCGCCCATGGCCTGGGCCGCGTCGATGAAGCGGATATCGCCTTGGATCGAGTCGGCACCCACGCCGTCTATGCGCAAGCCCTCACCTTGCGCAGCCAGTGCGCCCAGCGCCACAAAGTAACTGGCCGAGGAAGCGTCGGCCTCCACATACACATCGCCCGGCGACACCAGTTGCGCGCCCGCAGGAATGGTGAAACGCTGCCAGCCCTCGCGCTGCACCACCACGCCAAACTGGCGCAGCATGTTGAGCGTGATTTCGATATAGGGGCGCGAGATGAGTTCACCCACCACCTCGATCACGATGTCTTGCTGCGCCACCAGCGGCAGCGCCATCAACAGTGCGGTCAAAAACTGGCTGGACACATCCCCACGCACCTGAATCGGCGCGTGCAGCCGCAGTGCGGGCGTGCCAATGCGTAGCGGCGGGTAGCCGGGCTGGCCCAGCTCTTCTATGGAGCAGCCGAATTGACGCAGGGCCTGCACCAAGTCGCCGATGGGGCGCTCGTGCATGCGCGGCACGCCGCGCAGCTCGTAATCGCCGCCCAGAACAGCCAGCGCGGCGGCCAGGGGCCGCATCGCCGTACCGGCATTGCCCAGAAACAACTGGGCCTGGCGCTGGGTGACACGCCCGCCCATGCCTTGCACCCGCCAGCAACCCGCCTCGCCGCCCTGGGCATGCAGCACGCAGCCCAGTTGCCGCAGTGCGTCCAGCATGACGCGGGTGTCGTCGGAATCCAGCAACTCGTGCACCGTGGTGTCGCCGTGGCTGAAGGCCGCCAGCAGCAACACGCGGTTGGATATGCTTTTGGAGCCGGGCAGCCGCACCTGCCCGGCTACGGTGTGCAGCGCAGGTAGGTCGAGAAAGGGGATGCCTGCCATCGTCGTGCCGAGCGCCGTGTTCAGCGAACCGCTTTTTGCGCACCCATGCGCCAGTGACGCCGCCGCTCGCTGGCGGCGCGAATGGCACGCTCCAGCCCCTCGGCGTCGCCGTCGCGCATGCATTGCTCCAACGCCTCCAGACTCTGGCGCAGGGCCTGGCTTTGCTCCAACACCTGGTGCCGATTGGCCAGCAAAATGTCGCGCCAAATCACGGGGTCACTGGCGGCAATGCGGGTCGCGTCGCGAAAGCCGGGCCCGGCCAGCGACAAGTGCTGGGCGCCCTGCGCCTGGGCGGCAATCGCGTTCATCACGGCAAAGGCCAGTAGGTGGGGCAGGTGGCTGACGGCCGCAAAAGTCGCGTCGTGCGCCTCGGGCGACATTTGCTGCACATGGCAGCCCAGCGCCGTCCAAAGCCCATGCGCCCGCTGCAAGTGGGCGGTCAGGCTGCGCTCAATGGGCGTGAGTACCACCTGGCAACCCCGGTACAGCTCGGCGTCGGCGTGGTCGATGCCGGCCTGCTCTTTGCCCGCAATCGGGTGGCAGGGTATGAAGCTGCCGACCTGGGCGCGCAGCACGCGGCGCGCAGCGTCCACCACATTGGCCTTGGTAGAGCCCACGTCCATCAGCAACATATGGGGCGTCACCAGATGGCGTATGGCTTTGAGCGTGGCCTCGGTGGCGGCCACCGGCACAGCCAGCAGCACCAAGTCCGAGCCGGATACGGCTTGCAGAGCCGACGGCGCCTCCTGGTCGATCACCCCCAATTGGCGCGCCCGCTCGGTGGTGGTGGGTGATTTGCTATACCCCACCACCCGCTTGACCAAGCCGGCCCGCTTGAGCGCCAGCGCGAACGAGCCCCCCATGAGGCCGCAGCCCAGCAAGCCCAGTTGTTCAAACACAGCCGCTCCCCCGTGTCATGCTGCGCTGGCACGCAGGCCACCCCGGCGCGGCGCTCATTCGGCCACCGGGTAGGTGCCCAGCACCTTGTAGAAGGCACTCAAGCCTTGCAAGTCGTGCAGCGCTGCCGCCACATGGGGCTGCGAGGGATGGCCTTGAATGTCAATGTAAAAGTAATACTCCCACTGGCCGGAGCGGGCCGGGCGCGACTCGAAACGGGTCATGGACACACCATGGGTTTTGAGTGGCACCAGCAAGTCGTGCACCGCGCCAGGCCGGTTGGGTACGGAGACGATCAGGCTGACACAATCGCGCCCGGATGCAGCGGGCGCCGGCAAGGTTTGCGGCAAACACACCACCACAAAACGGGTGCGGTTAAAGGCGTCGTCTTGAATCGCTGGGGCCACCACATGCAGGCCAAATTCACTGGCTGCGCGTTCGCTGGCTATGGCCGCCCAAGCCGGGTTGCCCGATGCCAAGCGTGCGCCCTCGGCATTGCTGGCTGCGGCATGGCGCAGCGCCTGTGGCAGGTGGGTATTGAGCCAAGCTTGGCATTGGGCCAGCGCCTGCGGGTGGGCGACAACGGCCTCAATATCGGCCAGCGAGGGGCTGCTGCGCAGCAGGTTGTGGCGTACCAGCAAACTGGTTTCACCCACGATATGCAGCGGCGAATGCAAGAACAAATCGAGCGAGCGGGTGACCACGCCCTCGGTGTTGTTTTCCACCGGCACGACACCGAAATCGGCCATACCTGCGGTGGCGGCGCGAAACACCTCGTCAAAGCTGGCGCAGGGCAGGTGCACGATGCTGGAGCCAAAAAACCGCACGGCGGCCTCTTCGCTGAAGGTACCGGCTGGCCCCAGGTAGGCCACGCGCTGATCGGCCTCCAAGGCGCGGCAGGCGGACATGATCTCGCGCCAAATCAGGGCCACGCTGCGGCTTTTGAGCCGACCCGTGTTGCTGGCCTGCAAGCCGTTAATAACCTGGGCTTCGCGCTCGGGGCGGAACACGGGCGAGCCCTCGGCGCGTTTGATCTCGCCCACCGCATGGGCCAGTTCGGCGCGGCGGTTCAGCAGGGCCAGCAACTGGTGATCCAACGCGTCGATTTCGGTGCGAATCTGCGCCAAGCCCATCAGGCGGCCCCGTTTTCATCGGGCGGCGCCTCACCGCCTGGGGCCAGGTTGGAGTCGCTACTGCCACTGGCATCGTTGGCATCGTTTTCGACGATGCGCTGCAGGCCGCTGAGCTGAGAGCCATCGTCCAGCGCGATCAGGGTCACGCCCTGGGTGGCGCGGCCCATTTCGCGAATTTCACTCACCCGGGTGCGCACCAGCACGCCCTTATCGGTAATGAGCATGATTTCGTCTTCAGCATGGGCCAGTGTGGCCGCCACCACTTTGCCGTTGCGCTCGCTTTGCTGAATCGCAATCATGCCCTTGGTGCCGCGCCCATGGCGGGTGTATTCGGCGATGTTGGTGCGCTTGCCATAGCCCTTTTGGGTGGCGGTGAGTACAGATTGTTGCTCGTCTTCGGCCACTAGCATGGCGATCACGCTCTGCCCGTCTTCCAGCATCATGCCGCGCACGCCGCGCGCGGTGCGACCCATGGGGCGCACATCATTCTCGTCAAAACGCACCGCCTTGCCGCCGTCGGAGAACAGCATCACGTCATGCTGGCCGTCGGTGAGCGCCGCGCCAATCAGGTAGTCGCCCTCGTCTAGGTCAACGGCAATGATGCCCGCCTTGCGCGGGTTGCTGAATTCGTCCAGTGCCGTTTTTTTCACCGTGCCCATGGAAGTGGCCATGAACACAAATTGGTCGGCGGGGAAGCTGCGCTTTTCGCCAGTGAGTGGCAACACCACGGTGATTTTTTCGCCCTCGGCCAAGGGGAACATGTTGACAATGGGCCGCCCGCGCGAGCCGCGCGAGCCCGAGGGCACCTCCCACACTTTGAGCCAATACATGCGCCCCCGGTTGGAGAAGCACAGCATGTAATCGTGGGTGTTGGCGATAAAGAGCTGTTCGATCCAGTCGTCTTCTTTGGTGGCGGTGGCCTGCTTGCCGCGCCCACCGCGCTTTTGCGCCCGGTACTCGGACAGCGGTTGGCTCTTCACATAGCCGCTATGGGACAGCGTGACCACCATATCGGTGGGGGTGATGAGGTCTTCCGTGCTAAGGTCAAACGAGCTGTTCTCAATCTGACTGCGCCGGGCACCCAAGGCGGTCTGGCCAAATTCTTGGCGAATTGCAGCCAGCTCGTCGCCAATGATGATGGACACCCGCTCGGGCCGCGCCAGGATATCCAGCAGATCGTCAATTTCTGCCATCACATCCTTGTACTCGGCCACGATCTTGTCTTGCTCCAGCCCGGTGAGGCGTTGCAAACGCATTTGCAAAATCTCTTGCGCCTGGGTGTCGCTCAGCGCGTAGCTGCCGTCGGCACCCATGCCGTAGTCGCGCTCCAGGCCGTCGGGCCGGTAGTCGTCGGCGTTCACGAGGCCTCCATCGGCACGTGCCCGGGTGAGCATTTCGCGCACCAGGGCGCTGTCCCAGCGGCGGCTCATCAGGCCCGCCTTGGCGACCGGGGGCGTGGGCGCATTGCGGATGATGGCAATGAAGTCGTCAATATTGGCCAGGGCCACGGCCAGGCCTTCCAGCACATGGCCACGCTCGCGCGCCTTGCGCAGGGTGAATACGGTGCGCCGCGTGACCACCTCGCGGCGGTGATCCAGAAACACCTCGATCAGGTCTTTCAAGTTGCACAACTTGGGCTGCCCGTTGATGAGCGCCACCATGTTGATGCCAAAGCTGTCTTGCAACTGGGTTTGTTTGTACAAGTTGTTCAGCACCACCTCGGGCACTTCGCCACGCTTGAGCTCGATCACCAAGCGCATGCCGGATTTATCGGATTCGTCTTGAATGTGGCTGATGCCCTCGATCTTCTTATCGTGCACCAGCTCGGCCATGCGCTCTTGCAAGGTCTTTTTGTTGACCTGATAGGGCAGCTCATCGACCACAATGGCTTGGCGCTGGCCTTTGTCTATGTCTTCAAAGTGGCAGCGCGCACGCATCACCACCCGGCCCCGCCCGGTGCGGTAGCCCTCTTTAACGCCGTGGATGCCGTAGATGATGCCGGCGGTAGGGAAGTCAGGCGCGGGAATGAACTCCATCAACTCGTCCACGCTGGCCTGCGGCTGGTGCAGCAGGTGCAGGCAGGCATCCACCACTTCGTTCAAGTTATGCGGCGGTATGTTGGTGGCCATGCCCACGGCAATGCCACCCGAACCGTTGACCAGCAAATTGGGCAGCTTGCTGGGCAAGACCAGGGGCTCGCGCTCGGAGCCGTCGTAGTTGGGGCCGAAATCAACCGTTTCTTTGTCGATATCGGCCAGCATTTCGTGCGTGATTTTGGCGAGGCGGATTTCGGTGTAACGCATGGCAGCGGCGTTGTCGCCATCGACCGAGCCAAAGTTGCCTTGCCCATCCACCAGCATGTGGCGCAGCGAAAAATTCTGCGCCATGCGAACGATGGTGTCATACACCGACTGGTCCCCGTGCGGGTGGTACTTACCAATCACATCGCCCACAATGCGCGCAGACTTTTTGTAGGGGCGGTTCCAGTCGTTATTGAGTTCGTGCATGGCGTACAAGACGCGGCGATGCACGGGTTTGAGGCCATCGCGGGCATCCGGTAGCGCACGGCCCACGATCACGCTCATCGCGTAATCCAGGTAACTCCGGCGCATTTCCTCCTCTAGGCTGACGGGCAGGGTTTCTTTGGCAAACTGTGTCATGTAGGAGGGCAATGCGAGTAAAGCCTTTCATTTTAGGCCCTGAGGCAGCGCGTGGGTTTGTCGCTTGGCCACAACAAAAGCGGTTTCCGATTGGCTACTGTGCGCGCTAACGCACCTTGGGCACTTTCAATGTGGGGTAGCCTATGGCACAATGTGCACCAAGGCTTTACCGGCTCAACCATTTCAAGCTGGCCTAAGGCACCCACCGGTTCGCAGCCCGTCTGCAGTTTTCTTTTAAGGAGAAATATGAAAAACTTCAACACTCTGGCGATGCTGCTGGCGTCGGTGACTTTATGCGGCGCCGCAGGCGCTCAAACCGTGGACAACTGGCGCAATGCCAGCGGCGCGGAAGTCTGGAAAAACTCTACCGGCCTGTGCTGGCGCGATGCCAATTGGACGCCCGCGACCGCTGCCAAGGATTGCGACGGCGCGATTGTTCCGGCCCCGCCCGCCCCGCCTGCTCCACCCAAAGCCGAACCGGCGCCCCCGCCTCCTCCCGTGGTTGTGCCGCCTACACCGCCGGTGGCTCCTCCTCCCCCGCCCCCCGTTGCTCCCCCGACGGTAACCAAGGTCACTTACGCAGCCGATGCCTTCTTTGACTTTGACAAGGCCGTACTCAAGGCCGAGGGTAAAGCCAAGCTGGACGACCTGACGAGCAAAATCAAGGCCATCAACCTAGAAGTCATCATTGCCGTAGGCCACACCGACTCGGTGGGCACGGATGCTTACAACCAAAAGCTGTCGGTTCGTCGCTCGGAAGCTGTCAAGGCTTACTTGGTGTCCAAGGGCATTGAAAAGAACCGGGTGTACACCGAAGGCAAGGGTGAAAAGCAGCCCGTAGCGGACAACAAGACTTCCGAGGGCCGCGCCAAGAATCGTCGCGTGGAAATCGAAGTCGTCGGAACCCGCGGCAAGTAATCGGCCTGCTAGGCCAGTCGCAAAAAAGCCCCGCTCGCGGGGCTTTTTTGCTGCTTGGTTTTTGTTTGCCACCCCCTTTCTCAGTATTGGCTCCCCATCCGGTCTATGCGGTCTATGAACACCAACGTCGATAGCCAGGAACTAGCGAAGTTTGCCGATATCGCCCACCGCTGGTGGGATACGGAAAGTGAATTTCGTCCACTGCATCAAATCAACCCGCTGCGTCTGGACTGGATTCAGCGCATCAGCCCTTTGCAGGGGCGGCAGGTGCTGGACATCGGCTGCGGCGGCGGCATCCTGAGCGACGCCATGGCTCGGCGCAGCGCCCACGTGTTAGGCATAGACCTGGGCACCAAGGCGTTGCGCGTGGCTCAGTTGCATGCGCTGGAGGCACAAACGCCCCATGTGCAGTACCGCGAAATCAGCGCCGAGCAACTGGCACAAGAGCAGCCCGAGGCATTCGACACGGTGACTTGCATGGAAATGCTGGAACATGTGCCCGACCCCGCGTCTGTAGTTGCCGCCTGCGCCGCCCTGGTCAAGCCTGGCGGCTGGGTGTTCTTTTCCACTATCAACCGCAACCCCAAAGCCTTTCTGTTTGCCATTGTGGGCGCCGAATACCTGCTCAAGCTGCTGCCGCGCGGCACCCATGAATACGCCAAATTCATTCGCCCCAGCGAGCTGGCTGCCCACTGCCGGGTGGCCGGGCTGTCGGTGGAACAAAGCGCTGGCTTGGCCTACAACCCCCTCACGCAACGCTATTGGTTGAACCAAGACACCAGCGTGAACTATTTACTTGCCACCCGCAAACTGGCTTGAAGGCTCTCAACATGGTGTTTGACCGCATCAGCGCCGTCTTGTTTGACCTGGATGGCACCCTGATAGACAGCGCACCCGACTTGGGCGCCGCAGCCGATCAGATGCGCGTCGCACGCGGACTGCCCTCGCTGCCCCTGGAACGCTATCGCCACATGGCGGGAGCTGGTGCGCGCGGCATGCTAGGCATTGCCTTTGGCATTGCCCCGGGCGACGATACGTACGAGGCGCTTCGTGAGGAATTCTTCAGCAACTATCAAGCTTGCATGACGCAGCGCACCCGGGCTTTTGACGGCGTGGCCGACCTGATTGCCAAGCTGCAACAACGCGGCCTGCCCTGGGGCGTGGTGAGCAACAAATCGGAGCGGTTTTGTCTGCCCCTGACGCGCAGCATGCCGCTGTTTGCCAGCGCCGCCACAGTGATCGGTGGCGACACCACACCCTATGCCAAACCCCACCCAGCGCCGCTGCTGGAGGCTGCGAAGCGCCTACAAGTAGCTGTATCTGCCTGCATCTATGTAGGCGACGACGAGCGCGACATCCAGGCCGGCCACGCAGCGGGCATGGGCACCGTAGCCGCAAACTATGGCTACCTGGGCAGCCAAGCCGATACCAGCGCCTGGGGCGCCCACGCCCGCATCGATTCACCGCTGGCGCTCTTGAAGCTGCTGCCAATGGCCTAAACTATGCTCCTCCTGGGGCTGCACTGGTTTCGACGTGGGTTCGGACACGCAGCAGGGCATGTCGAGGTTCAGTTACCTCGTAAATCCGCTGAAACAAACTAACTGCAAACGACGAACGTTTCGCACTCGCTGCTTAAACACCAGTGAGCCTTACAACAGCAGGCCGATGGGCTG
>Ga0136644_10000574_pt1 | contig 29378 bp, 26 predicted proteins | sample C_130820_EF_Meta_FD_94780 | JGI IMG/M metagenome (GOLD analysis project Ga0136644, IMG submission 94780) | Freshwater microbial communities from Lake Croche, Canada to study carbon cycling - C_130820_EF_MetaG (v2) (version 2) | ecosystem: Environmental > Aquatic > Freshwater > Lake | place...
CGGTAAGAATGGCTTAAGGATCGGTCGCCAAACCGCTGATGATCCGCCAATCGCCCAAACCCTGCCGGCAGGCCGCCCCTTGATAGGGCGAATGATTCCCAGGCCTTTCGATCACCGCATGGAATCCGCGGCAGATCTGGTCCTCGAAAATGAAGGCCCTGCCACGCGCCACGATAGAACCGCGGGAGTTCGATCCTTCGCCCCAGCGCACCGGCTGGTTGTCACTCATCGGATCAAGCGCACGGGCCAGGGCCTCGGCCACCAGCGGGCGGTCATGGCTGTCGATCATATCGAGCGAGAATGAGCGCGGCGAGCCGGCCAGCGACCCCGTGATATCGGTCGACAGCAGGGAGCCGTTAAAGGGGGCTACGACGGATTTCTCCATACAGCCCGCCAGCAATCCGGCCAGCACGAGGCCTACAGCCGATAAAATCGACAGCTTCGACCTTCTCATCGGCACACCGGCACGATAAGCTAGTTGGCCAAGCAATTGGCTGCTATCAAGAGGTCGCGTCTCGGGCGACCTCGGGCAGGCTGGAGACATCCAGTCGCTCCATTTGGGAATCATTCCCGCCACTGATGCACAGGAAACGTTAATGACCGGTGACTTCTCCCAAGCGACAGATCCTTTTTCTTTGTTCCAGAACTGGTTTGACGAAGCCAAAGCCTCCGAGGTCAACGACCCCAATGCCATGGCGGTGGCCACGGTGGATGCCGACGGCATGCCGGATGTGCGGATGGTGCTGCTGAACGGTTTTTCCGACCAGGGCTTTGTGTTCTATACCAACACCGAATCCGCCAAGGGGCAGGAGCTGGAACACCAGCCCAAGGCAGCGCTGGTGTTCCATTGGAAAAGCCTCAGGCGGCAAATCCGCGTTCGCGGCCCCGTAGCGCGTGTGGCGGATGACGAGGCCGACGCCTATTTCAACTCCCGCCCGCGCGAAAGCCGGATCGGCGCCTGGGCCAGCGAGCAGTCGCGGCCGCTTGAAAGCCGGTTTGCGCTGGAAAAGCGGGTGGCCTATTACGCCGCCAAATATGCCGTCGGCACGGTGCCGCGACCTCCCCATTGGACCGGCTACCGCATCACCCCCCTCAGCATGGAATTCTGGCATGACCGGCCCTTCCGGCTGCATGACCGTGTGCGTTTTACCCGCGAGGCGCCCGAGAGCCCCTTCACCGCCCAGCGGCTCTATCCCTGATCGGCCACCCGCATGAGCGAGCAGCAGTCTGATCCGCGTCTCTATCCAGACCGCCCGTTTCTGGCAGCCAGCGTTGCGGTCTTTCGGGACGGCAAGGTGTTGCTGGCCTCGCGCACCGCGGCCCCTGCCGCCGATCTGTTCTCGCTGCCCGGCGGGGTTGTCGAGATTGGCGAAGGTCTGGCCGAGGCCGCCTTGCGAGAATTGTTCGAGGAGGTGGCGGTCAAGGCCCGAATCATCGGCTTTGTCGACCATTCGGAAATCGTCCAGCGCGACGCGGCAGGCCGCATCAAACGCCATTTCATCATTGCCTGCTTTGCCGCCGAATGGCTGGCGGGTGAAGGCACGACCGGGGCGGAAGCAGGCGCGATCGTCTGGGCCGACCCCGAGCAGCTCGGCGGCATTGCCGTCACCAAAGGACTTGGCCCGATGCTGAAAAAGGCCAAATCCCTTGTGTTGTCACAGAAACCGGCCTGAGCCGCTCAGGCGCGGGGCAGCGCTTCCTCGAACAGCACCGCTTCGCCCAGCGACGGCGACACCAATTCGCCCTGCCACATCACCATGTTGCCGCGCACCATGGTGCCGACCGGCCAGCCCGTGACCTCTTTACCGTGATAGGGCGTCCACCGGCTTTTCGAGGCAATCCAGTCATGGGTGATCGTCATGCGCTTTTTCAGATCGACCAGCGTGAAATCGGCATCATAACCCAAGGCAATCCGCCCTTTGCGGGCCATGCCGAACAAGCGGGCCGGGCCGGCACTGGTCAGATCGACAAACCGCTCCAGCGTCAGGCGTCCGGCATGGATGTGATCGAGCATCAGCGGCACCAGCGTCTGCACGCCTGTCATGCCCGAGGGCGAAGCCGGATAGGGTTTGGCCTTTTCTTCCAGCGTGTGGGGGGCGTGGTCGGAGCCCAGCACATCGGCAACCCCCTGCTGGATGCCCCACCACAGCGCGTCGCGATGGCGCAGGTCGCGCACCGGCGGGTTCATCTGCGCGAGCGTGCCGAGTTCATGGTAGCAATCGGGCGCGACCATGGTCAGGTGATGCGGGGTGATCTCGCAGCTCGCAACATCTTTCTGGTCGGCCAGATAGCGGATTTCCGCCTCGGTCGAAATGTGCAGCACATGCACGCGTGCCCCGACCTTGCGCGCCAATCCGATCAGACGCTCGGTGCAGCGCAGGGCCACCTCCTCGCTGCGCCAGACGGGATGCGAGGACGGATCGCCCTCGATCCGCAAATCGCGCCGCTCGCGCAGCATCATTTCATCCTCGGAATGGAAAGCAGAACGGCGGCGCAATCTGGAGAGGATGTCCTCGACCCCGCGATCATCCTCGACCAGCAGCGAACCGGTGGACGAGCCCATGAACACCTTGATCCCCGCAGCACCCGGCAAACGCTCCAGCTCCGGCAAGTCCTTAATATTGTCGTGCGTGCCGCCAACCCAGAAGGCAAAATCGCAATGCATACGATGCGTGCCGCGTTTGACCTTGTCGGCCAAGGCCTCGGCCGTGGTGGTCTGCGGGTCGGTATTGGGCATTTCGAACACCGCCGTCACCCCGCCCATCACGGCAGCGCGCGAGCCCGATTCCAGATCTTCCTTGTGGTCGAGACCCGGTTCGCGGAAATGCACCTGATCGTCGATCACCCCGGGCAGGATGTGCAGGCCAGTGCAATCGACCACCTGTCCGGCATCGGCATGGCCCAAATGACCCAAAGCCACAATGCGTCCCCGGGTAATTCCGATATCGCGCGCAGCGACCCCGTCCTGATTCGCAACCACACCATTCTTCAAAATCAGATCATAGGTCGGGCTCATCAGCGGCAATCCTTGTCAGTCAGGGGTTTTCAGCACTTGAGACCTAGGCCAAACAGACATAGGTATGGATACAAGCCCATTTAACCCAATCTTGACCGACTTGAACAGCCAGATCAGACAGACAGGACCCTTTCAGGATGTCATCTTCCTCGTCCAGCACATCGGCTTTGCTTGGTGCCTTCCTCGCTGATCGCGCCGTTCTTTCTGTCTCCGGCGCCGATGCCGAGACGTTTTTGAACCGTCTGCTGACCCAATCCGTTCCGGAAGCAGGCCGGACACAGTCGGCCTATGCCGCCCTGCTGACCCCGCAGGGCAAGGTGATCAGCGACATGATCATCCTGCGCAATCCGCACCAGCCCGACGAATTTCTGGTTGACTGCCCGCTCGCTGTCGCCCCCGATCTGGTCAAACGCCTGACCGTCTTCCGCCTGCGCGCGGCGGCCACAATCGAGGACCGCTCGGCCGAACTGGGCGTGACGGCCCTGTGGGGCGGCCAGCACCCCGAAGCGGGGGCGATTGCGTCACCCGATCCTCGCCTGCCTGCGATGGGCTATCGGGTGATCGGCGCGAGAGGCCAAGACAATACCGAGGCGACCCGCGCCTATCATGCCCACCGCATTGCCTGCGGCCTGTCCGAAGGCGGCAAGGATTACATGTTCGGCTCAGTGTTTCCCCACGAGATCAATCTCGACCAGTTGCATGGTCTTGCCTTCGACAAAGGCTGCTATGTCGGTCAGGAGGTCGTATCCCGCATGGAGCATCGCGGTCTGGCCCGCACCCGCCTGGTGCCTGTGGTGTTCCCCGATGGCTTTGCCGCTTCCGAGGGCATCGAGGTGCTGGCCGGCACCTTGCCTGCCGGCCATCTGGGTTCGGTGACAACGGGCGGCAAAGGCTTGGCGTTGTTACGGCTCGATCGCGTCGCCGAGGCACAGGCCAAGGGCCAGACCATCACAGCTGGCGGTGTAGCACTGGTCCCGCACAAGCCCGATTGGGCCACATTCGAATTTCCGGCCCCCAGCCCCAAGGCGTAACATGACACCGCGTCCGGCAATCCTGCATGAAGATGGCAAATACCGCTGCCCTTGGCCCGGCACCGATCCGCTCTACGTCGCCTATCACGACACCGATTGGGGCGTGCCGGAATTCGACAGCCGCGCCTTGTTTGAAAAATTCATTCTCGACGGTTTCCAGGCGGGTCTGTCCTGGATCACCATCTTGCGCAAGCGCGAGACATTCCGCGCGGCCTTTGACGGCTTCCAGCCGCATCTGATTGCCGATTATGACGCCGCCAAAGTGGAAGAGTTGATGAACAATCCGGGGATTATCCGCAACCGTGCGAAGATCGTCGGCACGATCGAAAGTGCGCGCATCTGGATGGAGATCGAGCAGAAGCAGGGTTTCACCGAACTGCTGTGGAAACATTATGACGGCCGTCCGCAGCAGAACAATTACCGCCACCACAATGACGTGCCGACCCAGACAGAGATCTCCGAACGCGTGTCCAAAGAGCTGAAAAAGCTCGGCTTCAAATTCTGTGGCCCCACCATCGTCTATGCCTTCATGGAGGCGGTCGGCATGGTCAATGACCATCTGACCGATTGTTTCCGCCACGAGGAAGTGCGCGCCATCGGGAAACGGTTGTGATGTCTGGCCAAGAACCACCCCGCAAAGAACCCCCTCGCGCCTGGCAGCGGATGCTGTCGGGCCGCAGGCTTGACCTGCTCGATCCCTCGCCGCTCGACATCGAAATCGACGACATTGCCCACGGGCTGGCACGTGTGGCGCGCTGGAACGGGCAGACCCACGGCTCGCATGCCTTTTCGGTCGCCCAGCATTCGGTGCTGGTGGAGCTGATCGGGCGACAACTGTCGCCCGGTCTCGGCCCGAAGGAGCAGCTGGCCATTGTGCTGCATGATGCCGCCGAATATGTGATCGGCGACATGATCTCGCCGTTCAAGGCGGCACTGGGCATGGATTACAAAACCTTCGAGGCCCGCCTGCAGGCCGCGATCCATATCCGTTTCGGACTTCCGGCCACGCTGTCGCCCTCGCTGACGGCGCTGACCAAAACCGCCGACAAAGCCGCCGCCTTTTACGAGGCCACCGGTCTGGCGGGTTTTCAGGAGGACGAGGCCTTGCGGTTTTTCGGACGGCCGCCCAAACTCACCCGTGCCACCGAGACCCTGCTGGTGCCGCTGCCGACCGACCATGCCAAACAGCTGATGGTCCGGCGGGTCGAGGCGCTGTCGCAGGATATCGAGGCCTTGAGCGCGGCAAAGGAGTGAAGATGCCCGAAATCCATGTCTCCTCACTGGCACGCTTGCACGAGACGGTCACCCGCACCAGGGCCCGCCATGTGGTGACTTTGATCAATGCGGCGACCGTGGTGGAACGGCCTGCCGGCATCACCCCCGACCGGCATCTGTTCATCGGCGTCAGTGACATTACCACCCCGCTCGAAGGCCATATCATGCCAAGCGAGGCGCATGTGCAGAGCCTGCTGGATTTTGTGCAGCAATGGGACAGGATGTACCCGATTGTAATCCATTGCTGGGCCGGTATCAGCCGCTCGACCGCCGCGGCCTTCATCACGGCCTGCGCTTTGTTTCCCCATCAGGAAGAAATGCGGATAGCCCGGCGGCTGCGCCATGCCTCGGCTTCGGCCACGCCCAATCCGGCGCTGGTGGCTGCGGCCGACCAGATCTTGAAACGTCAGGGCCGCATGGTCACGGCAATCCAGTCGATCGGGCGCGGGGCCGATGCGTTCGAGGGCACGCCCTTCCATTTCCCGCTCTCGGATTGAGCGACAGGCCGATCGATGAGCAAAACCGCACGGCATCCGCAAGCCATGATCGACATCGACATTGCCGCCGCAGTGGTGATGCTGGATCACCAGTCACCGCAAATTCTGGTGGCGCGCAGCTCAGACCCCGCTGATCCGCAGGGCAACCCGCAAAAACACGCCACCGAACAGGTGTTGTGGTCGCTGCCGTCGGGCCGCTTCGATCCCGCGCGCTACCGCACACTGGACATCGCGCTCAGGATATTCGTGACCGAACAGGCCGGTTGCGATCTCGGCTATGTCGAACAGCTCTATACCTTCGGGGACCGCGGACGGGCTGCCGACGAGGAGGAAGGGCACCGGCATGTCGTCTCGATCGGCTATCTCGCGCTGACCGGCGGCATTACCAGCCAATCGGCTCTGCCGCCGACCGCCCGTTTCAGGCCGTGGTACCGGTTTTTCCCCTGGGAGGACTGGCGCAACGGCCGCCCTGCCATGCTCGACACCAGCCTGATGCCGCTCCTGACCCAATGGGCCGGGGACCGCGCCGGCGAACAGGCCGAAAGTGCCCGGCGGGCTTTGCCGCGTGCCATCCGCTTGCGGCAATGTTTCGGCGCCGACGGCAGTCCGTGGGACGAGGAAAAGGTGCTGGAACGCTACGAGCTGCTGTACGAGGCCGGCCTGGTACAGGAAGCCGTGCGCGATGGCCGCCCGGCCGCACTGGCACGCAGCCAGTGGCCCAATCTGGGCGAGGCGATGTCGTTCGACCACCGCCGGATTCTCGCCACCGCGATGGGACGTTTGCGCGGAAAGCTCAAATACCGGCCCGTCGTGTTCGAATTGATGCCGGAGGCCTTCACCCTCACCGCGCTGCAACACAGTGTCGAGGCGATTTCGGGCCGACATCTGCACAAGCAGAATTTCCGCCGTCTGGTCGAAAATACCGCGCTTGTCGAACCCACCGGCCAGCAATCATTGACCCGCGGCCGGCCCGCCGCGCTGTTCCGCTTCCGCCCGGATGTGCTCCAGGAACGCCCCGCCCCCGGTTTGCGGCTCTAATCGGTTGATAAAAGGGGCTTTGCAGCGCGCTGAGCACTGATAATCGGGTGAAAGACTTGCCAAATCCCTGCCAGTTGCCAGATAAGATGATGACAACAAGAATCCCCAATCAGAATCGATCCCGCCATGACATCGCAAACCGCACCCAATGCCGCCAATGCCGTTGATAGCTTGAGCTTCGAACAGGCTTTGGCCGAACTTGAAGCCATTGTTCAGCGTCTCGAACGCGGTGACGTGCCCCTCGAGCAATCCATTGCCATTTACGGCCGCGGCGAGATGCTGAAAGCACGTTGTGACCAGTTGCTGAAGCAGGCCGAGGTCAAGATCGAGCAAATCACACTCAATGCCGATGGTTCGGCACAAGGCAGCGTGCCGTTCCAGGCCGGATAAGGCAATCATTGCAGCACGAAGGCGACGGGTGTAAGCCTAGGCGCAGATGAGTGCTGTTGAGGACTTGCGACGCGTTCTTCCTGTTATCCGCATATCCTGTTCAGCAAACCTCAGATTGCCAAACCAGAGTCCGATCACTTGACCCCTTTGCTCGATACCATCAAAACCCCTCACGATCTGCGCAAATTACCTGCCTCGGATTTAAAACAGGTGGCTGATGAACTGCGCGCCGAAACCATTTCGGCTGTGTCCGTGACAGGCGGGCATTTGGGCGCGGGTCTCGGGGTGGTCGAACTGACCGTTGCGCTGCATTATGTATTTTCTACCCCGGATGACCGCTTGATCTGGGATGTCGGCCATCAGGCCTACCCGCACAAAATCCTGACCGGACGACGCGACCGCATCCGCACCCTGCGGCAGGGCGGCGGTCTGTCGGGCTTTACCAAGCGCGACGAGAGCATTTACGACCCGTTCGGCACCGCCCATTCCTCGACCTCGATTTCGGCCGGATTGGGCATGGCGGTGGCCCGCGATCTCGACAAGAAGCACAACAACGTGATTGCGGTGATCGGCGACGGCGCGATGTCGGCGGGCATGGCCTATGAAGCCATGAACAATGCCGGCGCCATGCATTCGCGCCTGATTGTCATTCTGAACGACAATGACATGTCGATTGCCCCGCCCACCGGCGCGATGTCGGCCTATTTGGCCCGGCTGGTATCGGGCAATACCTATCGCGGTTTCCGCGAGGCGGCCAAACAACTGGCCAAAAAACTGCCTAAATTTTTCTATGACAAGGCCAAGCGGGCCGAGGAATATGCGCGCGGCTTCTGGACCGGCGGGACCCTGTTCGAGGAGTTGGGCTTCTATTATGTCGGTCCGGTCGACGGCCATAATCTCGACCATCTGCTGCCGGTGCTGGAAAATATCCGCGACAGCGGCACCGGCCCGATCCTGCTGCATGTGGTGACCCACAAGGGCAAAGGCTATGCCCCTGCCGAAGCCTCAGCCGACAAATATCACGGCGTCACCACTTTCGATGTGGTCACTGGCACCCAAGCCAAACCGAAGGCCAATGCGCCCTCCTATACCAATATCTTTGCCAAGAGCCTGATTGCCGAAGCCGGGCATGATCCCAAGATTGTCGCCATCACCGCCGCCATGCCGACAGGCACCGGCCTTGATCGGTTCGGCGAGATCTATCCGGCCCGCACCTTCGATGTCGGCATTGCCGAGCAACATGCGGTGACCTTTGCCGCCGGACTTGCAACCGAGGGCTACAAGCCGTTTTGCGCGATCTATTCGACCTTCCTGCAACGCGGCTATGATCAGGTGGTCCACGATGTCGCCCTGCAGAACCTGCCGGTGCGCTTCGCCCTTGATCGGGCCGGACTGGTGGGCGCCGACGGACCGACCCATGCCGGCGCCTATGATGTCGCTTTTCTGGGCTGCCTGCCGAATATGGTGGTGATGGCAGCGGCTGACGAGGCCGAATTGATGCACATGGTGGCCACCGCTGCGGCCTATGATGACGGACCGATAGCCCTGCGCTTCCCGCGCGGCGAAGGCGTCGGCATCGATGTGCCCGAACGCGGCACGGTGCTGGAAATCGGCAAGGGCCGCATTGTGCGCCAGGGCCATCAGGTGGCCCTGCTGTCCTTCGGCACACGGCTGGCCGAAACACTCAAGGCCGCCGAGGAACTGTCCCGCTTCGGCCTCTCGGCAACGGTGGCCGATGCACGCTTTGCCAAACCGCTCGACACCGGGTTGATCGACCGGCTGGTGGCCAGCCACGAGGTGCTGATCACCATCGAGGAAGGCTCGATCGGCGGCTTCGGGTCCTATGTCCTGCACCACCTGAGCGGAAGCGGCGCTCTCGACGGTGCCGCCAAGGTTCGCACCATGGTGCTGCCCGACACATTCATCGACCATGACAAGCCCGAACGCATGTATGCCAAAGCGGGCCTTGATGCCCATGCCATTGTGACCAAAGTCATGGAAACGCTTGGCCGTCAGGGCGAACTCCCAGCCATCAGCGCGTGAGACAGAGCCAGATGTCTCCCCGCCAGCGCGCCGACCAGACCCTTGTCGCCCGCGGCCTGTTCGAAAGCCGCGCCAAGGCGCAGGAAGCCATCGAAGCGGGACTGGTGACCGCCGACGGTGTGGTGGTGCGCAAGGCTTCGGAGGGCATTGCCTCTTCCGCCAAGATCGTCGCGCAGAAAGCCCATCCCTGGGTCTCGCGTGGCGGCGTCAAACTGGCCTTTGCGCTCGACCATTTCGGCATCGGGGTTGAAGGCCGCGATTGCATGGATGTCGGCGCCTCGACAGGCGGCTTTTCGCAAGTGTTGCTGTCGCGTCGCGCCCATCATGTCACAGCTGTCGATGTCGGGCATGGCCAACTCCACCCCAAATTGCAACGCGATCCGAGACTGCTGTCGCTCGAAGGGCTGGATATCCGCGATGTCAATCCGGATGATCTGCCCTATGGGCCGTCCGTCATCGCGATGGATGTCAGTTTCATTCCGCTGACTGTCGCCTTGCCGGCCGCACTGGCTCTGGCGGTTGTCCCCGACAATGCGCGTGCTTATGCAGTGATCCTGATCAAGCCGCAATTCGAGGCCGGCAGAAAGCATGTCGGGCGCGGTGGCTTGATCAAAGACGCCGAAATCCATGCCATGGTCTGCGAACAGACCGCCGAATTCGTCCTATCGCTCGGCTGGGAGGTCGATGGCATCGTGCCCTCGCCGATCCCGGGTGGCGAAGGCAATATCGAATTTTTACTCGCAGCACATCTCGGCCAAAACTGCTAGACTGCGCCCTGCATCGCCACAGATTGAAAGTGACCCATGCTTAAATTGACACAGACCCTGACGATTTCCCGCATGGGAGCGCAAGGGGACGGCATCGCGAGCAGTTCCGACAATGGGGGATTGACGGGCGATGTGTTTGTGCCCGGCACGCTGGCGGGAGAAACGGTCGAGATCACCCGCGACGGCGGACGCGGTGATCTGGTGCGGGTGCTCACGGCCTCGCCGGAGCGGGTCGAACCGGTCTGCCACTGGGTAGGCCGTTGCGGAGGCTGCGCCCTGCAACACTGGCAGCGTGCCCCCTATGAGGACTGGAAGCGCCAGTTGGTCATCACCACGCTGGACCAGGCCAATATCGAACCGCACAAGTCCCTGCAGGACACCGTGCATCCGACCCTGTCTGCCCATGGCGAAGGGCGCCGGCGCGTCACCCTGCATGCGCGGCGCGAGCCAACCGGCTGGCAGGTCGGCTTTATGGAGCGCCGCTCGCATAACATCATTGCGATTGATCATTGCCCCCTGCTGGTTCCCGCTTTGACTGACGCGCCGATGCTGGCGCAGACGCTGGTCGAGGCTCTAGGCGGCGACAAGCCGCTCGATGTGCATATGACGGCAACGATCAGCGGGCTGGATGTCGATATACGCGGCCATGGTCCGGCCTCCGACGGCAAGCGCCGCGTTCTGGCCGATGTCGCAAGACGTTTGGGCCTCGCCCGACTGGCTATCCATGGCGACGTGATCGTGCAGATCGAAAACGCCTCGATCTCCATCGGCGCCGCCGAGGTTGTTGCCCCTCCCGGTGCCTTCCTGCAAGCCACCGAGGCAGGCGAGCAGATGCTGGCCGACAAAGTGCTGGCGGCGGTCGGCAAATCCAAACGGGTGCTGGACCTGTTTGCCGGTGTCGGCACTTTCGCTTTGCGTCTGGCCGAAAAGGCCACAGTCCATGCGGTTGAATCCGACGCCAAGGCGCTGGCCGCCCTGGATCGCGGCTGGCGCGAGGCCAAGGGCCTGCGCTCTGTCACCAGTGAGGCGCGCGACCTGTTCCGCCGTCCGCTGATCCCGACGGAATTGACCCCCTATGATGCCGTGGTGTTCGATCCCCCGCGCGCCGGGGCGGAAGCGCAATCGCGTCAGCTCGCCAAATCCAATGTGGCGCGCATTGTCGCGGTCTCCTGCAACATTGCCAGCTTTGCCCGCGATGCCAAGATCCTGATGGAAGGCGGCTACCGCTTGCATGATCTGTGGCCGGTCGACCAGTTCCTCTATTCACCGCATGTGGAAGTGGTAGGCTTGTTCGAACGGCCACCCGCCGCCAAGAAAATGCGGCGGCTTCTGGGATAAGTACTAACCGGACACATCCTCAGCTGGGACATCACCATGTTGCGTCAAACTCTCTCGACCGATCTGCTCATTGCCGGACTCACCGCCATTGTCGGTGACAAATATGTCCTGCACCATGCCGATGACAAAGCCCCGTTCGAGGCCGAGTGGCGCGGATTGTTCAAAGGCACCGCCTTGCTGGTGGTCAAGCCCGGCTCGGTGCAGGAGGTGGCGGATGTGCTCAGATTCGCGCAGGAGCACCGCCTGAAAATCATTCCGCAAGGCGGCAATACCGGCCTGGTCGGCGGCAATACGCCGGATGAGTCAGGCAGCGAAATCGTGCTGTCTCTGGCCCGTCTCAACCGCATTCGCGAGGTCGATGCCCTGTCGGACACCATGACGGTAGAAGCGGGGGTCACCCTGCTGCGCGCCCAGGAGGCCGCCACCGGGGCCGACCGCCTGTTTCCCTTGTCGCTCGCCTCGGAAGGCACCTGCACGATTGGCGGCAATCTCGGCACCAATGCCGGCGGCACCGCTGTGCTGGCCTACGGCAATGCTCGCGATCTGGTGCTGGGACTGGAAGTGGTGCTGGCCGATGGCCGCATCCTCAATGGCCTTGGCAAACTGCGCAAGGACAATACCGGCTACGATCTCAAACATCTTTTTATCGGTTCGGAAGGCACGCTGGGTATTATCACGGCTGCCGTGCTGAAGCTGTTCCCGAAGCCCAACAGCCTTGTAACCGTCTTTTGCGGGCTGGACTCTCCCAAACACGCGCTCGATCTGCTGGAACTGGCCAAGCGCAACGCAGGGCAAGCCGTCACCACGTTCGAACTGCTGCCGAGGCTGGCCATTGATATGGTGGTCGATCACATGCCCGGTTGCCGCGATCCGCTGGACACCCGCTTCGACTGGTATGTGCTGATGGAACTGTCCTCGGCCTCCGACCCCTATCTCGAGGAACGCGCCCAGAGCTTGCTCGAGGAAGCGCTGGACAAGGCAGTCATTCTTGATGCGGTGATGGCCAATTCGCTCGACCAGCGCAATGATTTCTGGCGGCTGCGCGAAACCCTGCCCGAGGCACAGGCCTTCAAGGGCGGATCAATCAAGCATGATGTCTCGGTGCCGGTCTCGAAAGTGCCGGAGCTGATCGCACTGGTCGATGCCGAGGTCATCGCCGCCATGCCCGGCATCCGGCCGATGCCGTTCGGCCATCTCGGCGACGGCAATCTGCATTACAACCTGACCCAGCCGGTCGGCATGGACAAGCAGGCCTATATGGACCAGCGCGAGACCATGCACGCCATTGTCTACAAACATGTGCTGGCAATGGGCGGCTCGGTCTCGGCCGAACACGGCATCGGCCGGCTGAAAAAACATCTGCTGCAACAGGTCAAGGATCCAGTCGCGCTCGAACTTATGCACAGCCTCAAGCAGATGTTCGACCCCCACAACATCCTGAATCCGGGGCGGGTGCTGTAAACAGCTGAGACCTCAACTGGCCCGCTTTGGCCAATGAAAGGCTTGGGCCTAATTGTCGAAAGCCTTGGGCTTAATCGTCCTTTTTGCCCAGCATACCACCCAGAATACCGCCCACCACGCCTGTGGTGGCCCCCAAGGCGCTGTTGGATGACGAGGAGGAGACCTCTGATGTGGCCGGCAGATAGCGGGCTATTTCATTGGCCAGATTCATGATCGGCATGCTTTGCAGGGCTACGTGGCCCGGCCCCGTCAGCTTGGCCATAAACAGCCCCTCGCCACCGAACACAATATTCTTGAAACCGCTGACCATCTGGATATCGAAAGTGATTGTCGGATCCATGATGCCGACATGGCCCGCCTGCACCAGCAGGCTCTCGCCAACCGCCAGATCGCGCTCGATCACCTCGCCCGACAGATCGAGAAACACCACACCCGGTCCCGTGACCTTTTGCAGGATAAAACCTTCACCGCCGAACAGCCCCGCACCCAAGCGTTTCTGGAACGCGATTTCGAGCGTGACCGACTTTTCAGCGCACAGGAATGTCTCTTTCCGGCAAATCAGTGATTGTCCGGCCTGCAAGGGAATAGGCAGGATCGTGCCGGGGAAATGCGGGGCAAAGGCCACATGTCCGGCCTGACGGGCCGTAAAATGGGTCACAAAAAAACTGCCGCCGGACAGGCTGCGCATCAGCCCCGAAAACAGCCCGCCACCGGTATTGGTGTCCATCTCGATATCAGGCGTCATCCAGCACATACAGCTGGTCTGGCTATACACGGTTTCCCCCGGCTCAAGATCGATGTTCAGGGTCTGCATCACCGTGCCCGACAGGGAATAGCGCATATCCGGTCTCCTATACCATTGGCCCCCTTTAACGCGTCAGAGCCATTTTTTCCACCGGAAAAACACATAAGGGAAAACCGCCGCTCCGACCATCATCAACAAGGCCATCGGATAGCCGAAGCTCCACTCCAGCTCGGGAATGTTTTTGAAATTCATTCCGTAAATCGACGCAATCAAGGTGGGCGGCATGAACACCACCGCCATCACCGAAAACAGCTTGATGATATTGTTCTGTTCGAGATTGACGAGGCCCAAAGTGGCATCCAGCAGAAACTGGATCTTGTTGTTGAGAAAGCTCGCATGTTCTTCCAGCGAGGTAACATCGCGCAGGGTGGTTTTGACTCGCTCGCGCATCTCGAGCGGCACACGCGCCGTGCGGTAACTGGCCGACAGGAACAGCAGGATCCGCTCGACAGACACCAGACTTTCACGCACCTTGGAAATCACATCGGCATGTCTGCCCAATGCCCGCAAGGTCGACTGGTAACTGGCATTGCGCACGGAAGGGTCGACTGTATCGGTAAACACATCGCGCGAAAGCTTGTCGATCTGCGCGCCCGCGGCCTGCAGCACATCGGCACCGCGATCCATAATGGTTTCGAACAGGCCCGCCATCACGGCTTCGGGCGTATCGCCACACCCGTTGGGGCGACCGGCACGATTGACAAACATCTGGAATGACAGTGGCTCGACATAGCGCACCGTCACCAGCGTCTTATCGGTCAGAATAAAGGTAATACCGGCAATGTCGGCCATCTCGTCGTCAAGATTGTAGAACAGCCGCGCACTCATATAGCGCGCGCCGCCCTCGCTATAGAGGGTTTCCGACGGCTCGATGTCGCTCATTTCCTCGCGGGTCGGGATCGAGACGGACAGGAATTGTTCGACCTTGAGATCCTCCTCGCGGGTCGGCTCGATCAGATCGATCCACAAGGCCTGGGCCGGAATGGGTTCCGATAAAGGCAGGACCCGCCGCTCGAGCTGGCCGAGGCCTTCAGCGTGGGTATCGGGCACATGCGTCGCCACCATCAACATGCAGGGCACTTTCCTCGAGAATCATGATTGGCAATCCTGAACTTCCCACCGTGCTGATGCAAGATGATGACGCTTTTTTGAAGCGGAGCCATCACCCCGCCAACAAGGCTGCCGAGGCCGCCTCAAGGCCCTCGGCTCCGTCCACTACGCAATCACTGAGCCCGGGGGCATCGGTGGCGATCTGTTCGGCGAAAAAGCGGGCCAGAGCAATCTGTGCCTCCTGCCCCTCGCCATCGGCCATCAGCCCCGCTTTCGCCAGAGCGACCGCCCCTTGGGTGATGCCGAACAAGCGCAGATAGGGTGTCGCGCCCGCCAAAGCCTTGGAGGGAGCCGGGACCAGAACCGACAGCAGGAAATCGGTGGCCGTTGTCAAAGCCTGATGCGCCGCGCGCAACCGCGGCGCCGTTTTGCCGAAGGCCGGCGAATTACGGGCTTCGACATCCGCAATCACCTTTGCCATATCCGCCAATTGGGCGCGCACCGTGTCACCGCCGTTGAGCGGCAGTTTGCGGGTCACCAGATCGATCGCCTGGATCCCGTTGGTGCCCTCATAGATGGCGGCGATGCGCGCATCGCGCAAATGCTGGGCCGCGCCGGTTTCTTCCACAAATCCCATACCGCCATGGATCTGCACCCCGAGCGAGGCCATTTCGATGCCGATGTCGGTCGAATAGGCTTTGGCAACCGGGGTCAGCAAGGCGGCGCGGTCATTGGCAATCTTGCGATCCGCCTCCGTGCTGCCGCGATGGGCACGGTCGAGGGCTTCGGCGGTCATGAAACAGATGATGCGGCTGGCCTGGGTTTGCGCACGCATCTGCACCAGCATCCGGCGGATATCGGGGTGCATGATGATCGGGCTCATCGCCTCCTCGCGCCATTCCTTGGTCCGACCCTGCCGGCGGTCGCGTGCATAGGCCAATGCGCCCTGATAAGCGCGATCGGCAATCCCGACGCCTTCGATTCCCACCGCCAGTCGCGCCGCATTCATCATGGTGAACATGCAGGCCAGACCACGGTTTTCCTCGCCGATCAGATAGCCGATGGCCCCGCCTTGATCCCCGAAAATCATCGTGCAGGTCGGCGAGGCATGGATGCCCATCTTGTGCTCGATGCTGTGGCAATAAAGATCATTGGCCGCTCCCAGCGATCCATCGGCATTGACCAGACATTTGGGCACCAGAAACAGCGAGATGCCCCGTGTTCCGGCAGGCGCATCCGGCAAGCGCGCGAGAACCAGATGCAGGATGTTCTCGGTCACATCATGCTCGCCATAGCTGATGAAAATTTTCTGGCCTGAAATCCGGTAGGTGCCGTCCCCCACCGGTTCGGCACGGGCGCGCAAGGCATTGAGATCGGATCCGGCCTGCGGCTCGGTCAGGTTCATGGTACCCATCCAGTCACCCGACACCAGTTTTTCGAGAAAGGTCTTTTTCAGGAAATCCGAACCATGCGATTGCAGGGCTTCGATGGCTCCGGCGGTCAAGAGCGGCCCCAACGCAAAGGCCATCGAGGCGGCTGTCCACATTTCGCCACAGGCCGATTGCAGCATTTGCGGCAATCCCTGCCCGCCGAATTCGGGATCGGCCATCAGGCCGTTCCAGCCGGCTCCGGCCCAATCCCGATAGGTCTCTTTCCAGCCCGGCGGCATGGTGACGTGACCATCCTGCAACACGGCCCCGTGCTGGTCGCCGATCCAGTTGAGCGGGGCGATGCGGTCGGTGGCGAATTTGCCGGCCTCTTCCAGAATGGCATCGGCGAGGCCTTCGTCCACTTCCGGCAACAAACCGTCCTCTACCAGCCTGTCAAAGCCCGCCACGCGCAAAGCCAGCCTGATGTCGTCAACCGGTGCCTGATAGTGCATTGTCGCCTCTCCCTGATACGCTGCGCCTCTCGAGGGCTTTACAGCCCAGCTTAATCCTTGCTCTGATGATAGACCAAGCCTAAAGCAGCGCGTAAGCAATTTTGTCAAACGGACCGGGCCATAGTGGATACAAACCAGACTTCAGCCAATCCTGACCTTGGTGGCATGCCCCCCTATCGGGAGACCGTGCGCATTGTCCCTGATTCGGCCGGTCTCGAACGCGCGGGCGCCTTGTTGCGCGCGGGCGCACTTGTCGCCTTTCCGACCGAGACCGTCTACGGATTGGGTGCGGATGCGACGCAGGCCACGGCGATTGCCGCACTTTATGCGGCCAAAGGCCGTCCGCAATTCAACCCGCTGATTGCCCATGTCGCCACGCTGGAACAGGCGAAGAAGGAAGGGATCTTCAACGCCACGGCGCTCGCACTGGCCGAACGGTTCTGGCCCGGCCCGCTGACGCTGGTGGTCCCGCGCCGGCCCGATGGAACGGTCTGCGATCTGGCCTGTGCAGGCCTCGGCAGCATCGGCCTGCGGCTGCCCTCGCATCCGATTGCCCGCTACCTGATCGAAAAAGCCGGGCGGCCGATTGCCGCACCTTCGGCCAATCGGTCGGGGCATCTCAGCCCGACCACGCCCGACCATGTCTGGGACGACCTCAACACCCGTATCGATGCGGTGCTGGAAGGCTATGCCAGTCCGGTGGGGGTCGAATCCACCATCATCGCCTGTCTGGATGACAGCCCCGTAATCCTGCGCCATGGCGGCATCACGCGGGAAATGGTCACCGACTGTCTGGGAATCAATTTGGCCGATCCCCGCCCCACGGCCGATAGCACCCAACCGCTGGCCCCGGGGATGCTGGAGACCCATTACGCACCGAATGCGATCGTGCGCCTGGAGGCCGAAAGCGTCGGCCAGGGCGAAGCTGTCCTGCTGTTCGGCGCAGGGCAGCCTGACGGAATGGATGAGGCCACGCCCCGCCTCAATCTCAGCCCGCGCGGCGATCTGACCGAAGCCGCGGCCAATCTCTATGCCTATCTGCGCCGTCTCGACCGGCCCGGCATGAACGGAATTGCCGTGATGCCGATCCCTGACCACGATCTTGGCGCCGCCATCAATGACCGCTTGCGCCGCGCGGCCGCGCCCCGCCCCTGACGGGTCGCCTCGTTTCAATCGACGAGCTGGCAGGTCAGCCGATATCGACCACCACGCGGCCCCGCACAGTGCCATCCAGAATGGCGCGGGCCGTGTCGAGCACATCGGCAAAGGCAACATGGGTGGTCATGGCCCCGAGCTTGGTGCGGTCCAGATCGATCGACAGCCGCCGCCATGCCTCGCGCCGCTTGGCAACCGGACACATCACGCTATCAATGCCCAACAGGGCGACACCGCGCAGAATGAACGGGGCGACCGAGGCCGGCAAATCCATGCCCTGCGCGAGACCGCAAGCTGCCACAGCACCGTGATATTGGGTCTGGGCAATCAGATTGGCCAGTGTGTGGGAGCCGACCGAATCCACCGCTGCCGCCCAACGCTCCTTGCCGAGCGCACGGCCGGCTGCGGAGAGCTCGGCACGGTCCATGATCTCGGCCGCTCCGAGATGTTTGAGATACTCAGCCTCGCCCATGCGTCCGGTCGAGGCGATCACATGCCAGCCGAGCCTGGACAGCAGCGTCACCGCCACCGAGCCAACACCGCCCGCCGCGCCTGTGACCACAACGGGACCATCGGCAGGGGTCAATCCGTGTTTTTCCAACGCCATCACCGCCAGCATCGCGGTATAGCCTGCCGTGCCGATGGCCATGCACTCGGCCAAAGTCAGACCCTCGGGCTTGGGCAGCAACCATTGCGCTTTGACGCGGGCACGCTCGGAATAGGCGCCCAGATGGGTTTCGCCGACACCCCAGCCATTCAGGATCACCTCATCGCCAGCCTTGTAATCGGGCGAAGCGGAATCGATCACAATTCCGGCGAAATCGATTCCCGGAATCATCGGGAACCGTCGCACTACCGGCGATTTGCCCGTGACGGCCAAACCGTCCTTGTAATTGACGGTGGAATGGGTGACGCGCACCGTCACGTCGCCATCCATCAGGAAGTCGTCATCAACCTGCTGGAAACCGATGCTCTGGCCACCCTCAGTCTTTTCAATGACAACCGCTTTAAATGTCGACATCTTTATGCACCCCGCATGGTTAGGCACTGGCCGGGACGGGCCTGGCCACAGCCGTCTCGCTGATCGGCAGATTTATCAATGCCGAAATGATCCCCAGACCGATCGACAGCCACCACACCACGACATAGGACCCCGTCATCTCGTAGAGCGACCCGCCGAGATAGACCCCCAGAAAGCCGCCGAGCTGATGCGAGAAAAAGGCAAACCCGTAGAGCATCGCCATGTAGCGGGGCCCGAACATCAAAATTACCAGACCCGATGTCGGCGGCACCGTCGACAGCCATAACAGACCGATTGCCCCGCCGAAGATCAGCGCATTGGCGGGAGAGGCCGGAGCCAGAATGAAATAGAGAATGGCCAGAGAGCGTCCGAAATAGATCAGAGCCAGCAAATAGCGCTTGGGTACGCGGCTGGAATAATAGCCCGACAGGAGCGAGCCAACCGCATTGGCAAGGCCGATCAGGGCCAAAGTCCAGCCCCCCACCCAGGCCGGCATGCCCAGATCATTGAGATAGGCCGGCATATGCGCGGTGATGAAGGCCAGCTGGAAGCCGCAGGTGAAGAAGCCCAGCACCAGCAGCACGTAGCTTTTGTGGCGGAAGGCTTCCGACAAAGCCTGCGAGATGGATTGCTTGGGGGTCGCCGAGACCGCTTCCTGGCTCAATGCACGGGTGGCCAGCGGGATCGATAAAGGCAGCACCAGCAGCAAGGTGAAGCCGAACATGACAGCCGTTTCCTGCCAGCCGATGGAATCGATCAGCGCACTGGCAATCGGAGGAAACAGGAACTGCCCGAACGAGCCAGCCGCCGTGCCGGCCCCGAAGGCAATGCCGCGCCATTGTTCCGGCAGCACCTTGCCGAAAGCTGCCAGAACGACGTTGAAGGAACAGCCCGCCAGACCAAAGCCGATCAGCCCGCCCGCGGCCACCGTCAGACTGGTCGGTGTATCGGCATAGGCCATCATCACCTGCCCCAGACCATAGAGCACAGCACCGACACACAGAACCCGTGTCGTGCCGAAGCGGTCAGCCATCGCACCGGCGAAAGGTTGGCCCACCCCCCATAACAGGTTCTGGATCGCTACCGAGAACGAGAACACCTCGCGGCCCCAGCCATGCCCTGTCGACATCGGGATCTGGAACAGGCCGATTGAGGAGCGCGGACCGAAGGTGAGCATGCCGATCAGGCAACCCGCCGCCAGGATCAGCAAGGGAGCATAGGTCCGTAGTGAACCGGCTTGATTGTCCCCGCTTTGTGCTTGTGCCATGCGACCGGATCCTTTTGCTCGAAACAGGCATCCGGCGTTTGAGTGAAACCGCCGTGCCCTGCCATATTTTCATCAAACACTTATATCATCATCCCAGTGTTTGACATAGATCACACATGTTCCTGACGCAGAACAGCCACACTTCACCCGCATCCATCCCTGCCCGACAAGCCACTGGTCAGACCGCATCCAGTACAGTATAATGCTTATGCTCAGAATGAGTATTTGGTCGTAAATGTGCGGCTATTTTTATGGACTTTGATATGCTCAAAACGAGCATAATGGAGGCTCTGATGGCTTTGATGCAGCAGGCGACGCAGAACACCGCTCAGGACGCAACCAAGAGATTGGTCGCGGCAGGGTTGCATGGCCAGTCCATGTCGGCACCAGTGGTGACCTCCACGCAGGTCTGGCCGGCCATCGACATGCCGGAGGTCGAGTGGACCCCCGCTGTGGAGCGCGAAACCGCCCCCATCTACGAGCGTCTCAAAACCATCATCCCGTCGATCGAATGGCCATTCCATGCGCCCTACATCCACGCGATCAACCGGATCAAGAAGCAACGCAATGCGGTGATCCTGGCCCATAACTATCAGGCTCCCGAGATCTTCCACGGGGTCGCCGATGTGGTGGGCGACAGCCTGCAGCTGGCGCGTCTGGCCACCAAGGCCGAGGGCGACGTGATCGTGCAATGCGGTGTGCATTTCATGGCCGAAACCTCCAAATTGCTCAATCCGCACCGCACCGTCCTGATCCCCGACAGCCGCGCCGGCTGTTCGCTGGCCTCCTCGATCACCGGTGCCGATATCCGGCTGCTCAAACAACGCTATCCCGGTGTACCGGTGGTGACCTATGTCAATTCGACCGCCGATGTGAAGGCCGAAACCGATATTTGCTGCACCTCGTCGAATGCCGTGCAGGTTGTTGAGAGCCTCGGCACCGATCGGGTGATCTTCCTGCCCGACGAATATCTCGGCAAATATGTGCAAAGCCTTACCAAGGTGAAACTGATCCTGTGGAAGGGCCATTGCGAGGTGCATGAGCGCTTCACCGGCGAGGAACTGCGGGCCTATCGCGAAGCCGATCCTTCGGTACAGATCATCGCGCATCCCGAATGTCCGCCCGACGTGCTGGCTGAAGCCGATTTTACCGGATCGACCGCCCATATGATCGATTGGGTCAAATCGCGCCGCCCTGCCAAAGTGGTGATGGTAACCGAATGTTCGATGGCGTCCAATGTCGCGGCCGAAGTGCCGGACGTGGAATTCATCAAGCCATGCAATCTGTGCCCGCATATGAAAATGATCACTTTGCCGAATATCCTGCACTCCCTCGTCCATATGACCGAGGAAGTACTGATCGATCCGGCGATTGCCGAGCGGGCGCGTCTGCCGATCGAGCGCATGATCAATCTGAACGCCTGATCCCTGCCAGAGGCGGACCTTGTGATGAGCATAGCCTTTCTGAACCCCCTTCTCATTCAGGATTCGGTCCGCCGCGCCCTTGAGGAAGATCTGGGCCGCGCCGGAGACATCACCACCACCGCGACCATTCCAGCCTCGGCCGGTGCGCGGGCGGTCATTGCCTCGCGCGAAGCCGGTGTCATCGCCGGTTTGCCTATGGCTGAAGCCGCCTTCCACATGATTGCCCCGGGCTTGCGCTTTACCGCCCTGATGGGTGACGGTAGCCATGTCAGTCCCGGGGATGTGGTGGCGGAAATCGAAGGCTCGGCCCGCGCCGTGCTGTCGGCCGAACGGGTGGCCCTGAACTTTCTCGGGCGCCTGTCGGGCATTGCCACGCTGACCAACCGCTTTGTACAGCAGGTCGCCGGGACAGAATGCCGGATTGTCTGCACCCGCAAGACCACACCGGGCCTCCGCGCTTTCGAGAAATATGCTGTGCGCTGCGGCGGTGGTTTCAACCACCGTTATGGCCTTGATGATGCCGTTCTCATCAAGGACAACCATATCGCCGTTGCCGGCGGTGTCGCTGCGGCATTGCGGGCAGCCAAGACCTCGGTCGGCCATCTGGTCAAGATCGAGATCGAGGTCGACACCCTCGCCCAGTTGCGCGAGGTCCTGGCCGAAGGCGCGGATGTGGTGCTGCTCGACAATATGGGCGTGGACCAGCTGCGCGAGGCTGTCGCGCTGGTCGAAGGCGCGATGCTGACGGAGGCCTCCGGCGGGGTCAATCTCGACACTGTCGCCGCCATTGCGGCAACCGGGGTGGATATGGTGTCTGTCGGAGCGCTGACCCATTCACCACGCGTGCTGGATCTGGGTCTGGACATCCAGGTCCGCTAAAAGGCTGCCTTATTGCGCGACGGGATCAACCGCCTGCATCCCCAGCAGCCCATATTCCACACCATAACCGATCAGCGTGGCCGCGATCACGCCCAAAAAGCGTGTCTCCATTGCCAGAGGTGGCATCAGACCGGCCTCGATGCGCGGGCGCATCAGCAATTCGCACAGGAAGGCCAGGATCAGCGGCCAGCTATAGGAGGGAAACCGCCCATGGGCGATCTCGGGAAACAGCATGGCCAAAACACCCGTAGCCACGCCCGTCAGCACCATCACGGCAAGAAAAACCTGTGTCGTGATGGTGGCTTTCATCCGGATCAGGCCTGACCGGCAGGCTTGACGCCCAAAGCGGCCTGTGCGGCGGCCAGACGGGCAATCGGCACGCGATAGGGCGAGCAGGACACGTAATCCAGGCCGACCTCGTGACAGAAGGCGACAGAAGCCGGATCCCCGCCATGCTCGCCGCAAATGCCGAGCTTGATATCCGGACGGGTCAGACGACCGCGCTCGACACCAATTTTCACCAGTTCACCCACGCCCTCGCGGTCAATCGTCACGAAGGGATCGGCGGGCAGAATACCCTGTGCGGTATAGGGACCAAGGAAACTGGCCGCATCATCGCGCGAGATCCCCAGACAGGTCTGAGTCAGATCATTGGTGCCGAAGGAGAAGAATTCTGCCGTCTCGGCAATCTCCTTGGCCATCAGGCAGGCGCGCGGCAGTTCGATCATCGTGCCGACCTGATAGGACACCGGCATCTGCTTTTCCTGACGGACCGCTTCGGCCATCGCATCGATCCGGCCCTTGACCAGATCGAATTCGGGCTTGCCGAACACCAGCGGCACCATCACTTCGGGGATCACCGGCTCGCCGGTATCACGCGCTGCATCGACTGCGGCCTCGAAAATCGCACGGGCCTGCATTTCGGCGATTTCGGGATAGGCAATCGCCAGACGGCAGCCACGAAAGCCGAGCATCGGGTTGAATTCGTGCAATTCGGTCGCGCGGCGGCGCAGCTTGTCTTCCGACGCACCCATGGCTTTGGCCACTTCGGCAATTTCGGCATCCGAATGCGGCAGGAATTCGTGCAAAGGCGGATCGAGCAGACGGATGGTGACCGGCAGACCCTTCATGATCGTGAACAGATCATAGAAGTCACTGCGCTGCATCGGCAGCAATTTGGCGAGTGCGGCACGGCGGCCTTTCTCGTCATCCGCCAGGATCATTTCACGCACGGCCACGATGCGTTCGCCCTCGAAGAACATGTGCTCGGTGCGGCACAGGCCGATGCCTTCGGCCCCGAAACTGCGGGCGGTGCGGGCATCCAGCGGCGTATCCGCATTGGTCCGCACCTTGAGCTTGCGGATCGCGTCCGCCCATTCCATCAGCGTGCTGAATTCGCCGGACAATTCCGGCTCCAGCATTTTGACATGACCCTGCAAAACCTGGCCGAGCGAGCCGTCAATGGTGATGAAATCACCCTTTTTCAGCTTCACGCCGCCGGCCGTCATGGTCTGGGTGACGTAATCGACGCGCAAGGTGCCCGCACCGGAGACGCAGGGCTTGCCCATGCCGCGTGCTACCACGGCCGCATGCGAGGTCATGCCGCCACGCGTGGTCAGAATGCCTTCGGCGGCGTGCATGCCGTGAATATCCTCGGGCGAGGTTTCGACGCGCACCAAAATGACCTTGCGTCCAGCCGCCTTGGCGGCCTCGGCCTCGTCCGAATCGAACACGATTTCACCGGCAGCCGCACCGGGCGAAGCCGGCAGGCCCGAGGCAATGATCTTGCGCTCGGCTTTGGGGTCGATGGTGGGATGAAGCAACTGGTCGAGAGCAGCAGGCTCGATACGGCCAACCGCTTCCTCGCGGGTGATCAGACCCTCGGCCACCATATCGACGGCAATTTTCAACGCGGCCTTGGCGGTACGCTTGCCCGAACGGGTTTGCAGCATCCACAGCTTGCCGCGTTCGATGGTGAATTCCACGTCCTGCACATCGCGGTAGTGCTTTTCGAGCAGGCCACAAATGCGGATGAATTCCGCATAGGCTTCCGGCATCGCCACTTCGAGCGACGGCTTGTCGGATTCGGCCTCTATGCGGGCAATTTCGGTAATGTTTTGCGGGGTGCGAATGCCCGCCACCACATCCTCGCCCTGGGCATTGATCAGGAACTCGCCATAGAGCTCCTTCTTGCCGGTTGACGGATTGCGGGTAAAGGCCACGCCGGTCGCCGAGGTTTCCCCCAGATTGCCAAACACCATCGACTGCACATTTACAGCCGTGCCCCATGAGGCCGGAATGGCATGGAGTTCACGATATTTGATCGCGCGCTGGTTCATCCACGAGCCGAACACCGCCCCGATCGCGCCCCACAACTGCTGCTTTGGATCCTGCGGGAACGGCTTGCCGCTCTCGCGGGCCACCAGATCCTTGTAGGAGGCAATCACCAGCTTCCATTCATCAGCCGTCAAATCGGTGTCGAGCTGATAGGCCTTGCGGTCCTTGTATTCTTCCAGAATGTCTTCGAAATGATGGTGGTCGATATCGAGCACCACATTCGAGAACATCTGGATAAAGCGGCGATAGCTGTCATAGGCAAAGCGGGCATCGCCGGAGCTTTTGGCCACGGCTTCGACGGTCACATCATTGAGGCCGAGGTTCAGCACGGTATCCATCATGCCCGGCATCGAGGCGCGTGCGCCCGAACGGACCGAGAGCAGCAGAGGATTTTCGGAATCGCCGAAGATGCGGCCCGTCAGCGTGCCGACTTGCGCCAGTGCCGCTTCGACCTGCCCTTCGAGTTCGGGCGGATAGGTCTCGTGATGCGCATAATAATAGGTACAGACTTCGGTTGAAATCGTCAGACCGGGAGGGACCGGCAAGCCGAGATTGCTCATCTCCGCCAGATTGGCGCCTTTGCCACCCAACAGGTTGCGCATGCCGGACTGACCTTCCGCGCTTCCGTCACCGAAAGAATAAACCCATTTCATCATGCGATTGATCCTTTATTTCGCAATTGCGAACGCGCCCATCCCTTTGCCGATCAACGCAGAAAAATCAATCCTGCAAAAGGACAATGGCCTTGTTTTGCGTCCAGAAAACGCCAACTGGTATACCAATTAGCCTCTGAACAGCGTCTGAACACGACAGACGCATGGCATTTTACACGCTTTGATTGAACACGGTGCACGCAAATCCGAATCGTGAAGGGGGATTTAGCCCTGGATCAACCCGAAATCTGCAACCGAACGGGTTGCCTCACGCAGTTGCGACAACAGGCGAAGGCGATTGACCCGCAATGCGGCCTCATCGGCATTGACGGTCACCCCATCGAAAAACGCATCGACAGCGGGCCGGAGCGTGGCCAGTGCCGCCATCGCGCCGGCAAAATTCTCGGCCTGCACCGCCTCGCTGACCTGACGGGTGACGCTTTCCAGCGCCGACGCCAGGGCCTTTTCCTGATCCAGTTGCAACAGCCCGGCATCGACCGCGCCGGCAAAAGCGCCCTCGCCGTCTTTCTTTTCTTCGGCGCGCAAAATATTGGCCGCGCGCTTGTAGCCCGCCAGCAGGTTTTTGCCATCGTCACTGTCAAGCAGAGACCCCAGCGCCTCGACACGGCGCACGATCATCAACAGATCATCGAGCTGGCCCGAAGCCAGCACCGCATCGATCAGATCATGCCGCGCCCCGGAATCACGCAAATAGACTTTCAGTCGATCGTGGAAGAAGGACAGGAGATCGCCGGAAACCCCTGCATCAGTTAAAGCAGAACGGGCCTGAGCGATAACCGCGAAATGGCTCGAAAGGCATGGGGCCAGAGCCAGGTTCAGCTTGTTCTCCAGGACCAGCCGCACGACACCCAAAGCGGCGCGACGCAGGGCATAGGGGTCTTTCGAGCCGGTCGGCTTTTCATCGATCGCCCAAAAACCCACCAGCGTATCGAGCTTGTCGGCCAAAGCCACGGCGACTGCCACCGCATCATGCGGCACCCGGTCGGACGGACCTTGCGGCTTGTAGTGATCCTCGATCGCGGCGGCAACGCTCGGCGCCTCGCCCTGCATTTCGGCATAGCGACGGCCCATCAGACCCTGCACTTCGGGGAATTCGCCGACCATTTCGGTCACCAGATCGGCCTTGCACAATTGCGCGGCACGCTTGGCTTGGGCACCATCGGCACCCACCACGGGGGCCAATGCGGCCGCCAGTGCCGTGATCCGGTCGATGCGCTGGCCTTGCGTGCCCAGCTTTTCGTGGAACACGATATTGAGCGCGCGCAATTTGGCCAGACGCTGGTCAAGCAATGTGCCTTCGGTCGCTTCAAAGCCGGGCAGCGGCTTCTGGTCCAGCTCCCAGAAATGGCGGGCATCGGACAGGCGGGCGCGCACCACGCGCTCATTGCCGGCAATCACCTGCTTGCCGCCGTCGGAGGCTTCGATATTGGCGGTCAGCAGGAAATGGTTCGACAGGCCGCCGGTTCTGGGGTCGCGCAGCACGAAGCATTTCTGGTTGGCGCGAATGGTCGCACGCACCACTTCGGGGGGGATGACCAGAAAATCGGCATCGAATGACCCCATCAGCACCACGGGCCATTCGACCAGCCCTGCCACTTCCTCGAGCAGGCCGTCGTCTTCCACCAGTTCCAGCCCGCGTGCAAAAGCCAGATTTTTGGCATCATGCAGAATGATGTCCTTGCGGCGGTCGGTATCCAGCACCACTTTGGCGCGCTCGAGGCTTGCGACATAATCATCAAAGCGGCGCACCTGAATGGTTTCGGGCGCATGGAAACGGTGGCCGCGGGTGGTATCACCCGACACCAGCCCGTCAATATCGAAATGGATCACTTCGACGGCTTCGGTTTCGGGGCCGAACGTGCAGATGACCGATTGCAAAGGACGCACCCAGCGCAAGGCTCCGGCATGCTGCGATGCCTTGCCCCAGCGCATCGATTTGGGCCAGGGAAACTGGCGGATGATGGCAGGCACGATCTCGGCCAGCAGTTCGGGCACGGCGCGTCCAGCGGTTTCCACCACCGCGACATAGAAATCACCCTTTTTGGGGTCGGTCTCGATCTTGGCTTGAGAAAGATCACTCAATCCCGCGCTTTTCAAAAAGCCCTGGATGGCCCCGTCCGGAGCGCCGACGCGCGGGCCTTTTTTCTCCTCGCGCTGGTCGGGCTGGCGGGCCGGCAGGCCGGCAATGTGCAAAGCCAGACGCCGCGGCGTCGCATAGGCCTGCGCCCCTTCATACACACAACCGCGCTCGACCAGCGCATTGGTGACCAGAGACTTCAAATCCTCGGCCGCCTTGCGTTGCATGCGGGCCGGAATTTCCTCGGACAAGAGTTCGAGCAGAAGGTCAGGCATGAGGGTCAATTTCCTGAGATAATTTCAATCACGTCACATAGACAAATCGACAACAAATTCTGGCAGCCGCATTTCCGCCACTGCGTGAGGCAGCGACAGAGGATTAGGCCTAGGCTCCGCCCGCTTCGGTTTTCAGCCAAGCCTCGCCGCAGGCTTTCGCCAGTTCGCGGACCCGCAGGATGTAGCTCTGCCGCTCGGTGACCGAAATCACCCCGCGCGCGTCCAGCAGATTGAACACATGGCTGGCCTTGATGCACTGGTCATAGGCCGGCAACACCATCAGATGGTGGTCTCCCGCATCGCCCTTGCCGAGCAGCGAGCGGCATTCGCCCTCCGCATCCTTGAAATGGGCAAACAGCATGTCGGTATTGGCGTGTTCGAAATTATGGCGGGAATATTCCTGCTCCGCCTGCTTGAACACCTCGCCATAGGTGACCTTGTCGTCACCCTCCAGACCGTTGAAATTGAGATCATAGACATTCTCGACGCCCTGCACATACATGGCCAGACGCTCCAACCCGTAGGTAAGCTCCCCCGAGACCGGTGCACATTCAATGCCGGCAACCTGCTGGAAATAGGTGAATTGCGACACTTCCATGCCATCGCACCAGCATTCCCAGCCCAGGCCCCATGCGCCCAAAGTCGGGCTTTCCCAGTCATCCTCGACAAAGCGGATATCATGCAAAGCGGAATCGATGCCTATGGCTTGCAGCGAGGCCAGATAGAGTTCCTGCAAATTCGGCGGGTTCGGCTTCAGGATCACCTGATACTGGTAATAATGCTGCAAGCGGTTGGGATTTTCGCCATAGCGGCCATCCTTGGGGCGGCGGGAGGGCTGCACATAGGCAGCCCGCCATGGCTTTGTCCCCAGCGAGCGCAGGGTGGTGGCCGGATGGAAGGTGCCAGCTCCCACTTCCATGTCATAGGGCTGCAGGATCACACAGCCCTGTTGCGCCCAGAACTGGTGCAGGGTCAAAATCAGTCCCTGAAAGGACCGATGCGGCGAAACAGCGTGGGTCATAGACAAGATCCGGAAGGCCAAGGGGTCAAAAGATGAGCGCACCCTAGAAGCGTGGGAGGCGAGAATCAAGGCCGACCTTGCGCCAATCGGCTGCCGAACCCGCCCGGAACCGGCTTTTTCAAAGCCCCATATCGATCAGGCTGCGCCCGCGGGCAATCGCCTCTTCCTCGGGTGTCCGCTTGCCCTGTGCGTCGTGCAGCACCAGAGGCTCGAGCAGGGTCAACGGCGCGCGCGAGCCTTTGACACCCGACACCAAAATCCGCGTGGCCGGACGGCCCGCTTTGCCATGCACCGGACGGATATGGATGGCTCCGAAGCGGCCCTGCATCGCCTCCAGTAACAAAGGCAGCATATCGGGACGGTGGATCATTACGAACCGTCCTTTGGGTTTCAAACTCGTATGCAGGGTTTTCATCCATTGGCGCATGCCCTCACCATCGAGCACATGGGCGCGGGCACGCGGCTCGACCGGCGAGGTCTGGACCCGTCCGGCGGGGTGGAAAGGCGGGTTGGACAGGATCATATCGGCCAGATCGGCCCCGAGTCCCTGCGCTTGCCGCACCGCAAAGGGGGCCAGCACATCGCCCTGCAACGCTTCTACCCGCTCGCCGAGCCCGTTATGAAGGCTGTTATGGCGGGCCAGAGCCACCATATC
>Ga0136644_10000575_pt1 | contig 29371 bp, 21 predicted proteins | sample C_130820_EF_Meta_FD_94780 | JGI IMG/M metagenome (GOLD analysis project Ga0136644, IMG submission 94780) | Freshwater microbial communities from Lake Croche, Canada to study carbon cycling - C_130820_EF_MetaG (v2) (version 2) | ecosystem: Environmental > Aquatic > Freshwater > Lake | place...
CAAAGGAGCAACCGGATAGGCTTTATCGTAAGTGTCATATGAAATCTCTCTTCCACGCTGCCAATTGTCATTACTTCTATAGAATGTAGCCTGGTGCTTATTATCAAACTCGTAAGATTTTAAGATAGCAAAGTGCAGGTCTTGAAAATGCTGGGTGTGCTTGATCATTATATCACGGTACACTGCATCGTCTTCTTCCAGATAAACTCTAAATTTTAAAACAGCCATTCTCTTGGTTGAGGTTTAAGGGTTGTAAAGCATGCAAATTAAGCAAGTATCGCTTTGAAAAACAAAATTCCCATTTATTCACCAGTTGCCAAACCTAATTCGGTTCCTTTTTCTAACATAAATTTAAATGCTGCATCAAAATCGTTGGGGATAATGCCATCCAAAATGGCTTCTCTAATGGCGTCTTTGATTAGTCCCACATTTTTCCCAGGACTGAGTTTAAAATGTTCCATAATCATCTCTCCGGTAATAGGGGGTTGCCAATTGCGCATTTGATCACTTTCTTCCACCTCCTTCATCCTGATTTTGACCATTTCAAAGTTCTGTAGGTAACGTTTTACCTTTTGTTTATTCTTACTGGTGATATCAGCAGAACACAGGAGCATTAAGCCATCTATATCTTCCCCAGCATCAAACAATAAGCGCCTAACTGCACTATCCGTGATATTCTCATTGGTTAAACTAATGGGTCTTAGGTGCAATGCCACCAACTTTTGCACCATTTTCATTTTTTCATTCAAAGGCAGTTTGAGTTTGGCAAAAATCTTGGGAACCATTCTAGCCCCCACCATTTCATGACCATGAAAGGTCCAACCATGTCCTTCTTCAAACTGTTTGGTGGCGGGTTTGCCAATATCGTGTAAGAGTGCGGCCCACCTAAGCCACAAATCATCCGTAGTTTGGGAAATATTGTCAATCACCTGCAAAGTGTGGTAAAAATTGTCTTTATGACCATGCCCATCAATATATTGGGCTCCATGCAATTCTACCATTTGAGGAAAAATCATTTGCAATAAACCAGATTGGTATAACAGGTCCCAACCAATTGAGGGTTTTGAGCAGAGCATGATTTTATTTAACTCATCGGTAATCCTTTCCTGAGAAACAATTTTGATCCTGGAAGCTTGCGCCTGAATGGCTTCAAAAGTTTCAGGCACTATGCTAAATCCCAGTTGCGTGGCAAAACGAATGGCACGCATCATCCGCAGGGGGTCATCACTAAAAGTTTGCTCAGGTATTAAAGGCGTTTGAATGATTTTTTGTTCAATGGCTTTTAGCCCTTCAAAAGGATCAATGAGTTTTCCAAAATCTGCTTTATTTAAACTAATGGCTAAGGCATTGATGGTAAAATCTCTTCGGTTTTGATCATCTTCTAAAGAACCATTTTCAACTTGGGGTTTTCTACTATCGGGCTGATAACTTTCTTTCCTGGCACCCACAAATTCTATCTCAAATGCAGGTAGTTTTATTTGGGCCGTACCAAAATTTTTGAAATATGCTACAGTTGGTCTGGGCTCAAATAAATCCGCTACGCGATGCGCTAAGGCAATGCCATCGCCCAGGCAAACAATGTCTGCATCCTTGGTAGGGCGTCCAATAATTTTATCGCGTACAAAGCCTCCAATTAAAAAGGCTGGCAATCCTAAAGCGTCTGCAGCTTGGGATATCTTGTCAAATATATGGTTCTCGGTATGGGTAAAAATCAAATCCATCTGCAGCAAATGTAGGATGCTTTCTAATTTATTAAGGCAATACGGCTAACAAGTCTGCTTGAGCTATTAAGTTGGCACAGTTAAAATGGCCTTGCGGGCATGCTTTTCTACCATGAATACCACATGGTCGGCAGTTCAATGGCTCTTGCACTTCAACAATATGCCTGTTATCAGAAAGTGGTCCATACCCAAATACGGGTAAGGTAGAACAATAAATAGCTGTTACTGGGGCATTCACACTAGAAGCAAAGTGCATGGGAGCAGAATCATTTACATAATTCATGACCGCGCTTTGCATGATGGCGGCTGATTGCAAAAAATTTAATTGGCCAGCCAAACTGCTTGCATTTGCTCTGCCCGCTCCTACTAAAATATTGTTACAAGTTGCAGCATCAGACGGAGCCCCTAATAAATAAACAGCATACTGTTCAGGAATTAATTGCAAGAATTTAATCCATTGTGCTTCTGGGTATTGCTTGGTAAACCAAACCGAAGCAGGTGCCAAACAGATATAGGGCTTTGTTTTATAAGAGGCTACTTTTTCATAGTCCGCTTTGCTTGGATAAAGTCTTGGTCTTAGCGCATCGGGCTGTGCATCTGTGGCAATTAATTGATGGTTGCGCTGAATTTCATGCAGGTCTAGGTCTCCTTTGCTAAAAATATGTTTGATGCGTTTGCTAAAAAATAGGCTAAATGGATTCTTGTCAAAACCAATAGTAGTTTTTGCTCCTGAAAAAATGGTCATCAATCCTGTAGCTGCAAATCTTTGTACATTAATCAACAAATCAAATTTGCGTTTTCTAATCAGACTAATTACTTGCCATAAGTGTTGGTATTTTTTTGTTTTCTTATCCCAGACGAACACTTCATGGATAAAAGGGTGATGATGAAAGAGGGCTTCGTTTCCTTTTCTTACCAAAATGCTGATAGCCGCACTGGGATATTGTTGATGCAAGGATTCCAATAATCCTGTTGCCAGAACTACGTCTCCAATAAAAGCCGTTTGGATCACTAACATTTTTTGCATGCTGCAAATTTACTAGAATATTCCAAAGCCCATTATGGGTTATACGCTTTATTCATATTCCAACTCATTGCTGAAAAATTCCCAGTCAAACAGAATAAAGCTGCAAAATATCTTATGCAGTGTTTTAATAGTGGCCAGGTCTAGGATTAAATTTGCCATGCTAGGTTTTTTACTTGTGATTTTTACTACTTTAAGTTTGCAATAATTAATCAGATAGACAAGCCATTCATCTTAAAATTTGGCAAAAGCCGTTATTTATGTAATCTATGACCCAATAGATGGAATCTAGTCTCAACTAAGTCCCTGAAATTGTATGTTTGCAAAAAAAAGCGATGTCATTACAAGCATTAATCCTAGAAGCTTGGGATAACCGGGAATTATTAAAAGACAGCAAATATTCTGATGCCGTAAGGGCAGTGATTGAAGAAGTTGACAAAGGCCGTTTAAGAACTGCTGCTCCGTCTGAAAGTGGTTGGGTGGTGAATGAATGGGTTAAACAAGCCATCTTACTCTATTTTGGCATTCAACAAATGCAAACCTGGGATTTGGCGCCCTTTGAGTTTTATGACAAAATGCTGTTGAAGAAAAATTATAAGGATTTAGGCGTAAGAGCGGTTCCACACGCGGTGGCGCGATACGGGGCTTTCTTGGCCAGGAACGTGGTATTAATGCCTAGCTATGTCAATATTGGAGCCTATGTAGACGAGGGGACCATGGTAGATACTTGGGCTACGGTAGGTAGTTGTGCTCAGATAGGCAAAGGCGTGCATTTAAGTGGTGGAGTGGGGATTGGGGGTGTTTTAGAACCCTTACAGGCTAGTCCCGTAATCATTGAAGATGGTTGCTTTTTGGGAAGCAGGGCCATAGTAGTAGAAGGCGTAATTGTAGAAAAAGAAGCCGTACTAGGAGCCAACGTGGTATTGACCAAATCAACCAAAATCATTGACGTTAGTGGGCCAGAACCTATTGAATACAAAGGAAGGGTTCCAGCCAGATCTGTAGTGATACCTGGAACTTATGCCAAGCAATTCCCAGCCGGAGAATACCATGTAAACTGTGCCTTGATTATTGGCACCCGCAAACCAAGTACCGATCTGAAGACCAGCCTCAATGACGCGCTAAGAGAATTTAATGTAAGTGTATAGTTTTTCAGTAAATAAAATTGATGCCGAATAGCAGAAAAGATACAGCATACCAATTAACGGTCACAGGTTTTCTGATCACTTTGTTGGGTGCTGTATTTTTTTCTACCAAGGCCATTTTTGTAAAACTAGCTTTTAAGGGTACTGGCGTTGACGCCATTACCTTGCTAAGTTTACGCATGCTTTTTTCCCTTCCCTTTTACCTGGTTGCTGCCTGGATAGGTGCCAAAAAAGAATCCGTTATCCCATTAACAAAAAAGGACTGGTTCTATGTTTGCCTTTTGGGAATCTTTGGATATCACTTGAGCAGTTTATTTGACTTTATTGGCCTTCAATATGTTTCAGCAGGTTTAGAAAGGTTGATCCTTTTTCTTTATCCCACTTTTTCAGTTTTAATCAACACTTATTTCTTCAAAACAAAACTCAATCGCACACAGGTAATTGCACTTTTACTTACGTATTTGGGTATAGGAATAGCCTATTTTGGTGAACTAAAAATTGATAGCGCTAACCCGGGCTTCTTTTTTGGTTCAGTGATGATTTTTCTCTGTGCAGTTACTTATTCTTTTTACTTGGTTGGAACAGGAAGAATGGTAAATAAGGTTGGCGCCACTAGGTATACGGCCTATGCTATGCTATCGGCCACTGCCGGAATTTTTTTACAATTTCTATTAACCAGAACATTTACCTCTGTTCCATTTTCACCCACCCTATTTTGGTATGCATTGGTATTAGCCTTAGTAGCCACCGTACTGCCTTCTTTTATGATGAGTAATGGCATGAAAAGAATTGGCAGCAATAATGTTTCTATCATTACCAGCATTGGCCCTGTTTCTACCATTATTCAAGCACATTTCTTTTTGGGTGAATCAATCTTACCAACCCAGGTTTTTGGTACCATTTTGGTGATTATTGGGGTGCTTTTAATTGGTTGGCAGTCAAAAAACACCATAGCAACCACTCCCTAAACACCGGTTAAGATAAAAGTCATATTCATTTACCGAGCTTTTTATGGCAGTTACCGAGCTAGTGCTACCATCAGCCTAGACCCTGTTTGGGGGCCTAAAAACCCAGCCTAGATTTGTGTAACAAAACCAAAACAAATGGAAAACAATCAAAACCCAATCAAACAAAACAACGGTAGCAACATTATTGGTGGCCTAATCTTAATAGGTGTAGGTGTAACCCTAGTACTTAGACAAATGGAATTTCCTTTTCCTAGTTGGCTATTCACCTGGCCCATGATTTTAATTTTAGTTGGATTTTATTCTGGTGTAAAACACAATTTCAGAAACAATTCTTGGATCATCATCAGTGGTATTGGGGTATTCTTTCTGCTAGACAAATTTATCCCTGGTATTACTTTGGCTCCCTTCTTTTGGCCAATCATTATTATAGCAGCGGGAATCTTATTTATACTTAGACCAGCTGGAATGCGTGAAAATAATTGGGGTTTCAAAAAAGGGGGTATGCAAGGAAGCAACTGGCAGGCATATGGAAGTAGTACTGGTGCTGATAGCACAGATTTTTTAAATATTCATTCTGTATTTAGTGGGGTTCAAAGAAGTGTTTTATCCAAAAATTTTCAAGGTGGAAGGGTATCTTGTGTTTTTGGCGGCGCTGAAATTGACCTTACCCAAGCCGATATCAATGGAAGTGTTGAACTAAAAATGGAAGCAGTATTTGGAGGAATCAAATTGATTGTACCAGCACATTGGCAAGTAATTAATCAGATTGATGGTATCTTCCATGGCGTAGACGATAAAAGAAGGGCTCCAGCCGGCGCATATGACAATATTAACAAGACCTTGGTCTTAAAAGGTTCAGCCGTTTTTGGAGGCATTGAAATCAGAAGTTTTTAAATCCATTAGCGGAACAGTTACTCAGGGTAACTGCTCCGTCTTTGGCTTGGTTGAAAGCACAAAATAGCCTTACTTTATTATATTCCGTATTGGCAAATTCCTTGAAACAAGCATTTTGAACCAAAGCAATTCCAAACAACAAGTATCCTATTTCTTTGCCATGAGTTTTGTGGTAGGATGGATACTTTTTTCATTTCTGCAATTCAAAACCTTAAGCAATTTTGGAGTGGATTGGTATTCGGCCTCGGTTGATGCAGCCATTAGTCATTTGTGTTTGGCTGGGGCATCTCTAATTGTGATTAATAATATGCGATACTATTTACCTGGCAAAGAAAGGTATTGGTATGTGGTGGTACTTAGTTTGGGTTTAAGTGCTGTTTGGCTGGTTGTAGTGCGGGGTTTAATCTGGTTATTCTTGCACGAGAATAGTAGCTATATGCAAATGCTATCTCAAAGTTTGTATCTGCGGTTTTGTTTATCCTTCTTACTCATTGGGTGTATTACCATGGTGAGTTTGCTTTGGTACACCCAACAAAATGAAGTAGCCGCACAGGAAAAAAAAGTAGAAATGGAGCAATTGGCCAAAGACGCAGAGTTATTCAAACTAAGGCAACAATTGCAGCCGCATTTTTTATTTAATAGTTTAAATAGTATTTCTGCCTTAGCTGGTTCCCAACCAGAAAAAGCCAGACATATGATTCAACAATTGGCTGATTTTTTAAGGGGTACTTTAAAAAAAGAAGACCAACAATTTGTTCTGCTAAAAGAAGAAATAGCTTATTTACAATTGTATTTAGACATTGAAAAAGTAAGATTTGGCCATCGATTGGAAACAGAAATCTTCATTAGTGAATTAGCTAATAAAGCCATGATACCTCCAATGATTCTTCAACCCTTGGTAGAAAACGCCATTAAATTTGGCTTATATGATACTATTGAAGCGGTAACTATACAAATAAAGGCTGAGAGAAAAGGCCAAGATTTAATCATATCTGTTACAAATCCTTTTGATAAGAATAGCCATCATTCCGGAAAAGGCACTGGCTTTGGCTTGGCTTATATTCAAAGAAGACTATTTCTTTTATTTGGAAGAACTGGTTTACTAAGCAGCAGTAGCCAAGAGCAGTTATTTACCGCACAATTGACCATTCCTCAAATCATCACTGAAGATTCAAATAAGCTTTCATGAAACTGATTATTATAGACGATGAACCACTAGCAAGGGGTTTGATAGAAGAATATCTAAATGCATTTCCACAATTAACCTTGGTACAATCCTGTGGGGATGGTTTTGAAGGGTTAAAAGCCATTCAAGCACATAAACCCGATTTGATTTTTCTAGACGTTCAAATGCCCAAGATCAATGGATTTGAGTTATTAGAGCTTTTAGAAAATCCACCGGCTGTTATTTTTACCACTGCTTTTGAAGCCTATGCTTTGCAAGCATTTGAAGCACATGCAATTGATTATTTATTAAAACCATTTGGCCGGGAGCGATTTGAAAAAGCTGTCAAAAAATGGTTGGATCAACAAAACCAACAACTACCCAATACAAAAGCTTTGCTTGAAACGGTAGCTGCTGGAACAGGCCAACAAAACCGGATTGTACTCAAAGAAAATAATAAGATCAAGATCATCCCAACCAAACAAGTTTTGTATTTAGAATCTGCAGATGATTATGTAAAAATTCATACAGCAGAAGGGGTTTATTTAAAAAACAAAACCATGGCTGAATTTGAGAAAATCTTGGATGGCCAAGACTTTGTTCGGATTCACCGTTCCTACCTGGTTCAGGTTTCCCTAATAACCCGATTAGAACCCTATAAGAAAGAAGGTCAGCTGGCCATTCTAAGTTCCGGCCAAAAACTACCAGTAAGTAAATCGGGCTATGCCAAACTAAAGCTGGTACTGGGTTTGTAAAACCTGATAGTTATCATAGGGCATCCAGTTAATTAGGTTTAATATGCAGTTGCATTTAACTACATCTCCATGTCCGAAGCAATAACTTCCATTACTGGTTTAACCCAAAGCCAAGTTGCGGATTCCAGAAAAGCCCATGGTAGTAATACCCTTGACTTTAAAAAAGAAAATGGTTTTTTAGAAGCCTTAAAAACCTTGGCCAAGGAACCCATGGTGGTTTTATTACTGGCTGCTTCCCTTTTATATTTTATTAGTGGTAAAACAGGGGATGGTATTTTTTTGGGATGCGCCATAGTCTTGGTTGCTACCATATCTCTTTACCAAGATTCCAGAAGCAGGAACGCCTTAGAAAAATTAAAAAGTTTTACCGAACCTAGGGCCAAAGTAATCAGAGATGGACAGACTTTAGACATTAACACTGATGAATTAGTTATTGGGGATTCCATGGTTGTTGAAGAAGGCAGTAGCATACCTGCCGATGGATCCATTATTCAATCAAATGATTTCTCTGTTAATGAATCCATACTTACTGGTGAATCTTTTGCGGTTTTTAAAAGCGCCAACAAAGATGAGAACTTGGTTTTTGGTGGAACCCAAGTTGCAAGTGGATTGGCCATTGCAAAAGTGATTGCCATTGGTAATGAAACCAAATTAGGCAAAATTGGAAAAAGCCTTGAATCCATTCAGGAAGAAAAAACACCATTGGAAAAACAGATTGCAAATTTTGTACAGAAAATGGTGTTGGCTGGAGCGGTCATTTTTGGGATTGTTTGGTTCATCAATTATTCACATTCCAAAGACGTCTTAGATAGTTTACTCAAAGCCTTGACACTGGCCATGAGTATTTTACCAGAAGAAATTCCAGTGGCTTTTACCACATTTATGGCTTTGGGAGCTTGGCGATTAATGCAAATGGGCATTATAATCAAACAAATGAAAACGGTAGAAACCCTGGGTTCGGCAACCGTTATATGTACGGATAAGACAGGTACCATTACCCAAAACAAAATGAGTTTGGCTGGGCTATTTTGTTTAAATGAGTCACAAACCTACTTAGGCGAAAATGCAATTGGGGCAAATGGCAAGGAGCTTATTAGAATTGCCATGTGGGCAAGTGAGCCCATTCCATTTGACCCTATGGAAATTGCCTTGCATCAGCGTTATCAAGCATTAAATACTATTGATGAGCGGCCAAAATTTAGTATGAAGCATGAATACCCCTTAGATGGTAAGCCACCAATGATGACCCATATTTTTGAAAACAAAACTGGTGAACGCATTATTGCTGCAAAAGGTGCACCCGAAGCCATCATGGTTGTTTCAAATTTAAACAAAGAGGAAGTGGCAAAAATTGAACAAGCCATAGTTGATTTTACAAAAGAAGGATACCGAGTTTTAGCTGTTGCAAGATCAAACTGGGCTGAAGATCATTTTCCTGAAAAGCAACAATCTATTCCATTTCAGTTTTTGGGATTGGTTGCATTTTTTGATCCACCTAAGGAACATATTTCAGAAACACTTGCTCATTTTTACAAAGCAGGAATTAATGTAAAAATTGTAACGGGAGATAATGCTGCAACAACATTGTCTATTGCCAAACAAATTGAATTCAAAGGCGCAGAACAGGAAATGAGTGGCGCTCAATTAATGGAATTATCGGATGCTGTTTTAGAAAAACAAGTAATGGATACTCAGGTCTATACTCGCATGTTCCCAGAAGCCAAACTACGCATCATCAATGCTTTAAAAGCAAGTGGCCAAATTGTTGCCATGACTGGCGATGGCGTAAACGATGGTCCTGCCTTAAAAGCAGCCCATATTGGCATAGCCATGGGCAAGAAGGGCACTGAAATAGCCAAACAAGCGGCATCTTTAATTTTAGTAGAAGACAATCTTGGAAAGATGGTAGATGCCATTGCCATGGGAAGACGTATTTATACCAATTTAAAAAAAGCAATACAGTATATCATCTCCATTCATATTCCTATTGTTCTGACCGTATTCATGCCATTAGCATTTGGATGGATTTATCCCAATATTTTCTCTCCCGTACATATCATTTTCCTAGAATTAATTATGGGGCCAACCTGTTCTATTATTTATGAAAATGAGCCCATGGAACAATACAGTATGTCTGAAATGCCAAGGAAAATGAGTAACACCTTCTTTAATTGGAAGGAGTTGACAACAAGCATTATTCAAGGGCTTATGATTACTGCAGGATGTATGTTTACCTATTTATGGGCAGTAAAAAATGGAGCAGATGAACCAAGCACTAGAACTATGGTTTTTATTACTTTAATCAGTGCTAATATATTTTTAACACTTGTAAATAGGTCATTTTATTATTCCATTATTACTACACTAGGATTCAAGAATAACTTAGTCATTTGGATAATTGGTATCAGCATTGCTATTACGGCAGCACTGATTTACATTCCAGTTTTAAGCAAATTTTTTGAATTCCAAGCATTGGATGGCAGCATGACATCAATAGCAGGATTAATAGGTTTTGCTGCTGTAATTTGGTTTGAATTGATTAAATGCTATCAACGTATAAAAAGCCAAAAAATAAGACCAAAAATTAACATCAAACTTAGAGAATGACGAAATTATTTTATTAATTGCAGACTTACTGACCTGTCGTTTTTAAAGGGCACCTTAATTTTATGATGTATAAGTTTAGGGGCTTATATCTAAATAATTTGGCTGTGTTTCCACACTGGCCATTTTTTTTGCCCATTCCCAATAAAAAAAGCCACCCAAAAGACCAATCAGGTATTATTATTTTTTGGTGTATTGCAAGGGGCTTGTACCATATTTCTCCTTGAAACATTTACAAAAATAGGACACCGAATTAAACCCAAGAATGTACGCTATATCTTTTACAGAACCCATATTCTGACGAAGTAAGATTTCTGCCTTTGTCATTTTATAAGAAAGCATGAATTTACGCGGACTTTTACCATAAATTTTTTTCATCCAACGCTCTAAGGTAGAAACACTCATGAGCATTTTGCTTGCAATCTCTTCTACACTAATATTGGCATTGTCAGAGAAATCCTCCATAATGGCCGAAATCTGTTTCTTAAAATTATTAACGGGTGAATCAACCTGATAATTCAAGTTATTCAATTCACTTTTTTCAAGGCTGGCCTGTTTTTGCTTGTGTATGGCCACTTGATTTTTTATTTTCAAAAACAGGTTATTAGATTTGAAAGGTTTGACTATATAGTCATTGGCGCCTAATTCCAAACCTTCTGTAATCTTATCTTCACTATTAATAGCGCTCATTAGAATTACTGGTATAACTGCCAAGGCCTCATTATTTTTGAGCAACCGTAAAATGGAAAACCCATCTAAGGGAAAAGGCAACATGATGTCTAAAAGAATTAAATCAGGAATCTTCATTTCTAAATACTCTATTAATTTTGATCCGTTTTCAAGAGCGGTTATATCAAATTCAGTACCTAATAATTCTTCCAAAGCATCTCGCAACGGTTCATTGTCCTCAACAATACAAACTGTAGGTTTCATAGCAATCTTATTTATTTGCTGTTTTTAATTCTAATGGCATTTTATAAAATATTTTATTCCAGAAACGCTAGTAAGGATTCTCGAATTTAAACATCATTTTCTATGACTCGTATCTTATTGATTTTTTAATTTTATTTTTATTTTGCATGACTACTACATATGATAGGGTATTTCTAAACTGATTTTTGTGTACTTCCCTAATTCACTATTTATGAAAAGAGTACCTTTATGTTGTTCTATAAAATATTTGACTACTACCAATCCTAAACCAGTTCCTTCAATTATGTCAACATTGGTTCTGCGTGAAAATGTTTGAAATAATTTTTTCTGGTCTTCCGCGCTAATCCCAATCCCTTGATCTGAAACAATAATCTTGCATTTCTTTTTCAAAAATTGAAGTTGTAATTCAGGAGCTGGTTTGCCCACTGAATATTTAAAAGCATTACTCAGCAAATTATTGATAATATGGAACATCATCCTTTTGTCAAATGGCAAATCAATAGGTTCTCCTACTACCTGAAGCTGAATTCTTCTTCTATCTTTCCAGGGCTGATAATGCTCATTAATCAATTCTTCTAAAAACTGAACCATAGAAAGCGTTTCAATTTGCAATTGAAACTTACCAGATTCAACCTCACTTATAAAAAGGAACTTATTGAGCAAATTGATCATGCCATCAATCTGGTTTATAACCTTATTGGTATAACGCTCAATACCAGAAACCCTAAAATGCTGTAATCGCATCATTATTAATTCTGTGTTGGACAAAATAACTGAAAGTGGTGTTCGCAATTCATGAGACACCATATTCATAAAATTGGTTTTCAATTCATTCAAATATTTCTCTCTTGTCAGGTTTCTCTTAAATTCCTCTTCAATTCTAACTTGTTCAGTAATATCTGTAAAAAAGACAATAATGATGGGAGATTTCCAATCCTTTTGAATGAATTTGGCAAATTGGTATTTGAGATTTACTTTTTCACCATGCTGGGTTATAATAGTCAATTCTCTATCCCCATCCAAATGCATGGCACTTTTGAAATAATAATTAATAGCCGTTATAAATGCCCTTTTTCCAACACTAATAATATTCTCAATATCTAGATTCCCATTTTCAGGCAATGTGTGCCCCGTTACATCTGACCATTTAGAATTGACAAATTGGACCTTTCTATTTTTATCCATTGTCAAAACCAATTCATTGCTATTCTCAATCATGGAAAGAAATAAAGCATGATTTTGGGCCAATTCTATTTCTGATTTTCGCATTCTGGTAATATCAACACCATAGCCAATCATACTTAAAAATTGGTCATTTTCAAAAACAGGATAGAATTTTCTTATTGAGTGGGTAGTACCTTTTTCAAGTGATTGACTTATCTCTTCTATTTCAACACTTTTTCTTGTCTCCATTGCCTGATTAAATGCAAGCCTTCTGTTAACTGCAAATTCTTTTGGAAGTTTATTGTATGCAACATATTCAAAATCGTCTTTCCCAATAATCCATTCACTCATTTCAGTAGACTTAACACCAACTTTATTGACAAATTGATATTGGTGTTCACGATTGAAAATGGCAATTTCCGCTGGAATATTATTCAACAGGCTTTCAAAAAACATCTTTTGATTGGTCATTATTGCCAAAGATGATACCAAGGATGATACATTCTTATAAACCCATAAATGACCTTGGGTTTCTTCTGAATTAAAAAATTGATAATCGCGCAAAATAGTAAGGCCATCAACAAAAGACAATTGCTCATCTTTTACATTCTCTGCATTTATATAAATTTCAGCAATTCGTTGAACAAATTGTTCAGGATCATTAAAATATTCCTTGCTTTGTGGTGTAGCTTTTGAGCAGTCCATCCCAATCAAGGTTTCAGGTTCAACAGGAATACGAAAAAGATTACAGAAATAATGGTTTACATAAACAATCTTGTGATCAAATGTCTCAAAAAGGAGTGCATCTGAGAGGCTGTCCAAAATATTTTTGAACAAGACTTGTTGTTTATTGGGGCTAGATTCCATTAGTAATCTTCTGATAACTGTCAATGCAAGACTGCACTTTTTCTAGTAGCTGGTTTTTATCAACTGGCTTTCCCAAATAATAATCACACATTCTTAAACAAGCTTCTTCATCTGTATTGTCTATGTGCATGGCTGAAATGCAGCTTGTTTTCACTTTGCCATACTTGACGGGGTCTTTAGCCAACAGTTGCATAACTTCAGACCCATCCATGTCCGTCATATTTAAATCAAGCAATAAAATGGTTTGCTTTTTTTGGTCTGCAGGTATAGCCAAAATGGCCTCTTCTCCGTTCAGTATAAAATTTAAATAACAGTCTTTGAGCATGAAATGAATAATAAACTGATTTATTTTATTGTCATCCGCAACCACAAATCTTATATTATCAATTTGATTATCAATGTCTAACAGTTGCTCCATAATTTCAATTCAGCAGTAAACCGTTGTTTCTATTACAATAAACCTGAAGTTTTTACTGCATTTAATGCATAAAAAAATAAAAGCAATTCGTTAAACAATGCCTAAAGCTAACTTAAATTTAGATTTACCTCATTTGTTATAGCATTATGAAGAAATAATCATTCAAATTGAAGAATATGTTTTATTTTATTATTACAACTCAAATATTTATTTGTTTTTTTGTTCAACAAACAAATGAACAACTCCAAAAAAGGCAACCGTTTCATCCAATTAAAGGTATTTAAAAAAAAATCAGCTCTTGAATAGCTGAATTTGAGTTATTTATGAAATTGTCATAAAAAGGCCAAAATGCGCAAAATTAACAGTAGATTCTTCTACTACCATAACAGATGTATACGAGAAAAAAAACGCTAAGGTTCCGCGTATTCCACTAAACGGATAGTCCAAAAATCATCTGCTAAATCTGGATTGATCAGATAATTGAAAGGCATCCACGCATAACCCTTTTTACCCCAGTTTTCTCCCCAAGAATTCCTGATTAGGAATAATTTCTTACTTAGGTCATATCCAACCGCCATAACAGCGTGACCCCCAATTCTACTTTCTCCTTTTTTTGGCAATGGAATGATGGCTTTTGCCCCCATTGACCAAAAACTTTCATAAACAGAAAAACCAAAAACAAATGGAAAACCTTCTAACAAACAGTTCTGCAATTGTTCAATTTGCTTGTTTTGTAAGCGCATATATTGCAAGACTTGATTTTTGAGTGCTTTTTTGTACAGAAGATTAGGTGGCTTTTGGGTAAACTTTGCAATATTATAGGGCCAATCCGTTTCAGGGCACACGCCTTCTTTGTTTAAAGATTTAATCCCATCCCTAATAAATGCCCCGCTATCAGAAAGCGTTGTTTGAATTTGTACTCGCTCATTATAATAGATAAATAACCGTGAAGGGATAAAATCTTTCAATTGCTGTTTGATTTGTCCAAATTGAAAGGCTGCTCCAAGCGCATTAGCGGTGCAGGATCCAAGGCTTCCCTGATCATATATTATTGGACATTGTTTGCGTAGGTCAATTCTGTTGGGGAATTTTCGATTTATTTTTCTGACACTAGCATACCATAAATCTCTTTGATCTGGTAAGTCTGGCAACCAACCAAATTGATAGTCCCTTTTAGATGGCTTTGACATATAATAGGTGTTTAATGACAATTAGGTAGGGGGAACCAGAATAAAAACCAGGGGGAATTAATATCTTTTTAAAACTGAAATGCTTTTACAAACCTATCAGATTTCTGTAGTAAAAGGGTCAGTGATTTCACGGAATTTTTCCTGTTTTTTCAACCTGTTTTCAGCGTTGAAATCACCTATAGAAACCTGCTTTTATTAAGCGGGTTGAACCATAAAAAGCCGCCTCACATAACTGAGACGGCTTAATTATCACATAAAATAATTAAATATTTCTACCAGTATTAATGATACTTACTCCCTTGAATTTGGTAGTTGAACAACCATGAGAAACGGCACTTACTTGACCCGGCTGTCCTTTTCCATCAAAAAAAGATCCGCCAAGGCGATAGTCCTGTTCACCAGCTATGGCAGAACAAGCATTCCAGAATTCTTGGGTATTGGCTTGATACGCGGCATCTTTTACTAACCCATTTATCTGACCATTTTTAATTTCAAATGTTAGTTGACCACTAAATTGAAAATTATACCGCTGCTGATCAATAGAATAAGAATTCCGTCCAAACATATAAATACCTTTCTCCGTATTCTTGATCATATCAGCCACTTTTAACCCTTCTTTACTAGGTTGTAAAGACACATTGGGCATACGCTGAAATTGAAAATTTTTCCAATTGTCTGCATAAGAACATCCCTGAGAAGCATTCAAGCCAAGCATATGGGCTTGGTCTCGGGTAACTTGGTAATTAACCAACACCCCATTTTTGATAATATCCCATTCCCCACACTGAACACCCTCATCATCATAACCAACAGCCCCTAAAGAGCCCTTCTGGGTCTTATCTCCTTTAAAATGGACTATCTCACTTCCAAATTTAAAATTGCCCGCTTTCCATTTGTCTAGGGTTAAAAAACTAGTACCAGCATAGTTGGCCTCGTAACCCAATACCCTGTCTAATTCTGTAGGATGACCTACTGATTCGTGTATGGTCAAAAACAGGTTAGTAGGATCCAAGATCAAATCATACTTACCTGGTTCAACAGGTCTTGCCTTAATTTTTTCAGCCACTTGTGCACTGGCTAAACGCATATCCGCCAAAATATCATAGCGGTTTTTATAGAGCTTGAAAATGCCATCTATCTCTTCCTTCTTATCTGGAATCAGATACTCATATCCCATCCCCATGGGGCTACTAAGCGCATTACGGGTTTGGAATTTACCAGAACCAGCTTCAATTTTGGTTACTGTGAAAGTTGGCCAAATTCTATGAATGTCTTGGTCAATATAAGAGCCTTCTGTAGAGGCAAAATATTTTTGCTCATTGATACAGAACAAAGAACTGTTGACAAAATTCACACCTGATTGAAGGGCAATATCATTGGCTTGCAATAGAAGATCAACCTTGTCTTTCAAGGGTACCTCAAAAGCATTTTGAATGATGGGTGTTTTCCAACTCACCTGTCCATAACCTTTTTGTGGTGCTAATTTCAGCGGCTCTTCTAACAAGGGGGCATTGAATTTTGCAATTTGTACCGCTAATGCTGCAGTTTTGGCAATGCTATCCGGCGTCATATTATCCGTGCTGGCAAAACCCCAACTACCATTTGCTATAACCCTAATGCCCATACCATAAGATTCTGTATTGGCAATATTGTCAACGCGTTTTTCCCTAGTATTGATAGACTGATTTAAATAACGGCCTATCCGTACATCCACATAGGTAGCGCCTTTGCCAGTTGCTGCGTTTAAGGCTATATCTGCCAACCTTTTTTTGAGTGCCAAATCTGCTGGTTGTAAAAAGTCTTCTGCAGCTAGTAATTTGGATGGCCCCAATAATCCAGCTCCAGCTGTTAAACCAGATAGATATAAAAAATCTCTCCTTTTCAATTCAATGCATTTAAAATAAACAATCATTTACCAACAAAAGACCCCTAAGGGCCTTTTGCAATTATTAAACAGCGTCAGATAGAGAAGTAAACGTAAAGTCCCTAATCTTCATAGGTGGAATCAGGTAACTTCTATTTGACTCAATGCTGATACTTCTTTCAGCCTTGCCCAATGCTTCAACATTGTTCAACATAATCACAGGGCTTTCATTAAACCTCAAGTTCTTAATAGGATATTTGATTTGTCCGTTTTCAATGTAAAAAGTTCCGTCACGGGTAAGGCCAGTAAGTAATAATGACTGAGCATCTACCAAACGGATATACCAAAGTTTAGAAACCAAGATGCCACGTTCGGTACTCTTAATCAGTTCTTCTAAAGAGGCTGTTCCACCTTCCATGATAATATTACTAGCAAAGGGACCAGCTGCTACGTTTTTCTTCTGCGCCCAAAACTGTGAATAGCTCAGGTTTTTCACCACCCCTTTCTCAATCCAGTTAACCCTGTCAAGTGCATAGCCTTCACTGTTCCATGTTGCATCTGGTAATTCAGGATGAAAGGGATCAGAATAGATAGTTACTTTTTCATCAACTAGTTGCTCCCCAATTCTATTGCCGCCACCGGGTTTGCTCATAAAGCTTCTACCCTCATCAGCAGTTCTAGCATCAAAACCACGGAACATGTTTTCCAACATATAGGTGGCTGCAACTGGTTCTAAAATCACCGTGTATTTACCTGGCTCAATGGCTTTGGCGTTGGCCGATCCATTGGCTTTTTGCGCCGCAATTCTGGTAGCAGCTGCAGTGTCTAATTTATTTACGTCATTGAATCCACGTGCCGCATATCCAGAACCCGTTCCTTCTTGGTTACGAGTAGTGATGGAGAAGATAACATCCGTGCCTTTGTTATAACCAAAGAAACCCTTGCTATTCATCACTGCTGCAAAAATGGTTCTGTTTTCAATATAGCCAGCAGATTCCAGTTTATTGTCTTTTGAAACCTTGATGCTTTTTGCAACAGCTTCTGCCCTGGTGTCTGGTTGAATGGCTGCAGTAGCAGGAATATAAGACTTGGATTCTTTGTAGTCAATGGGGCCACGCATGGGCATGTACTCCGGATTCTCTGGAGATAGTTTTGCCAATTCTTCTGCGCGTTGAACCACTTTTTTCAAAGAGGCATCATCAAATTCATTAATGGTAGCAGTGCCCGATTTCTTGCCATATACAGACCTGATGGCCAATGTAAGGGTATTGGTATCGCCTGCCGTAGATACCGCGTTTCGTGCGTATCTGATATTTCCCCCTTCCACACCACTAAGCGATACTTCGCATTCGTCTGCAGTGGAATAAGCCAAAACTTTTTTCAAAAGGGCTTGTGCGTCTTCTTTATTGAGTATTGCCATTTCTTTAGATTTTTCTTGCTGTGTTAATTACGTTTACGCCGTTAAAACGGGTGGTTGATGAACCGTGTGAAACGGCATTTGATTGACCCGGCTGGCCCTTACCATCATTAAAGGCACCACCCAAACGGTAGTCATCCTTATCAGCAATAGCTGTAACGGAATTCCAGAATTCTTGGGTGTTAGACTGGTAAGACACGTCTTTGAGCATCCCTACAATTTTACCATTTTTCACTTCATAGAAGCTTTGTCCGCCAAACTGGAAATTATAGCGCTGTTGGTCAATAGAGAAAGAACCATCACCAATAATGTAAATACCTTTCTCTACATTTTTAATCAGGTCATCTACACTCAATTTTTCCTTTCCTGCAGCCAATGACACATTGGGCATTCTTTGAAACTGAACGTCATTCCAACTCTGTGCATAGCAGCAACCATGACTTTCTTTCATACCCAGCATATGGGCTTGGTCACGAATGGCTTGGAAATTAACTAGGACACCATCTTTGATAATATCCCATTGTTTGGTACCAACGCCTTCGTCATCATAACCCACTGCACCAAGAGAACCGTATTGTTTTTTATCAGCTACAATATTTACCAAATTAGAACCAAAATTGAATTTCTTAGAATTCAATTTTTCTAAGGTCAAGAAACTGGTTCCTGCATAGTTGGCTTCATAACCCAGAACCCTATCCAATTCAGTTGGGTGGGCTACAGATTCGTGAATAGTTAACCACAAATGAGAAGGATCCAAGATTAAGTCATACTTACCAGGCTCAACCGATTTGGCTTTGATTTTTTGCTTCACACCTTCAGTAGCATTGGCTATATCTTCCATCATGTCATAACGGTTCTTATAGCGCGTTACTACTCCACCCACTTTTTCAGCAGGGTTAGCATTTAAGTATTCATAACCCATTCCAACAGGTGAACTCAAGGCTTTGATAGACTCAAACTTTCCAGATGCTTGATCAATTTTAGTGACTGTAAAATTGGGGAATAAGCGATGAACGTCTTGGTCAATATAAGACCCATCGCTACTAGCAAAATACTTTTGTTCGTTCACCGCAAGTATAGCAGAATTGACAAAATTCACACCAGCTTTCATGGCCAACGCATTGGCTGCTAAGAGGAGGTCTACTTTTTCTTTAACAGGCACTTCAAAGGCATTTTTCTCAATAGGCGTTTTCCAACTAACTTCTCCATAACCCTTTTGAGGGGCTAGTTGTACGGGATTGTCTAAGATTTTGGCATTGGCTTTGGCAACTGCCACAGCGCGTTCAGCCGTACGGGCTACACCTTCCTTGGTTACATTGTTGCTGGAGGCAAAACCCCAACTACCATTGGCAATTACGCGTATACCAACCCCAAAGGATTCAGTATTGGCTACGTTTTGTACCCTGTTTTCACGGGTAACTACAAATTGGTTTAGGTATCTACCAATGCGTACATCGGTATAAGTGGCGCCTTTTGCTTTTGCAGCAGCAAGGGCCACGTCTGCCAATTGTTTTTTAATGGCTACATCCATGCCCCCGTTCAAAGCAGCTTCCACTTCAATGGGGGTAGCATGCAACATGGAGCGGGGAATCATAAATGCCCCCATACCCATGGCAGTGTTTCTTAAAAAGTCTTTTCTATCCAAAATAAACAATTTTAAAAGTGAATAATTATACAGCGTCAGACAAAGATGAGAAGGTAAAATCTCTGATGCGCATAGGTGGTATCAATGCAGATAAACCTGATTCACCACTCACACAACGTTCCGGTTTTCCCAAGGCATCTAAATTATTGAGCATGATTACCGGACTTTCATTAAAACGGAAATTCTTAACCGGGTGTTTGATTTTTCCATTCTCAATATAGAAAGTTCCATCGCGTGTAAGACCTGTTAATAGCAATGTTTGTGGATCTACTGAACGGATATACCATAAACGTGTCACCAAAATGCCTTTTTCAGTTCCCTTAATCAGGTCTTCTAAACTAGCATCCGTGCCTTCCATGATAATACCATCAGGGGAAGGAATTGGCTTTGCTTTTTTCTTGTCAGCCCAATAACGAGAATAGTACAGATTGTCAACCACACCTTTATTAATCCAACTCATTCTTTCTTGTGGACGTCCATCTCCACTCCAGGTAGCCGTTGGCATTTCTGGGTGTTGAGGATCAGAGTAAATAGTTACTTTTTCGTCTACCAATTTTTCTCCCAGTTTGGTTTTACCTCCAGGCTTGCTCAGAAAACTTCTACCCTCATCGGCCTGTCTTGCATCCATGGCAAAAAACAGGTTCTCCAATAAAACAACAGAAGCCGCTGGTTCTAAAATAACCGTATACTTTCCGGGCTCCAAAGCCTTGGCAGTAGCGGATCCTGCAGCTTTATAAGCCGCCACTTTGGTAAGATTGTCCACATTTAATTTACTCACATCGTTATAAGACTTAGAGGCATATCCGGAACCCTTGCCATCTTCTGTTCTTAGGGTAACATTAAAATCAACACCAGTAGAAGTATTATAAGCAAACAAACCATGTGAATTCATCATGGCAGAAAAACCCGCGCTGTTTTCCATAAAGCCAGCCGCTATTAATTTATTCTCTTTGGCAATCTTTAAACTGGTAGCCACTGCGTCTGCCCTTAACTTAGGATCAATGGCAGCAGTTGCAGGTACATAAGTGGCGGATTCTTTGTATTGTTGAGGTCCTAAGAAAGACATGAACTCCGGATTCTCTGGAGCAAGCTTAGCTAACTCTTCAGACCTTCTTACCACTTTTTCTAAAGAAGCGTCATCAAATTCGTTGATGGTGGCAACACCCAATTTTTTGCCATAAGCAGAGGATACCACCAAACTGCTTCTACTTACCCCACCACTTGTTGAAACCGCGTTACGTGCATACCTGATATTCCCACCTTCTGAACCGCTTAGGTTAATTTCACATTCATCGGCTTTTGAGAAAGCCAGTACTTTTTTCAGCAATTGTTCTGCCTGTGCTTTGTTTAATATGGCCATGATTAGATTTTTCTTGCAGTGTTAATAACATTGATACCATTGAATCTTGTGGTAGATGCACCATGTGATACGGCACTTACCTGACCGGGCTGTCCTTTACCATCAAAGAATGAGCCACCTAAACGATAGTCACGTTTATCGGCTATTGCCGTAACGGAATTCCAGAACTCCTGGGTATTGGATTGGTAGGCTACGTCTTTTAGCATTGGGCCTATTTTGCCGTTCTTGATTTCATAGAATAACTGACCACTGAATTGAAAATTGTAGCGTTGTTGGTCAATGCTATATGAACTTTCACCAACAATATAAATACCCTTCTCTACATTTTTAACAATGTCTGCGGGGCTCATGGTTTCTTTTCCTGGCTTGAGAGAAATATTGGGCATTCGCTGAAACTGAACCGAGCTCCAGTTATCTGCGTAGCAACAGCCCTGTGATTTTTTCAATCCCAGAATATGAGCTTGGTCTCTGGTGGCTTGATAGTTAACAAGTATACCATCTTTGATAATATCCCATTCCTGTGTCTCAACACCTTCATCGTCAAAACCAACCGCACCCAATGAATTGGGTTGCAGTTTGTCTGCCACAATATTCACTAGTTTGCTACCATAATTAAAATTACCCGATTTCCATTTGTCTAGTGTTAGAAATGAGGTACCTGCATAGTTGGCTTCATAACCCAAAACCCTATCCAATTCTGAGGGGTGACCCGATGATTCATGGATGGTTAGGAATAAGTTTGTGGGATCAATCACCAGATCATATTTGCCCGCGTCAACTGACTTGGCAATCATTTTTTCCTGCACTTGTTTGGCTCCGTCTTTGGCATCTTGCAACATGTCATAGCGGTTGCGATATAAGTTTCCTGTTAAACCCTTAATAGTATCTGCAGCAGAAGGATTTAGGTATTCATACCCCATTCCCATAGGAGAGGAAAGGGCACTCCGGGTTTCAAATTTACCAGAGGTAGCATCAATCTTTGTAATAGAGAAAGTTGGCCAGATTCTATGAATGTCTTGGTCAATATAAGAACCATCACTACTAGCAAAATATTTTTGCTCATTCACTAAAAAGAGCAAGCTATTCATGTAGTTGGCACCACCTTTCATGGCGGCATCATTGACACCTAATAGTAAATCTACTTTTTCTTTAATGGGCACTTCAAAAGCGTTTTTCTCAATGGGTGTTTTCCAACTCACTTCTCCCTGTCCCTTTTGAGGAGCTAGTTGCACTGGTTCCGTGAGAAGTCTTGCATTTTCTTTGGCAATAGACACAGCTAGAGCAGCGGTTTTAGCAATACTATCCGTGTCTAAATTATCCGTAGCAGCAAATCCCCAACTACCATTGGCTATGACCCTAATGCCAATACCATAACTTTCAGTATTGACCACATTTTCAACCTTGTCTTCTCTAGTAATCACAAATTGATTCAAGTATCTTCCAATGCGTACATCTGTATAAGATGCACCTTTAGACCTTGCCGCATTGAGGGCTATATCCGCCATGCGTTTCTTTTGTGGAATGTCAAATCTGGTCTCCATTAAGACTGCCGCATCAACTTGATTGGCATAGAGCATTGATTTGGGAAGAAAGAGCGCCCCCATTCCCATGGAAGCGTTCCTGATAAAGTCTTTTCTTTTCAAAATGGTTCAGGCTTTATAGGGTGTATAATAACCGTAATATAAGAAACTAGCCATAACTAACCACGCCATTTATCATATTATTCCAATTTGGATTCTATCCACAAAACCACTAGACCCAGCAATAAAATAAGCCAGGCCCAAATTGGAGGAATCAACTGTTTTTGAGAAGGCATATTTTCTACAGTTCTTTCCTTATTAGTGTATCCTGGATTGACTAACCAGACATTAGTTTCTTGGATTCGCTTGAACCATTGTGGTAGCAACCAGTCTTTGGTATCAAAGACATACCAGGGTTTGATTTGACCACTGGAGCTAAAGATGTTCTGCCAACCGGATTGTTGAGGCCAAAACTGACCTTCCTTTCTATAGGTATACAAGGGATTTTGTTGCAAATAGATTTTTGCACCAGAAACTAGGGCTATGGAATCTTGAGTAAGGTCTTTCCTTTGAATAATTGGAACAACCTGTTTTTCAAAATCCATGCCCGAACCCAGTGTCCATGATTCTTTGACCGCTACTTGATTAACTACAGACTCTAATAACTGGGTCCAATAAAAATCATAATCCCATTGGTTTCCTGCCAATGACCAAAGATGGGTTTGCCCTAAGGTACTATACCCAATTTTTCCCATCCCCTCCAAAAAAATACCCGATAGCACCCTACCCTTTAGGTCTGAAATCAGGGTTTGCATATTTGCTGATGGCATAAGGGTGAGATAAGCATCCTTGTTAATCATAGGATGCCAAGAACTGTCCTGTCCTTGCATTTTTAAATACCGATTGCTAGTGGAACTATCCTGAATGTTTTTCAAAGAAACCCTTTGATCCAATATAGCAGAATATTTTAAAATGGTATCTGTAGTAACCAATAGACCCAGTCCCTTTTCTCTAATAGTAGCCCTAACCTGGTATATTTCCATGGCAGACAAACTGTTTAAAGAAGCTTCATCAGTTAGTAGCAGATCAAAATTGGAAAGTAAGCTAGCACTAATGTTGAGCAAATTGGTGCTGGCGCGATTAGAAAAAGCCTGATCAAAAATTTGTTTGCTGATCCTGGTTCTAGCCGCTAATTGGTATCCATGGTCAGTAAGCCAGTTTTTTAGAAATTTTTGTTCAAAACCAGGAGCGTCTTGCAAAAGCAATATGGACATTGGTTTGGGCAATTGCACAACAAATGGGATAGTATTTTTTGCCAAAGTATCCTTGCCTTTTAATAGGATCAGCTGATAATTACCTGTACCCAAATTTTTGGGGATAGGATTCAATTGAAAATGACTACCGCTTTTAGCACCCAGTATTCTTTGATCAATGACCTGTAATCCTGATACTAATTGCAGTTGCAATATTTGTTGCTGAGGATTGCTAATACTCCCTTGAATTAATAGACTTTGCCCAAGTGATATTTCTTGTCTCCAATGAATCTTAGCAATACCTATTGGCAATGCACTAGCATGAAAATTAGTTTTTGCTTTTGGAATATTCCAAATACTAGTATCGGGAAACCCATAACCAAACACATGAATTACAGCTGCTTTGTCTATTGATGCTTGATCCAAATTTTCCCAAGAAACTTTTACTGCATCAGACTTGTAATATGCAGCAACACTATCTTCTTGATACCCTTGGGTTAGAATCAACAAATGGGTGTTGCCTGGGACAATTGATGTTTTACTTATGGGAATGACCAATAAAGCCATACCAATTACCACGGCAAAAGATGCCAAGAACCGTAACCAACGCCTACGTTGATTGGGTCTTACAAAAACAATTCCCAAAAATACGATTGTCAACAGGACAATACCCATCAGATAAAAAATCATCATGGTTTCCTGTTTAAATGAATAAAATATTGTTGAGATAGACCACCATCTGCTGAACGTTGTTGTAAATTGGGTAACCTAGTAGCGGCTTGTAATAATTGCTCACAGGCAGTAATAGCCATATGCCTGTCATCATTGGCAATAGGTTTTGATAGTGGCAACTGTTCCATGATTCTTTTCATTGCTTCAAAAGCCAATAAATATTTACCTGGTTTGGCAATGGCCGCTTGGTGCAATTGATTTAATGTTTGATTCAAGACTACCAGATCTGCTGGCTGTTTACCCATACCAAGTTCCAAAGAAGCCAGCAATCCCATACCCTGTCTTAAAGCCATCAAAGGATCTGTGTTATTAGGAGCCGTTTGAGTTTTAAGTGGAGGAACAATTTTACTCAAATCTGCAGTAAGTCTTTTTTCTAATTTGATTGGGGTAGTTTTCTGACTAGTCTTTGCCACATAAGCCCTTGATTGCTGTTGCAAGTCTTTGAGTAAACGTAGGGCTTTGTATTCAAAGGGGAGTGCTTCTTTAGGAAAGAAAGTACGCAGTTGTAATTCCGATTTCCACATCTCATTGAGTATGGCTTTTAATTGCATTTTGGTTTGCGGATCAAAAAAACTAGCGTCTTCTGCATTATCATGTTTGTGTGAAAATTCATCCATGATTGCAGATGCATCTCCAAATACTGCAGTGCCATGGTCGTGTTCGTCTTCATCATGACCGCCTCCCACTTCTCCCATAGATTCTTCACCCAAAAACTTGCCGTAACGCAATCGGAGTAATTTCTGGTCAATCCCTAATGAATTGCTTTTTTCTTTAAAAGAATCCAAGGGCAATTTATCTCTGTCTTTTAAAAGCTGTTCCGTTTCAATGATGATTTGTCTTTGACTTCTGAAAAATTCAGGCTTTAGGTTCAAACTATTGATAACAATATTGGCATTCATCAATGCTGCTGTATCTGGCAAATTAATGATATGGATATCTGACCTAGCTTCCTGTCCATGACTATCCAAAGCTTTTAAATAATAGTACAACTCATCACCAGGCTGCATCTTAAGCGCTTGTAAATTAATGGTCAACCCTATTTCCCTGTTCAATTCACCTGGGGTAAACTGACCAAGGTCTCGCTCTTGGTCTTGAAACTTTACGGCTTCCCCTCCACCACTAGCCACTGTTAACATCAGCTTGGCTTGGACAATGCCATAGTCGTCGCTAATACTGGCTTTAAGGGGCACTTGCAAAGAAGCACCAAAATCAATGGTTTTATAGGGAGCAGGATCTTTGATTCTAATAACCGGAGGTAGGTCATGTACCAGCTCTATGGGATAGTGTTCAGACAATGTTTTCTCAAAATTGATCTGATACAATCCATTGGTATTGACCTTGGTTTGAAAACGCCATTTAGTATGTGAAGTATCAAAGGGTTTAAAATCTTGTGAAATAGAATCATTGAAACGAATGGCGGGTGCTACTTCACTTGCATCTGTTATTAAAACCCATTCAATAAAAGACCCTTCAATGGCATTGATAGCAGGTTGTTCTTGTTCCAAACTTGGTTTGCCTGTATAGATAGGTGGCTGAATTTGAATATGCATGGAACGGATACCAGCAACTGCCAGTTTTGTTGTTGACAGTTCTACCGGACTAGCATTTTTGTTAGAATAAGACCAATGGAAATAACCCAATAGCAATATAGCTATCAAGACAGTAGCCAATGCACCAACCCAAATGCCGATTGCTTTTGCAAAAGGATGCTTGGGCTGCAATTGCAAGAATACCGATGCTATTCTCTGACGCTGCCATTGCGCCAATTGCAATCCCTGGTCTGTAGTTTGAAACAACAAATCAGCACTGTCTTCTAATAAGGCATAATTGGCATTTAAGTAGGCAGCCAAATCCGTCTCAGACAACTTCCATTGCTTAGGAAAAATAAAAAGTGCCAACACTGCTAGTAGTTCTAAAGCTAGCAACCAAAGATTAGAAATAGGTTTTACACATTGAATCAATAAAAACAAAAAGGCCAATAGCGTCATGGCACGTAATAAAATTAATCCCGCTTTTAACAACTGCCATTGCTTATGCAGTAATTTAATCTGAGTCAGGTATTGCTGGTCAAACATGGGTTTTGTTTTTAGATTGATAAAAAACAATGACCCTTTCTATGATTAACAAAACCAACAACAAGCTCCAGACCCAATTGTCTAATGGTTGCTCACTGTTTAAGTGTAGTGGATTAATTTGACCCTTATTTTGAATGGGTTGTTCAGGCAGTATTTGATTGGGGTCAATAGCTAAATGACTAGGATCAAATGGTTTTGGATCTAGTATAAAATCCATCATCATACTTGGAAATGCGGGACTCCAAACCAATCCATTCCAATCAGGCTGAAAACGCGTATTCATGAGATACTGACCATTTCCCCATTTTTGTAAAACTGCTTCCCCAAATCCATTTTCCCAAATTATTTCTCCCTTTAACTGCATGGGAATGATTTTGTATAAAGGAATCTTTTCTTGTTGACCACCTGTGCGAGTATAGATTTGGGTTTGCACAATTAGAGGATTGCCCAATTGATAAGACCAGGTATGCTTTGCATTGTTTTTGGGTAAGGGTTGATCAGACAACCAAAACAACCAATCAAGCCCTTTTGGAATTTGAGAAGGACTGTTGAACTTAGTAACCAAGATGGTATCTCCCCTAATTGCTTGAATGGCTTTACAAGCGGCCACCAAATAATCGGCGTCAGCAGCATAGGTATTGGCAAAAATAGCAACGCTAATTGTTTGCTTAATCTTTTTCATAGCAGTATCTACCCTAGTGGGCACAGGATAGGTTTTCCATACCATGGATCTATGCAACTCAGGTTTTACCCCTCTATAAAATTGCAATAATTCAGGTGTATATAAATGCAATTGGTAATTTAATGGCACCTGCTTTTCCAATTGAGTAGCCAGTGCCCAAAAATTAGGAACAGCTTCTAAATGAACGCTTAAATTAGTATCAGTTGGTAAATTCAGTTCAGGAAAACCGGGTTCCAAAGCATGCAATTCCATGCCCTGTTTCAACAATGAATCAATGCTTGGCTGGTGCGTCTGATAAGCTATTTGCATAGATGCTCTTGGAACCAATACCCATCCTTGATTGCTTTGAATAGAATTGGAATGCCAAATTGGTTTTGCCAAGAATAGGGTTAATACTAAAATGATGAGACATCGCAATAGCAATAACCAAATTTCCGTGAGTTGGAGTCTAGTGCTTCGCTTGCTGGGCGATGGATCCATAAAACGAATGCTTCCTACTTCTAGAATTTTACCAGGGTGTTGGTTCCACAAATGAATGGCAATGGGAATGATAATACCCACTGCAGACCAAAGCCATATAGGATTCAACAACTGCATTAGCGGGCAGATTTATTGCGTTGGTTCAAATAATCCCTGAGTGCCCCGTCTAATGGGTCTTGTATAGTCAGTTGATGCAAACGTATTTTTCGGTTCAACAATTCTTTTTTAATGGTCTCCTGATAAACTGCTCTTTGTTGCAGGTAAGCAGACTGTAATGTTCCTGTAATGGGCATCATCACACCAGTCTCTAAATCTTTTATTCGTTGATAACCTTTAAAATCACCTTGCAATTCATTGTTACTGACCAATTGAAATACCAAGACCTCGTGTTGTAAAGATGCCAAGGATTGTAATAGGTCAAGGATCTCATTGTCTTGTTGGTAAAAATCAGTGATACAAATTAAAAGGGCACGTCTATGTACCCCACTAAAAATTGCTTTATAACCAATAGGGTCTGTAAAAACACCCGCTGCTTTTATTTGTTCTAGTTGGTGTAGGAATCTAGGTAAGTGCTGGCTGTCTCTTTTAGCAGGAAGCGAAAATAATTTTCCGTCTTGCAATATGTCTAACCCAATGGCATCGCCCTGCTTCTGTGCCAACCAACCCAAAGATGCTGCTAAGTATTTGGCGTATTCCATCTTACTAATGGCCCCCTCGCGATGATTCATGGAATTACTTGCGTCAACTAAAAAACGCACCTGAATACTGGTTTCAATTTCAGATTCTCTAATATAATATCGGTCTGAGCGCGCAAACATTTTCCAGTCTAAGGATCGGAGGTCATCGCCTGGTTGATAACTGCGGTATTGACTAAATTCCATACCCTCACCCTTGATACTGCTTTTATTAAATCCCTCCATAAAACCGTCGATGGTGGTCTTTGCCGCCAGAGGAAGGTCTTTGATAGACAGGAGAATTTTAGGATCAAGTAATTGGCTCATGAATCAAATTAAGACAATGCGTTCTTGGGTCTTGGAATGGCTTGCAACAAATGACTGGCTACATCATCAGAACTAATGCGTTCCGCTTCTGCTTTAAAATTCATCAAGAGTCTGTGGCGCAAAACTGGGTGCGCCATCGCTTGTAGGTCTTCCATGGTCACGCTATACCTGCCTTTAAACAAGGCCCTTGCTTTGGCTGTTAGAATCAAAGCCTGACCTGCTCTTGGACCAGCACCCCATCTAACCCACTCTTTCACATAATCATTGCTGGTACTATCTGGTCTGGTAGCCCTAATTAATTCTGCCACCCACTGCACTAGTTCTTCACTAATATGAACTTGTCGCACCATTTGTTGCAATGCCACAATTTCTTCTCCATTAACAACAGGATTCACTGTTACTTTCTTTGAACCTGTAGTATTGCTTAGGATAGCGGTTTCCTCAGCAGCTGTTGGATATCTAATTTTTATATACAATAAGAAAGGTTCTAATTG
>Ga0136644_10000577_pt1 | contig 29347 bp, 30 predicted proteins | sample C_130820_EF_Meta_FD_94780 | JGI IMG/M metagenome (GOLD analysis project Ga0136644, IMG submission 94780) | Freshwater microbial communities from Lake Croche, Canada to study carbon cycling - C_130820_EF_MetaG (v2) (version 2) | ecosystem: Environmental > Aquatic > Freshwater > Lake | place...
ATCTGCAGTCAGCTCCCGCGATTCCTGCAACAGTGTGGCTGGGTCTCGGATGTCCGTGACGGGCGGGCCTTCAGGTCGAACAGCCGCCCAGCCGCAGTACGCCGCAAGGAAAAGCAAGGCGGCTGCCGCCACCCATGCGGGCACTTCGGGGATATTGCGGCGGCGCGTAAGTGATTGCCACAGACCCATTGAAACCCGACTTTGATTCAAAAATGTCCGATCGCTGCCTGCGTCAGCCTCAGCCGGGCCGAACTTCTATTTCTCTGGTTCGCGAAAACCCCGCTCGTCGTCGTGATAATGCTCCTCACTGTATGCTGACCTGCCCCTCTTAAACAGCACCACTCACAGAGAGAGAATCGAGGGAGGGTCTCGGCCGGCACGAACAGCCGTCCGTTGCCTTTCATTACCCTCGATGTTGAGCCCAGATACTTGAGAGAGGACGCCGTGAAACTCCCGGGCGACTACCGCATCCGGCTCATGCAGCGGTCAGATTATGCCACCATCAGCGAGATCTGCCGCATGGTCTATCCTCACGACACGCCCTATACGGCCGAAGAACTGGCCGAGCACCACGCCGTTTATCCGCAGGGGCAGTTCGTGGCCGAGCACGCGCCGACCGGGCAGCCAGTGGGCGTGCATTTCACGCTGCGGCTTCGCATGGCCGACTACCACGTCGACGATGCCTGGGATGTTCTCACGGCCCATGGCACGTTCGCCGACCACGATCCCGCCGGCCACACGCTGTATGGGGCCGACGTGTTCGTCAGTCCGCAGCACCAGCATCATGGGCTGGCACACGCTCTGACGGACGCAACCCGTGCCCTGGTGGTGGACGAGTGTCTCTGGCGGATGGTCGGGGGAAGCCGATTGCCCGGCTATGGTGCCGTCGCCCGCGTCCTGCCCGCCGACGACTACGTCAGCGAGGTTGTTGCCGGCTCTCGGACCGATCCGGTGTTGTCAGCCCACCTGAAAGACGGCTGGCAGGTCGTGAAGCCCGTCCACGGCTATCTCCAGCACGATCCGGAGAGCGACAACTGGGCCGCTGTGATCCAGTGGGTGAATCCCGAGTGCCCGCCACCGCCGGAGTTTGCGCTTCGCTGAGAGAGTATCTTCAGTCGGCATCTGATCTGCCACCAGTTTTCAGCCCGGCACCCGATCGATCCTCACGATGACCACCTCCCGCGACCAGGACCAGGACGAAGACGATGAAGACTGGGACGACGACGAGGGCGATCCGGGCGACGACCCTGATGACGAGCCGACCGTCCCGTGCCCGTACTGTCGCCGCGAGATCCTCGAAGACTCGCCGCGGTGCCCGCACTGCGAGCGATACATCTCGGCAGAAGACCTGGCGGGATCCCAAAAACCCCCGTGGGTGATCGTCACGGCCCTGGCCTGCCTGGGAATCGCGATCTGGTGGATCTTCAGATGAACGACTGGCCGGCAGGCCCGACTGGCTGGCCTGCGGCATCGTGGCCGGCCCGTCAAGGGCACGGAAAAGAGTCCCGTCACCTTCTTTTCCCGTGGGCGTTCAGAACACCACGACGAACTGCGTCTGGATCGCCGTGCCGGTGTAGCCCGCCCGATAGGGATAGAGAAAGTTTTGGGCGGGGTTGCGATTGATGTAGAGCGCCTCGAACGTGAGTCGGGCCTGGCGGGTTTGCTTCAGATACCAGTTGAGCCCGCCGCCATACTCCTGGCCCGTGCCGTAGGGCCCCGTGACCACGCTCGACCGGCCGTAGATCTCGTAGGTGCGCGGCACGAAACACCACGAGAGGTAGGCCATGCCCCCCTGGTCGAACATGCTCGTGCGATCGAAGGGGCCCTGGCCCGAAAAGTCGTCGAGCAGCCGCCAGTAGTATTCGAAGAACGCGCCAACTCCCTGCCACTTCCACGCCGCGTCGACCGTCGCGAGTTGGTAGAGAAACCGTTCGACCTGCGTACCCTTTCCCAGGGCGTTGGCCGCCGCGAGCGGCGTGCCGTCTGAGAGCCGAACGAGCGTGTCTTCCGGGTTGCTGCCCACGAGCGGATTCGCGTAGGTGGGGGCGTAGACGCCGCTCGTGCCAACGCGGATCACCGCAGCCTCGTGGTGCTCCATGTCGGAGGTGCCGAGGCCGAACGGCCCCCACGGCTCCCACCATGTGTTGCCCGCCCAGGCCATCGACGTGCCCCGCCGCAACACGCCAGTCGTGCCGCCGTCGATCGCGTTCCAGACGCCCGCCTGGTAGTGCAGCGTCTTCTCGGCAAGTGAGCCGATCGCGGCCATGCCCGGGCTGAAGCCGGGGCGAAAGAAGGTGTTGGCCATGCTGCGGTCGATACCGGTCGTCCACGGCGACGCCTCAAGCCACTCGCGGGTGCCTGGCACCGGCGTCACACCACACCCGAGGGTGGCGGCATCGTCGAACTTCCAGCCCAGCAGGCCGATCGGCACGACGCCGGAGCGGATGCCCACGTTCGTCGTGCCGAAGAGGGCGAAGTTGTAGACCAGCCGCTCATCGACGACATGCCCGTGGAACGAGAGCAGGAATCGGTTGATGTTGAAGGTGTTGATGTTGTTGATCGGCAGCGGCGTGCCGGCAGCGTTGATCCACTGCGTCGCATCCCGGGCAAACTCGAACCAACGCAACTGCATGTAGCCGCCGAGCGCGAGCGCGAAGGGAAACTCGCCCCGGCGCGGATCGGTCTTGAGAAGGATCAGACCCTTCGGCGGCGCGAGATCGGTCATCGGGATATAGCGCGGCCGCGGAATGCCGGCAAGCCGCGCTGCGACCGCCGCATCGACCAGCGCCTGCAGCTGGGCCTCCTGCGCAGGATCCTCATGGATGAGCGACTCCTCGAGATACTGAACGGGCGCGACCGCCTCGGTCTCGGCGCAGGCCGACGCGCAGCGGCCGAGCACGGCCCAGCCAAGCAGGCAGCGGACGGCGAGATGCGCGAGGTATGGAATGCGGGCGGGCATTGGCGATCCACCATCAAAATCGGGTGGGATCGTGCCGGTCGTGCAGGATTTCCTGACCAGGCAAGATGGGCAAGCAAGATCCCCCTCCTCGCCAAGCTGGGGAACCGGAACCGGTTCGGAGAAAAGGGGCCGATTGAACCAGACTCGCGCCCCTTTGACCCGCTATGACACGATCGACGGGTAGCCGGATCTGGCCCTGCAGCCTCTGGCCGATTAAAATCAGGCCTGGAAGGTCAAGAGTATCCTGTCTTCGAATCGAGCCGGCCCTCGCGGTCGCTCGTACCAACCTCGCGAAAGCACAAGGTGGTGACCCGCTCTGGCAACAGGGCGGGAGGATACGCGTCGGGAGCGGTTCCCGGCGAAGCTTTCGGTCGGTTCAACCAGCCTGACGCGGTGCGGGAGTTTTCGGACAGCGTTTCATTCAGGCCGGGGCAACCCTCGAAGGCACCTTCCTTTCCGCGATTGGAAAGGGGTGCGGCATGCCAGTCGGTTTTCCGTCGATTCGGGTCGATCAGCAGAACGCGAAGCACCATCTCTGGTGCAACAACGGCACCTGGTGGATCCATTACACGATCCACTTCGACCAGCGGAAGCGTCGCATCAGGCGGTCGCTCCGCACCGGGTCGCTCGACGAGGCGATCCAGCGTCGCGACGCCCTGCTCCTGCGGATCGCCAGCGAGGGCGATCTCGTGCCGGAGCGAGGCGGGCATGACGGCCTTTTTTCCATCGATCGGAGGACCTTCGCATGAACCAGACACCATCCCATCAGGGCCCTCCGGAAAATCCGCCGCCGGCCGACTTTCATCTCCCGTTGACGCAGCACTATCCGCCCCACGGATTCCCGCCGTACCTCGGCCTCGGCCTGCTCGACGGGCAATCGCTGAGGCTCGACCGGGGCGAATCCTTCGCCGAGTACAGACAAGGTGCCGATCTCATCTACCGCCTGCGGGCCAGGTTTGACGCGGCGGAAAACCCGGCGGCGGTCTCCGCCTGCGACGTCCGCGACGCCTGCTGGGAGATCGAGGAATTCTTCGAGGGCAATCCGTGGCGGAAGACGGCGAACTACCGTTCACTGCCACAGGTCTTCTATCACCACCTTGCCGGGCAGCTGCCGACGGAAAATCCGCGGGTGGCCGCCCTGCTCCATCGGCTCACACAGAAGCACCTGGTGGCGGTCCGCTGCCGCCACCAGTGTTCCTTCGTCATGTTTCCGGCGGGTTATCTCTATTCGATCCGCGTGCCGCTGACGGATGCCACCTTCGACAATTTCAGGGCCTTCGCGGAGGCGAATTCGGATGGCCTCGATGTTCCCTGGCCGCAGCTTCACGAGCCGCAGCCGGCGGTGATCCTGAAGAGCACGACGTCGTTCGACACGGAGGTGGAGCGGGGCGTGGTGTCGGACGTCGACGTCAGTCTCTACCGGCTGATCGAGACGATCGAACGCCTCGACGCCACGGGAGCCGACGCCGGGCCGGTGCACCTGAGGCCCGAGGTCATCTACGCCCACGAACGGTCCTGGAAACACTCCGCGGTGCATCCGGGCAAGCTGTATCGCAACATCGTGACCTACAAGGTGGTGCCGATCGACGACGACACGCCGTCGTTCGAGGGTCTCGAACCGGAGTTCGTGAACGATTCGTTGGAGATCTATCTGCTCGTGCACGAGGGTCTCCACTCCCAGCCGCCCGAGAATGATCCGCTCGGACCACCGCCGCAACGCCGGAAGGGGCCATGACCGGCTGGCTCGGTGGAGGAAGGTCAGTCGCTGGATCGATGCGACGACGCGACGGCGACCGCGGGCGGCCACAACCTTGGACAGGATTGACCAATCCCGGCGCACTTCCTGAGCCCAGTTGTGTTCCTCCTGCGTTTCCCGGAACATCTCGTTGTCCATTTCCCTGAAATTCACTCCCCGTCCTCTCCGTTTTTCGGACTCGCGGCGACGCGCGATGATTCGGGGGAGCCTTCGAAACCGAGGCCACGACCGGATGGAAACCGCTCCGACATGGTTCTTCTGGGCGCTGCTCTCGGCGGTGTTCGCGGCGTTGACGGCCATCTTTGCGAAGATCGGCCTCGCAGGAATTGATTCCGATCTGGCGACGCTGGTTCGGACCGGGATCATCGCGGTGGTTCTGTCCGCATTCGTGATTGCGACCGGAAAATGGACCAACCCGCTCTCGCTCCCCGGGAAGACGCTGCTCTTCCTCCTGCTCTCGGGCCTAGCGACCGGGGCCTCCTGGGTCTGCTACTTCCGGGCCTTGAAGCTGGGGGAGGCCTCGAAGGTGGCCCCCGTCGACAAACTGAGCCTCGTGCTGGTGGCGGTCTTTGCGGTGCTGTTCCTCCAGGAGCGGCCTTCCGGCGGTGAATGGCTCGGGATTCTGATGGTCGCCGCCGGCGTCCTGGTCCTGGCCCTGGGACGTTGACACGGAAAAATGGCCGGTGGCCGGATGCCGCAGCCTCTGGGCGGCCGCACGACTTTTTCGGCGAACGGCCGTTGAAACCCTCCATGCGGACGCGGCTTCACACCATCATCCTGACGACACTCGCCCTGACCGGGATTCTGGGAGAAAAGGCCGCGGGCCAGCCTCCGGACCGGACCGGAGGTCGGGTCCGCAAACCCTCGATCACCGACACGATCCGGGCGAACGTCTACGCCGACAACTGGTTCCAGCTCTACGTCAACGGCGAACTGGTGGCGGTCGATTCGATCGCATTCATTCCGCACAACGTGATCTCGGTCGATCTTCTCCCGGCGTATCCGATGACGATCGCGGTGCTGGCGAAGGACAACGCGGACCCGAAGACGGGAATGGAATACGCCAACACGAACGTTGGCGACGCCGGATTCATCCTCAAGTTCGCCGACGGCACCGTGACGAATGGGACCTGGAGGGCGAGGTGCTTTTCCCACGGTCCCGTGAATGGCGACACCCGGAACCCGCGTGTCGAAAACAGACCGATTCCAGAGAACTGGTTCGCCGTCGGCTTCGACGATCGCGGCTGGGACAGGGCCCGGGAGTATGCCGAGGCCGACGTCGATCCCAAACAGCCCTTCTTCGATGCCGACTTCACCGGGGCGAAGTTCATCTGGACGGACGACCTGAAACTCGACAACACGGTGATCTTCCGCACGACCGTGGCGGCACCGCCCGACGGAAATCCACGGCCCGACTTTCGCGGCCTGAACGACCTGGTGCCCGCAGGACCTCCCAAGGGAGGCGGACGGCAGCCTCCGGGACGACGGCCCCCGTCGGGGCCTCCACGATGAAATCTACGACGGCCCGGACGCTTTTTGCAGCCGTTCCCCTGATGATTTTCCCGGGGTGGGAGAGGGCCGCCGTGGGAGCCGACCGGGCCCCGCGACCAAACATCGTCTTCATGCTCTCCGACGACCAGGGGTGGAACGGCCTCTCCGTCGCCATGCATCCTGAGATCGCAGCCTCGCGGGGTGAAATCTTCCAGACACCAAATCTCGAGAAACTCGCCGCCGCCGGCATGCGGTTCTCCAACGCCTACGCACCCGCACCGGTCTGCTCGCCCACCCGGATCAGCCTGCAGACGGGCAAGAGCCCGGCGCGGCTTCACTGGACGAAGGCCGCCCCACCCGAGCCGGGGCACCCGCTGCTCGAGCCGCAACTCGTCAAGCAGATTGCCGACGACGAGCTGACGATCGGCGAAGTTCTCCGCAAGGCCGGCTACGCCACCGCCCATTACGGAAAGTGGCACATCTCCGGAGGCGGCCCGGGCCGCCACGGCTACGACGAGCACGACGGCGACACGGGCAACGAGCAGGCCTACCAGTTCACCGATCCCAATCCCGTCGACATCTTCGGGATGGCGAACCGGGCGGAGGCCTTCATGGCGAAATCCGCCGAGGCCGGCAGGCCATTCTTCATCCAACTCTCGTGGAACGCGGTCCACGCCTCGGAGAACGCCCTCAAGGCCACGATCGCGAAGTACGAGCGGCTCGCGGGCGGGCCCGGCGACAGGCGAACCACCACGGCCGCGATCACCGAAGATCTCGACACCGGGGTCGGCAGGGTGCTCGACGCGATCGACCGGCTCGGCCTCGCGACCACGACCACCGTGATCTTCATGTCCGACAACGGAGCCGGGGGCGGCGGAAGGCGGGGCGGTCTCGGCGGGGGCAAGGGATCGGTCTGGGAGGGGGGAATCCGCGTTCCCTTGATCGTCCGCGGCCCCGGCGTGGCCCCGAACTCCTGGTGCCACGTGCCCGTGGTCGGCTACGACCTGTTCCCGACGTTCTGCGCGTGGGCGAAACTGCCCGCGGCCTCGCTGCCCGACGACATCGAGGGGGGCAGCCTTGCTCCGCTGCTGGCCCACGGGGGCCGGGGCGAGCTGCGTCGGCCCCGGGAGGGGCTCGTGTTTCATTTCCCGCACTACCAGACGGGCAACACGCCGCAGTCCGCGATCCGCGTCGGCGACCTCAAGCTGCTGAAGTTCTACGAGGACGAGAGCACGAAGCTCTTCGATCTGGCCGCCGACATCGGCGAGCGCCGGGATCTTGCGGCGGAGCGGCCCGCCGATGCGGCCAGGCTCAGGGCGATGCTCGATCGCCATCTGGCCAACGTCCACGCGCAGCTGCCGACGAGAAACCCCCAGTATGATCCAGCACGACCGCCTCCATCGGAGCGGAAACCGGGCCGCGGCAAGCAGCAGGGCATGAGGGGCGGAAAGCAGAAGGAGAGACCATGAGGATGCGTCGGTTCTTCGGTACGGTCGCCGGGATGTTCGCCGCGGTGGCCTGCGGCCCGGGGGCGTTCGGCCATCCCTGGCACCGCCATCGGGCGGATGAGGCCGATGCGATTGTTCCTGCCGGCGACGGTCGGAGCCGGGCTGAGGCCGTCGGCGACGCCGAAACCAGGTCGCCGTTCCGGCTCACCGCCGCGAAGCCCGCCGCCGCGACGGGCGGGATCGCCGCCGCCTTCGCCCCGTTCGAGAAGCTCGAGCAGATCGCCACGCGCCATGACGATCGCTGGTTCTACGTCGAGTCGAACGGCATGCCCGCCCATCCGCTGATGATCGGGATCAAAAACTGGCAGCAGCAGGTGCCGATGCCGCAGAAGTACGTCGGCGGCAACGCCTGGCAGATCCCGCTGCACCCCGTGCCGGCCGCCGATCCCGCGACCACAAAGGATCGGTTTCTCCGCGGCGCGATCGCAGTCGCGGTCAACGGCATTCCGATCTTCAATCCGCTCAACAACCGCGGCGAGGATGCCCTCGCGATCGGCGAACTCGACGATTACGGCGGCCACTGCGGCCGAGCCGACGACTACCACTACCACGTGGCACCCGTGCACCTCGAGAAGGTCGTCGGCAAGGGCAGGCCGATCGCCTACGCCCTCGACGGCTATCCAATCTATGGCTACACGGAGCCCGACGGCTCGCCCGTGAAGGACCTCGACTGGATGGGGGGACACGAGGATGCCGACGGCCACTACCACTACCACGCGACGAGGGCGTATCCGTATCTCAACGGAGGGTTCCGCGGCGAGGTGACCGAACGCGACGGGCAGGTCGACCCGCAGCCTCGGGCCCAGCCGGTCCGCGAGGCGATGCCGCCGCTGCGCGGGGCCAGGATCGTCGGCTTCGACGCCCAGGGTCCGGCCACGCGGCGGCTCACCTACGAGCTGAACGGCCGGAAGGGCACCGTCCAATACACCATCAACGAGGATGGCACGGCGACGTTCACCGCCACCGATCCGCAGGGAAACTCGACGACGCAGACCTATGAGCCGCGACGGGGCGGCCCGGGCGGCGGCCGTGGCCAGGAGGGCGGGCCGCCGCGGCGGCCTCGACCCGGCGAAGGCCGGCCGCCACCCCGCGACGGGCGTCCCGCCCAGGCTGCCGACGCCCCGCCGCCTCGGGTTGCTGCCGCCGTGGCGGCGAGTCGGCAGGCCGGCGGCCTCCTGGTGACGAGCCCCGCGATCGCCGCCGATGGAAAACTCCCCGTCGAGTTCTCCTGCGACGGTGCCGGGATCTCGCCGCCGATCGAATGGAAGCCCGGGCCGAAGGGGACCGCCTGCTACGCCCTCGTGCTCTGGCACGAGGCACCCGACAAGGTGAAGTCGTACTGGGTGGTCCACGGCATCCCGGCCTCGGCAACGTCGCTGCCCAAGGGCACGCGATCGATCGGGGCGACGGGCCTCAACGACAAGGGACGGGCGGAATACGACCCAATGTGCTCGAAGGGGCCGGGTGTGAAGCACTACCACGTCAGCGTCTACGCCCTCTCGGCCGAGCCTAAACTGCCTGCCGGCGGCGCGACCCGCGAGGCCCTGCTCGCCGCCATCGGCAAGACCACGCTCGCCGAGGGCAGGCTGACCTTCAGCTACGAGCGGCCTTCGCGATGATCACGATCCGGAAACCGGCCAGCCTCGGCCTGCTGGCACTGGCGGGACTGCTGGGACTGGCGGCGTCACCCGCAGCCGCCGCCGGACGAGAGCGGCCGCCAAACCTGATCCTGATCCTGATGGACGACATGGGCTGGCGGGACGTCGGCTTCATGGGCAACGAGTTCGTCGAGACCCCGCACCTCGACCGGCTGGCCAGGCGGGGCGTCGTCTTCACCCAGGCCTACGCCTCGGCCCCGAACTGCGCGCCGACCCGTGCCTGTCTGATGTCCGGGCAATACACTCCCCGGCACGGCATCTACACGGTCGTCGATCCGCGGCAGCCGCCCGGGTCGCCCTGGCACAGGCTTCAGTCGGCCGAGAGCCGGTCGGATCTCGCCACCGAGATCGTCACCCTGCCAGAGTCGCTCAAGGTCCGCGGCTACGCCACGGCCTTCCTCGGGATGTGGAACCTCGGCCGCGGCCGCACCGGACCCGTCACTCCCGGCGGCCAGGGGTTCGACAGGGTCGTGTTTCCGGAGAACCTCGGCTTCGCAAAAGACGCCTACTTCGACGCCGACGGCAACCAGCTCTCCGATCGGCTCACCGACGAGACGCTCGCCTTCGTCGAGAAGCATCGCGGCGATCCATTTTTCGTCTACCTCGCCGACCACGCCGTTCACGCCCCCTACGATCCGGAGCCACAGCTCCGGGCGAAGTACGAGCGGAAAGCGGCCGTAGCGAATGACCGGCGCGATGATCCCGCTCAGGCGGCAACGATCGAGACCGTCGACCGCAACGTCGGCCGGATCGTCGAGCGGCTCGCAAAACTCGGCATCGCCGACGACACGCTCCTGATCTTCACGAGCGACAACGGGGGCACGTCGCAGTTCACGCCGCCGCTCAAGGGAGGCAAGGGGGAACTCTACGAGGGTGGCATCCGGGTGCCGCTCGTGGTGGTTGGCGCCGGTGTGGCCAAACCGGGCACGACCTGCGACACGCCGGTGACGAGCGTCGACTTCTACCCGACGCTTCTGGAACTCGCCGATGCGAAGCCGCCGGCGGGCCAGACGCTCGACGGAACGAGCATCGCACCACTGCTGCGCGGGGCGGCGACGATTCCGCGCGAGCGGCTGTTCTGGCACTTTCCCTGCTACGTCGGCCGGGCGACGCCGTCGAGTGCCGTCCGCGAGGGAAACTTCAAACTGCTGGAGTTCTTCGAGGGCGGCGGCCGGTTCGAACTCTACGACCTCGCGAAGGACCCCGGCGAGCGGATCGACCTGGCGGCGACGATGCCCGAGAAGACGTCGGCATTGGTGAAGCGACTGCAGGACTGGCAGCGGAACACGGACGCGGCGATCCCGCTGGCCGCCAACCCGAACTACGACCCGAATGCAGACCGACCCCGGGGCGGCAGGCCTCGGGAAGGGGACCGCGGGCGAAGGCCCCGCTGAGATTCGCGGCTGGTGAAGGCGTGGCCGAGCCGGAGGATTTCCGGCAAGGCGGGGCCGCGGGGCGGCCTTGAGCCTGATCTTTTGCAGGTTGACCCGCGGCGGGCATACCATATTGTCAGGAGTCCACCCCTCACTCTTTCCGGAGTCATGCCATGCTCGTCCGCGCCATCTCTTGCCTCGCCCTGGTCTGCCTTGCTCTTTCGAGCCTTGCCGTGTCGGCCGCCGTCAAGGAGCCGAAGGATGCGAAGTGCCCCGTTTCCGGACATGAATGCGATCCAGCGGCGAAGGCCGATCTCGACGGCGGCACCGTCTATTTCTGCTGCGACAAGTGCGTGGCGGCGTTCAAGAAAGACGGCGAGAAGTTTGCCGCCAAGGCCCACCAACAGATGGTGAGCACGGGCGAGCTCGTCCAGAAAGGCTGCCCGTTCAGCGGCGGTCCGGTGAAGCCCGGCACGCAGATCTCGATCGGCGACGCCGAGGTCGGCTTCTGCTGCCCGAACTGCAAGGGAAAGGTCGAGAAGGCCTCACCCGAAGAACAGGTGAACATGGTCTTCGGAAGGATCGACAAGGGTTTCAAGCCCGCGGCGAAGTGAGCCTGCTCCAGGCCTGGCGCCGCAATGAGTCTGGCGACGCGATGATGAGGATGGCCGCAGGATCGTTGCGAGGGTGTCTGGGCGCCGCCTTGGGCGTTGCCCTCGGCATTCCCTCGATCTTCGGGGCAGGCCCGGTGCTGTCGGGAAACTGGCTGCAAACTGCCTGCGCTGATCAGCCCGCGGCCGACTCTTTGCCGACCCTCGGCCGGTTTGAGCGGCTCGATCCACGTTTCGACATGCTCGTGCCGGGCGACGCTTCGATCGAAGTGCTGGCCTCAGGATTCGCCTGGGCCGAGGGGCCGGTCTGGGTCGCCGACGAGCGTGGCGGTCTGCCGGCGGGCAGCCTGCTTTTCAGCGATGTTCCAAACAATCGTGTGCACGCCTGGAACCCGTCCACAGGGATGCGTCTGTTCCTCGAGCCCTCGGGGTTCACCGGCCCGGCGGGCTACGGCAAGGAACGCGGCAGCAACGGGCTCACGCTCGACCGCGAGGGTCGGCTCCTCTCCTGCGAGCATGGCGACCGGCGGGTGAGCAGGCTCGAGCCCGGCGGGGGCAAGCGGACCGTCTGCGATGCCTGGCAGGGGCGGCGGTTCAACAGCCCGAACGATCTGGTCGTTCATTCCTCGGGGGGGATCTATTTCACCGATCCGCCCTACGGTCTTCCCGATGGCCCGAAAGACGCCCGACGGGAGATCGAGTGGTACGGCATCTACAGGGTCGATCCGAAGGGGGATGTCGCCCTGCTCTGCCGCACGATGACACGGCCCAACGGGCTGGCATTCTCTCCCGATGAGAAATGGCTCTACGTCGCCAACTCCGATCCCAAACAGCCGGTCATCAACCGGTTCGCGGTGCTGCCCGACGGCAGCCTCGACGAAGGAAATCTGTTTTTCGATGCCGGCCCTCTCCTGCTCAAAGAGCGCAAGGGAATGCCGGACGGACTGCGGGTTCACCGGGATGGCACGCTGTTTGCCACGGGCCCCGGCGGCGTGCTCCTGATCGCGGCCGACGGCACCCACCTGGGCAGCATTCTGACCGGTCATGCGACGGCCAACTGCTGCTTCGGCGAGGATGGGCGAACTCTCTTCATCACGGCCGATTCCCTGCTCTGCAGGCTGCGGCTCGCAACGGCCGGCCTCTAGCTCTCATGCCTGCGACGAAAAGCGATCCCTATTTCATCGATGTCAGCGTGCCGACGCTCGACGGACTCTACAGCGCCCTCGATCCCTCCCCGTTCAGGCAGCGGGATCTGGATCCGCGGGCCGTGGAGCATATCGTCCAGTGGGCAGCCGATTCGCCGCCGGCCGCCCCGATCGTGCTTCGGGTCCACGTCTCGCCGGAAGAGGAATCAGACGCCACCCGCACCGAGGCCGAGGACGCCGTGCGGAACTTCTTCGACTACGAGGCGGAGCTCTTGGCCCGCAGGCACGGCCGCAACCGCACCCGCATGATCCGCTGGCTCTCGGTGGGGCTGATCATCATGACCCTCCTGCTCTCGCTCCATTCGCTCGTCAATCGGGTCTATCCTGACAGCTGGTTCAATGACATCGTCGGCGAGGCGTTCGTGATCGCAGGCTGGGTGTCGCTCTGGGTCCCGATCGAGCGGCTCGGCTTCGACGGCTGGCTGCTCCGCGACCAGTTGCAGCTCTATCGCCGGCTCGCCGGGATGAGGGTCGAGGTCGTCGGCGATGCCATGGCGACCGGCTGAGACGAACCGCCTACCATACGAGTGACTTTCCGATGAGGCGGGCCCGGTGGTTCGCCCGAGACAGACGCCCCGACGCAGGTTTTCCCCATGAACAGCCTGGAAGATTCGCCACAGCACCGCAGGCGGCTTGCGATCGCCGGCGTTTTGCTGACGGCGATCCTGCTCGGATTGATCTGGTGGCTTGGCTGGCCCGGCGCGGCCGAGGACCCGCGACTGACGGAGATCCGCAAGCTTCAGCAGTCGATGGCCGCCAAGTATCCCCCCGACAGGCCCGTTGCATCGGCGGTGGAGGCCGTGGAGCGTGCCGCAGCGGTCGCCTTGATCATGGGCAAGGTGCAGGCGCTTCCAGAAAACCTCCGACCCGAGGCGATGCGGGCCGGGCAGGGCATGATGCGCAAGCGGATGCACGCCAAGGCCGACGCTTATTTCGCACTTCCGGCCGAGCGTCGCCAGGAGTTTCTCGACTCGGAAATTCGGCAGATGGAATTCATGCGCAAGGCCTTTGAATCGGGCCAGATGGCGCTCCGATTTTTCGGAGCCGGCGGTGCATCGTCGAGCGGCACCGCCGCGGGGCAGGCTCCGGGCGGTCAGCCGCGACTCCCCTTCGGCCCGCAGGGAGGTTCGGAGGAGGATCGCAACCGCTGGCGGAAGGGGATGCTCGACAACACGACCGCGGACCAGCGGGCCCGGATGTCGGAGTTCATCGGCGCGATCCAGAAGCGGCGGTCGGAATTGGGGCTGCCCGCCATGCCCGGCCCGCCCTGATCTCCCCGCCCTGACTGGGTATCATCAGCTCCATTGGACAAGTCCTCAGGGATCACCCACCTCCGGAATCCTGGATTGAAACGACTATGAAGATCCTCGTCACCGGCGGTGCGGGATTCATCGGCAGCCATATCGTCGACGGCCTCCGCGAGGCCGGCCATGGCGTGGCCGTGATCGACGATCTCTCCAGCGGCGTTCGCGAGAACCTGCCTCCGGACGTTCCGCTCCATGTCGTCGACATCGTCGACGGGCAGGCCGTCGCCGCCGTCTTCGCGCGGGAGCGGCCCGATGCCGTCTGCCATCAGGCGGCCCAGATGTCGGTGAGCCGGTCGGTGCGGGATCCGCTCTTCGACGCTCAGGTCAACTGCATCGGCCTGATCAACGTGCTCGAAGCCGCCGCCAAGACGGGCTGCCGACGGGTCGTGTTCGCATCGAGTGGCGGCGTGCTCTATGGCGAGGTCACCGCGCCCGCCCCCGAGACCGCGCCGGCGAACCCCGTCAGCCCGTATGGGATCACGAAGTGGGTCGGCGAGCGGTATCTCAGGTTTTTCGCCGAGGAACACGGCCTCGCGACGGTCGCCCTGCGCTACTCCAACGTCTACGGCCCGCGCCAGAACCCGCACGGCGAGGCGGGCGTGGTGGCGATCTTCTGCCGCAAGCTCCTCCAGGGCCAGCCAGCCACGATCAACGGCGACGGCAGGTATGTCCGCGACTACGTCTTCGGTGCCGACGTGGCCCGGGCCAACCTGATCGCCCTGACCCATGACCTGCCCCAGGTGCTGCCGAAGACGCTCACGAGCCTCAACATCGGCACCGGCATCGGCACCGATGTGAACGAACTGGAGGCGATGATCCGCGGTTCGGTCGCGGGCATCCGCTCCCGCAGCGGAGCTGCGGCTCCGCTCCCGGCGCCGCAGCATGGCCCGGCCCGGCCCGGCGACCTGCGGTCGAATCTGGTCGATGCGACGCTCGCATCGAGCCTGCTCGGCTGGGCGCCGACGGTCTCTCTCGGCGATGGGATCGAACGGACCGCGGCCTGGTTCGCCGCCCACTGAGCCGCCCGCCAGGCAGTCACTCGGCGACCGGCGGAAGCCCTTCCGCGGCGGCCCGGCAGATCCGCCGGACCAGCGCGTCGGAATTGAGGTAGAGCGGCAGGCTGTGGTTTCGGCCCACGATCGATGCCGCGTCGGTGGCCTTGAAATCGACATCTGCCGGCAGCCAGCGGCGCGGCATGCCGACGTAGCCGAGCGCGTCGGCCCGGGCGCCGCGCTCGAGCAGGTGGAAGAACCGCAATGCCTCGTCGTTGGAGTTGATGATCAGCGTGAACCGGTCGAAGATCGCCGTCGTCTCGCCGTACCGGCCCCGTGGCGCGAGCCCGTCGCAGCGAACAGCCGGAGCGACGAAGATCAGGTTCGTCGGCCCGGGCCGCCGCGACCATGGCTGCACGTCGCTGCGGCCCTGCCGCTCGGCGGCGATCAGATCCTCGAACGACTCGAGCGTGATCAGCGCGCCGTAGGAATAGCCCACGATCGAGACCGGCCGCTCGGGGTCGATCTGCCCGAGCAGCCAGGCCAGATAGTGCCCCTCGGCGTGGGCCCGCTCATACTTCGCCCGTCCATCCTTGAGCAGGATTCCCTGCTGCTCGCTCGGCCAAGAGTAGACGAGCGTCCGCATCGGCGGGGCTTCCGGGCAACAGTCCGCGATGCGGCGGGCCAGCATAAGGCCCTGGCTGCGGGCATCGGCATGCTCGTAGCGGTTGCCGTGCAGGAACAGCAGCAGGGGCCGCGTGGGTTCGGCGAGCAGGGAGGCCATCTCGGCCGGGTGCCAGCAGGACGAACCGTCGAACCGCTCGACCCTGACATTCGCCGAGGTGGGCATCCGGCAGATGCTCGGCAGCCGGCGGGTGCTCACGACCCAGACGTCGGGTGTGCTCTCGGCCGCGGAGACCGAGGGCAGGCCGGGCCAGAGCCCCTCACAGAGCGGACCCAGACCGCAGAGGAGCAGGACGACCGCGATGGTCGCTGGGCGAAAACTGCGAGACGGCGAGATTGCTTCCATGACTGCCGGGCGATGCCTGCACGAGGCCGACGCCGGAGCCGTTCCGTGGCCCCGACCTGAAAACCTAGCACGCAAAACAGGCGGGCGACTCGACGGCGGCAGGTTTTTTTTGGGCGTCCGACCGCGACCCGATTCGTGAGGTAGGGTTCGGTAGCGTCGTGATGGACGACGCCTGGCCTGCTCACGGCCCCCAACGACCGGTTTCCGGTGGAGATGCGGATATGTCCCGTGGAATCTGCCTTGTGCTCCTGTTTGGATCCCTGCTTTCAGCCCCCGGCTGCACGAGCTGTGGCGGGCTCAACAGCAGCTGCCGCCGCCCCTCCTTCATGGAGTTCCGCTCCCCCTGCGGCCGCGGCGGCCCCGCCCCGATGATGGCCGCCCCAATGGCCCCGGCATGCGGGGCTCCCGCCTGCGGTGCCCCGGCCTGCAGCCCCGCCTGCGATCCCTGCGGCGGAACCGCCCCCGGCTGCGGCGACTGCGGAACAACGATCATGTCGTCGCCCGACTCGATGCCCGTGATCTCCGACGGCGGCACGTTCAGCTGACGACCATTTCCGGGCCAGGCGGCCCGGAACGGCCCCCGCCCCTCCGGTGATGTGCCGCTCTTGCCGGCCACGCGTCGGGCAAGCGGCACGTTGTGTGCCCGCTCCCGATTTGGGCGGCTCATCACCGGGGGGGCGAGCCCGGTTTTTCAGGGCGATATACTCGCGGCTCCGCGCATGCCCAGGCCATGGCATGCCACCCCACGGAGCCGCCATGTTCGAGTCGCTCACAGCCTCGCTTTCCTCCGCCTTCAACAGCCTTCGCGGACGCGGACGGCTGACGGAAGGCAACATGCGGGAGGGCCTCGAAGGGGTCCGCACCGCCCTTCTCGAGGCCGACGTCGCCTACGACGTCGTCGATCAGTTCCTCGACCGGGTCGCCGCCGACGCTGTCGGCGAGAAGGTGCTCGAGTCGCTCGATCCGGCACAGCAACTCGTCGGCATCGTCAACCGCGAACTCATCGCCCTGATGGGACCGGTGGACCACTCGCTCCATCTGGAGGCGGGCAAGACGACGATCCTCATGCTCTGCGGCCTGCAGGGCTCCGGCAAGACGACCTCCTGTGCCAAACTGGCCAGGAAGATCAAGGAGCAGGGCCGCGGGGTGATGCTGGTGGCGGCCGACCTGCAGCGTCCGGCTGCCATCGAGCAGCTCGCCATTCTCGGCCGGCAACTCGACGTGCCTGTGCACACGCCCGATGGCGTCTCCGATCCGGTCGCCGTCTGCAACGCCGGCGTGGCCAGGGCGAGGAAGGAGGGGATTTCGGCCGTCATCCTCGACACCGCCGGTCGGCTCTCGATCGACGAGGCCCTGATGCAGGAACTCTCCCGGATCGACCGCTCCGTCGGCCCCGATCAGGTCTATCTGGTGGTGGACGCGATGACCGGTCAGGACGCCGTCCGCAGCGCCAAGGCCTTCAACGACGCGCTCGAACTCAACGGCGTCATCATGACGAAGCTCGACGGCGACGCCCGGGGCGGGGCGGCGCTTTCAGTCAAGAGCGTGACCGGCGTGCCGATCAAGTTCATCGGCACCGGCGAGCAGATCGAGGCCCTCGAAGACTTCCACCCCGACCGGATGGCGGGCCGAATCCTCGGCATGGGAGACGTCGTCTCCCTGGTCGAAGAGGCCCAGCGGAAGTTTGACCAGGAGGAGATGAAACTCCAGCAGGAACGGCTCGAGGCGGGGCAGTTCACGCTCGAGGACTTCAAGAAGATGCTGCTCCAGACCCGCCGGCTCGGGCCGCTCGGGAAGGTGCTCGGGATGATTCCCGGCATGGGGGGAATGCAGGAGATGCTCGCGGGGGCCGACCTCGAAAAGGACATGCAGAGACTGTTCGGGATCATCGATTCGATGACGCCCGAGGAACGACGCAGCCCGGGCCGGGTCATCGATCAGCCACGCCGCCGCCGGATCGCGGCCGGCGCGGGCGTCGAGCCCAACGAGGTGAGCGATCTCGTCAAACAGTTCGACGGCATGGCCGCGATGATGAAGGGAATGGCTGGGCTCGGCGTTCGCGACCGGATGCGGGAGGTCCAGAAGATCCAGGCGGAGATGGCCAACCCGATGGGCCGGCTCACCCGCCCCAAGGGCGACACCGGCAAGCGGCTGACAGCCGAGGAGCGGCGGAAACTCAAGAAGCAGCGTGAGAAGGAGGCGCGCCGCAAGCGTCGCGGGGGCTAGCCGGCTCCTGGAAAGCCATCCCCGCCCTGCTCGGGCTGAAAATGCCAAAAAATCCCGGTTCCAACGGGTGGGCTTGGGTTTGCGGCCGAGTCGGGTACGCTGAAGGGCTCGAATTTTTCCTTTCCCGGAGAGTCTGAACGTGTCTGTGGCGATTCGTATGAAGCGGATGGGCCGGAAGAACCGGGCCTTTTACAGGATCTGTGCGACCGACAAGCGGAGCCCCCGCGACGGCCGCGAGATCGAGGTCATCGGCACCTACGATCCCTATGTGCCCGACACCGACGCCCGGTGCACGCTCGACGGCGTGCGGTTGCAGCACTGGCTCTCGGTCGGCGCCCAGCCGAGCGTTGCCGTTCGTGTGCTGATCAAGAAGTACGGCCCGGGCGGAACCCACCTCAAGGAGATGGAGCAGGCCCGGGCCCGCCTCTCGCTGCCGAAGATCGTTCCCGATCCCGGTCCGCCGGCCTTCGTGCCCGAAGTGAAGTCGGAGGCCTCCGCTGAACAACCGGCTCCCGAAGCCGCCGCGACCGAGACGGCGGTCGAGACCGCCGCTGAAGCCCCGGCCGAGGCCGCCCCCGAGGCCGCCGCATCCGACGAACCGGCCGCCTCCTGATGCCGTTTCTGGCCGGTAGTGACCTGTTTCCATGCGCATCGACATCCTCACGCTCTTTCCGGAGATGTTCACGGGCTTCCTCGACGGAAGCCTGCTCGGTGCCGCTCGCGCATCAGGACTGCTCGACATCCGGATCGTGAACATCCGCGACTTCGCCGAGGGAGTCCACCGTCAGGTGGATGACCGGCCGTTCGGCGGCGGCCCCGGAATGCTGTTGATGCCCGGCCCGGTTGTCGACTGCGTCGAGAGCGTGCAGTCAGATGCGACGCCCGGCCATCTCTTGATGCTCACTCCCGGCGGCCGCAGGCTCGACCAGTCGATCGTCGAGGACCTCTCCCGGCGCGGCCGGATCGTGCTCCTCTGCGGCCGCTACGAGGGATTCGACGAGCGGGTCAGCGAGACCCTGCAACCCGACGAGATCTCGATCGGCGACTACGTGCTCTCAGGCGGCGAGGTCGCGGCGATGGTGATCATCGACGCCGTGGCCCGGCTCGTTCCCGGGGTGCTCGGCGACGAGGAAAGCGCCCGGCAGGATTCCTTCTCCGGCGGCGAGCGTCTCGTCGAAGGACCCCAATACACGAGGCCGCGGGAGTTCCGCGGCCTCCACGTGCCCGACGTGCTGCTGTCGGGCGATCATGCCCGCATCGCGAAGTGGCGGCACGAACAGGCCGTCGAAAAAACGCAGCGGCGAAACCAAGTCAATCATTCCCAAAGGAGCGTCCCGTGAGCCAGAAGATCCTCGCCCATGTCGAAGCCTCGAGCCTCAAGCCCGACGTGGCCCAGTTCGCGATCGGCGACACCGTCGACGTTCACACCCGGATTCTCGAGGGAGAGAAGGAGCGGGTGCAGATCTTCAACGGCGTTGTGATCGCCCGCAGCGGATCGGGCAGCCGCGAGATGTTTACGGTGCGGCGGATCGTGGCAGGGGAGGGTGTGGAGCGAAAGTTCCCGCTGCATTCCCCCAAGATCGCCAAGATCGAGGTCAAGCGTTCGGGCGTCTCCCGACGTGCCAAGCTCTACTACCTCCGCGACCGGGTCGGCAAGTCGGTTCGTCTCCGCGAGAAGCGGGATGACATGCCGGTTGCGGGCGGCGAGACAGGCAAGAAGAAGGCCGTCAAGAAGACGGCCGCGAAGTCCTGAACGGATTCCACGCCCGACTCCTGCGGCGACACCATGCGACCGTCCCGTGATTCGCTCGGCCGGCATGGCGAGGATGAGGCCGCGAAATACCTTCGGGGCCTGGGATACCGGATCATCTCGCGGAGGGAACCGGTGCTCCGCGGCGACATCGACCTGATCGCCCTCGACGACAGGACGGTGGTCTTCGTGGAGGTGCGAACCCGGAGCAACACCTCCCACGGCCATCCTGCCGAGACCGTCGGCCACCAGAAGCAGCGTCGGGTCGCCCAGCTGGCCACGGCCTACATCCGCCGGCATCGCCTCGAAGACTGCCATGTGCGGATCGACGTGGTCACGGTCACCTTCGACGGCCCCGACGGCAACCCCGTCGTCGAGCACTTTCAGAACGCCTTCGACAGCCCCTGGTAACTCCGGCTGGAGAAACCCAACCCCAGTCTCGTCGGCAGACCGCTTGCTGCCCGATGTGGGACAGGCTTGAGCCTGTCATGGATGCCTTGGGTAATAAGCGTCTTGCGAAGGTCGGGGTTACCCGCACCCCGTCGCCGGACGTTCGCTGCGGCCATCCTGGCCTTCGCTCTCTCGATGCTGACTACGCTTCGCCATCCATGGCTCCGCTTGTCAGCAACGCCGGCTCTCGGGGCACGGGCAACCCCTGCCAGGGCTCAGACCGCGTCGGCCAGGTCGTCGACATGGATGAATGACTGCAGCATCCCGTCCGGCAGCCTCCGGCCGAGCCGCTCCAGCCGCGACTGCACCTTGGTCCGCGGCGCCCGGCCCTCGACCTGCCTGATCCTGATGCCGGCCACCTGTTGGGGCCGACGCCGGGCGACACTGGCGTAGATCTCCGGATCGAGTTCGCCGGAGTCGCCCACGAGCAGGAACCGGCGGCCCGGAAACGCATCCATGATCTGCTCGATGGCCCGCCGCTTCGATCGCTTTTTCGATGGCAGCCGGCCGAGCGGCGTCGAGTCTTTGAGCCGGAAGAGCTTGAGGTGCATGGAGCCGGCTGGCAGGCCGACGTCGGCCAGAAAGATCCTCAGGCAGTCGGCCAACTGCCAGGGGCTCGCCGAGACGTAATGGAATGCCAGGCCGCGATCCTGCCAGCGGCGATAGAGTTCGACCATGCCGGGCACGGCCTGAAATTCCCGGACGAAGGTGTTTGCCAGCAGTTCCCGCCGGTTGGCGACATTGGTCAGTTTGACGGTGTCGTCGATGTCGGAGATCACCGAGATTCCCTGCTCGGCGATCATCTGGATCCGGCCGCCGGCCGCCGGACTTTCCGGCGGGGCCAGAACGTCCTCGATCTGAAGCCGGTCCTGGGTCGGCCAGCCGCCGTAGGGTATCCATCCGCCGACCTCGCCTGCTGCTGCGACCGTCGCCTCGTCGAGTTCGACCGTGGCCGAGAAATGACCGGTGCGGTCGGTGCGGCCAGCATCGATCAATCGGCCGCCGATCTCCACGCGGATCGGCTGCCCGGCGATCCGTTCGAAGAGAAACGCCTCTGCACGTCGGCGAAACACCTCCGACTCGAACTGCGCGGCATCGAGGTCGAGCAGCCGCCTGAGCACGGCCAGCGTGAAGGCGCGGCGACGGCTGCGGGGGGGCAGCGGACGGCTCACCATGCCCGCCACGGTGGCCTGCCAGGTCGAGCCGAGGGGGCTGCGTCTGGCGTATGTGGGAAAGAAAACGATCATGCGACTTCCGCAGGGCGACGCTGCTGGAACGCCCCAACATCGCGGCGGAACGACGGTCCTTGCAAGCGGGAGCCGTCGCATTTTACAACTCCGTGGATTGAAACGGTGGTTTGACCACGGAATCTGGAGCACAGCATGGGTGTCAAGAAAACGGGCAAGGGACGCAGAAAACTCGGCCAGAAGAAGCGTCGCATGCGAGCCCGCATCCGCCATCGCAAGGGCTGATTGCGCCGCGGCCTGAACGGCCGCCCTCTCCCGCAGCACAACCCACACAGCTTTCCAGCGAGCCGTCGGCAGCGGATGTCGAAGGCTCGTTTTTTTCTTGCCCGGCATCTGCCGTGGGGTAGGGTTGCGTGTCCCGGACGACGATGGCTCCGGGGCGCGGCCCGTCGGCGATTTCGTCCGACGGCAATCCCATACGGAGGTTGGTCGATGCGCGCTACGGAATGGCTCAAGGGATCGATGCTGGCGGCGGCGATGCTCGCGGCCTGCGGATTCACGGGATGCAAGTCGCTCACCGAGCGATACATCGCACTCGAGGTCTGGAAGTACGAGCGTTGCTTCGGCCACCTGCCGCCCGGATTCGTTCCCCCAAACGCCCAGATCGCGGCTCCGGCCGCGCCGGCGATGCGTCCCTGCGGACAGCCCTCGAACTGCTGCCCGTCGGAATGCCCTCCCGCCGCGGTCGCTTCGGCTGGCGATGCCGGCTGCGGCGGTGGCGGCAGCGGCTGCAACGACTGTCAGGGCGGCATGGGCAGCATGAGCGGCGGAGTGATCATGGGCGAGGGCGTGCCGGCGGGAGGCACGATCGTTCCCGGCAGCTCGACTGTGCCGAGCCTCCCGGCCGGTCCCGGCGGATCGCCCGGCCCGATGACGAGTGCGGGGATGTCGACTACCGCCACGCTGACGTCGAGCCGCCCGGTTGTGATCTCCGACGAAGTCGTTCTGCCGTAAGCCCCGACGGGGTTGCGGTCAGCCGGTCGTCATCGCAGTCAGCGCAGCGTCGTCCCTGAGTGGCGGCTGGCAAGTCGCTCCGACGCAGCGGTAGAGCGTGACGGCCTCGGCCGATCCGGTGCGATCGAGAAACAGGTGGTCGAGCGGTCGCGGGGAGCCCGGAGCGACCGCTGCCTCGGCAGGGTTCCGGGCCACGGTCAGCGATCGGGGCCGGAATCGACCCCGGATCGCTCGCAGCAGCGGCTCCCTTCCGGCATCGCCGACGATCACGCACTCCTCCAGCGGCCCGAGCAACCAATCGACGGCGAGGAGCGACTGCGGCACGGCGGCGGGGGCCTGCAGGGCAAAGTCGGCCACGGCGGCGACGGCCCGCTCCGCGGCTGCACGATAGGCATTGCGGCCGGTGAAGGCGGCCAGCCGGGCGAGCGTCGTCGCCGCCATGCCGGTCGCGCCGGGAGTCGCGTTGTCGGTCAGGTCGGGACGGCGAACGATCAGCCGCTCGTGTTCGGGCGAGGTCTGATGAAATCCCCCTCCCTCGGGATCAACGAATGCCAGCAACCGGTCGGCAAGATCGCAGGCCGCGGCGATCCAGCGCTCGTCGAATGTCGCCTCGTACAGGCTGACGAGGCCGTTGGCGAGGCAGGCCAGATCGTCGGCAAACGCGAGCCCGCTCGCCCGTCCGCGCCGCCACTGGTGGGCCAGACGTCCCTCCGCATCGCGGCACTCGGCGAGCAGGAAGTCGGCCGCCCGTCGGGCCGCCTCGACGTATCGCGGCTCTTCGAACCCAGCCCCGGCCCGAGCGAGGCTGTCGATCGCCAGACCGTTCCAGGCCACGAGCACCTTATCGTCGATGCCGGGACGCACCCGCTTCGCCCGAATCGCCAGCAGTTTTTCTCGCGCTCCGGCGAGCCTGTGGGAAAGTTCTGCTGCAACGATGCCGCGGCTCGCGGACAGCCGCTCGATCGACTGCGGCAGGTTGAGGATCGACCGACCCTCGAAGTTGCCCGACGGCGTGACGCCAAAGGCCTCGCAGAAAAGCCTCGCCTCATCCGGGCCGAGAACGGCCTCGATCTCGGCCGGCGACCAGACGTAGAACCGGCCCTCCTCACCTTCGCTGTCGGCATCCTCGGCGCTCCAGAGGCCGCCCTCTGGATCCGTCATGTCGCGGAGCAGGTAGTCGAGAATGCCGCGGCAGGTCGCGGCAAAGGACTCTGCTCCGCTCACGAGCCAGGCCTCGAGGTAGGCCGTCGCCAGCAGGGCATTGTCGTAGAGCATCTTTTCGAAGTGCGGCACCAGCCAGCGGTCATCCACCGAGTAGCGGGCGAAGCCACCGCCGAGATGATCGTGAATGCCGCCGGCGGCCATGCAGCGGAGCGTGTGCGTCGCCATTTCGAGGTCGGCCTGTCGTCCGCTCCGGGCGAACGTCCGCAGCAGGAGCCGCAGATCCATCGGATGGGGAAACTTGGGCGCGGCACCGAAGCCACCATGCCGTCGATCGTAGGACCTCCCCAGCCCGGCCACTGCCGAGTCGAGCAGATCCTCCGACAGGGCCGCCGGCGACGCGGCTGCGGCGGGAGGCCTCGCGAGTGCGGCGGTGAGCGCATCCGCCTGCCGGACCACCGCCTCGCGTCTCTGCGTCCAGGCTTCGATGACCGCCGCGAGCACCTGTCGAAATCCCGGCATTCCCATCCTCGGCTCGGGCGGCCAGTAGGTGCCGGCGAAGAACGGCTCCAGCTTCGGCGTCAGAAAGACGCTCATCGGCCAGCCGCCGCGGCCGGTCAGCAGCTGCACGGCGGTCATGTAGACGCTGTCGATGTCGGGCCGCTCCTCTCGGTCGACCTTGATGTTCACGAAGTGCGCGTTGAGCACTTCCGCGGTGGCTGGATCCTCGAAGCTCTCGTGGGCCATCACATGGCACCAGTGGCAGGCGGAATAGCCGACGGAAAGAAAGATCGGCTTGTCCTCGCGGATCGCCTGCCCGAGCGACGCCTCGTCCCAGGGCTGCCAGCAGACCGGATTGGCGGCATGCTGGAGCAGGTAGGGGCTGGTCGCGTCGGCGAGCCTGTTGGCCGTGGGGCCGGCGGTCGCAGGCTCCTGATCGGCCCTCATCCGAGCGTCTCCGCAGCGCCGGGAAATCGCCGCTGCAGGACATCCTCCCGCCAGGCGAGCAGAGCCTCGCCGATGGCGAGTTTGGCGTCGGCGTATTGGCGGACGAACCTCGGCACGCGGTCGAGGGAAAGTCCCACGAGATCGTGGAGCACGAGCACCTGCCCGTCGCAGTGCAGGCCGGCACCGATTCCGATCGTGGGGATCGGGATCGTTTCGGTGATCAGCCTGGCCGCCTCCGCCGGGATGCATTCGAGGACCACGGCGAACGCGCCGGCCTCCGCCGCGGCCCGGGCGTCGGCGAGGAGCGTGTCGATGTCCCGCTGCATCCGGTAGCCGCCGAGCTGGTGCACGGCCTGCGGCCGGAGGCCGACATGCCCCATCACCGGGATGCCGGCGGCCGCGATCGCCGCGATCACGTCGGCCTGTCCGGCCGTGCCCTCGAGCTTCACCGCCTGGCAGCCGGTTTCCTTGAGGATCCGGGCCGAAGCCTCGACCGCCGTCCGGCAGCCAAGATGCTGCAGCGGAAACGGCAGGTCGACGACGACCATCGCCCTGCTCGCGGCCCGGGCGACGATCTCGCCGTGGTAGATCATCTGCTCGAGCGTGGCCGGGATCGTCGACGCCCTGCCGGCCACCACCATCGCCACGCTGTCTCCGACCAGCACGCAATCGACACCGGAAGCATCGACGAGCCGGCCCGTCGGCCAGTCGTAGGCCGTGACCATCGTGAGCGGCCGACCCTCCCGCTTGGCTGCGGAGAGGTCGAGCGTGGTGACCCGCCTGACGGACATGCAGACGACGCCTGGGGAAAGGGAGGGCGACAGGGAATCGAACCCGAGCCCCAAGTGTGATCTGAGAGACGGGCAACCGCCATATGGGGAGCACGCCGAGGCCGGAGGCCGGGGCTGAAATGAAGCGAGATCCCGCCGAAACCTTCCTTGCTCGCGTCGATTCACCGGCCTCTCCAGTTTCCGTAAAAAACCGGGAGCCCCCAGAGGGTGATCTTGCGGCCACCCCATGCACCCCTATAATCGCCGAGTTCCGAGGATTGGTCGTTGGCCGAGACTCGGCGTGCGGGTGTAGCTCAGTTGGTAGAGCACCACGTTGCCAACGTGGTTGTCGTGGGTTCGAATCCCATCACCCGCTTCCTTTCAGTCCGCTTTCCCGGGCTCGACGTGTGCGGTCTGGTTGATGGGGAGCGTGGCCAGCCGTGGCGACGCCTCCTGGTCGCCGGATGTGCTCGAGATCCCTCCTCAGATTCTGTTTTCTGGAACCCATTCATGTCTGAAACTGCCGCCGCTCCCACTCCCTCCGCCAACGCCTCCGGGGAGGATTCGCGGACGCCCCTCCATCTGGACGTTTCGATCGACAAGGTCTCGACCTGCCAGCGGAAGGTGAAGGTGTCGATCCCGCGGGACGACATCACGCGGTATTTCGACGAGGCGGTCAAGGAACTGATGCCGACGGCTCTCCTGCCCGGCTTCCGCCCCGGCCGGGCTCCCCGATCGCTCGTCAGCAGCAGGTTCAAGGGGGAACTCGCCGATCAGATCCGGTCGCGGCTGCTGACCGAGGCCCTCTCGCAGGTGACCGAGCAGGAGAAGCTCTCCCCGATCAGCGAGCCCGACCTCGACGTCGGGGCCGTCGTCCTTCCCGACGAGGGGCCGATGACGTTCGAGTTCGGGATCGAGGTCCGGCCGGAGTTCGAGATGCCGAAGTGGCAGGGACTGGCGATCAAGCGGCCGACCCGGACGATCTCCGAGGAAGACGTCTCCGAGGCGCTCGCCAACGTGCTCCGCGAACGGAGCCGGCTGGTGCCCCACGAGGGCGCCCCTGGGGCGGGCGACATGATCGTCGCCAATCTCCGGTTCCTCGACGGCGACACGGTGCTCTCGTCCGCCGACGAACTCGAGATCCTCGTCCGTCCGAGCCTTTCTTTCGCCGACGCCTCGCTCGACGGCTTCGACAAGCTCGTGAAGAAGGCCAAGCCCGGCACGACCGTCACGGCAACCGTCAAGATTTCCGACGAGGCGGCCGTCGAGTCGCTTCGCGGCAAGGATGTGAAGATTGAAATTCAGGTGCTCGAGGTGAAGAAGCTCGAACTGCCCGAACTCTCCCCCGAACTGCTCCTCGAACTCGGCGGCTTCGAATCGGCCGATGCCCTCCACGACGCGATCCGCAAGCAACTTGAGAACCAGCTCGAGTGGCATCGTCGCCGGCAGGTCCGCCAGCAGGTCGCCAACGCCCTGACGGCCTCGGCCAACTGGGATCTGCCTCCCGAACTTCTTCGTCGCCAGAGCCAGCGTGAACTGGAGCGGTCGATCCTCGAACTCCGACGCAGCGGGTTCGACGACGATTCGATCCGCCGCCACGTCAACGAACTGCGTCAGTCGGTGATGGCCAGCACGGCCCGGGCCCTGAAGGAGCACTTCATCCTCGAGCGGATCGCCGAGGACCAGTCAATCGCCGACACGGGCGCCGATTACGACGAGGAGATCAGGGCGATCGCGGCCCAGTCGGGGGAATCGCCGCGCCGGGTCCGGGCCAGCCTCGAGAAGCGGGGCCTGATGGACGTCCTCCGCAACCAGATCATCGAGCGGAAGACGCTCGATCTCGTCACCGAGAAAGCGTCGTTCACAGACGTGCCGTTCGAATTTCCCCGGCCGGATGCCGATGCCGTCGATCATGCGGTCTGCGGCGTCGTGGTCGGCGAGGAGGAGATTCCGACGGCCAAGCACGCCGAACCGTCCGGCTCGCCCGCCCCGGGCAGGCGGTCCTAAGGGAGCACGATGCCCATCATGAACCAGCCCTTCTTCGACGCCTCCTCCGGTGGCCCCGCCTTGGTCTCCGCATCCAGCGCCCAGCGGGATTACCAGCGGCAGCGGCAGATGACGCTCGGCGACCTTCTGCTCGAGAACCGGATCATCCTCCTGCAGGGAGAGATCTACGACGGCAACGCCAACGAACTGGTGATGAAACTGCTCTATCTCCAGAGCGAGAACCGTCGCAAGGACATTCACTTCTACATCAACTCGCCCGGCGGCAGCGTGACCGCCACGATGGCGATCTACGACACGATGCAGATCCTCTCCTGCCCGGTCGCGACCTACTGCGTCGGCCTCGCGGCCAGCGGCGGGGCCGTCCTGCTCGCCGGCGGCGCCAAGGGGAAGCGGTTCGTTCTTCCCCACGCGAAGGTGATGATCCACCAGCCCTACGGCCAGGTGGGCGGCCAGGTGAGCGACATCGAGATCCAGGCAGACGAGATTCTCAAGACCCGGGCCATTCTCAACGAGATCCTCGCCCACCACACCGGCCAGCCGCTCTCGCGGATCGAGAAGGACACCGATCGCGACCGCTATCTGACCGCCGCCGAATCGAAGGAATATGGCCTCGTCGACGAGATCCTCACGAAGCCGCCAGTGACCAGCGACGACGAAAAGGAAAAGGACTGAGCCCATGCCGCTGATCCCCTACGTCATCGAGAAGAGCGGCCGCGAAGAGCGGGCGATGGACATCTACAGCCGCCTGCTCAAGGACCGCATCATCTTCCTCGGCTCGCAGGTCAACGACGAGGTCGCGAATGCGATCGTCGCCCAGATGCTCTTCCTGCAGTCGGACGACCCCAAGGCCGACATCCACCTCTACATCAACTCCCCGGGCGGCAGCGTGACCGCCGGGCTGGCGATCTACGACACGATGCAGTTCGTGACCTGCGACGTCGCCACTTACTGCATCGGTCAGTGCGCCTCGATGGGGGCCGTGCTGCTGACCGCCGGAGCCAAGGGCAAGCGGAAGGCGCTCCCCAACGCCCGGATCATGATCCACCAGCCGCTCGCCGGGATGGAGGGCACGGCGGAAGAAATCATGATCCACGCCAAGGAATTCAAGAACATCAAGCACAAGCTCAACGCGATCCTGCTCAAGCACACCGGCCACCCGCTGGAAAAGATCGAGCAGGACACCGATCGTGACAGGTTCATGTCGGCGCAGGAGGCGCTCGACTACCGCCTGATCGACGAGGTGATCGAGCACATGCCCGCCGCCAAGGCTGAGATCAAGAGCGTCGGCTAGCGGTCGCCGCGGGTCGCATCCGAGAAACGATACTGAGATCCCTGGTCTGAGGCGCAGGAGGCGCATCATGAACAGAACCGCGAACGGCTTCGCCCGTGGAACGTGGGTTGTCGTCTGGCTCCTGCTGGCCGGCTGCCGCAGCGACGTCAGCCAGCAGCTTCTCGAGAGGGAGCTGCGGATGCAGGAGGATCAGATCTACCAGCTCCAGGACTCGTTGCAGGAAAAGTGCTCCCGGCTCGAGATGGCATCCCGGGAGAACAGCAGCCTGCGGAAGCAGCTGGGGATCGTCGATGCCGACGCCTCACTGCCGTCCCGGATCAGCCTGCCACCCGGCGTGGCCGGGCCCGCCCGCCCGTCGGCGCCGACGCTCGCCGTTCCTCCGCTCGCCGTTCCTCCGCTCGCCGTTCCTCCACTGGCCGTTCCCCCGCTGGCACTGCCGAAGCCGCTGGGAGTTCCACCGGTTGGCGGCGATTCGAGCCCAGCGGCTCCCGAAGGAGGCAGTCTTCGGTTCGGCCCAGCAGGCGGCTCGACCGCTCCATCGACTCCACCGGCGACGATCGCGCCCCCCGCCCTCGACGGAGTGCCGCCGCTGCCGGCAGACCGCGGCGCGGCGGCCCCCACCGTCCGCAGGCTGTCGCACGAGGAGAGCCTCG
>Ga0136644_10000578_pt1 | contig 29331 bp, 29 predicted proteins | sample C_130820_EF_Meta_FD_94780 | JGI IMG/M metagenome (GOLD analysis project Ga0136644, IMG submission 94780) | Freshwater microbial communities from Lake Croche, Canada to study carbon cycling - C_130820_EF_MetaG (v2) (version 2) | ecosystem: Environmental > Aquatic > Freshwater > Lake | place...
GGGGGGCTGGTCACCAAGCCCTCGGCGTGATCTCACTATCGGGACTCGCGGATCAAATTGCATTTGTCGTCGATTCCGCACCCTTCAAGCAAGGACGATACACGCCCGGGTCGAAGATTCTCATTAGGCCGCCAAGTGCCCTTTCCGAATGTGATATCGAAACCATATTAGTGATGGCTGCTGCATACTCGGATGAGGTCGCAACTGACCTTCTACGGGCATTTCCCCGGATTTCGAGGATTGGGATTCTCCGCGCGGCTGGGGTTGAGGTGGTCAGAGATGCCTGAGAAAACGGATGAAGCAATAAAGTATTTGCTAGAAAATGTGCCGGATAAGTTCACCGGTTTACCCCAGAACGTTTTCTATTTTGTTAGCCAGCTAACACCCATGGTCAACGTAGACCTATTGATCAAAAACAATAGGGGACAGACGCTCTTAACTTGGCGAGAAGATAGATACTATGGCCCTGCTTGGCACATTCCCGGGGGAATTGTTCGTTTCAAGGAGACATTTGACAAGAGACTGCATGCAGTTGCACATCGTGAGCTTGGTGCGACCATTGAATTTAATCCGGTTCCGTTGACAGTCCAACAAAAAATTCACCCAGAGAGAGATGTGCGTGGGCATTTTATCTCTATCCTTTTTCGTTGCCAACTGACGTCAGATCTAGATCCCGCTAAATGTTTTGTGGATGGCGACCCTCAGAACGGTCAGTGGAGTTGGCATGATAGAGCCCCGGATAACCTGTTGTCCGTTCATGACTCTTTTCGGCCATACATCGATGGACCCTATTAATATTAAATACGACATTAAAGCAGATGTGGCCCATGCAATTGCCAGGTCTGGAGCCGATTTTTCATCATTGAGAGGTAAGAGAGTCTTGGTGACCGGAGGAACTGGGTTCTTCGGGGTATGGATGCTGACAGCGCTATCTCAAATTATCGAGAATCTCAAGGGCGACTTGGAAATTGCGGTTGTTACACGTGATCCAAAAATCTTTCTTGCGCATAACCCACAATTTAAATTAACTCGGAATTTACGTTTTTTTGAGGGGGACATCAGATCAATAGATTTGGCAGGAGAGCGCTTTTCCCACCTCCTCCATATGGCGACAACCAGCGCCAATGAAACCTTTTCAAAAGAACGGCAGATAAATAAGATTGACCTTCTCTATGCCGGCACCAGAAATTTGCTTGAACAACTTGGCAAGGACCTTGAGGTTGTGCTGTTTACCTCTTCAGGCGTGGTCTATGGAGCTCCTATAGACGACTCAAGATTTCATGAGAATCGACTTTCAAGGCCAGATAATCTTCAACCCGAGTCGGCTCTGGCCTACGGAAAACTTTTAGCAGAGTATTTAGTGAGCTACTTCTCAGCTGAGTTTGGTTATAAATATAATATTGCCCGGTGTTTTTCTTTTCTCGGTCAGGGCTTACCGTTAGATATTCACTATGCTGCTGGCAATTTTATTGCCGATGCCCTGAATTTCAAGCCTATTCGTGTCTTGGGAAGCGGCCAAGAGTGCAGGTCATATATGTACATGGGAGATGCACTCGCATGGTTGCTTAGGCTTCTTGTTGAGCCAACCAATGACGCCTACAATCTCGGTTCTGAAAAAGTTATGACTGTATTGGAGCTTGCCCAAGTTGTTGCCAGCGTGGTGGGCAGGCCAGGCCAGGTTGAGGTCCTTGGACAAAAGCTATCTGAGGGCAACTTCAAGCGCCAGTTCTACGTGCCATCGACTGGCAAGATTAGAGCGCAGTTTCCGGGTCTGGGGGAGTGGACCCCGGTTCCAGAGGCTGTGGCTAAGATGCTACGTAATAGCGATTTTTTAGTTTCAACTTAATTTTTGAAGGCAAACACAGATGAGCGAAGCACTGAAAATTCTGGCGCAGGATGAGGCCCTATCTCTTACTGAAAAGGCGAAGCGCCGCGATCAAAGTGTTCGGCGGCCTCGGGTACATGAAAAAATTCAGCGTTATTTCCGTGAGATGGTCTCTGGATACATTAGCCCGATTTTACGTCTAAAAATCAACAGGTCTTTGTGTAATTTCCATTGCGCGCATTGCTGTGAAGAGCCTTACATGACGCGTGACTTGAAAAAGCGCACGGGGCTTCCTGATCCGCGTCCTCAGATGGGGTTGGCGGAGTACAAGAAATTGTCTGAAGAGGCTGATGAGTACGGCATTTTTCGATTTGTTTTAACGGGTGGAGAGGCCCTTTTAGACAAAAATCTGGACAAGCTGATTGAGGTGTTGGACCCACAAAAACATCTCATTATCCTTGATACCAACGGATGGACCTTCGACGATGAAAAGGCTAAGTGGTTTGCAGGGCTCGGGGGGTACAAGGCACAAATTTCCCTGGACAGCATGATAGAGGAGGAGCACGACAGCTTCCGAGGAAAAAAGGGCTCTTACAAGCGGGTTATGAGGGCACTTCAGGCGTCGAAAAATGCAGGCCTCGAACTCCTCATCTCCACCTGCATTGTAAAAGACCGGGTATTCAGCAAAGAATTCGAAGACCTCTGCGAATATTGCAAAGTAGAAGACATTCCACTCTATGTGACCCTAGCCAAACCCGTTGGTACTGCGCGTGAGCACGATGATTGGGTATGTGTAAAGCGGGATGTTGATCAGCTGAAGCTTCTGGAGGAGAAGTACAACATCTTTACCCATATGTCCCCCTCTTATGGCCAACCTGGTCGATGCATAACGGTCAAGGGCATCAATACAATCAACCATGACGGCGAGTTAATTCCATGTCCTTACATGGATTTGTCGATTGGAAACATTGTGAAGGAACCCCTTGCGACTGTTTTGGACCGTGGGATGCGCAACAAGTGGTTAGGACCCTACCGAGACGAGTGCATCATTGGAGAGCACAAAGGGTTCATCAAGTTTCACAACCAAGCAGTGGAAGACTATTTAAAAGTTAGCCCACTTCTGCCGGTGCCATACGAATATGGATTCGCGAAGACGGGGTCCATATGAGCTCTGAACAATCATCGGGCTCCTTTTTTAATAAGAGAGGCAGGCGTATCTGCACGAAACCCTACCGTGTTTTTGATACTGAAGACCTGGATTATTACTTCATCCAGAACAAAGAAGTCGACCTCGCTGAAGTTCTGAGAAACTTTCATGGTGCCGGAATCGGGGAAGACATTCGTCTTGAACAATTTCGAGCATCACTTGACAGCTTGAAGAGTCGATTTGAAGGTATTGCCCCCTTAAGGAATCTGTTCAACGGTGCACATGTCCCTTTCATCGTGCCCCAAATAAACGAAACGACAAGGGACCTAAGCCACACGACGGTCGAGCGCCTCTTACCTCTTCTAGAGTCGAGTTTCAAACGTCGTTATCCCAGCGCCCACTTCAAAGCGATTATGCAGGGTGGGTCGACTCTCTCAGGAAAGCTGAAGGTCGATGAACGATCGAGATATAAAAACGTACTGAATGCGGCAATAGAATCGAATTTGATTGGTTGGTATTTCCCCCAGGCTCTCCAACAGTTCGACATTGAATCTCAGGTGAAGCAAATAGAAGAACTTCCTCTTGAACATGGGTTGTGTCTCAGTGGCCCAATGGAGATTCTCGCAGCGAACATAGGGAAACCAGACCTACTTATAAATAAGACGGGATACTCCCCGATTCTTACTATGCCCGCAGTACAACACATGGATAAAAATCTGACATTGGTTTTGAAATCCTACGGGCCACATTTGGAATTCTGGTGTTTAAGTAATGAGTTAATACCAGGGGTTAAACAGGTTTCCGAGCAGTGGTCGGGGGGGATAACCATTTACTCTAGAACACCGACCTTGAAAGGTTGATGTAATGATCTTCACTCGAACATACTCCCAATTAAAGGATTTCTTTTCTAAGTTAGCATCAGGAGCACCCACATCACACCCGCTCTCGTCGTTCGTTCGGACCTTTATTTTTTCAGGCCAAGATGCTCCAAAGGTTCATTTCGGGCTAAGATTTTTTGGGCTCGATGTTGATGCTGGGCTGAGGGAGTTCAGGTCGAACCGTTTTTTTCTAGATTCCCTAAATGTAGACCTGATGCCCACGCAGAATGAGTTAATCGAGACAAAACGTGCCATCGAAAACGCTGCGGATGAGAAGGGAATAAAAGGCAATCTAGAGGATTTTCTTGACGATTTTATAAACGTCGAATTTGAAATATTTACGCGTCAGAGAACTCCGAAGTGTTTGATGAACCACCCAATGCCTGTGATTTCCACCCGTGACTTGGACTTCCTTGATCAAAATGGTTATCTTGTGGTTGAGAATGCTATTCCGACCGATTTATGTGAATATCTTTCCGACCGGTTGGAAACAATAGCTAAGTTAGAAGAACGTTCAGTTCGGGGTGGGGGTTATTTCTACGGGAGCGGTCGTATGCAAAGAGTTTATTGTCTGCTCGGCAAGGATCCTAACTTCCAACAACTGTTGTTGCACCCAATTTGCCATCAGGTAATGTCACACATGTTTCAGAGAAACACCTTCCACGACAAGTATTATCTTACCAGCTTTCACGGAAACATACTCAAACCTGGAGCTGAGCCCCAAATATGGCATATTGATGCAAATGTCCCAGAGCCAATTCCGCCATGGATAATACGTGCCAATTCGAACTACGTGCTACAAGATCTCACTCATCGAAATGGGGCAACGGAGATTATCCCGGGAAGTCATAAGTTGGCTAGAAAGCCAACCAAGAGAGAGACGGATTGTCATGATTTGGCAAGCAAGAAGGTTTGCGCACCAAAGGGCTCATTAATCTTTTGGCACGGGCACCTTTGGCACCGCAGCGGAGAAAATCTTTCCTCTTCAGATCGTCAAGCGCTTCTCGCCGCTTACGCCGCCAGCTTTTTTCGGGAGGTCTGTATGGAAGAAAATCCTTATCTTTATGCAAGCCCTAATAACCAAAACTTGTTCTCATCCGAGTTAAAAACCTTATTGGGCTGGGAGCATGGTGCGAAAAATTATTCCTAAACCATAGGCAGCGATGAAAGTAGGGCTGATAATTCCATGTAGAAATTCTGAGACAACGATAAGAAGGCTCTTGGATTCAGTCGCGCTAATTCAACCGAAAATCTATGTTATTGCGGTTGATAACCAATCCACTGATACCACACTGTCGATATTGGAGGAGTTTAAGACGACGGGCGTGGTGGATGTGGTTTTGAAAGAGGATAAAATTGGGGTAGCTGCGACACGAAATGCCGGATTAGATTGGTATTACAGGTACGCCGCGCCGAGCCTAACCCAGGTAATTTTCGCAGACTCCGACGACGTATTTGTGGCGACACAAATACCACAGCTATGCGACAAGAGCGAATTATTAGTTATGAGTACCCAAGAGTGCTTTTTGGCCGGGACTTCGGACCAGCAAATTTTAATGCCGAGCAGGAGAGACGTATACGGTGATTATGAATCGACATTGAGTCACCAGGATTTTGTTGACTATTTAATGCGACCAAACACAAGAAGTGAATATACCAGTGTTTGGGGAAAAATTTATAGGCTTGACGTTCTTAAATATTATAGGCTCCATTTTAATGAGAGAATGTACACGTTTGAGGATGTGGATTTCAACTTCAGGTATCTCTCCCGAATAAGATCCGTAGAATTTTCATCCCGTGTCGTCTACGCCCACATCTCATATGCTCGACGAGAGGGCGAGACCTTCCAGAGAGTAAGTTACCGGAGGATGTTTGGTTATCTTTGGGCCCTCCGGTCATTGAAGCGTCTGATGACCCATTTAGGCCACCCAGATCCGAGAATAATTTATCATACTGCATTTTGTTATTTAAGCATTAGTTTGGTGCGTATCGGATTCATGGTTAACTCTAAGGCCGATTTTAAGAGATTTTCAGCACTCGCGATCCGCCTCCTCAGGTCCAGAGTGCATCGTCTTGCATGCGAAAGATACGACGTCGAGAGCGGTGGTGGGCAGTATGTGTTTAACTTGTTCCTTAGTGGATGCTCGTTGTGCCTCGTTTTGGGGGCTATCCTGAAGGGGAAACTAAGGTATGGATTCTAGATGGAAAGGCTAAATGAATTATATGAATCAAATTACTAGCGACCACTTGGCGTCAAGTTCGGTAATCATTTATGGCTTTGGAATATCTGGACGTTGGGCCTGTGACAATTTTCATAATGTAGTCGGCATTGTTGATACAGACTCAAAGAAGTGGGGCTTGAAATACGGGAAATTTTCCGTCTCAAGCCCAGATATTCTTCGGGAGGATAAGTACAGGGGGGCCACAGTTGTAATAACTTCAGTTGATATATTTGACGTCATTCCCCTTCTCAACAGATATGGCGTTTCTGCCTATGCTGCCCTTGGTAGCTTAATCAAATATGACGATACAAAAATAAATTTGACTGGGGAGTCTGACGACTTTCTTAGATACAGTCTCAATACAGTTAAGCTCTGCCATGAAAAGTACATGGACGCGGGAATTTTCTTTATTAGAAGTATCGACCTTATTATCACTGAGAAATGTACCTTAAAGTGTGTCGACTGCGCCAACCTGATGCAATTCTATGAGACGCCGAAAAATATCAGCATGGAATCCTCGATTGATGACATGCGATCCTTGCTCTTGAAGTGTGATTCAATCAATGAGGTCAGAGTGATTGGCGGAGAGCCGTTTCTCAACAAGGAGATTCATTCCCTTATTCCAAAACTCACGGAGTTGGAGAACGTTAAGAAAATTGTGATCTATACAAACGGCATGGTCCCGATCAAGGAAGATTACATAGATGTTTATCGCCATGAGAAAATAGTTTTTTCGATAACGGATTACGGTGACTTGGCCAAGCATACAAAGAGTTTGGTTGACAGAATCAAGGCAGCTGGTGTGGCGTTTAGATTGCATCCGCCTGAATATTGGACGGATAGCGGGAAAATTCATGATTTCCAACGCTCGATATCTGAGATGAAGGACCTCTTTGCTAAATGCTGCGGTAAAAATTTATATTCTGTCGCGGAGGGAAAGCTCTACAGGTGTCCCTTTGTTGCTAATGCTGACCGTTTGGGGGCTATCCCGGAAGATAATTTAAATTTTGTTCATTTGGATGCCAGTTCTGAGGCATTAAGACATTATTGCTATGGAATTGACTATATACCGGCATGTAATTATTGCAATGGAAGGTCCTTTGATTCGGCTGAAATCGTGCCCGCAATGCAAACGAAGCGGCCGGTAAGTTATGTGAAGTTTTACCGCGCAGCCGACTTCAAGGCAAACTGAAGTCTTCGGTTAATTTGGAACGCCCCTATGTTTGGTATCATTACGTTGACGCTTTAAATTCAAAGTGTGAACTCTCACATTAAGAGGTCTGCTAGACCGAATGCTTATCTACCCCACAGCGTGCCTTCACGGTGAATCACCCGTTTGGGATGAACGGTATTCCCGACTATTTCTAGTTGATATCGAGGGGCGATGTGGTTTGTCAGTTGATTCGTTTGGGACTGTGAAAAAATTTTTCCGAAATAAATCAATTACTTCCGTTTGCCTAACGGATTCGGGTCTATTGGCTGTTGGGAGTCATGATTCTTTATTTGTGGGGCGCTCCCTTTTCTCTACGATCGTAACAGACGGTTGTAGTGATACCCGTCTAAATGAGTCAAAGGTGGATGCTACGGGGTGCATTTGGGTTGCATCTATGGATCTTCTTGAGACTCGCGCCATAGCGTCTCTCTATCGAGTTACGCCCCGTGGAGCTTGCTCTAAAATTTTGACCGGACTCACAGTGGGTAATGGAATAGGGTGGAGTAGTGATAATAAAAAAATGTACTTAACAGATTCTGGAATAGGTACTCTATTTCGTTTCGATTTTGATCCTATTACCGGCACGATTTCTAATCGCGTTATTTTCGCTAAGGTTCCCCGTGAACATGGCATTCCTGACGGCTTAACAGTGGATTGTGAGGGCGGTATTTGGAGTGCCCACTTTGACGGCGGGAAATTGACTCGTTATCGGGCATCCGGAGAGGTTGACTTCGTTATGGATCTTCCGGTTAAAAGCCCAACGTCTTTATGTTTTGGCGGTCCGAACTTATCTGATCTCTATGTTACAAGCTCGATGTTGGGTGATTCCGATTGTCGAGAGCATGATGGGTCTGTACTAAGGATTCCCACGAAGTTTTGGGGGATTCAATCGAATAGGTTCAATGATGCAATCGACTCATAACGGAGGCAATACTTCAAAAGGGTTCGAATGCGCTCTCATAGGCATGGGACGAATTGGACTCGGGATTGCCCAGTTGCTTCAAAGGTCAGGCCATCAATTTTCCGCCTATGATCCTCATCCGGACAAGGTACTTGACGACACTCTGCACAAGCAGTGCAAACTCTTTAAATCATTTGATGATTTCTGCGCATCACTTGGTCAGAAGTGCATCGTTTTCATTTGCATTCCCTCGGGAGAGCATCTTGATGAAGTTCTTGTGCAACTGTTAATGACCAACTTACTGGATCTAACTGTCGTCGATCTAGGAAATTCGTCCTATGAGGACTCGATTCGGCGTCACGCGAAGTTAAAGGCATCTGGCGTCCGTTTTGTTGATATCGGGGTCTCAGGCGGAGTGGGAATAGCCGGGAACGGCGCTTGTCTCATGGTGGGTGGTGGCGTAGACGATTTTACAGCGGTGAGGAGCATACTCTGTTCGCTCAAATCAGTTGGAGGTCAAGGGTCCAGCCCCGCGCACTTGGGACACGTTGGAACCGGCCATTTTGTGAAAATGATCCATAACGGCATCGAGTACGCTTTTATGCAGTTATGGTCAGAGTATGTATATTTTCATCTCAACATTAATAAGCTAAGCTTTTCTCAGGTCGCGGAAAGACTGAATAGGTCAGAGCAAAGAACCACATCGGGGTATCTTTTGAATATAACAATGGAGATTCTAGGCGAGCGGGATTCGAATGGTGACCCTTTGCTTAAAAGAATTTCCGATTTTTGCGGCGCCAATGGCACTGGTACGCTAACCGCGATAACAGCATTAAAGTACGGCATACCGTGCAATGTTTTGGCCACGGCGGTAGAGTGTAGACAGTTCCAAGATTATCGGGAATCAAGAAATGGTGAAGAGTCATATCCCATTGACACCATTGAATTAGGCGGTGACCGTGACGATGAACTGCTGCAGGCTCTGGGTTTGGCCTATGCGTGCGCCTTTACCCAAGGCCTCCTGATCATCAAGGCTGTATCGGCAGCCTATGACTGGAACCTGGATACCAAAAGGATTCTCGATATTTGGCGTAATGGGTCGATCATACGTGGCGATTGGATCGATGAACTGATTTCGAAATCACTTTCTGAGTCCTTTCAAGTTACTGAGCTACTCCATGGCCATTTAGAAAAACTCCCCAGCTTGAGGCGAGTAGTGGCCGCTGCCGTCTGCTCTGGGTATGCAATGCCATGCCATTCGGCTGCTTTGTCCTATTTGGACTCTATTCTGATGGTTAATAGCTGGACTCCGCTTTTGTCCGCCCAGAGGGACTACTTCGGGGGGCATGGGTTTCGGATGCGAGGGTCTTGCGAGATTCAGCGATGGAATTGGTCCAAGTGCTGAAGATGCTAATCCTCGTTATGGGCGTCGCCGGATCAGGAAAAACAACGCTTGGACGAGCATTGGCTGATACGTTAGGCGAATACTTTTGGGACGCAGACGACTTCCACTCGGCCGAATGCAAGGTAAAGATGTGTACTGGGCAGCGTCTAACCTCCGAGGAACGTCGTGACTGGGCCGAACGAATGGTAGTTCGGGCACGCGAGAAATCTGGACAAACCGTTGTCCTAGCATGCTCAGCCCTAAAGAAAGAGACTAGAGAACAATTGCGCCTTGCGGCAGCTTGTTGCAAGTTGATCTGGTTGAAGGGAACCTACAACGATATTTATCCCAGGCTAATTAATAGAGCTGAACATTACTTCTCTCCTTGCCTCTTGAAATCCCAATTCGAAGACTTTGAGGAGCCGGGGGCGGGGGACGCGCTGCAATTGAAGTGTTACCAACCGCTTTCAACCCTGGTTTCGGCGTCTCTTCACTACATAGAAGGAAAAAATGAGGGTCGAGGCAATGGCCACGTCCAGGGATAGTCGCGACCACTCCAAGACCGCAGGATTGATCGTAATCCCGGGGGGGACATCAGGCATTGGACTCGCCACAGCCCGGATCCTTCTGGGATGGGGCCACCACGTCGTAATCGGTGGACGTCGTACGTTACAAAGTCGTGAACTTGCCGACTTGCAGTCAACCGGACTCCTCAGAGTAAAACGTTTGGATGTGTGCAACCACGAGTCAGTCGATAGATTTTTTCAAGCCATCGAGTCTGAAGAGGGGATCCCCAAAATCTTGATTAACTGTTTCGGATTGATGAAGCTTTCTCCCCTAAAAGACCTCAAATACGGCGAGTGGGAAGAGATGGTGAATACGAATATTCTAGGCCTGTTGCGTTGCACGGCCGGCATATTGCCACTCTTCCGACAACGTGGTGGGGGCAGAATTATTAATATCGGTTCGGTGGCTGGTCATAAAGTAGCAACTCCGGATGGAACGGTTTACTCAGCAACAAAGTTTTCTGTTGCTGCGTTGTCCGAGGGTATGAGACAAGAACTTGCCGAATTGAACGTCCCTGTGACTTTGGTTTCACCGGGTGCCACAAAGACCCAGCTTGGTCAGGATTCCTCGAACCAAGAATCCAAAGACCGTATTAGTGATTACTATGCGACATACGGCATGGAAGTTGATGATGTCGCTATGCAGATTGCTGAAATTGCGGTGTCTGACAGCACCGCAAACGTCTCAGAGATTGTACTTCGAAGTCTGCATCATCGGTTTTAGCCTGTGATGAGGACTAGGTAAGTTTCTCAAGGGGAAGGGGGGGTATATGCTTGGAATCATCGGTGGCAGTGGAGTCTACGAATTAGATGGGCTTGAAGGCGCAAATTGGCAGTCCGTGGCTTCCTCCTATGGCGCACCCTCCGATCAACTCATGTTCGGAAAGTTGAAGGGGACAGACATGACGTTTCTGCCACGTCATGGGCGTGGGCATAAATTATCCCCAACGGAAATTAATTATCGCGCCAACATAGATGCACTCAAACGAGTGGGCGTGACTGAGGTGATTTCGGTGAGTGCAGTGGGATCGCTCAAAGAACATCTCGAACCGGGTACTTTCGTAAGTATCGACCAGTTTATTGATCGGACTTTCGCCCGGCAGAAATCGTTGTCCACGATAGATGCTGAGACCGAGACAGGCGCCCAAATAGTGATTGAGGAACGCAGTGTGGGGGAAGTGGTTCGATACGGAGATATCCGTTGGGCGCCTGATGGCGTTCTAGTGAGGAAGCCCGTATTTGATGTAACGCCGGCGAGGTTTGTTTCGGTACTGATCACAGAAAACGGGGTCATCAGAGATCCAGAGGAGTGCGAGATCATGGGTGCTCTCAATACCAGAGCATGAAACACATACTTTTTGATCTTGACGGAACCCTCATTGACTCTGCGCCGTCAATCCTGTCCTGTTACGCTATGGTGCTAAAACAGCGGGGCATTAAGCCGAAGTGTGTGCTCACGAAGTCGCTGATTGGGCCGCCATTACTACCAACTCTAGAGAGGATCTCGGGGGTGACGGATGAGTTGCTGCTTGCAGAATTCGCCGACGAGTTTAAGTCTTATTATGACGAGTATGGTTACAAGGAAACTTTAGAATATCCTGATATTACCCGTATGTTAACTGGATTGGCAGAAAAAGGCTTTCACTTGTATATTGTTACGAATAAGCGAATTTACCCAACCATCAAAATTCTGAACATGTTCGGCTGGGACGCACTATTTAAAGGAGTCTATGCAGCTGACTTCTTCAGCCCACCTCTAGCCCCTAAAGCTAGGGTGCTACAACGGGTTCGAGACTTTAACGGAATTGAGGCGGGCGCTGGACTTTATGTGGGCGACCGCGAGGAGGACTTGGAGGCTTCAAATCGAGCCAATCTGAATTTTTTAGGGGTGAGTTGGGGCTATGGAAGCTGGCAAAAAACACCGTCTGATTCGAGCGTGAGATTCGCATCTTCAGTCGGCGAACTCTACGCGGTGATATTATCCGAAATTACCCGCAACTAAATCTTGTATCAGGTTCTCTTAAATATTTTAATAAGGTTATAGTAACGTATTAGGAGATTTTGATACTCGCGGTCTGGTAATAAAATAAATAAACGGGCGGGTGCTACGATGACAAATTTGATGCAAGCCAGCGCTCTCTGACGGATCGATTGGGCCTTTTTGATACATTTTTCAACAGCCGCCTGATTTTTTGCGTATTCTTCGAAAAAATTCTTTTTGTCAAAATCCAAGTTACCGGCTACACCGACTTGTCGTCCGAAAAAATATAAATCACGACTTTTTTCACTAGAAACATGTATGTGCTAAACGCCCTACTAAAATCGAATTTTTTTGTAAAGTCCTTCTCCTCAAGATTCTAGTAGTAGTCCAAACCTATTTTTTTTGTACCACGTGACGATGCTGGAGACGTTCGACTCGTTCCATGTTCCCCACGCCCGCGGTTAGCGCAGGAAAATATAACAAACCCACGGTCCTTGTCCATCCGATACATATTCTGAAAAGTCTGGAACCGGTATGGATTGTGCTCGAAACATTCGCATGAAATTGTTATGTCACAGGTTTGCTCGTCGTGGTCGATAAGATGCCCATCGGACACCAAGTCTACGCCGGAGCCCACGGTAAGACCTGCTCCAATATAGTCACTTCCATGATCGTACCGTTGACGTCGAAGGAACCGACTTCCAACACCCTTACGCCCGAGTAATTATCTGTGCAATGTTCAGCTAGAGTGCGAACGAAGCATAACTGTTGTGGGTGAATCATATGTTATCGATAAGATCAAAACGTTTTAGCCCAGTCCCCCCTCGGAGGAGGATTTACTCCAAAGGGTCAAAAATAGGATGGATGTTGAATGTCACCCATAGAACTGGTCGGAGGCTGACTAAACGTTACCGTAAATCGTGTTCTTCAACATGGTGAATCCTTTTATCAATTCTCTAATGCCGTCATCAAGGCTGACCTGAGGATTCCATCCGGTGGACTCTAATTTCGCATTCGAAACAACATAATTTCTCTGATCTGGATCGGATGCAAACGGCGCCTCCATTACAACAAAGTCTGGAATGTGTTTTTTTATAGAAGAGCAAAGTTCTGCCTTCGATATATTTGCATCTGACATTCCAACATTGTAAATATTTCCGCGCATGCTCTGAAAATTTTCAATTCCATGTATAAAAGTACGAACCACATCCTTCACGTGAATATAATTCCTTTTGAAATGACCCTCAAAAAGCACTATAAAGCGATCATGAACCGCTCGATAGACGAAATCGTTCACTAACAAATCAATTCGCATTTTTGGGGCCATGCCGAAAACGGTTGCCAATCGAAAGCTGATGGAGTTCTTACGGAGCATTAACTCTTCTTCAATTTTTACCTTGTCAATCGCATATTTTGATATTGGATTTAAGCGCGAACTCTCGTCACAAAAATTGTCCTCATTTCCTGAACCATAGGCACTATTTGTAGTAGGCATCAAAATCTTTTGATCATCGCGCAGCATCCCTAGCATCGAGATAACGGCATCATGGTTTACTGACTGTGCTCCGGTTAAATCTTTATTACACAGGGGGGCACCCACATAGGCGGCGAGTGGGATGATAATTTCAGCCTCTTCGTAGTGCGTCCTAATGAAGTCAGTGTGACGTATGTCACCATTTACGACATGGAAATTAGGGTGTCCACAGCAGTGATTAAGACTGGCCTGACGATACATGAAGTTATCAACAACCGTAACTTCATACCCCAACCGCAGCAACTCGGGAACTAGAACGGATCCAATATAGCCAGCCCCCCCTGTAACTAGAACTTTCTTCGACATTTTTTTCTTCCAATTCTTACGAATTTAAAATGTATTTTTGCCGGACTTCACGGGTCTGATTTCTTTAATACCTTTATCTTTTCGGGAGTGTGGCTTCCGCCCTATAGTAATCTTCAGGTAGACCAATGTCGATAAAGACTCCCGAAAATTCCAATCCGAATAGCTTGTAGCCTTGGTTTTTTATCGCTGGGAGAACATCATTCTCCAAAGAAAGCTTACTATTGGGAGCGAACACCTTGTTACCAAATAAAAAGGGATTGACCAGGTAGACGCCGCCATTCGCTAAGCGCCCCTCGCCTTCAGACCCGGATCTGAGTGAGTCTATTTCGCCACCGGACGTTACCTTAATTCCCATATATCTTTCAACCTCACTTGTTCGGAAAAGCGAGAATGTCCAGTCCGCCGAGTGGGCATTATGAAATTTTACAAGTTTGGAGAGGTCAACCTCGAAAAACGTATCTCCGTTTAACACGAGAACAAGGTCACTTAGACCTTGCGCCGCCAACAGTAACCCGCCTCCAGTGCCTAGCGGCTCCTGCTCGACTGCATACTTTAGTTTGGCAGATCGATAACGCGAGCCAAAGTGATCCATGATTACTTCTTTCTTGTACCCCACGGAGACCACGAACTGCTCTACCCCTTGGGCTATCCAATGGTCCATTAGGTACTCCATAAACGGTCGTCCACCAATGGGTGCCATAGGCTTTGGCAAATCAGGGACGGCACTTCTAAGCCGAGTGCCCATCCCGCCAGCGAGGATGATGGCTGTTGTCAACGGTTTCCTTACTTTACAGAGTTAAGGATGGCGCAGATTTCGTCTACTTCGTCATTCCGGAGATCGGGAAAGTTGCCAATGTAGAATCCATAAAAGTGAATGTGTTCCACTTCCGGAAACTGCTCGTGGTAGTCCTTAGGGAAGAGTCCTCGCAGATAGGGCTGGCGTATTTGATTTCCCCCGCCAGCACTTCCGCGCCGAAACTCTATCCCAGACTCACGCATTTGAGCCATGAGTCGTTGCACGAATGATTCATCTGGATTCTGTAATACTAGATTGAACGCATAGGAGCTCGAGCCGTCAAGCTTAAAGTCAGTTCTGTACCTCTCGGGGTCGATATTCCGCAAGAATCGGTGCAGATTCGCGGTCCGCCGACTGACATTGTGATCTAAACGCTTAAGCTGACTTCGGCCCATGATGCCGCCGACCTCAGTGTTGCGGGCGTTATAGGCTGGGAAAGCAAAGATGAAATCCGGGTTTAACTCCGGATTCGCCTTTTGGTAGGCGCTGCGGACTGCTGCGTCACTAGCCTCGCGCACCATGCCATGCGAGCGCAACATACGTGCTTGTTGATACACCTCGGGGTCGTTGGTACAGACCATGCCCCCCTCAATTGTGCTCATATGATGAGCATAATAGAAGGAGAAATTGGAAATCCATCCGAAGCTCCCTAGCCTCTGACCATTGTGAGTCGCACCGTGAGATTCGCAAACATCCTCTATCAGCGGGATGTCCCTGCGCCTAAGTTCAATTACAAGCTCATCCGTTAAGCCATCAAATCCCTGTACGTGAGTCAAAAATACAGCGCGTGTTTTATCCGTGAGCTTGGTCAAGACTTGCTTGGAATCCATCGCCAATGATTGCGGATCAATGTCTACGAAAACGGGAGTAAATCCGTTCTGAAGGACGGAGGCTATATCGGAGATCCATGTGAGCGGGGGTACGATCACCTCCCCACCATCGGGGTGGCGAATCTTGAGGATCGCCAAAGTCAATAGATTCGCGGAGGCTCCTGAGTTCACGAAAACGCTATATTTAACTCCGAGCCAAGCTGACCACTCATCTTCGAAAGCACGAACATTGGCGCCGTGCGTCAAAATGGGGTCATCCTGCTTCAGGTACTCAATAACCGCATCAAGATCTTCTCGCAGTATGTTGTTGCGCATAAGTGGGAATTTCACAATCTCTCCAATTGGTTCTCGTGGCTAGATCTTATGTCGATAGCAATGTTGAGAAAGCCCGAATGTCGCTAAGGACCGACTTGCTCCCGAGCCCGACCTTTTCGTGAAGCTCTGTACGCGTTCCTAGCTCGAAGTGGTAGGCACTCTCAACGCCAATATTTAGTATCTTTGCGTTAAGGTTTCGCCGAGCGATGAAGTCGAAGAGCATGGAATCGAGGCCCCCTCGTCCACGGAAACCCTCCTCCAAGCTAACGATCCCAGTGTAGGGTTTGAGCGTATCGCACAGAGCATTTTCCGAAAATCTTGCGAGGTCAAACAAGTCGACTAAACCCACCTGGATTCCTTCGCCAGCAAGCGCCTCTGCCAACGTGAAGGCGGTATGCAGCATGAAGCCCGTTGCGACAAGACAAATATTTTTACCACGCTTATGAACGTGAAATCCATCGGATGTGTTCGGCAGCTCATTTTCATAAATAACTGGAAGAACCTGAGCATCGAGGCGTATATATTTCGGGCCGTAACTATTCATGCAGACGTCAAATAACTTCCTTGCAGTTATATGGTCAGCGGGAGATAGGACCTGAAAGTTCGGCAAGGCACGCATCAGAGTTATATCCTCGTAACACTGATGAGTGGGACCTGAGACTACATAGCTGTATCCTGCACCGACGCCGATCAGGTTGACATTCATCGGACGAACTTCTGACAGCAACGCTAAATTTACTCGAATCTGCTCGTAGCAACGCATGGTAATGAATGGCGCTATGGCGTAAGCAAAAACGGTGTAACCCTCCAAGGCCAATCCGGCTGATACGTTTATCAAATTTTGTTCGGCAATTCCAACATTTACGAACCGCTCTGGGAAGTCTGCACGAATTTTATCGAGCACAGGTGAGCCAAAGTCGGCGCAGGTAAAGAAAATTCTTCTGTCCTCGGACATCGCGCGCCATATTCGCTCCAGTAGGGCGTCCCGCATCGCCAGTGGCGTGATGCTCATTGCCCGCCACTCAAAAGGCTGTCGATTAACTCTGGCTTGGGGTTGATAATGTGAGACAGCGGTTCATTCTCCAAACCTGGAACTCCACGCCCTTTCAGGGTTTTGGCAATTAGCGCCTTCGGCTTGCCATCCAATTTGATCTTTTGTTGTTGAAGGGCTCCTTGCAAAGCAAACACATCATGCCCTTGAATCTCGAGGCAGTCCCAACCGAAAGAACTGAGGCGCGCACCCAAATTCCCATGTGAGACGATATCGTCGGTGTACCCAAGCATGCTAATACTGTTGTCATCAACTATCAGATGCAAGTTGTCCAATTTGTGCTGTGCCGCAAACATAATCGCTTCCCAGTTCGCTCCTTCATGTAACTCGCCGTCCCCCGCGATAACGAATACGCTCTGTTTGCCTGCTATTCGCTTAAGACCAAGTGCCATCCCCGATGCGACCCCCAACCCATGACCAAGGGAACCATTGATAGTCTCATAGCCCGGGATCACTGGATCTGGAATGCCGCCAAGAAAACTGCCCGACTTACAGACATTTTGTAACTCGGTCATGGGGAAATAGCCAAGATCCGCGAGAATGGGGTACAAACAAATGGAACCATGGCCTTTGCTGATAATACAGCGATCACGACTTTCATCCAATGGGTTAGTCGAATTTAAACTCAGAACCCCACCGTAATATAGGGCGACGAAAATCTCTAGTGAGGACAGAGACGATGCTAGGCGAGTTTCAGGCGCTCTGCGATGTATCTTAAGAGTCTCACGCCAAACCCAGTGTGCCTTGGCATGTAAATATAACGTATCGTTACTCATGCGCGCAATCCACCATTAAATACGTTATCCAGGTACCATTTATAGGTTTCTTGTAAGCCAATCGAAAACTCAATTTTAGGCTCCCACCCAAACGTGGCTAATCGAGAGCTATCGAGCAGCTTCTGAGGGGCACCATCAGGTTTACTGACGTCCCATTCAAGCATGCCCGTGTAGCCAACTACTTTGGCGACCTTCTCTGCCAGTTCCTGGATCGACAAATCAGAGCCAGTTCCCAAATTGAGAGGAAACTGCAATTGAGAAGCATCTCCTTCTAACAGCGCGAGGCATGCAGCGGCTACGTCGTCCGCATGAATGAATTCACGACGCGGTCTACCACTTCCCCACAAAGTCACACTCGATGCGCCCTTCTCCTTGGCGTCGTGAAGACGTCGAATTAAGGCTGATAAAACGTGACCGGACACGGGGTCAAAGTTGTCATTAGGGCCGAAGACGCTATTCGGAATGACCGGGATAAAGCGACTTCCACCATACTGTTGATTATATGCGAGACACATCTGCATTCCTGCCAGTTTGGAGACGGCGTATGCAAGACTCGTCTGCTCCGGCTGACCTGAAAACAATGAGCCTTCTTGCATTGGCTGTGGGCAAGTTCGCGGGTACATACATGAAGACGCAAAGAGAATTAGCTTATTTACTTCAAATTGATGCGCAGCCCGCAAAACGTTCAGTTGGATTGCCAGGTTCGTATTCAAAAGATCAGCGGGATAGGCTAGGTTCTCGGCTATGCCGCCACCTCGCCCTGCCGCTAAAACCACAAAATCGGGCATTTCGTAGGCGAAGAACTTGTCAACAGCGGGAGGGTCTGTGAGATCTAGGTCACGATGAGCGACAGTAACCACATTTGAAAAGCCACTATTGTCCAACGCCCGCTTAACCGCAGAACCGATCAGCCCCGTATGGCCTGCCACATAGATACGTGATGCCCTATCCACGCTTATAGTCCGTTAGGCTGATAAAGCACCACACGACTTCCAGAGTCCTCGAAGGCAAATGGCACATGAATCAGCTTATTTAAATGGCTTCGAATCGCGGCGTGGCGCTCCGGCTTGGCAAAGATCAAAAGAAACCCGCCCCCGCCGGCGCCTAAAATCTTTCCTCCAATGGCTCCGGCATCCTTGGCGGCTTGATAAATAGCATCAATTTCTGGGGTTGAGACTCGTTCAGAGAGGGATCGCTTATATTGCCAACTCGCGTCAAGTAACTTACCAAACGAATCGATAGATTCGTAAGTGTTTTGTAGAACTGCCACCGCCTCATCGACCATGGCTCGCATGAGTTTGAGCTCTCTTTCGCGACTTTTAAGGTTATCGATCTTTGATTTAGCAACTTCGGAAGCAATCCTAGAAAAGCCGGTAAAACAGAGCATCAAATGATCACGTAGCTCGTCGCGACGATGCCATGGGAGAATAACGGGAGAAACATCGAATGAATCGTTGTGGTGAAATTCGATGCGATTGAATCCACCGAATGCCGCAGAAATCTGATCCTGCGATCCCACATTCTCACCTATGACGTTCTGCTCAACGTGAATAGCATCCCGAGCAAGCTTATCTTTGAATGCGATTTGACCTTTCACGGCTTGCAAAGCATGTAATAGGCCCACAGTAAATGACGAGCTCGACCCGAGGCCTGAACGTGCAGGTAAGTCACCGTCATGGTGAATCTCCATGCCATCTGCCACCTTTGCCCAATTGAAAACTGCACGAACAGCAGGGTGCTGAATATCGGCGTTAGACTTGACGTTCTCTATATGCGAATAAACGATACGGTGCTTATGTTCAAAGAATGGAGGTAGCCGACGGCATGTGATGTAGCAGTACTTATCAATAGTCGTGGCCAAAACAGCACCGCCATGCTCCCGATACCATCCTGGATAATCGGTTCCACCGCCGAAGAACGAGATCCTGAAGGGAGTACGGGTTATTATCATTAATCTATTAGTCTCCCAGCAACTTGCGTCTAAGTCGAATACTGGCCATATCTTCAACGTTTCTCTTTTCTTCGAGCCCGAAACGGCGCTCCACCAACTCTAAATAAGCTGGATTCGTAAAATATTCCTGCCATGCATCGTCGCGAAACTGCAGTACCTCAGCGGCGCTTAGGCGTTTGGTCGGGAGCGGTTGGCACTCGTACGACAGAAATGCATAACCTTCATATGAGTCAGGCAAGGCCCAACCGTTCTTCTTGGCCTTGTAATACATTGGGCTTCCTGGCAATGCCTGGCAGGGGTACATGTTTGCCATCTCCGTATTTAGCTCCAACGCAAGGTCCAAAGTTTCTCGCATAGTTTCGCGTGTATCCTCGGGGAAGCCAAATATATAATTACTGATGATGTTGATGTCAGCATCATTAATGGCCTTACAGACGTCTCGAATATTTACTTGTTTAAATGAACCCTTTGAAACCTCTTGGCGCACCAATTGATTCCCCGCCTCCACCCCAAGCGCCAGCCAGTTCACCCCGGCTCGCCTAAAAAGCTCAAGGGCGTCCCGTCTGACCGTGTCAATACGAGAGTAGGTCCACATGTTAAACTCGAAACCCTGGTCGATGACCTGCTGGAGAATTGGGGTGTAATACCGACGATTTAGGAAAAACATTTCATCACTGATTCGAACCGTCTTTACACCAAGAACAGTCAACTTTTCCATCTCTTTGGCGACCCAAGCGGGGCTCCAGAAGCGCATCCCCCTAGAGTGGGCCGCACTGATACCGTCGCCGTTATCATTTCTATTTATGATATTAATCATGCAAAAGTCGCAGCCAAAAGAACACCCTAAAGATGTATAGATTGCCGCAAAGGGGGTTCTATTGGCGTGACTAAATTCAGCATGCCAAAAATGAGATCGATAGAGGTCAAGAGGTTTTTCGCGATATGGGAGCAAGTCCCAAGCGTAACCAGGAAGATCATGATCCATTAGTTGCTGCGGGACAACCGACTGCGGCGGATTAAGGGTTGGGATAGGAAAACCGGTGCCCACCCTTTTTTTATATCCAATTCCTTTGATAGTGGTGAGGTCATTAGCCAAGTTACTTTTTAACAAGTCATGAAGTGCGTACACGCCCTCGTTTAATAAGATGATATCAACACAATCATGTGCCAAAACCTCCATTGGTAGTGCACTGGTATGCGAGCCAACAAAACAAATATGAGAACTAAGCTCCGCGAATTTAATTGCTTTAGCTAGTGCCAAGGCACCAATCATGCTAGTTGTTCCGGAATTGGGATTTTGTCCATAGACGACAAGCACCACCATTCGCGGCTTGAGTGATTCTATTCGCACCACCGCCTGATTAAGCGTGAGTCTTTCGGCATCACAATCAAGAATACCTACATCGAACCCCTTAGAGCGACATGATTCGGCGAGCAAAAGTGACCAAGTTGGTGGCTCAATGGCTGAATAGAGTTTGGCCAGGCCTTGGTATGCTTGTTGCGACGAATCGGGGTTTATAAAAAGCGCGTCCATTGAATTCTTTCTTCAAAAAAACCCCTAGGTGGTTCACCAAAACCCCGATTCTTTACCTGATCAGGGTACTCAACTACCGAGTCATAAAAAATAGGCCCAGGAAGTCTTTAATGCATTTGACGTGTCGAATCTCTAAGACCAAGTACGCCATGGCGCTGAACCTGAAACCCAAAGCTCTTGAAGCTTTCCGTGGTCGCGCATTGTATCCATAGGCTGCCAAAAACCCAGATGTTTATAAGCATTAAGTTCGCCGTTCTGAGCCAATTCCTGAAGAGGACCTTGTTCGAAAATCGTAGAATCATCATGAAGATACTCGAAAGCACTTGGATTAATGACGAAAAATCCACCATTGATCCACCCGCCATCACCATCCGGCTTCTCTATAAATTTCTCAATCGATCCGTCCAGATTTAGTTGGACTGTTCCAAATCTACCTGGCGGCTGGACAACCGTCATGGACACGAGCTTCCCCGACTTGACGTGATTTGTCCACAAGCTCGACAAATCCACGTTACCAACACCATCCCCGTATGTCATGAAAAATGGTTCATCTCGAAGATGGCCTGAAACACGCTTAAGTCGTCCACCAGTCTGCGTCAACTCACCCGTATCCACTAAACTCACAGACCATGGCTCAGTAAATACCTCGACAAACCGCACCTCCCCGGTCAGAAGGTCAACCGAGACGTCCGAGTTATGTAAACGATAGTTTGTGAAATACTCTTTTACTAAATAGCCCTTATAGCCCAAACATATAACAAATCTTTTAACTCCAAATGAAGAATAATGCTTCATTATATGCCAAAGGATAGGCTTTCCGCCGATTTCAATCATAGGTTTTGGCTTAAACTGACTTTCCTCGGCGATTCTGGTGCCTAGGCCCCCAGCAAGAATTACTGCGGTGGTAGGGAAATCCAATAATTTGCACATAAAATTTATAATTCTGTTTTAATTGGTTCGATAGTCAGAGCAACTTTCTCGCAACAAATAAAACATAGGAGATTCTTTACCACATCATCAAAACTATCTTGGCTTAACTTCATGTGCAGTGGCGTTGTTACTCATCGTGATTGTATCAACAATGGCCATAGGACGACCTTTTACGTGGTGGAAAATGCTGCCGATATAGAGCCCGATAACTCCCAAAACTGAGAGTGTAATTCCACCTAAGAAAGTAATGGCTGCCATCAGTGCGGGCCAACCCGGCTCATGCCAACCCATAATTTTTTGGAAAAAAATAACTAGAATATACCCTAGTGAAATAATAGATACTAATATCCCAATGAATAGACTTACTTTGAGTGGTATGTCTGTGAACGAAATAAGCGCCCGATCAAGATAGCCCCTGATTGTCCTATAACTGTAAACTTTGAATTTAGTATTGGTTTGTCCGTCATACCTAGCGTCACGATCGTAAAATACGAACGTCTGCCGAAACCCGATCCAGGCTACCATGCCACGAAGGTAGGGTAGTCGTTCATCCAGCAAAAAAAGGTGAGACACTGCGCGCCTAGAAAGGAGCTTAAAGTCGCCTGTATCGACGGGTAAACGGACATCACTCAATCGATTTATTAGTCGATACCCCATATAGGTCAAAATCAATTTAAACCGACTCTCGCCAGCTCTACGTCGTCTAGTGGTATGAACAATTTCGATATCGATCTCGCTTTGCCACTTTAAAACAAGGTCAGATATTAACTCAGGGGGGTCTTGAAGATCAGCGTCCAAATATACTAGTGCATCTCCGGTCGCGTATCTCATTCCCATGAGGGCGCATTCGGAATTGCCGAAGTTTCTTGACATTCGGAGAAGTAATATTTTCGAATTGGATCTAATAGCATCTGTCACTAGCTCGTGTGATTCATCAGTGGATGCATCATCCACGAAAATTATTTCATAACAACTAATTCGTCCACTCTGAACTAGGCTCTCCATTGTAAGAGTTGTTCGTCTAATCAGCTCAGACAAGACGTTTGCCTCGTTATAGAAAGAAAAAATTATACTTATCTTCGCGGATAGCTTATCTCGGATCGAAGAATCATTAATTTTGTTTTGAACTATTGTGTTCATTTTTTATTTAGAGAGATCAAGAAATAGTTCGTAATAGAGCTCAACTATGTGATCCCATCTGTACTTGTTTTTGCATGTCATCAAGAGTCCCGAGATATCTCCATCGAAGTCGTGAACATTTTTCATAAGCTCAATGAGTGATTTTACGTCATCGAAATACCTAGCCTGATTTTCTGTTGTGCATCGGTTGAATCCAACATCAAAACAGAACAAGGGGCATCCAAAGGCCATGGCCTCTACTAGTGACGGATTGGTTCCCCCGCACTCGTGTCCGTGTATGTAGGCACGGCAATGAGACCGAAGAATATTCAGCTCCTTTAAATTGTAGTTTTGGTCAAGCAGCACAAGGTTTTGAGTCGCAGAATATTTATCCCTAATGGACTTTCCATATTTGGACGAATCCCAGTTACCAAGAATAACAGTTATTAACTCTGATTTTAGAGCGGCCTCGCATATAAGCCCGATATTATTTTCAGGCACGATCCGACATATCGTAAGAAAAAACGAAGAGGATAGGAAGGGATATTTTTTCAGTATTGACGGATTGACGGCCTCACGGCTCGTGTGATCGGAACCGTACGTTATAACAGGACAAACTATACCGTACTCTTTCCGAATGTATTCGGAAATTAGCGAATTATCGGCTACGACCGCGCGAAAATAACGCACACTAATCGACTCGGAAAGCCTAAGAAAATTTCGAGTAAACCTGCCCCACTTCCTCCGTTTCCATTCGATTCCGTCGACATTTATTACAAATTTAGAACCAAAAATATTAACACTATTGATGAAAGGTGCGAATATTCCCACCGAGACCCCAAGTATTAATATTACTTGAGCGCGTCGAACAAACATTGCATGCAGGATCGACGCTAAGTCATACAGAATGCTCTGTACTCCATTCGCTCTCAGAGGAATATAGTGAAGGTCTATGGCTTCAATTGATTTTGGGTACTCTTTGTAAGAGAACTTTGAGCAATAAACTATCACTTTAAAACACGACCTGCTCAACCGAGTCGATAACTGCTCTACCAAGGTCTCCCAACCGCCATATCTTGCCGGCAATCCGACGGATCCACATATTGCAATTTTCATGTTGTTACTTTTATCCACTGTTGTTCAGCTTCGCAGAATCTCTTTACAACCCTTGCGGGAGACCCTACCGCAATTGAATTCTTGGGAATGGATCCTAAAACAACAGATCCGGCTCCTATTATTGATCCGTCACCGATAGTTGCCCCCGGGAGAACAGACGCGTTTTCGCCAATCCAGACACGGTCTCCGACAATCACAGGCTTCACGTACAGAGTGCGCGAATTCGGAGGCTCCTCGGGCTTCGACTGTGGCCCTGGACCCGAGTAGTGGCCATGGGAATGGTCGGTGATGAATACTCCACTAGCGATGAGAACATCATTTCCAATTCGAACGCTGCTCATTACCGCTATATGATTTCGATGGTAAAGCTTTACATTGTCGCCAAATATAAGGACTGCCTTCGGATGTAGAATATCAATTATCAAATGAGGGCCGGAAGAGAATTTCCTTCCAACTTTCAGACGGCCAAAGTTTCTAATATAAGAGGGAACTTGGATTACCTTTGCCTTCGGATAGGTAAACTTTGTGACAATAAAAGATAATGCGTAATTTATTATCCTAAACATACCCACTCCGTAAAGACGTCGAAACATTTCTCAGTTAAAAACCCGAATATCTGCTTTGTCTGCTAAAAACCTCAAAGAGGAAACGAGAAACACAGCATACAAAACTACGACAACCTGATCTATTGTCCAACAGTCGACTAAAAAATAAAGAACACCGAATATAGTGATGTTTATGCAGCTTATGATAGCAATTGCCTTATACAAACCAAGTAGTTGCCAACGCAACATTATCAGGTTGTGTGCATATTGTACAAATGGTAACAAGATTAGCGATGTATAAACTTCTTGGATTTTCCCAGTAAGATCCGGTTTCAGCAAGAGAGCGAATGGCTCGACAAGAAAAAAACCGGCGAGTTGACAACAAAAAAGGAAAAGAGTTCCTTTCTGAAAGAGTTTTGCTAGGCCGAGAACCTGATTCTCCGCGGTTTTGCCAATGAGTTGTGGGTAGCCTGGAGCGATAAAAAAGGACCATGCAAGCACATACGGGATGAAAGTCAAAGATGAAGCAACTGTGAATGCAACAGCCGCAAGGGGGTCTCCGCTTGAAAGCACGATACGACCGAAAGACTCAGCGAGCAGGAGGACCCCAGATGAAAAATAAAGAGCCACGCCATCGTTGAGCCGGTCGAATGTTCCATTTACAATCGATCTTAAACTCAAGGCGCCAAAGGACATACTTTTGTTATCCTTCAAGATGAGAGAAACAATTATTATGTTTGTCAACATCCATATGGTGTAAACATTATCGATTGAAACGACTGATAAATAATAGCAAAATGTTAACCCTAATATCATAAGGAATGATTTTAAGAGATCGTACCAGAAAGCTAATCGAAAACTTGATCCACCAAGAAGTAGCTTTCGATTTTCTATGAATAAGGTTTCGAGTAAAATTACGATGGCTATGCTTGTGAAGCTGATCTCAGGTTGAATTGTTGAAATTTTTACCAGCGCAACGGGAGCGATTATGATAAATACTAAAAATAAAAATATATTCATAGAAATAACGAGTTCTGCACGCTCTATTGGACTTTTTTTACTGATGTATTTACTGAAGAGTCCGCCTCTATCAAATCCAATTAGAAAGGAAGATACGTAGACTATCGAAGCTACCGCTGAATATTGCACAAAGCTCTGATTTGATAATGTTCTTAGAAGCAACACAAAAATAAAAAATCGGAGTACGTAAGTCCCTATTCTAAGCAGTCCATCAAGAAGTATCATTAACTAAGGGGACGACTAGAGTTGAGAACTTTTCTCAGTGCCATAACTGCATTTATAAGTGAAAGTATTGTGGTCGGTAAATGTGGTATAGTGCGCAGCGAAGTTGCATCCGCTATCATTATATCGGGATGGCCTTGTAGCTGTAGATTTTCATTGACAACCGATGAAAAAGAGCCTGTTTTAGCGGAAAAATAACTCGTGGCACCAAAATGCTGGCTATGGCCTGGAATAGCCTTTACTATAAGCGGCAGAGGTATATGTCCTTTCTTTAATAGTAGGGGGGCGCAAGAGAGGAAAACCTTTAGGCGACCTGGAGTCCTAGGGTTTGATAATTTTGAGAGCTCCAGCTTAGTGCCGCTAATCCTTGCGTTGATCTTTGATGAGACCGATCCATCACAGTAGATGACGTATATAACGAATAGGTTCGCTATTGATCTAAAGACGGAGGTGAGACGGGAGTTTGACAAGCCGAAGGCCATCGCACTTCCGGGGTAGACTTGGAGATGCGCTTTTTTACGCTGAATAGTTGGACTGCAGACAAGATTACTTAAATTAATTCCATCTCTATTCGTTTGATTTTTGCGTCGAATAGCTATGCCGTAGTATTTCTGACTATCCTCGAGCTGAAAGACCTCTGTTTTAAGCAGGGGGGATAGAATCGGCAGAACTTCAATAGGACCCGTTCCCAGAACAACAAGATCGAAGCCCTCCCTTACAATTGTCTCGCCGGTCTCGGCATGAAGAAACTCAAGATATCGACTCTTGGGCGAGCCTGAGATCTTTATCAAAAGGTGATTTTTAATATAATTTACATTAGGACGGCGTCTTACCGAAGCGAGGTGGTCAGTAGAATTGTAAATAGCATGAGACTTACACCCTGACATGCAGTTACCGCACCTTACACACAACTCAGGTTTGATGGCCAGTTTGGCAGGCCTCCAATTTTCTTGCGCGGACTCTGTAGAAGAAATTTCCGCTGCCAACTGCCCCGTTAAAACTCCCCCATATTTCTGAATTGGTTTTGTTGGTCCGATTGGATGGACTGATAGTCGACCTTCAACAAACTTGCATATATCAGAAAAGGAATCCTTACATAAATATAACGACCCAACATCACTCTCTCCAGGTATCTCACAATTCGCGCCCCAAATCGATGTGAGACCTCCAATAGCGTGTGAGGAGAGTGTGACAACGCCGTTAAATTTTCGATGGATTTTTTGAAACGACGATAACAAATATGGCCAGTCAGAGCCAAATAAATATTTCTTCACTCCTTGCTGCCTCACTACATAACGTCGGTCCGTGTTACCGGTAAGTCCACAGTCGAAAACGTGTACCTGTACTTGAGGAAACTCTGATAAATAGTCAGCTGCTACTGTTCCGCTCACCCCCGATCCTATAATTGCTACTCTAAGCATGGCTAGCCTTATCGTATTCTTCGAAAAGAAAGATTATAATTTAGAATGCCGAGCCCGCAGTATTTACTCTGGGAAAGTTTTGTAACAATGTTCATCAAAAAAAACAGAATAAAAAAACAGTAGCGCGGGAGCTCCAAAATGGTGACACTATTAGCGCCAATCGTATGATAAATTAGCTTCCGAATTTCAAAGAAGGCGCTGGGAGATGAATAAAAACCACGCTCTGACTTGTCTTTATTTATTCTCGAAATCACAAAGGCACAAAATTCGTCAATATCCTGCACTGCCATCGCTGAATTTCTAGGAACGACGAAAATTGATTTCATCAACCTCAGCTTCAAAATATTTTTTTGAGCGTTACTCAGTGTCGAATTGCATTTAACAAGGGCGCTGGTGCGAAAACAGTAGAAATCCTCAAATCCTAGCCTCAATCGCCGCTTTAAATAGCGTTCCATAATATATTTAGATGATGAGTAATCAGATATGAGAAATTTAAAAATGTGCCTTGGTAATCTTCGATAATAGTCAAAGTAATAAACGGCATCGGATGAAAAGAAGATTTTGAGAGATGATTTAGGGGAGGTTTGACAAATAATTTTTGGTAGATAAAGATTAAGAAGCAAATGTCTTCGGAAAGAACCGAAATGGGATGTGTCTGCAGCTGGACAAAAAATCAAATCGGGCTTAAGATCGCTAAAGACCGATCGTAGCCGAACAGAAGCTTGCGATAAAATATTCGAAAGGGCTGAGGTGGAATGATATTCAGATAAGTTAAAAATTTCGGAAATCTTGACAAGTTCTATTCTCTCGAGCGGACTCGCAATACGAAGATGTCGTTGAAGGTTAGAACTGAGGAAACCTCCTCCGATTATAAGAACATTCATTAACTTTTCCTAAAAATGCTTCGGATACAAGGGGCTGAGCCCCCACACAAAGGATCTGTGATTATGTTTACACAAGGAGAACAGTGATAATCCCGGTAAATATTAATTGTATTAAAGAAACCATAGCCCCAAATGCGCGTATTGGGCGCGGTTGGTCCCCAACAAATCACTCGAGGGACATTTACTGTGAACGACAAGTGCATCAGCCCTGAGTCCACGGAGAAGAATTTCAAAGACTTCTCAATGAACGACGCCATGTCAGATGCCTGAACTTCATTTGTCAGGTCTAATATTTCTAGCGAAGGAAACTCTCGTTGTAATTCAAGCTTTAACTTTGTGTTGTAGGCTCGGTCAAAGGGTCCGCCGCCGATTAATACGATCCGTTTTACGTTTGGGCTTAACGAGGGCCGAATCAATAGGGACCACTCAGATACCAATAGCATACGGTACCTCAAAAAATCTGAACATGTTGCCGCTACCGTGATGTAGTCGCTCCTACGCGATCCTTCTTTACTGACCTCAGCATACCTTGGTGAAACTTTTTCCATGACATCTATTTTGAAAATTTCGCGCAGCAAGTAGTCTTGGTAGTAACGGGGCAAGGACTCAGATTTGTCAAGATGGTGTCGCTTAACAAATGCGCTATCCCTCAGCGCAACAGTCGGAAGAACAAACTCATGGATTTTTATGACACCCATGAGTCTAGTGAGAATTGAGGTTGACTTTGAATGTATCTCGAGATCGACCAATAAACTAAACCGACCAAATTTAGTAGAAATAAAATAAAGTGTTGAGAAAATTAGAGAAAGAAATCCCGAATCGTCTAAATAAAGGACGTGTTTGGTCAAGCCACAGGCATCAACA
>Ga0136644_10000580_pt1 | contig 29292 bp, 27 predicted proteins | sample C_130820_EF_Meta_FD_94780 | JGI IMG/M metagenome (GOLD analysis project Ga0136644, IMG submission 94780) | Freshwater microbial communities from Lake Croche, Canada to study carbon cycling - C_130820_EF_MetaG (v2) (version 2) | ecosystem: Environmental > Aquatic > Freshwater > Lake | place...
ATGCGAACAGCCTGTTGGTCTGGATTGAAGGCAGCCAAAGAAAAACACATGGCCACACGGTGGTCGTCATACGTGTGAATGCTGGCAGCTTGCCATTGGCCTGCGTGCAGGGGGTGGATGCGCAGCCAATCGGGGCCCTCTTCGACGTGTGCGCCCAATTTGCGTGACTCATTGGCCATGGCCGCAATGCGGTCAGTTTCTTTCACGCGCCAGCTGGCAATGTTGCGCAAGGTGGTGGGGCCGTCGGCATACAAGGCCATGACGGCCAAGGTCATGGCGGCGTCGGGGATGTGATTGCAATCTAAGTCGATGGCTCTGAGCGGCCATGTGCCGCGTTTGATTTCCAACCAGTTGGGGCCGCTTTCAATGTGCGCTCCCATTTGGGCTGCTGCCTCTACAAAACGAATGTCGCCTTGGATGGAGGAAGCGCCCACGCCTTGAATGCGAACTGCTTGCTGGGTAGCGGCCAACGCGCCCAGTGCAATGAAGTAGCTGGCTGAAGAGGCATCGGCTTCGACGTGAATTTCCCCGGGCGAGGTGAAACGACTTCCTGCGGGAATGGTGAAGCGTTGCCAGCCATCACGCGCGACCTCAATGCCGAAGCGCGACAACAAGTTCAAGGTGATTTCAATGTAAGGCTTGGAGATGAGTTCGCCGACCACCTCAATCACGATGTCTTTTTCGGCCGCCAAGGGCAATGCCATTAAGAGTGCGGTTAAAAATTGACTGGACACGTCGCCGCGAACTTGAATGGGCTTGTCGATTTTCAATTGAGGCTTCAGCACACGCAAGGGCGGAAAGCCCTGCTTGCCCAAGTAGTCAATGTGACATCCCAGCAAACGCAGTGCATCGACCAAATCGCCAATGGGCCGCTCGTGCATGCGCGGCACGCCTTTGAGCGTGAAGTGGCCGCCCATCACGGCCAATGCGGCGGTCAGGGGGCGCATGGCGGTGCCGGCATTGCCCATGAAAAACTCAATGGGTTCAGTGGGCTGATTCAAGCTGGCGCTGATGTCATCCAAATGGCGCCGACCTAAGCCTGTGATGCAAACGCTGTTCGTGCCAGTCTTGGGCGCAACGCCACAGCCTAGTTGGCGAAGTGCCTCTAACATGACGCGTGTGTCGTCTGAATCTAAAAGATCATGAACCCAAGTGCGGCCTTCACACAACGCAGACAACAGCAACACGCGATTGGATATGCTTTTGGAGCCAGGCAGCCTGACAGTTCCACCGGCTTCTTGCAATGAAGGAACATCAATAAATGCGGTGGCAAACATGGTCAAGCGAAAGAAATTAGGTGTTGGATTTTGTGGGGGCGCCCATGCGCCACTGAAAACGCAAGTCACTGGCTTGACGAATTATTTTTTCTAGCGTTTCAGAATCGTTCTGGCGGAGAGCTTGTTCAAACACAGTCAAGGCATCTTTGAAGTGACCTATTTGAAGCAAAACTTGTTCTCGGTTGGTGCTCAAAATATCGCGCCACACCAAGGGGTCGCTGGCGGCAATGCGAGAAAAATCTCGGAAGCCGGGGCCGCCCAAGGCCAACAAATCGGCGCCATGGGTTTGTTGAGATATGCCATTCATCAGGGCATAAGCCAGAACGTGCGGTAAGTGGCTGACAGCCGCAAACGATGCGTCATGGGCCTCAGGCGTCAGCTCAGTGAGGTGACAACCCAAGCTTTCCCAAATTTCTTGAGCAAGCAGTACTTGGGCTTTGCCCGAACTGGTCATGGGCGTCATGATCAGTGCGCGATCTTTGTACAAATCGGCATCTGAGTGGGCCACCCCCGCCAATTCTTTGCCAGCGATGGGGTGCACAGGTACGAAGCACTGCAGTTTGTTGCCCAGGGTGTTGAAAGCCGCAGCCACAATGTCCAATTTGGTGGAACCAACGTCCATCAGCAAGGCATCTGATTTCAATGCGGGGGCCATGGCTTTGAAGCAATCTGCAGTAGCCTTGACGGGCACGGCCAATAAAACCACATCGGCATCTTCGACGGCCAAAGCAGCACTGTCTGCGATGGCATCGATGACGCCCATGTCCAAGGCTTTCTGAGCAGAAGCGGATGTGGCACTGAAACCCACAATGTGCTGTGCCCAACCTGCGCTTCGAGCGGCCAATGCAAAAGAGCCGCCCATCAAGCCGCAGCCAATGAGGGCTACTTTTTGAGGCTTCATTCGGAAACGGGGTAAGACCCCAGCACCTTGTAGAAAGCGCACAGACCCTGAAGTTCATTCAAAGCAGTGGCCACATGGCTTTGTGAAATATGGCCTTCGATGTCAATGTAAAAGTAGTATTCCCATTGACCCGACTTGGCGGGGCGAGATTCAAAGCGCGTCATGGACACACCATTGTTTTTAAGGGGCATGAGCAAGTCGTGCACAGCACCTGGTTTGTTGGGCACCGACACCACCAAGCTGGTGCAATCTTTGCCTGACGCGGGGGGTGTGGCCAAAGTTTGGGGCAAACAGATGATGGCAAAGCGAGTTCGGTTGGTGGCTTCGTCTTGAATGGCGTGGGCCACGATGTGCAAACCAAATTGGGCAGCAGCGCGCTCGCTGGCCAAGCCTGCCCAAGCGGGGTTGGTGGCGGCCAAGCGCGCACCTTCGGCATTGCTGGACACGGCACGTCTTTCGGCATGCGGTAAATGTTGCGTGAGCCAGGCCTGGCACTGTGCCAAAGCTTGCGGATGCGCCAGCACCACTTCAATGTCTTTCAGGTGATCGGTTTGGCGCAGCAGATTGTGCCGAACCATGAGGCTGACCTCTCCAATGACATGGACGGGGGAGCGTAAAAATAAATCGAGCGATCTTGCCACCACACCTTCGGAGGAGTTTTCCATGCCCACCACGCCATATTGGGCTGTGCCCGCAGCAGTGGCATGAAACACCTCGTCAAAATTGTTGCAGTAAATGAGGTTGGCCGCACTGCCAAAAAACTCGATGGCCGCTTGCTCACAAAAAGTGCCTTGAGGTCCTAAAACCGCCACACGCTGTGGCGCTTCGAGGGCCAAACAGGCCGACATGATTTCGCGCCAAATAGACGCCACATGGGCATTGAGCAAGGGGCCCTGGTTGGCTTTTTCAATTTTGGCAATGACTTGCGCCACGCGATCAGGGCGAAAGAAGGGCGAGCCCTCGGCGCGTTTGATCTCGCCCACTTTTTCGGCCACTTTGGCGCGTTGATTCAAAAGACTCAGCAGCTGTTGATCTAGTGAGTCAATTTGAATTCGCAATTCGCCCAAGGCGTCTGATTGAATGGGTTGGGTCATGTTGAGATGAGGGATCTGAGCCTGAAAATTTAAGCCTGATGGCGCTCGAAATCTTGGAGGTACGACACCAAGGCTTCTACACCGGCAATGGGCATGGCGTTGTAAATACTGGCGCGCATGCCACCCACCGATTTGTGACCTTTGAGTTGCAGCAGGCCGCGCGCTTTGGCGCCTGCCAAGAAGGCATCGTTGCGTGACTCATCGCGCAAATAGAAAGGAATGTTCATGCGCGAGCGGCAAGCCTTTTCAACTCGATTTTCGTAAAACTGAGATTGGTCTAAATATTCATACAACAAGTTGGCCTTGGCCGTGTTGCGGCGTTCCATGGCAGCGACGCCACGAAGCTCGTTTTCAGTTTGCGACTTAAGCCATTTAAAAACCAAACCTGCGATGTAAATAGCGTAGGTGGGTGGCGTGTTGAACATGGAGCCGTTGTCGGCCACCAGTTTGTAATTGAACGCGCTCGGGCAGTGCTTCATGGCATGGCCCAGCAAGTCTTCCCGCACCACCACCACAGTTAAGCCAGCGGGACCTAGGTTCTTTTGGGCACCGCCAAAAGCCAATCCCACTTGGGTCCAGTCGATGCTTCGTGAGGCCACGTGAGAAGAGAAATCAATGACCAAGGGCGCATGACTGCCCAGTGCTTTCAAATCTGGCAACTGTTGAAATTCGACGCCATCGATGGTCTCGTTGGTGCAAATGTGAACGTAGTTGGCTTGGGCACTGAGTTGCCATGAACTGGCTGAGGGAATGGTGGTGAATTGAGTGCTCTGGGCGCTGGCAGCCAAATGAGGTTTGCAAAATTGTGCGGCCTCTTTGAAAGATTTTTGACTCCAACTGCCTGTGACCACAAAATCGACGGTGCCTTCTTGCGACAGGTTGAGAGGAACAATGGCATTTTCGGCAATGCCGCCGCCCTGCATGAACAAGATTTTGAAGTGTGCCGGTACCGCCAACAATTCACGCAAATCGGCTTCGGCTTCTTCGTAGATTGACATGAACTCTTTACCGCGGTGGCTCATCTCCATCACGCTCATGCCACTGCCGTGCCAGTCCAGCATGTCGCTGGCGGCTTCCACCAAGACAGCATCGGGAATGGCGGCGGGGCCCGCAGAAAAGTTATACGGCCTGGTCATTCAGCCGTTCCGCTTTCCGCTTCTCCGCCCTCGGCGTCCGGCACGCTTTCGTCCATTTCATCCGGCACGATGGCATCGTTTTCGACAATGCGTTGCAAGCCAGACAATTTGGCGCCATCGTCCAAACCAATGAGCGTGACGCCTTGCGTGGCACGACCCAGTTCACGAATTTCAGCCACACGCGTTCGGACCAAAACACCGGTGTCGGTAATCAACATGATTTCGTCGTCGGCGTGAACCAAGGTGGCGGCCACGACTTTGCCATTGCGCTCCGATTGCTGGATGGCAATCATGCCTTTGGTGCCCCGACCGTGGCGTGTGTATTCAGAAATGGAAGTGCGTTTGCCGTAGCCGTTGGTGGTGGCTGTCAAAACACTTTGCTGCTCATCCTCGGCCACCAACATGGCAATCACGCTTTGGCTGTCATCCAACATCATGCCGCGCACACCGCGCGCATTGCGGCCCATCGGGCGCACATCGTTTTCGTCAAAGCGCACCGCTTTTCCGCCATCGCTGAACAACATCACATCGTGCTTGCCGTCGGTGAGGGCGGCACCAATCAAGAAGTCACCTTCATCCAAGTCGACAGCAATGATGCCGGCTTTGCGAGGGTTGCTGAATTCATCCAGCGGCGTTTTCTTCACGGTGCCCATCGAGGTGCCCATGAACACATAGTGGTCGGCTGGGAAGCTGCGCATGTCGCCTGTCAAAGGCAAAACCACATTGATCTTTTCGCCTTCTTGCAAAGGGAACATATTGACAATGGGGCGGCCACGTGAACCCCTTGAGCCCGCAGGCACTTCCCACACTTTGAGCCAGTACAAACGGCCGCGGTTGGAGAAGCACAAGATGTAATCGTGTGTGTTGGCAATGAAGAGTTGATCGATCCAATCGTCTTCTTTGGTGGCGGTGGCTTGTTTGCCGCGGCCGCCGCGTTTTTGGGCGCGGTACTCAGACAAGGGTTGGCTTTTGATGTAGCCGCTGTGAGACAAGGTGACCACCATGTCGGTGGGTGTGATCAAGTCTTCGGTGGCCAGGTCTTGCGCATTGTTTTCAATGTAACTGCGACGTGCGCCAATTTTGGTTTGACCAAACTCTTGACGCAACTCTCCCAATTCGGTGCCAATGATGGTGGACACGCGCTCGGGCTTGGCCAAGATGTCAAGCAAGTCTTCAATTTCTGACATCACTTCTTTGTACTCAACCACAATTTTGTCTTGTTCCAGACCGGTCAAGCGTTGCAGCCGCATCTGCAAAATCTCTTGTGCTTGCGTGTCGCTCAGGCGGTAAAGGCCGTCGCCGCCCATGCCAAATTCTTTTTCCAAGCCATCGGGGCGATAGTCGTCGGCATTGACGGCGCCGCCATCGGCACGCGTGCGTGTCAGCATCTCGCGAACCAATTTGGAATCCCAGCTGCGAGTCATCAATGCAGCTTTGGCCACTGGGGGCGTGGGCGCATTGCGGATGATGGCAATGAACTCGTCAATGTTGGCCATGGCCACAGCCAAGCCTTCGAGCACGTGACCGCGCTCGCGTGCTTTGCGCAAAGTAAACACTGTGCGACGAGTGACCACTTCTCGGCGGTGTTGTAAAAACACGCTGATCAGATCTTTCAAGTTACACAGCTTGGGTTGACCGTCAATCAGGGCCACCATGTTGATGCCGAAGGTGTCTTGCAATTGCGTCTGTTTGTACAGATTGTTCAGCACCACCTCAGGCACTTCACCACGCTTGAGTTCAATCACCAAGCGCATGCCTGATTTATCGGACTCGTCTTGGATGTGGCTGATGCCTTCGATCTTTTTCTCGTGAACCAATTCGGCCATGCGCTCTTGCAAGGTTTTCTTGTTCACTTGGTAGGGCAGTTCGTCGACCACGATGCACTGACGCTGGCCCTTGTCGATGTCTTCAAAGTGGCACTTGGCGCGCATGACCACACGGCCTCGGCCAGTGCGATAGCCATCTTTCACACCACTGATGCCATAAATAATGCCGGCGGTAGGGAAGTCGGGCGCGGGAATGATTTCCATCAACTCATCGATGCTGGCTTCGGGGTTGCGCAACATGTGCAAGCAAGCGTCAACCACTTCGTTCAAATTGTGGGGGGGAATGTTGGTGGCCATACCGACCGCAATACCGCCTGAGCCATTGACCAAGAGGTTGGGAATGCGGCTGGGCAAGACCAAAGGTTCTTTTTCAGAGCCGTCGTAGTTGGGGCCAAAGTCGACGGTTTCTTTGTCGATGTCGGCCAACATTTCATGGGCAATTTTGGCCAAACGAATTTCGGTGTACCGCATGGCCGCCGCGTTGTCGCCGTCGACCGAGCCAAAATTGCCTTGTCCGTCCACCAACATGTGTCGCATCGAGAAATCTTGCGCCATTCGAACGATGGTGTCATAGACCGATTGGTCGCCATGGGGGTGGTACTTGCCAATCACGTCTCCCACAATACGGGCAGATTTTTTGTAAGCCCGGTTCCAGTCGTTGTTGAGCTCGTGCATGGCAAACAACACACGGCGGTGCACCGGCTTCAGGCCGTCTCTGGCATCAGGCAGGGCACGACCCACAATCACGCTCATGGCGTAATCGAGGTAACTTCTGCGCATTTCCTCTTCTAAACTGATGGGCAGGGTTTCTTTGGCAAACTGGGTCATGAGGGGGTCTTGCGCACTGGGTGAAAGAGTGTCATTTTAGGTCTAAAGAGTGTCGTTGATTTGCAACACCTGTTCGACTTTGAATTGACCCTGATCAAGCTGATTTCACCAATTTGGGGAATTGGTCGGCCGACTATGGCACAATGATTTCAACGTTTTGGGTGATGGTCATTCATTTCGTATCTTTTCTCGCAGGATGTCTGCGCTTTTATTCCCCATGAGGAGAACCATGAAAAATTTCAACAAAGTGGCAATGGTCTTGGCAACAGCTGTCTTGGCTACAGTGGCAAGCGCCCAATCCGTCGACAACTGGCGCAGTGGCACTGGCGAAACATGGAAGAGCGGTACAGGCCAATGCTGGCGTGATGCCAGCTGGACTCCCGCCACAGCCGCCGCTGGTTGCGATGGCGCCATTGTTCCCAAAGCAGCGGAGCCTGCTCCTGCACCAGCACCTGCACCAGCACCTGCACCCGCTCCAGCCCCCAAAGCTGCGCCAGCACCCGCACCCGCTCCAGCACCTGCCCCCGCACCTGCTGCTGCCACCAAAGTGACCTACGCCGCCGACACCTTCTTTGACTTTGACAAATCTGTCTTGAAAGCAGACGGCAAAGCCAAGTTGGACGATTTGGCCAGCAAAGTCAAAGCCATTAACTTGGAAGTCATCATTGCTGTGGGTCACACCGACTCTGTCGGCTCCGATGCATACAACCAAAAGCTGTCCGTGAAGCGAGCCGATGCTGTGAAGGCTTACTTGGTGTCCAAAGGCATTGAGAAAAACCGCGTTTACACTGAAGGCAAGGGCGAGAAGCAACCTGTGGCCGACAACAAAACTGACGCTGGCCGTTCTAAAAACCGCCGCGTTGAAATTGAAGTTGTGGGTACACGCCCTAACTGATCAACCCCTCGGTTGAACTTTTAAAAAGCCTCCCTCGGGAGGCTTTTTTACTTTCGGAGACAATCCTTGCCATGACTTCCAATACAACGCCCTTTTCATCGTCAAACGTGGACCCCGCAGAATTGGCCAAATTTTCAGATTTGGCGCATCGATGGTGGGACACCGAAAGTGAATTCAAGCCGCTGCATCAGATCAATCCCTTGCGGCTCCATTGGATTCAAAGCATGGTGTCATTGACGGGCAAGTCTGTTTTAGACGTTGGCTGTGGGGGAGGTATTTTGTCGGACGCCATGGCCCGCCAAGAAGCCCAAGTTTTGGGCATTGACTTGGCCGTCAAGTCTTTGAAGGTGGCACAGTTGCATGCGCTGGAGGCCAGCACCCAAGGGGTTCAATACCGAGAAATCAGTGCCGAAGATTTGGCACAAGAACAAGCTGGCCAATACGATGTGGTGACCTGCATGGAAATGCTGGAACACGTGCCGCATCCTGCCGCCGTGGTGGAGGCCTGCGCCAAATTGGTCAAGCCAGGGGGATGGGTGTTCTTTTCCACCCTGAATCGCAATCCAAAGTCATTTTTGTTTGCTGTGGTGGGCGCTGAGTATGTACTCAATCTCTTGCCCAAAGGCACGCACGAATATGCACGCATGATCAAACCCAGCGAGTTGGCCGATTGGGGGCGCAGCAATGGACTGGATGTGGTTCAAATGAAGGGCTTGAGTTACAACCCCTTCACGAAGCATTACAGCGTGGGCATCGACACCGATGTTAATTATTGGATGGCCACTCAAAAATCCCTTTCAATCTAAGCCCCATCAGAGCGTTTGAAATGAAATTTGAAAATGTGCATGCCGTCCTGTTTGACTTGGATGGCACCTTGGTGGACAGTGCCCCCGATTTGGGCGCAGCCGTTGACAAGATGCGAGTCGACCGCGGCATGCCCTCCATGCCGCTTCATCATTACCGCTCCATGGCTGGCGCCGGGGCTCGCGGTATGATTGGCTTGGCGTTTGGTTGGACGCCCGATCATCCCGATTACGAACAATTGAAAGAAGAATTTTTTGTCAATTACGAGTCATCTCTCACACAGCGCACACTGGCCTTTGAGGGCGTGGCCACTCTCATCCAACACTTGGAAGGATTGCGCATGCCTTGGGGCGTGGTCACCAACAAATCAAAACGCTTCACAGAACCTTTGACACAGGCCATGCCCCTGTTTGCAAACGCTTCGGTCATCATCAGTGGTGACACCACACCACACCCCAAGCCGCATCCGGCGCCCTTGTTGGAAGCCGCCAAACGTCTGGGTGTCAACCCTGAGCGGTGCGTTTATGTGGGCGATGACGAACGCGACATCGTGGCAGGTCTTGCTGCCAACATGAAAACAGTGGCCGCCACCTATGGCTATTTAGGTACTGCATCTGATGTACAGAAGTGGCAAGCCCATGCGCAAATTGATGCGCCGCTTGAGTTAATGTCTCTGTTGTCTGTTTAATGCCCGCCTTGAAGGGCAGCTTGCTGTGCGTAGCTTGAACTGAACACGATGGACCATCCACTCTCTCAAATCAGCAGCATTCGCCATCGCTTACGGCGCTTGGGCGCGAGGCAAGCGCACGAAGAAAGAATTCTGAGATTGTGGGCCCAGGCCAAACCGCAAGACAGTGGCAGCCGGCCATTGGAAAGCTTCATGCCAAAAGCCTTGCGTGATGATCTGCCTCACCTCAGTGCGGCGCTGTCGCAACTGGTCCGCTTGCAATCTGAGCATCCCGCAGACGATGGTTCTGTCCGATGGTTGTTGGCCTTAAACAATGGTCAAACCGTCGAGACAGTGGGCTTGCCCAGAGACGGCGTGTGTGTCTCTTCTCAAATAGGTTGTGCTGTAGGTTGTGTGTTTTGCATGACGGGGCGCGACGGGCTCATTCAACAAGTGGGCAGTGCAGAAATGGTGGCCCAAGTGGCCTTTGCTCGAACAAAAAGAGTCGTCAAAAAGGTGGTGTTCATGGGCATGGGCGAGCCAGCGCACAACCTGGACAACGTGATGGAAGCCATCGACGTGTTGGGTACCGTGGGCAACATTGCACACAAGTCTTTGGTTTTTTCTACGGTGGGCGATGCGCGTGTCTTTGAGCGCTTGCCGCAAGGCTTGGTGAAGCCCGCATTGGCTGTCTCTTTGCACTCGACCCGTGCAGACCTCAGAGCCCAATTGTTACCCCGTGCACCGCGCTTCACGCCCGAGGACTTGGTGGCGGCCGCCGAAAATTATGCCCAGCAAACGGGCTATCCCATTCAGTACCAGTGGACCTTGCTGGCAGGTGTGAACGACACTGCTGAAGAGATCGAAGGCATTGTGCGTTTGCTCACAGGCAAATATGCCCTCATGAACATGATTCCCTACAACGCCGTGGACGACTTGCCTTTCCAGCGGCCATCTTGGGAGCGCGCCGCAGAAATAGCACGCATCTTGCACCAACGCGGCATCTTGACCAAACTCAGAAACTCAGCGGGGCAAGATGTGCAAGGGGGGTGCGGCCAACTGAGGGCGCGTCAATCCTCGGCCAATGTGGTTTGGGCTTCCAGTTTCAGCAAAGCTTCCTTGCGCCAAACACCGCCGGCATAACCCGTCATTTGGCCTTTGTGGCCTAAGACGCGGTGGCAAGGAATCAGCAGGCTCAAAGGGTTTCGGCCAATGGCAGCGCCCACGGCCCGCACGGCTGCAGGCTTGCCAATGGCCAGGGCCAACTGGCCATAGCTGCAAGTGGCGCCATAGGGAATTTGCATCAATGCTTGCCAGACTGTTTGTTGAAAAGGTGTGCCAGAACTCAGGTCTAGCGGTGGCAGATCATTTGCTTTTGAAGCAAGTCCGTGGCCTTGAAAATAGCGCTTCAAGCGATTTTCAGCACTGATCAAAACAGGATGCTCTTTGTTTTGTTGCCAGCCTTGGAGATGCGGGAAGTATTGCTGCGCTTCAAACCACGCGCCGCACAGGCCTTGCGGGCTGACTGCCAAGGTGATGTTTCCCAATGGACTTTGCGTTGTTTTGTAATCCACCTGAACCGAAGTTTGCATGGCTTGCTCCTGTGAGTGTCATTCTGGGCACCTACAATAAAGCGCCATAGAATACTTATAAATTTTACAGACAGCGACCCACTTTTACTTCATTCAAGGCAATTCATTCTCATGCAAGTAACAGCCACCATTTTCAAGGCCTACGACATTCGCGGCACATTCCCTCGCACCATTCATGAGGAAATGGCCGAGGCCTTGGGGCGTGCCTTTGGAACTCTTGCCATGAAGGAAGGCTGCGAAAGCGTCGCGGTGGGTCGTGACGGACGCTTGAGTGGGCCTGTTTTGTCGGCCGCTCTCATCCGCGGTTTGGTGTCGGTGGGCATCCAAGTTTTGGATGTAGGCTTCACCGCCACCCCACAACTTTATTTTGCCGCCAACACGCTTTGCAATTCAGGTATTCAGGTCACGGGCAGCCACAACCCCAAAGACGACAATGGTTTCAAAATGGTCTTGGGTGGGCGCGCCATTTACGGTGACGAAATTCAAACCTTGAGGCAGGTCATTGAGCAAGAAACCTGGGTTCTGCAAACGGGCGGCAGCGTAGCGCACGTCGATATCATGCCGGCCTACATTGAACGCATTGTGTCGGGTATTCAACTGAGCCGGCCCATGAAAATTGTGGTTGATTCTGGCAATGGGATTGCAGGCGCCAGTGCCCCCAGTATCTTCAGAGCCATTGGCTGCGAGGTCATTGAACTGTTCAGCGAGGTGGATGGCAATTTCCCCAATCACCATCCCGACCCCAGCAAGCCTGAAAATTTAAAAGACCTCATTGCCACCTTGAAAAGTACCGACGCCGAATTGGGTTTGGCCTTTGATGGCGATGGCGATCGTTTGGGCATTGTGACCAAGGACGGCGAAACCATTTACCCCGATCGTCAAATGCAATTGTTTGCCGAAGATGTATTGAGCCGTGTGCCCCATGGCACTATTTTGTTTGATGTGAAATGTTCGCAGCGGCTGGCGCCCGCCATTCGTGCAGCGGGTGGCCAAGCTTTGATGTACAAAACCGGCCACTCCCTCATCAAAGCCAAGATGAAGCAAATTGAAGCCGAAGGCGGACAAGCCCCCTTGGGCGGTGAAATGAGCGGGCACATCTTTTTCAAAGAGCGCTGGTATGGCTTTGACGATGGCACGTATGCCGGTTGTCGTTTGCTTGAAATTGTCAGTCGCAGCCCCGATGCCAATGTGGTCTTGAAGTCTTTGCCCAGCAGCTTTAGCACCCCAGAATTGAACGTGGCTTGCAGTGAGGGAGAGCCCCATGCCTTGACAGCGCAATTGTTGAAAGTGGCCCCACAGCATTTTGCGGCGCCTGCTGAAATTTCAGACATCGACGGTTTGCGTGTGGATTGGCCGGATGGCTTTGGCCTCATCCGGGCCTCCAACACCACCCCCGTGTTGGTGCTGCGTTTTGAAGGCCATACCCCTGAGGCCTTGCACCGCATTGAGCATGAAATGCTGAGCTTGTTGAAAACCGTCAAGCCCGACGCCAGGCTGCAAAATTCAGCCCACTGACTCTCCAACAACGTCTTTGAATTTCAACCGGAATCCTGCGTGCGTGCGCTCCTCTCTCTCTGGCTTTACAGTGCTTTCATGAAATTGGCGCAACCGTTGTTGCGCCGCAAACTGAACAAAAGGGCGCAAGCCGAGCCGCTCTACGGCCAGTTCATTGAAGAACGATTTGGCCATTACAGCCAGCCACAACATGAAAACTGGATTTGGATTCATGCCGTGTCTTTGGGTGAAACTCGCACCGCTGGAATTTTGCTGGCCCATTTGCGCGCCTCATTGCCTGGCATGAAACTGTTGCTGACCCATGGCACCGCCACCGGCAGAGAAGAGGGGCTCAAACTCTTGCAAGCAGGCGACATTCAGGTTTGGCAGCCTTGGGATGCTCCCGACATCGTCAGGCGGTTTTTCAAAGCATTCCAACCGCGCATGGGCTTGATCATGGAAACTGAAGTTTGGCCATGCTGGGTTCATCAAGCCAAGAAGCACCATGTGCCACTCTATTTGATCAATGCACGCATGAGCGAGAAGTCGATGCACAAGGCCATGCAATGGCCCAGCCTCATGGGGCCTGCCTTTGCGGGCCTGAAAGCGGTGTTGGCACAAACCCCAGACGACGCCCAAAGGTTTGAAAAACTCGGTGCCATCGTGAGTGGCATTGTGGGCAACATTAAATTTGATGCGCAAGCGGATGCTTTGCAAATGGCCACGGCCAAGCGGTGGAAAGCGAACCAAACCAAACCTATTGTGATGCTGGCCAGCTCCCGCGAGGGAGAAGAGGAGCTTTGGCTGGACGCTTTACAAGCAAACGTTCAACACATGCTTTCCCCATCAAACGACCCCATCCAATGCTTGATCGTGCCCAGGCATCCGCAAAGGGTGGCGGCGGTGGCACAGCTGATTGAATCGCGTGGGATTGCTGTTAGCAGGCGTTCAACATGGGGACCCGATGGGCCCATGGTGGTTCAGGGGCCATGCATTTATGTGGGCGACAGCATGGGGGAAATGTCTTTGTACTACGGGCTGGCCGATGCCGCTTTGTTGGGCGGCAGCTTTGAGCCTTTGGGCGGACAAAATTTAATCGAAGCGGCCGCTTGCGGATGCCCTGTGTTCATGGGCCCGCACACCTTTAACTTTGCCCAAGCCGCATTGTCTGCAGAGGTCAGCGGTGCTGCAGTCCGCGCATCCAACATGGCAGAGGCCATGACAGCAGCAACACGCATGGTGTTAAATCCCCAATTGCAAAATCTGCATTCAGAAAAGGCAGTGAAATTTGCGGCACAGCACCGGGGTGCTGCCAAGCGCACGACCCTGGCCGTGCAAGCGTGGCTGGCAGAAATTAAGGCTTCAGCAGCGCATTGACGGCGGCCAAATCGGCTTCTGTCAGGGTGCCAGCGGCTTGGCGCAATTTGAGTTGACCCAGCAACACGTCATACCGAGCTTTGGCCAGATCGCGCTTGGTTTGAAACAACTGGCTCTGGCTGTTGAGCACATCGATGTTAATGCGCACACCCACTTGATAGCCCAGCTTGTTGGCATCTAACGCACTTTGGCTGGAGGCTTCTGCAGCTTGCAAAGCATTGACCTGGCCAATGCCAGATTGCAGTCCAAAGAAAGCAGTGCGAGTGGCCTGCGCCACATTGCGTTCGGCGGCATCCAAATCGGCACGTGCTTTGTCTTCCAGTGCCAAGGTTTCTTTGATGCGGTTTTGAGTGGCAAAGCCTGCAAACAAGGGCATGGTGAAAGCCAGCGTGACACTGTTGGTGTTGGCATCAATTTGAGATGAGTTGATGCCCTTGCCATTTTTATAACGCGTGGGGGTGTAGCCCGCCACCAAATCCAGGGTGGGTTTGTGACCCGCTTCTGCTTTGGTGGTTTCTAACTTGGCAATGTCCAACGCGGCGCGGCTTTGAATGACACTGGGATTGAACTCAGACGATTGGCTCACCCATTGGTCCAAACTCTCAGGGCTGGGCAAGTTCAACTTAATCTGTGTGGCCAATGATTGGGGTTCAATGTTGTTCAGGCCCACCAGTTGGTTCAAGGCCAAGCGCTTGATGCGCAAATCGTTGTCGGCTGCAATTTCTTGCGCCACCACCAAATCGAAGCGGGCTTGTGCTTCGCGGGTGTCGGTGATGGTGGAGGTGCCCACTTCAAAATTTCGCTTGGCAGCGGCCAATTGCTCAGCCACGGCCAGCTTCTGTGCTTTCACAAAGTCAAGGCTTTCTCGAGAGATCAGCACATCAAAGTAAGCTTGACTGAGCCTGACCATGAGGTCTTGTTCGGCGGCTTTGAGTTGTACGCTGGCCAAGCTCAATTGTTTTTGACTTTGTTGAAAGCTGGCATCGTTGGCAGGGCGGTACAAGGGCTGTGACGCTGTCATGGACGTGGTCATGCTTTGCGAGCTGACTGTGTTGGACGCGGCGACCAAATCGACATTGGTTCTGTTCAGGTTGGAAGTGAGGTTCACGGTGGGCAGATTCAAAGCCTTCGATTGTTCGGCTTTGGCCAAGTTAGCGGTGTATTGCCACTGAGCTGCTTTGAACGTGGCGTCGTAGTTGCGAGCCGTGTCAAACAATGAGGTCAGGCTTTGAGCATGGACGGTTGATGAAAAGCCAGCAACCAAGGCCAGTGTGAGGGGAAGAATGCGGAAATTCATATTAACTTTCAAGACAATTTTTCAAGACGAAGGCCAAAGGCCTGAGATTGGATTTCAATAAACGGGTACTTTGGCATCGACTTGGTCCGACCAAGCATGGATGCCGCCAGCAATGTTGACGATGTGTTCAAAGCCATGATGCTCTAAAAATGTGGCCACTTGCATGCTCCTTGCACCATGATGGCAAAGGCAAGCAATGGGACGGGTTTTGTCGAGCATCATGAGTTGTGCCGGAATGGTTTGCATCGGCATGAGCTTGAGCTCAAAGCCAACAGGCGCAATGCTTGCAATGTCGCATTCCCATGTTTCTCGCACATCGAGCACCATGGGTGTGCCCAAAGCAGACACTTGATGAAGCCATTCATTGAATTGCGATGGGCTAACTTGTTGCATTTAAAAGGTAAATCGGTTGTGTTCTGGGAAACCATGCAGTCTGGGGGCGACCGTGTCCCAAGCTTGGGCAGTTTGCCATTGTTGCGCACCCGTGCGCGTGATGACGGTAGCCCGCATGACAGGCTCTTCGCCCACAATGGCCAATAAACGGCCACCCATGGTGAGCTGTTCTAGCAAAGCCTGGGGCACATCGGGCACAGAGCCGCTCAAGCAAATGACATGGAAGGGGCCGTCTTGCGCCGCGCCTTGTGAGCCATCGGCATGACGCACCTCGACATTGTGAACGCCTGCCGACTGCAAATTGGCTTTGGCTTGGTGAGCCAAAACTGCATCTGATTCATAGCTGATGACGTTGCCAGCATGATGCGCCAACAGCGCAGCCATGTAGCCTGAACCTGTGCCAATTTCAAGCACTTTGTCGTTGGCTTGAAGGGCTGCATCTTGCAGCATGCGCGCTTCCACTTTGGGCGCCAACATGACTTGACCGGGGTTGCTTGAATGCTGCAAAGGAATTTCCATGTCGGCAAATGCAAGCGCTTTGTGAGCCAATGGCGCAAAGTCTTCGCGCTTTACCGAAGACAGTGTGGACAAAACTTGTCCGTCCAATACTTCCCAGGGCCGAATTTGTTGTTCGATCATGTTGAAGCGTGCTGTATCGATGTTCATTTTTACTCCGTGGGGTATCTAAGGCAAGCTGTTCTGATTTTAACTTCTGGCAAGCCTCAAATTGGTGATTTTTGCTTGCCGGACATCAAGCGTTTCAAAAATTCACTGAAATCGTCGAGGTAGCAATACACCACGGGCACCACCACCAGGGTAAGCAAAGAGGAAGTGATGACGCCCCCAATGACCGCCTGTCCCATGGGCGCGCGTTGCTCGGAGCCTTCACTGAGGGCAAAAGCAAGGGGAATCATGCCAAAAATCATGGCCAAGGTGGTCATCAAAATGGGACGAAGGCGAACTTTGGCCGCCAATAACAAAGCTTGATTGCGGCTCAAACCCGCCACTGGCGTTCCTGTATCTGAAACACTGCCTTCTCGGGCTCGAATGGCAAAGTCAACCAACAGGATGGCGTTTTTCGTGACCAAGCCCATCAGCATCACCACGCCAATGACCGAGAACATGGACAGCGACGATCTGAATGCCAAAAGCGCCAGCACCACCCCGATCAACGTGAGCGGCAATGCAGTCATGAGTGCCAGAGGTTGCAAGAAGCTTTTAAATTGACTGGCCAAAATCATGTAAATGAATATCACGGCCATGATCAGCGCGGTGGTGGCGTATTGAAAAGACTCGTTCATGCTTTTGGTGGCGCCGCCAAATTGATAACGGTAGCCCGGTGGCCAATTGACAGCACTGAGAATTTTGCGAATGTCGTTGGAAATCTCACCTGCCGACCTGCGCGAAGCATTGGCATTGATCGACACCTCGCGCGTCAGGTCGCGGCGGTTGATTTGATTGGAGCCCGTGGTTTCTTCAACGTGTGCAATTTGTCCCAGTCTGACGGTCCGAGATTGACCGTCTGATACAGCGGCACTGTTGATTGCATTGAACGGCAAACTAAAGGGCAAGCGCTCAAGGTCTTGGGGGTTGTTGCGAAACTCGGGTGCCAAGCGCACATTGACGTCGTAGGTTTGATCATCGGGTGCGCGCCAATTGCCCACGGTTTGACCCGCCACCCAAGTGCGCAGCGCATTGGACACTTGGGTCACGTTCAGGCCCAAATCATTGGCAGATTCAGCTTGAACCCGAATCGAAATCGAGGGCTTGTTGGGCTTCACACTGGAGTCCAAATCGACCAAGCCAGGGATGTCGCGAACTTGCGCCAAAATTTTCAAAGCCAAACGTTCCAATACAAGTTGGTCTGGTCCCTGTAATGAAAATTCAATTTGCTTGTTGCCGCCTACCGCATCCAAGGTGCCCACATGAATGACCGTGATGCCAGCCACCTTGGACATGCGTTCGCGAAACAGTACCGCAAGGTCTTCCACACTGCGCTGGCGCAATTTGCGGTCGACCAATCGGATGTAAATGCTGGCGTTGTTTTTCCCTTGCGCACTGGGGGTGTTCATGCTGGTCAAGGTGTACTTCACCTCTGGAAACTCACGCAATATTTTCTCGACTTGTTTGGCTTTGAGGGTTGTGCTTTCAAGGGAGGTGCCCACGGGTGTCTGAAAGTTCAAACTGGTCTCGGAGTAATCGCCTTTGGGGACAAACTCGGTGCCCAAGAGTGGAACCATGAAGACACTGGCTAAGAAAATGCCAAGCGCCAACAGCAAGGTGCTGCGTTTGTGTTCTAGAGCCCATGCCAACATGGCTTGGTAGCGATGGGCCATGTGTTCGGTTTGAATTTCAAACCAATGCGTGATTCGACCCATGCTGTTGTCGTAAAAACTGCGTCGGGGTGAAGTCGTGGTCGCATTGGCTGTGTGAATGCTGGGGTCATGCCAAATGCTGGAAAGCATGGGGTCGAGTGTGAAACTCACAAACATAGAGATAAGCACTGCCGCCACAATGGTGAGGCCAAATTCGTGGAAGAACTTGCCGATGATGCCCTCCATAAAGCCAATGGGCAAAAACACCGCCACGATGGACAAGGTGGTGGCCAACACCGCCAAACCAATTTCTTGGGTGCCTTCCAATGCGGCTTGATAAGCCGACTTGCCCATTTGAACATGCCGCACGATGTTTTCACGAACCACAATGGCGTCGTCAATCAACAAGCCGACGCACAGTGACAGCGCCATCAGCGTGATCATGTTGACGGTAAAGCCAAACATGCTCATGAACCAAAACGTGCCAATCAGTGAGATGGGCAAGGTCAAGCCGGTGATGACCGTGGAGCGCCAAGAGTTGAGAAACAAAAACACAATGAGGATGGTGAGCATGGCACCTTCAATCAAGGTGCGCCGAACATTGTCCACGGCCACACGAATTTGGCGCGAACCATCGGCCACAGGCTCTAGCCGAATGCCTGCGGGCAATTGTTTGCGCAATTCGATCAGCGTGGCCACAAGCCCATCCACCACTTCAATGGTGTTGGCGTCTTGTGATTTTTGAACAGAGAGAAGCAAGGTGCGTTCTCCGTTGTAGAGGGCCATGCTTTCTAATTCTTGAGCGCCATCGTTGACCTGCGCTACTTGCGACAGCCGAATGGGCGTGGTGCCTTTGCGCGCCACAATGATGTTGGCAAAGTCTTCGGGACGCTTGATGCGCGACTGCACTTGAATGACACGCTCTTGGGCAAACGAGCGAATGGCACCCACCGGCAAATCTTGGTTCTCATTTCTAACCGCACTGGCCACTTGTTCCGCACTCACCCCCAAGGCTTCCATGGCACTGGGTTTGAGGTAGATGTTGATTTCTCTGCGGCTGCCTCCAATGACGCTGACGGCGCCCACACCACGGATGTTGTCTAAACGTTTTTTCAGAACCTGCTCTGCATAGTTGGTCAGCTCCACAAGCGAGGGGGCCAAAGCGCCGCTGGATGCTTGCGGTAACACAGCCAAAGACCAAACCGCCTTGCTGGTGGGGTCAAAACGAATGACACGTGGTTCTTTGACCTCATCGCGCAATGTGGCACGAATGCCTGCTACTTTTTCGCGCACATCGTCTGCGGCCTTGCGGCCATCGATGTTGAGTTGAAACTCCAACACCACCACCGATTGGTTTTCATAACTGCGCGAGGTGAGGGCGCTGATGCCCGCAATGGCATTGACACCTTCTTCAATTTTTTTAGACACCTCGGCTTCTACAATCTCAGGTGATGCACCGGGGTATTCCGTCAGAATGACCACCACGGGAATGTCAATGTTGGGAAATTGATCGACCTTCAAACGCTGAAAAGCAAACAAACCCATGACCACAAAAGCCATCATCAGCATGGTGGCAAATACCGGATTCTTCAGGCTGACTTTGGTAAACCACATGGTGTCTGCGAGTTTGTTTCGTTAAACAGTGACGCTCAAGGCTTGGCCATGACCACGTTGGTGCCATCGCGCACGGCCCCTGCGCTGGGCGCCAAAACCTGAGTGCCTTCAGTCAAGGCTTGCAAAGCCATGACGGTCATGCCTGAGGATTCTCCCTTGATGCCCAAAGTCACGGGCAAATGCGCTACTTTGCCGTTTTGAATGGTTTGCACATAGGGCTCGAATTTGTCGTAACGCACACTTTCCAAGGGTACTGCCACGGTTTGAATTTGTTGCGTGCCCAAGCTGCCCTGAACAAACACGCCTTGCCTCAACAGCGGGTGCGCTTGAAGCCCCAAGTACACCAAGACACTGCGGCTGCCCGCTTGCGTGCTGGGGTTGATGCGCAGCACTTTGGCACTCACTTCTTCTGCTGTGCCTTCAATTTTCAATGTTGCGGTTTGGCCAAGCTTGACGCTCAATGCGTCGGTCGGGCTGAGGGTGGCTTCCAGTTCCAGTTGCGCAATGTCGACTATTTCTAGCAGCCGAGTGTCGGGTGCCACGCGCTCGCCAGCTTGCACCATGCGCTGGCTAATTTGTCCTGAGATGGGCGCTTTGAGCACGCAGTCATCCACTGCCTTCGTGACCACATCCAATGCCGATATTGCGGCTTGGAAAGTGGCCTTGGCCCCTTGAAGATTGGCGTAGGAATTGTCCAAAGCTGTTTTAGAAATAAAACCTTGGTTGACCAAGGCGCTGTTGTTGTCATATTGCCTTTGAGCCACATCGACCTGAGCCTGTGCGGCTTCGGCTTGTTGTTGGGCTTGCCGTTGACGGGCCAAATATTCAGCGGGGTAAATCTTTGCCAAAACTTGACCCGCGACAACGCGATCGCCTTCACGGACTTGAAGCATCATGATTTCGCCCGCAACTCTGGCTTTCACCATGGCACTTTGAACGGCCTTGACAGAGCCCGAGATGGGAAGACCTTGCGTCAGGCTTATTTTTTGTGCCACAAAAATATCGCTGGGGCTTAACTCAACGGCAAAGCTGGTGCTGCTGGGCGTGGCCGCTTGCGTTGTGCTTGGACGCCCCAACCATCCCTTTTGGAACGCAGTCCCAATGAGCAGACACAAGGCCGTCAGGGCCAACAGCCCTTTCCAATAAAGTTTATTTTGCATGCTGGGTGACTTCAATTTTGGGAGGTCAGGCCTCGTATGACCAAATCGGCATAGTGGGCTATGAATTCTTCGGGATCTGCTTGCAGTGTGCCTGTTTGGCACAAAGCGCTGGAGTGTTTTGACATGATGAGAAACATCAGCGGCGCAATGACCGCCATGCAAGTGTGCTCTGTGTGGAAGTTTTTAAATTCCCCTTTGAGTCGACCACCTTCTAGCACCCCTTTGAGCAAATTCATGGCAGGCACAACCACTTCTTCTCTGTAAAAAGTGGCCAAATCGGGAAAATTATTGGCTTCGCTGATAATAATTTTGGAAATGCCAGAGGCCTTGGTTGAGCCATAGCGTTGCCACCATCTGAGCATCAGCATTTTGAGCAGTTGGCTGCTGCTGCCTTGGTGAACGGCAATCTCAGCGGCACCTTCCGAGACCGGCTTCACTACGTTTTCGCGCACCACGGCCTTGAACAATTCTTCTTTGCTGGGAAAGTAAAGAAACAAGGTCCCTTTGGACACACCTGCCCTGGCAGCAACTTCTTCAGATCGTGTGGCTGCAAAGCCTTTTTCCACAAACAAATCCAAAGCAGCGTCGAGCAGTTCACCAGGTCGGTGTTCCTTTCGGCGTTCTCTTTTGTGGGGTTGCAGTAATACAGACACGTTTAATGACTCGTTGGTTAGTAATGTATTTGTTGCCACAGGGCTCGTCAAGCCTTCAAGTCACATCGCTGGATAAAAAAAAGACCGCATCAGCGGTCTTTTTGAAGGAAGCGCAGTGCTGGGTTCAATAAAAAGCCTGGAGGCCAGTGATGGCCCGGCCCAAAATGAGCGCATGCACATCGTGCGTGCCTTCGTAGGTGTTCACTGTTTCTAAGTTGATCATGTGGCGAATCACGTGGTATTCGTCATGAATGCCATTGCCACCGTGCATGTCGCGCGACAAGCGTGCGATGTCCAAAGCTTTGCCGCAGTTGTTGCGTTTGATCAGGCTGATCATCTCGGGCACAGCTTGACCTTCGTCCATCAGACGACCTACTCGCAAGCAAGCTTGCAAGCCCAATGCAATTTCGGTTTGCATGTCGGCCAGTTTCTTTTGAATCAACTGGTTTTGCGCCAAGGGGCGACCAAACTGAACGCGGTCCATGGTATACCGGCGTGCACGGTGCCAACAATCTTCTGCCGCACCCATGACACCCCAGGCAATGCCATAACGCGCCTTGTTCAGACAACCAAACGGGCCTTTCAAACCAGACACATTCGGCAACATGTTTTCTTCGGGCACAAACACATCGTCCATCACAATCTCGCCGGTGATGCTGGCGCGCAAACTCATCTTGCCCTCAATTTTGGGGGCTGTCAGACCCTTCATGCCTTTTTCAAGTATGAAGCCGCGAATGGCAGACTGGCCATCGCCTTCACCTTCTAACTTGGCCCACACCACAAACACATCGGCAATGGGCGAGTTGGTGATCCACATTTTGGCGCCCTTCATGATGAAGCCGCCATCCACAGGTTTGGCGCGCGTGATCATGCTGGCGGGGTCGGAGCCATGGTTGGGTTCGGTGAGACCAAAGCATCCCACCCACTCGCCCGTTGCCAATTTGGGCAGGTATTTTTGACGCTGGGCTTCGGAGCCGTATTCATGAATGGGGTACATGACCAGTGAGCTTTGCACACTCATGGCGCTTCGATAGCCGCTGTCAACGCGCTCGACTTCGCGGGCCACCAGGCCATAGCTGACATAGTTCAAGCCAGCGCATCCGTAGCCGTCAATGGTGGAGCCCAAGAAGCCCATGCTGCCAAATTCGTTCATGATCTCGCGGTCGAATTTTTCGTGGCGAGCGGCCATCAAAACACGCGTCTGCAATTTCTCTTGGCAGAAGTCGTGCGCTGCGTCCACGATGGCTCTCTCGTCATCACTCAGTTGTGCATTGAGAAGAAAGGGGTCTTGCCATTGAAAGGAAGGCTTCATGGTGTGAGTCCGTGAAATGTGAAAGATGTCGCATTTTATCGCCCCGATCAATGTCCCATCTAAATGTTCTATTTATGGAACATTACAAAGTCTGAGGACTTTCCATTTCCACCATTTACAGGATGCGGATGCTGTTTTTTAAATTCAGTCAAAATACACCCATGCAAAATCAATCTCAGGCAGAAACATTGGTATTGGGCGGTGGGTGCTTCTGGTGCACCGAGGCTGTTTTCGTTCAAGTCAAAGGGGTCTTGGACGTGGCGTCGGGCTATTCAAACGGGCAAACCTTGAACCCCACCTACGAGCAAGTGTGTTCGGGCCTCACGGGGCACAACGAAGTCGTTCGACTTACCTACGACCCCAGCATCATTGGTACGCGCGTGTTGTTGGAAATATTCTTTGCCATCCACGATCCCACCACCTTGAACCGCCAGGGCAATGATCGCGGCACCCAATACCGAAGTGGTATTTATTTCACCAACCCTGCACAAGAGGCTGTCGCCAAAACCATCATCGCTGAAATAGAAAGCGAAGGCATTTTTGATGCCCCTGTGGTGACGGAGGTTCTGCCATTGCAAAACTACAGCACGGCGGAAGACTATCACCAAGACTTCTTTGAACGCAACCCTACGCAGGGTTATTGCATGGCGGTGGCAGCGCCCAAGGTTTGGAAGTTTAAGAAAACCTTCAAAGAGTGGGCCAAGACTTAAGGCTCAGACTGGCGTTTTAAGGCGCCAAGCGCTCTCGCAACCACTCAGACTCGTTCAAGCTGTAGCGCAATCGATCATGGAGTCGGCTTCTGCGGCCTTGCCAAAACTGCCATTCATCGGGCACCAAACGATAACCACCCCAGTGGGGTGGGCGAGGTGGGTTCAGCATGAATTGCGCCGCATACTTGGCCGCGTTGGTGACCAACACGGTCCGGCTTTCAATCACTTGACTTTGCGGAGAAGCCCATGCCCCAATGCGAGAGTCGAGTGGGCGGCTGTGAAAATACGCATCGCTGTCTGCTTCGCTTATTTTTTCCATGCGGCCTTCGATTCGCACCACACGTTCCATCTCAACCCAATGAAATTGCAATGCGGCAAATGGATTGCCGGCCAACTCTTGGCCTTTGCGACTGTCGTAATTGGTGTACCAAACGATGCCACGTTCGTCATAGCCTTTGATGAGCACCACCCGCGTGCTGGGGCGTAAGTTGCTGGCCACTGTTGCCACGGTCATGGCATTGGGTTCGGGCACTTCAGAATGAATGGCTTCGTTCAGCCAGCGCTCAAATTGTTTGAGAGGATTGGGGTCGGAAGCCTCTTCACTCAGTTCAGCTTTTTCGTAGCTTTTGCGCAGATCGGCAATGTTCATTTGAGGTCCTTGGCATGTTCAAGCAACGCGGCCAGTGCTTTGTCTTGGATGCCGTGTTGTTGAAGGCAGTGAAGTGTTTCTTTGGCGTAGTCTACTGTGGTGCCGTATCGACCCTTTGCAGTTTTAAAAATTTGCTTGTATTCGGCCGGTGATAAGTTGCCCGTGAAATTGGGGCTGGTTCTGGGCAATGTAAATGCCAAGGCATTGACAGGGCCGTGAGGTGTGGGGCATTGAAGCCAACGCGGTGCATAAACGTTGTTGGGCATTTCACGAAACCACAATTGCGACACAGTTTGTTTGACTTGTTGGGCTGGCGTTCTAAACACCATGCCTTGGCAACTGCCGCCCGACAAAAGCGCAAACACCAAACCAGGGCACTCTGGCGTGCCACGGTTCACACGGCTCCACATTTTGAGGGCGCGGTGCCAGCCTTGCAGCCGCGTGAGGTGTCGTTCCAAGACCTGAAATTCTTGGCGCCAAATGAGGGACGCATAGCCAAAGACCCACAAATCTTGCGATGCGGGCCAATCAGACAAGATGGCCTCGAGCGTGGGCGCGGTGAGGGCTTGGTCACCCCGATTGGCGGGGGGGAGGGTGGTCTTTTTCAAAATTAGCTCGATGGATCAAGTGTGTATTTTCATGCTAATTTGCATGTTTCATGGCCCTTTCCAATTTAGTTCACAGTCAAATTCGTAACCCGTCTGTAACTCAAGCCGCGCCAAAAGGGTTAACGGCGAGTTACCATTCACAATGTAATAAAGTTACAACCCGCCGCATCAGGCCACAACCCGGTCAACCACCATGCCCTTGAACGACAACGTAGCCCAAGTGACCGCCCGCATTGCGCATCGAAGCCAAGTCACTCGTGCAGCCTATTTAAAACAGACAGACGATGCCGCCGCGCGCAAGCCTGGCGCAGATCGACTCGGCTGTGCCAATGTGGCTCACGCGTTTGCCGCCATGCCAGCACCAGACAAAGCGCGGGCCTCTGGCTTGGCCTCCATTCCAGTGGTCAGTGGCAACGACAATGGCACTGAGCGCGGCCCCAACATTGGCATGGTGACGGCCTACAACGATTTGCTGTCAGCGCATGCGCCTTTGCAGCACTACCCCAATTGGGTCAAAGAGGAAGCTCGCAAGTGGGGCGCCACTGCCCAAGTGGCTGGCGGCGTGCCGGCCATGTGTGATGGCGTCACGCAAGGCACTGCCGGTATGGAGCTCAGCTTGTTCAGCCGCGATGTGATTGCCATGGCCACGGCGGTGTCATTAAGCCACGATGTGTTTGATGCCGCACTCATGCTGGGCGTGTGCGACAAAATTGTGCCGGGCCTTCTCATTGGTGCGTTGCAGTTTGGCCATTTGCCCACGGTGTTTGTGCCTGCAGGGCCCATGGGCACGGGGATGTCCAATGATGAAAAATCAAAAGTGCGAGAAAAAGCGGCTCAAGGTTTGGTGGGTCGGTCAGAGTTGTTGCAAGCTGAATCTGCGGCGTACCACAGCGAGGGCACTTGCACGTTTTATGGCACCGCCAACAGCAACCAAATGCTGTTGGAGGCCATGGGATTGCATGTCCCAGGCACCGCATTTGTCAACCCCGGAGACGGACTGCGCAAAGAGCTCACCCTTGAATCGGTTCGCACCGTGTTGCAGCTGGTGAAGGCCAAAAATTACACTCCCATAGGCAGGCTGGTGGACGAGAAGTGCATCGTCAATGCCATGGTGGCCTTGTTGGCGACCGGCGGCTCTACCAACCATTTGATTCACTGGGTGGCGGTGGCGCGCGCAGCAGGACTCATCATCGATTGGGACGATTTTTCGGCCTTGTCAGACGTGGTGCCCTTGCTCACTCGTGTTTATCCCAATGGCAGTGCCGACGTCAATCAATTTCAAGCTGCGGGCGGGCCTGGCTTCGTGATTCGGGAGTTGCTTGACGCAGGCTTCATGCACGCCGATGTGCTGACAGTGAGATCAGGCGGTCTTCGCGAGTTCACCCACAAACCCATTTTTGTCAGTGGTCAATTGGCTTGGCAAGCAACAGGCGAGTCCAAAGACGAATCAGTGGTTCGCCCAGCATCGTCGCCCTTCAGTGCCACAGGTGGTTTGCGTTTGTTGCAAGGCAATTTAGGCCGCAGTGTGATCAAAGTGTCTGCGGTGCCCGAAGATCGTCACGTGGTTGAAGCGCCCGCCAAGGTGTTCAATTCTCAAGAAGAAATGCTGAATGCATTTCAAGCAGGGGAGATGAACCGAGACATGGTGTGCGTGGTGCGTTGGCAAGGCCCACAAGCCAACGGCATGCCCGAGTTGCACAAACTCACGCCATCTTTGGCGGTGTTACAAGGCCAAGGATTCAAAGTGGCTTTGGTGACCGATGGCCGCATGAGCGGCGCTTCGGGCAAAGTGCCTGCCGCCATTCACGTGTCGCCCGAAGCGGCTTCGGGAGGGCCTTTGGCCCGGGTGTTGGATGGCGATGTCATTCGCTTGGATGCTGTTGCCGGAACGCTTCAAGTGTTGGTCGCAGAAGTTGACTGGGCAGCCCGAACGCCAGCTGTCATGCCCACCGAACTTCAAGCGGCCAACAGCAAGGGCATGGGCCGAGAACTCTTTACCAACCTGCGCAAGCATGCGCTGAAAGCCGAAGAAGGAGCCTGCACATGGCTTTGAATTTGACGAAAACACCCGCTTTTTCTGCCTTGCAAGTGATGCAAGACGCACCCGTCATTCCCGTCATTGTTTTGCATGATGTGGCGCATGCCGTGCCGATGGCACGTGCTTTGGTGGCTGGCGGCATTCGCATGTTGGAAGTAACTTTGCGCACACCCCAAGCCTTGGCTTGCATGGAAGCCATTGCCAAAGAAGTGCCCGAAGCTGTGGTGGGCGCAGGCACCGTTCGAAGTGCTGCCGATGCCTTGGCCGCCGCCAACGCTGGCGCCAAGTTTGCAGTCAGCCCCGGTTACACCTCGGCCGTCGGGCAAGCGTGTCGCGATCATGGTTTGTCTTTGTTGCCCGGTGTGGCCACTGGCAGTGAAATCATGATGGCGCAGGAAGACGGTTACACCGAATTAAAGTTCTTCCCTGCCATGCAAGCCGGCGGACCGGCCATGCTCAAAGCCTGGAGCGGCCCATTTTTTGATGTGCGCTTTTGCCCCACGGGTGGTGTCACACCTCAAAATGCAAAAGAGTTTCTCAGCTGGTCCAATGTGGCCTGTGTCGGTGGCTCATGGTTAGTGCCAGCGGATGCGCTGGCGCAAGGCGACTGGGCCCGCGTAGAGGCATTGGCGCGAGAAGCGAGCCAACTCAATCGCACCGCGTGATGACTGCGAATTGAAGCGCTCCCCGGCACCTCAGTCGTCCTTGCGTTGGATCAACTCGACTTTGTAGCCGTCGGGGTCTGTAATGAAAGCAATGACCGTGGTGCCACCCTTAACGGGTCCGGCTTCGCGCGTCACTTTGCCGCCTGCATGTCTAATTTTCTCGCAGGCTGCGTAGGCATCAGGCACCGCAATGGCCAAGTGGCCGTAGGCGGTTCCCATTTCGTAGCTTTCCACACCCCAGTTGTAGGTGAGTTCCAACTCTGCATGGTCTGGGTTATGACCGTAGCCTACAAAGGCCAAAGTGTATTTGTATTCAGGATTCTCAGAAGTTCTGAGGAGGGTCATGCCCATCACCTGAGTGTAAAAATCAATCGAGCGTTGAAGGTTGCCAACGCGAAGCATGGTGTGTAGGAGTCTCATGAGATCTGACTTGACTGATCGTTGTACGAAACCCATCATAATGCCAAAGATTGACTGATAGGAGACCTTGACCATGATCCTCAATCGTGCAGAAGTCGTTGTCACTTCGCGCATTCCACCTTTTCTCATGTCGGCTTTGCAAGATCATTATGTGGTTCACGAGCGCGAACACATTCGGGAGCCACAGGTGTTTGGGCGTGTGCGTGCACTCGTAGGGGGCGGTGAGGGCAAAATTGATGCAGGCTACATGGCGCTGTTTCCAGCCTTGGAATTGATTGCTGTTTGCGGCGTTGGCTACGACGGCATCGATGTGGCCGCTGCCAAAAAACGCGGCATCATGGTGACGCACACCCCCAACGTGTTAAACGATGACGTGGCCGATTTGGCCATGGGCCTGCTCTTATCGGTGGCTCGCAAAATACCAGCGGCCGATCGTTTTACACGCAATGCCGATTGGCTCGACGGCCCCTTTCAACTCACGCGCAAATTGAGTGGCGCCAAACTGGGCATGGTCGGCATGGGCCGGATTGGTCAAGCCATCGCCAAACGGGCCCTGGCCTTCGACATGGACATCGCTTACTTTGCGCGCCATGCACGCCCCGAATTACCCTACACCTTTGTGCCCGACCTCATTGCCTTGGCTGCTCAATCTGACTACCTGTTGGTCATCACACCAGGTGGTGCTGCCACCAAAAACCTCATCAATGCACCTGTCTTGGCGGCCTTGGGTCCGCAAGGTTTTTTGGTCAATGTGGCCCGTGGTTCTGTGGTCGATCAGGCGGTGCTCATTGAGGCACTTAAAAAGAAAATGATTGCAGGTGCGGCCCTCGATGTGTATGTGGACGAACCCAACGTGCCCACCGATTTGCGCAAACTTGACAATGTGGTGCTCACGCCGCACATGGCCAGCGGCACTGTGGAAACGCGCAAAGCCATGTCGGCTTTGACCATGGACAATTTGAATGCGCACATGGCTGGTTTGCCCGTTAAAACACCTGTGCCTGAGTGCAAAAATTAAAGAATCCCATGACCCATTTCACCAAAGTGGTGTTGTTCACTGACACCGACGGCAAAGCCAAATTCAAAGAAGAAACTTTGCCCATGGCCGAGGGCAATCCTCAAAGTCAATTGACTGAGATCTTTTCAGCAGAAGGCTACCAGTTGCGCTACAGTCCTGTCGGTTTTAGAAGCCAATTTCATGTCACGGGCAAACCGCAATGGGTGTTTATTTTGTCGGGCCAAATGGAAATTGGTTTGCAAGATGGGAGCTCGCGCATTTTTTATGCAGGCGAGCATTTTTATTCAGCCGACACCTTGCCTGAGGGCGCCACGTTTGATGACAAGGTGCATGGCCATTGGAGCCGGCAGGTGGGCGATCAAGCCTTGAGAACTTTGTTTCTCAAGGACTGAGCAGCTTGGGTTTGAATTTGGCAGGGTGTTAACGACCGAAAGATCGGCCGCCACCGCCACCACCGTAGCCGCCACCACCACCACCGCCACCTCGGCGTCCGCCGCCGCCATTGCCACCACCGCCATAGCCACCGCCACCACCTTGGCGGCGAGGACC
>Ga0136644_10000581_pt1 | contig 29283 bp, 25 predicted proteins | sample C_130820_EF_Meta_FD_94780 | JGI IMG/M metagenome (GOLD analysis project Ga0136644, IMG submission 94780) | Freshwater microbial communities from Lake Croche, Canada to study carbon cycling - C_130820_EF_MetaG (v2) (version 2) | ecosystem: Environmental > Aquatic > Freshwater > Lake | place...
CCCGTGTCCCGTCGCCGGACGCTCGCTCCGGGCATCCTGCCCTGCGCTCGCTCGACTCCGACTGCGCTTCGCCATCCTGGCTGCGCTTGTCTGCATACGCCGGCGACCGGGACACGGGGAGCCCGAAGCCTCCTCAACCGGAAACGGTGAGGCTCGGGGCTGCCCAGACCAAAGAGCGGGGCTATGGAAGCGAGCGCAGGCATGGATGCCGAAGCGAAGCGGACATGCAGAGAGCCTCGGCCGGGAGGGCCGAGGCGAACGTCCGGCGAGAGGGTCTGGGCAGCCCCGAGCCGGCGCCCAACCGTGAGACGCTAGGATGACGTGCATGGAACCCGCGCAGCCCTACCGACTCACCGACAGCCCGTGGTTCTGGGCGCTCGTGTTTTCGTTCATGGCGCTCGTCGGCATCGGGCTCATCGCGCCCAAGTTCGACGTGCGGCAGCGGCAGATCGAGGGGCGGTATCTCGGGCGGCAGAAGGCGGCGGAGGAGCGGGCCAGGCGTTCCGCCGGACTTCCGGCGACCGATCTCGCCGGGGAGGCTCGCGAGCGCGACGAGGTCGCACCCCGCCGCATGATGCCGCTCTGGACGCTCGCCACGGCGGCCGGTGCGGCAGCCGCGGGGTCGGCCGTCATGCTGCGGCGCGAGTGGCTGGCTCGTCGCTGACGGGCGCCGTCGGCAGGTCGTCCGTCAGACCCTGCCGACGCATCTCGGCCCAGTCTTCGGCCGTGGGCTTCGCCATCGTGCCGAACACGTAGTCGCCCACGAGCAGGAACACGTTGAAGTTCTTGGCGGGGTAGCGGTGGTGGAGGTAGTGATGCCGGGCGAGCTTCTTGAAGAGTCGTGACTGTCCGAAGAACCGGCCCTTGGGCTGGTGCATCTCGAGATGCACGTAGTTCCACGTGAGGTGGTGCAGGACGACGACGACCGGAAACATGATCGCGCCCACGATCGTGAACGGAGAGAGCACGAGCGCGAGCGGCAGCGATTCGATCAGACCCTCGCGGGGGTTGAGCCGGATGCCCCGGTCCTCGCCGGGCGGCAGCGGTTCGTCGTGAAACTCCTCACGGTATTGCACGTGGTGCTCGAGCGCGTGGCTCGTGAAGATCTTGGTGCGCGCCCGGACGTTTTTGAACAGGAAGAACTTCGGCTTCCGGTGCATCAGCTTCGCGTGGACCTGGTGCTCCACGAGCGACATGAACACGGCCCAGACTGTAAACCAGGCGACGACCTGCAGGGCGAGCATCATGGGGCACCTCGTGGCTTCCGAAGCGGACTCACTGGCCGTCATTATCGGAATTGACGGTGCCGATCCCCGAGGATCGAAGCGGGAGGTGTAACAGATACCCCCGCCTGCGTCGTGGGCAGTTTTCCCGGCTACCCGATGATCGAACGGCGCCGAGAGACGTAATCCCAAACGACGAACCGGTCGAGGTCGCGGCCTGCCGTGAAGAAAACCCGGCCGCGGGCCGTTTCCGCCAGCCGGTAGGCGAACTGGATGTCCTCGCGGGACTGCGACCAGCCCGAAAGCAGGAACACGTTCACCGTGATCCCCTCGCGCCGGCAGGCCTCGGCCTCGCGGATCGTCGCCTCCTCCGTGCGGGGGTGCGGCGGGTAGAGCAGGAACAGTTGGCTCCCCTCGAAGTGCGCCGTCGGCAGGCCGTCGGTGATGATGATCACCTGCCTGTTGGGCGTGTCCTGCCGGGCGAGATGCTGCCGCGAGAGGCGGAGCGCGTGCTGGATGTTCGTGAAGTGCGGGGGCACGTCGCTCTCCGAGATCGCCGGATCGCTCATGTCGGCCCGCAGGCGGACGACCGAGTCGAAGATCGTGACGGGCTTGGGCATGAACGTCACGACCTCGCCGGCCGGCCGCGGCTTCGCGAACGAATACATCTCGATGAATTGCAGAAAGTCGCCCGGATACTCCCGCTGCACGAGCCCCTGGAGCGCGAGCGCCATCCGCTTCACGTTGACGTACAGCCCGCCATAGCGCATCGAGCCGCTCATGTCGAGGACGACGGTCGTCGCGCACTTGGGGGTGTTGCGGGTGCGGTGCACCTCGATGTCGCGCTGGTCAAGTTTCAGCACGCCGTCGCCACGGCCGACCGCCTGCTCGCCGGCCTGCCGCAGCATCGCGTTCACGAGCGACCCGGGAATGTCCATGTGGGCGACCGAGTCGCCGAACTCGTAGGGGCGGGTGGGCACGAGTTCGACGGCGCCGTCCCCCTGCACGTTGAGCTGGTGCCGCCCCGTCCGGGACGGGGCGAGTGCCGAGAAGATCTTCTCGAGCAGCCTGCCCTGGAACACCCGCAGGGCCTGGGGCGTCAGTTCGTAGCCGCGCTTCGTGCGTTCCAGCCCCTGCTGGGCCGCGAGCTGCTCGACCATGTCCTGGACCTGTCGCTTCAGCCGGTCGAGCTCGTCGAGTTCGCCCGATTCGACGAACTGGCCCAGTGCCTCCATGTCGATCAGGGCGATCTTCGCGTTCTTGCGGGCCTCCTCCAGTTGCTTCAGGAGCTCCTCGATCGTGTCGAGCTCCTCCTTCACCTCGAGGGCTTCCTGCACGGAGAGTTTCTCACGGCCCGTGAACTGCCACTTCGCCGCCAGCTCGTCCACCTGGTAGACGTCGCCGAGCCTGTCGAGGAGCGTCACGAGGTCCGCCGCGAACCGGCTCTGATCGTTGTCCTCCGCGTACCAGAGCCGTTCGAGCTGCCGGAGCTGCTCTTCGCGGATCGCCTTCTGAAACGCCTCGCGGGCCTTCGCGGGCGGTTTCGCACCCTGGGCGGCGTCGCGAAATGCGGCACGAGCCTTCTTGCGCACGCCGTCGGTCTCGTAACGCTCGAGGATCTTCCGCCGCCGCTCCTCGAGCTGCCGCTTGAGCGAGTCGAGCGACGGGCCGAGCCCCTTGATCTGCTCCGGATCGAGGATCACCGCTTCGGCGAGCTGCTCCTCCGTGAGTTCGTCGATGCTGCCGAACTCGAGCAGGTGCTCCATGGCCGGCGACACGAGATCGGCCGCCGGCGGCCGCGGCGGCGGAATCCGCGCCGGGTCGTACCGCTGGTAGGTGTGGACGATCCCGCCGAGTGAGTCGCGAGAGGGCATCAGCGAAAACCTCTCGTGTCGTAGATGGTGTGGCCGTGTTCCTGGATGCGGGAGATCCGCTCGGTGGCGTAGAGGCCGGCGAGGACGAACTCGATGCAGCTCGCCCGGATCGTCGGATCCTGCGCGGCGTTGACCTCGAATGCCTTCGCCCACACGGCCGGCACGTCGGCCACGATCCCCTCGTAGGCCGCGCTCGGCACCATGTCGCCCACCTCCACCTTCACGCCCTGGCCGAACACCTTCGCGATCTCGTCGAGTCCGTGCTGCTCCACGTATTCCTCGAACACGGTCGCGATCGCCTCGGCGATCACGGCGTCGAGCACCTGCCGCTCGCTCATCTGGTGGCTCCCCATGAGGTCGAGCTCGAGCTTGCCGAGGCTCGAGGCATACAGGTGCCCGAGGTCGCTGATCCGCGGCACGGCCGGCTTCTCGCCGAGCCGCACGCCCCGCTGCCGGGCGCTCGCCACGACGGTCTTCAGGTTGGCGATCGAAAATCGGGCGCTCACGCCCGACTGCTGGTCGATGAACTTGCTCTTCCGCGCGGCGACCGTGATCTGTTCGAGGATCTCCCGCATGAAATACGGCACGACCACGGGCCACTCGCCACCGAGGTCGATCGCCGACTCCTGCCCGGCCACCTTGATGCCGAGGTCGCGGTCCCGGGGGTAGTGGGTGTGGATCACCGCCCCGATCCGGTCCTTGAGCTGCGGGATCACCTTGCCGGAGCGGTTGTACGTGGAGGGGTTCGCCGAGAAGAGCAGCATCACGTCGATATCGAACTTCACGGGATACCCACGGATCTGCACGTCGCGCTCCTCGAGGATGTTGAACATCCCCACCTGCACGAGTTCGTCGAGTTCGGGCAGTTCGTTCATCGCGAAGATGCCACGGTGCAGCCGGGGGATCAGGCCGAAGTGGAGCGCCTCCTCGCTCGCCATGCTCGTGCCGCCGGCGAGCTTCGCAGGGTCGATCTCGCCGATGATGTCGGCGAACTTCGTGCCGGGAGCCAGCCGCTCCGCATAGCGTTCCTCGCGGGGCCACCAGGCGATCGGCACCTGCGCGGGATCGCGCGTCGCCACAAGGCGCTTTCCGGCACGGCTGATCGGCTTGAAAGGATCGTCGTGGAACGGGATCGCCGGGTCGTCGAGGTACGGCACGAACTCGTCGAGGAACCGCACGAGCAGCCGCATCAGCCGGCTCTTCGCCTGCCCCTTCTCGCCGAGGAAGAGCATGTCGTGCCCGGCGAGGAGCGCGACGTTGATTTCGGGAATCACCGTGTCGTCGTAGCCGACGATTCCCGGAAACAGCTCCTCGCCGCTCGCGAGCATCCGGAGGAAGTTCTCTCGCACCTCCTCCTTCACGCTGCGACTCTTCCAGCCGCTGGCCCGAAGTTCGGCGAGGTTTTTCGGAAGCGCGGTTGGTGCGGGCATGCGAGCGGCTCCTGGAGGACAGCCGCATTGTAGCGCGCTGGATCGCGGCAGGAGCGACCGGCCGCGTCATAGAGCGCGGGGGGCCGGCTTCGGGCTCCCCGTATCCCGTCGCCGGACGTTCACTGCGCCCATCCATGGGCTTCGTTCACTCGGAGCGACAGGCGCTGCGCCATCCTGGCTCCGCCGGTCGCTCACGCCGTCTCCTGGGACACCGGGAGCCCGAAGCCTCCTCAACTCAAACAGGGGAGGCTCGGGGTAACCGCGAGCCGGCTTGGGCAAGTTGGCGATCGCGTTACTTCAGCGCCGGTAGCCGGATCGTGATCGCGGTGCCCTTGCCGACGGCGCTTTCGACGCGGATCCGGCCCTTGTGGGCTTCCACGATTTCGCGGCAGGCCGTGAGACCGAGGCCGCTGCCCCCCTTGCCCGTCTCGTCGGGTCCGGCCTTCGTGGAGAAGTGCGGCTCGAACATCCGCCGCATCACCTCCGGCGTCATCCCGCAGCCGGTGTCGCGCACCATGAGGTCCACCGTGCCGAGCAGGGTGTCGTGGGCGAGCCGGAGGATGAGCCGGCCTCCCTGCGGCATCGCCTGCCGGGCGTTGACGAGGAGGTTGAGGAGGACCTGCTGGAGTTGGCCGGGGTTGGCCGAAACCCTCGGCGCCGGCGCGAACTCCCGCTCCACCTGCACTCGATACTTCGTCATCTCCCGTTCGAGGAGCACGAGCACGTCCTCGACGAGCAGTTCGAGGTTCACCGGCTCCAGGCGGGCCGAGCCGCCTCGGGCCATGCCGAGCACGCTGGCCGTGATCTTGGCCGCCCGCGTGCCGGCGGAGAGGATCCGCTCCAGGGCCTTGTCTCGCGTCGGCTGATCGCGATGTCGGAGGCCGAGCTTCGCGTAGTTCAGGATCGTGGTCAGGGCGTTGTTGAACTCGTGCGTGGTCGTGCCGAGGAGTTCGCCGAGCGTGGCCGCCTTCCGGGCGTCGAGCAACTGCCGGCGGAGGTTCGCCACCTCGGCGGCGTGCTTGAGCCTCGCGACCTCGAGCTGGTGGCGGAGGGTCGACGCCTCGTCGCGTCGCGGGACTGGATCCGCCGTGTCCCCCACCACTCGTTCCTCCCCGAAATCCGTGCCGCGCATGCACTTGCGCTCCTTGACGGTGTATCGGTCGGGTCGGAGGGATGCTATAAAAGGAGGAAGGTTGCGCCTTTTCGATCCCTTGACCGTTTCATTCCAGCAGTGGACGGCGCGGATGGCGAAGGTGGGCCGATCGTGCCGGCGACAGAAACCCGGAGGCTGCGATTCATGAGGCGATTTATCCGGGCCGTGCGGCCCGCCGCGGGCTTCACCCTCGTCGAGTTGCTCGTCGTGATCGCGATCATCGGCGTGCTCGTCGGGCTGCTCCTGCCGGCCGTGCAGAACGCCCGCGAGTCGGCCCGCCGGACCAGTTGCAAATCGAATCTCAAGCAGATCGGGATCGCGTTCCAGATGTTCCTCGACAAGAAGACGAGGGGCAGGTTTCCGGTGGCGGCCCAGCAGCCCAGCTTCGAGGTTCTCAACTACCCGCTGAGTCGGCCGTTGCGGCCGAGCATCGTGTCCGCCCTCGGCGACTTCACGGAGGGGAGTCGAACCGTGTTTCAGTGCCCCTCCGACACGGTCTATTTTCTCCGCTCCGGAACCACCGCGGACGCGATCAAGACGGCCATGTCGACGATCCAGTCGGGCACCGACGCCGCCGCCAAGCAGGCGGTGTCGGAGTATCAGTCCCTGGCCTACGAGGGCACGAGTTACGAATATCCGACGCGGCGACTGATCAACGAGACCGCGACACCGGCGGTGGGCAAGACCCGCGAGGAGGCGCTCTCGTCGCAGCGTCTCGGCAGCAATCTCGCGTCGTCGAAACTCTGGGTGCTCTACGAGTTCGCCCCGTTCCACCTGAGCGGAGTGACGGCGTTTCTCGCCCCCGACATCTCGGACACGAACGAATTCGACGGGTGGACGCCTCCGGAAGGCGCCCGCAACTTCCTCTACTTCGACGGCCACGTCGAGAATCTCTGACGCGTGGCGAAAGGGTGACGCATGAGCACGGCATCGATCCGCTCCCAGAGGCTTTCCGCGCAGGCGGCCGATGAACCGGGAAACCCGGCCGTGAAGTGGCTGGCGGGGCTCGCGTTGCTCGCGCTCCTCGCGTTCCTTGTCGCGTGGCTCGGCGGCTGGATCCGGTTCACGACCGACCCGCGGGTCGCCGAGATCAAGAAACTCCAGGATGAGGCGCGGCAGAAGTTCGCCGCCAACGGCGGTCCCCAGACGATCGCCGAGGCGACCGAGGCGGTGACGGCGATGGCGACCATCCGGCAGAAAGTCGAGGCGCTGCCCGAGAACCTGCGCGGGCAGGTGGAGCGGAACGGCGGAAACATGTTCCGCGCGACGATGCGGCAGCGGATCGACGCCTATTTCAAGCTGCCCCCCGAGAAGCGGCAGGCAGAACTCGACCGGCAGATCAAGCAGGAGGACATGATGCGCAAGGCGTTCGAGACCGCGGGCCGAGTGGCCGGGTTCTTCGGCGGCGGCCCGCCCGGTGGAGCGCAGGGGAGCGGGCAGGGTGGTGGCGGCCCGCCGGGTGGCGGACCCCCCGGCGGCGGCCCACCGGGCGGAGGCCCCCCGCAAAACGCGTCGCAGGAGAGCGTCAACAAGTGGCGCAAGGGGATCATCGACTCCACGACGCCCGAGCAGCGGGCGCGGTACGTCGAGTATCGACGCGCGATGGACCAGCGGCGTCAGGAACTCGGCATGCCCTCGTTCGGGCCGCGGTGAGCGACGGTCCGATGGCCGACACGCTGGGCCTGCTTTCCGAGGCGAGGCAACTCGCCACCGATCTCGGGTACGTCGTGCTGGAGGAGCCGCTCGGTGACATGGGCGGCGGCCGGTGCGTGGTGCAAGGGGAGCACCGCATCCTGCTGAATCTGGAGCATTCGGCGACCGCACAACTCGACGTTCTCGTCGCGGCCCTCGCCGACGATCCGCGGACCCGCTCGCAGCCGATGAGCCGGCTGCTGGCGACGCGTCTGGCGGGGGCGTAGGCGGTAGGCGGGTTCGAGCCTCGTCCCGCGGGGCGTCACGCGTACAGCCCGTGGGCCGAGATGTACCGTTCGACCGCACGGGGCGTGCGGTAGCGGATGCTCCTTCCGGCGGCGACGAGCGCCCGCAGATCGCTCGCCCGGATGCCGATCGCCGGCACGACGATCCTGTCGGCCACGATGCGGTCGGCCTGCCCGGGCCCCAGACACCGCGCGAGCCGCGGACCGCGCACGACCGCCGTCACGTCGTCGAGCCCCTCGCGCTCCACGGCGATGATCGGCACGAGCTCGAGGATGCGGGTTGGCTCGTGCCAGTCGGGCAGGCTCGCGAGCGCGTCGGGGCCGAGGATCAGACGCAGGTCGTCGTGTGGGTGCAGCGTCCGCAGCGTGTGCAGCGTGTCCACCGTGTAACTCACGCCGCCGCGGTCGAGCTCGACCGCCGAGAACGCGAACGCGGAGTTGCCGCCGACGGCGAGCGCGAGCATCTCGGCGCGGTGGTGACCCGCGGCGGGGGTGCTGCCCTGCTTCAGGGGCTGCGTGGCCGCCGGCACGAACAGCACGCGGTCGAGGGCCGCCTGTTCGCGGCAGCATTCGGCCACGATCAGGTGCCCGTGATGCACGGGATCGAAACTGCCGCCGAAAATCCCGATTCGCATGGGCCGTCCGCAGGTGCGGTGTCAGATGCTCTAATCGAACCGATGCCGAAGTCTACGGGCCAGCGCGAGCTTTTCGATAGCCAGCCAGCCTGGGAGGAGGACGATGCGCGCCGGGGGATCGTGGCGACCGTCGTGCTGCCCGACGGCGTGGACAAGCCGCTCGACTACCTCGTGCCGGAATCGCTCGCGGCGGCCGTGGAGCCGGGAAAGCGGGTGCGCGTGCCGCTCGGCCGCGGCAACCGCGAGCGGCTCGCCTACTGCGTGGCGCTGCGGTCTGGCGAACTGCCGCAGCAGCCGCTCAAGAGCGTGGCGGGTGTGGAGGACGAGGCCCCGCTGCTCTCGCCGCTGATGCTGGAGCTCACCCAATGGATGAGCGAGAAGTGGCTCGCCCGCCGCGGCGAGGTGCTGGAGGCGGTGCTGCCCGCGGGCGTGCGGGCCACGCGCAAGCGGCGGTCGGTGCCGCTCCTGGTGGCGACGGACGCCAAGCCGGCGCGAAAACCTTCGCCAACGCAGGTGCAGGTGCTCGCCGCCGCCACGGCGCCGGCCACCGCGGAGGAGCTCGCGAGCCGCACGGGTGCGAGCCGGGCGGTGATCGCGCGGCTCGTGCGGACGGGGATGCTGGCGGTGGCGGGGGAGGCCGGGGACGCTCCGCCGGAGGATGGGCGGGCCAGGATCGCGCACGAGCGGCCCACCGAGCTGTCGCCGGCCCAGTCGGGTGCGCTCGAGGCGATCCGCGCGCCGATGCGGGCCGGGCGGCACGAGACGGTCGTGCTCTTCGGCGTGACCGGCAGCGGCAAGACGGAGGTCTACCTGCAGGCGGTGGAGGAGACGATCGCCGCCGGCAGGCAGGCGATCGTGCTCGTGCCCGAGATCAGTCTCACGCCGCAGACCTGCGACCGGTTTCGGGCCCGGTTCGGCCGCGTGGCCGTGCTGCACAGCCACCTCACGCCCGCGGAACGCCACGCCCAGTGGCGGGAGATCGCACGGGGGCGCGTGGGGGTCGTCGTCGGCGCCCGGAGCGCGATCTTCGCGCCCACGCCACGGCTCGGCCTCGTCGTCATCGACGAGGAGCACGAGAGCTCGTTCAAGCAGGCCACCGCGCCGCGGTACCACGCCCGCGACGTCGCCGAGTGGATCGCCCGGAACGCGCGGGTGCCGCTCGTGCTCGGGTCGGCGACGCCGTCGCTCGAGACGTTCGCCCGCTGCCTCGCCGGCGAGTGGACGATGTGCCGGCTGCCCGACCGCGTGGGAGGTTCGCAGCTGCCGCCGGTGATCACGGTCGATCTGCGGGATCCGTCGAGCCGTGCCCGCGGCAGCGTGAGCCCGCGGCTGGCCGCCGGCATGAAGTGGGCGCTCGAGGCCGGCGGCCAGGTGATGCTGCTCCTCAACCGGCGCGGGTTCGCCACGCACGTGCAGTGCCGCTCGTGCGGCCACACGGTGCGCTGCCCGCAGTGCGATCTCGCGCTCACCGTGCACCGTCCCGGCAACCGCGGCATCTGCCACGGCTGCGGCCTCGTGACCCGGCTCGCGCCGAAGTGTGCCGCCTGCGACGCCCCGCACCCGGCCCAGCGCGGCACCGGCACGCAGCGGCTCGAGGACGAGGTCCGCGGTCTCTTTCCGGGCGTCCGGGTGGCCCGCATGGACACCGACACGATGCGCACCCGCGGCAGCCACGAGCGCACGCTCGACGCCTTCCGGGCCCGTGAGATCGACATCCTCGTGGGCACGCAGATGATCGCGAAGGGGCTCGACTTTCCCGACGTCATGCTCGTGGGCGTCGTCAACGCCGACGCCGCGCTGCATCTCGCCGACTTCCGCGCCGCCGAGCGCACCTGCCAGCTCGTGACCCAGGTGGCCGGCCGCAGCGGCCGCGGTCAGCTCGGCGGCCGCGTGGTCGTGCAGACGAGCACGCCCGACCACCCCGCGATCCTCTCCGCCGGCCGACACGACTACGAGGCCTTCGTGCGCAGCGAGCTGCCCGTGCGCGAGGCGCTGCTCTACCCCCCGTTCGGTCACATCGTGCGGATCGTCGTCCGCAGCATCGACGAACGGGCCGCCGCCGACTGGGCCGAGCACATCGCCTCGCGGCTGCGGCAGGAGGCGGGCGCATCGGCCCCGACCGAGGCGGCCGGCTCACCGGCGATCCGCGTGCTCGGCCCCGCTCCGGCGCCGATCGCCCGGCTCCGCGACCGCTTCCGGTATCACGTGCAGGCCATGGGGCGCGACGGGGCCATCCTTCGTGATCTCGTCCGCCGCGCCACCGCCACGGTGCAGACGCCCGACAAGGTGGCCTGGATCGTGGACGTCGACCCCGTCGAAATGCTGTGAGACGGATGTCGGGCTGTCGGTGTTCCTGAAGCCCAATTCGGCTCGGTGCCGGCCGTGCCCTCTCGCCGGACGTTCGCCTCGGCCCTCCCGGCCTCGGCTCTCTGCGTGTCCGCTGCGCTTCGCCATCCTGGCTGCGCTTGCTCCCACAGCCCGCTCGAGGGCAACGGCCAGCCCCGAGCCTCCCTGTTTCCAGTTGAGGAGGCTTCGGGCTCCCCGTGTCCCGGTCGCCGGCGTATGCAGACAAGCGCAGCCAGGATGGCGAAGCGCGGTCGGAGTCGAGTGAGCGCAGGGCAGGATGCCCGCAGCGAACGTCCGGCGATGGGACACGGGGAGCCCGAAGCCGGCGTCCATGCGTTGGGCGGGGATGCCCACCCCGGATACCATTGTGGTCATGGCCTACCGGTCGTTCACGGACATCGTCGGCGAGTCGAGCCTGGAGCGGAAATGCCGCTTCCTGTTCGGGCTCTGCCTGTTGCTGCTGATCACCGGCAGCTTCTGGTGGTACGGCTTCCGCACCGAGGAGCTGGTCTACACGACGACGCGGAACACGGGCCGCAACTTCGTCGATGCCACGATGCTCCAGTCGCACTGGGAGAAGCTCGAACCCGATCGGAAGTTCACCGGCCTGATCGAGCAGCTGGGCGCCGTCCTCCGGCCGCAGCAGTATCGCTCGTGGGTGCTCGATCCGGAGCTGTCGCCCGAGGAGCGGGTCCGCCGCAACTACAACCGGCTCGACATCGCCGTGCTGGACTATTTTTCCAATCGGCCCGCGGACTCCGCCCCGGGCCCGGCCGCCGCCGACGCGGCCGAATACCGGGAGTTCCGCACCGCCGACAACAAGGAGTATCACTACTACCAGCCGATCCGCTGGAAGAACAGCTGCAAGGTGTGCCACGAATACCGGGGGCTGATCGGCGACGCATCGCCGCCGGCCGAGGCGGGCGGCCGACACGAGCACTGGGCCGAGAACGACCTGATGGCCGTGGTGAAGGTGGTGATGCCCGACTCGGTGACGCGCAGGGCGATCAACTGGAACCGCGCGATCCTCCTCGCCACCGCGATCATGACGGTGTTCCTGGCGATGCTCGTGGCCTACGCGATCGTGCGGTTCGTGATCGTCAAGCCGCTCGGCCACCTCCGCGACGTGGCCGACGAGGTCCGCAAGGGCAACGTCGAGGCCCGGGCCGAGATCCACACCGCCGACGAGTTCGAGGAGCTCGGCGTGGCGTTCAACCGCATGCTCCGCGGCCTCGTGGACTCGCAGGAGGAACTCCGCAAGGTCAACGTGAGCCTCGACGACAAGGTGGACGAGCTCGCGCAGGCGAACCTCCACCTCTACGAGATGAACCGCCTCAAGAGCGACTTCCTCGCCACGATGAGCCACGAACTGCGCACGCCCCTCAACAGCATCATCGGCTTCTCCGACGTGCTGGGGTCGATCCAGTCGCTCGACGACAAGCAGCGCCGCTACGTGCAGAACATCCGCTCGTCGGGCCGGATGCTCCTCGAGATGATCAACGACATCCTCGACCTCGCGAAGATCGAGGCCGGAAAGATGGAGGTCCGGCCGAGCACGTTCCGCATGGAGGCGATCGTGTCGGCCCAGTGCGACATGGCCCGGCCGCTGGCCGAGAAGAAGAACATCGACCTGGAGTTCGAGGTCGAGCCGGGGCTGGAGGCGATCGACCAGGATCCGGCGAAGGTGCAGCAGATCCTGGCGAACCTGCTGTCGAACGCGGTGAAGTTCACGCCCGAGGGCGGACGGATCGACGTGCGGGCCGGGCTCGAGCCGGGCGACGAGGCCGTGCTGCTCGAGGTGTCCGACACCGGCGTGGGCATCGCGCCGGAGGAACAGCAGACGATCTTCGAGAAGTTCCGGCAGAGCAGGGTGTTTCAGGCCGGCGACGACGCCATGACGCGGGAGTTTTCCGGCACCGGCCTCGGGCTCTCCATCGTGCGCGAGCTGTGTCGTCTCCTCGGCGGAGACATCGCGGTCGAGAGCCAGCTCGGCAAGGGCAGTCGGTTCACGGTGCGGCTGCCGCTCGCGTATCCTGGACTCGAACGGGAGGGCGATGCGGCCGCGCTCTCCGATGCCACGCAGCCCGCCGCCTGACGCCGGCATCCGCCCCGAGGACGATCCGATGACGAACGACGACAGGCCGATCGAAGTGGTGCTGTTCACCGACGGCGCGTGCAGCGGCAATCCAGGGCCCGGCGGCTGGGCCTACATTCTCCGGCATCCGGAGACGGGCCGCGAGGCCGAGGCCTCGGGCTCGGAGCCCGACACCACGAACAACCGCATGGAACTGACGGCCGCGGTGCAGGGGCTCTCCCAGCTCAAGTGGCCCACGTGCGTGGAGCTCGTCACCGACAGCGTCTACGTGGGCACGGGCCTCTCCGAGTGGCTCCCGAAATGGAAGGCGCAGGGCTGGAAGCGCAAGGAGAAGGGCCGGCTCGTGCCGGTGAAGAACGAGGACCTGTGGCGGGAGCTCGACCGCCTCGCCTCCCTCCACGAGATCGTGTTCACGCACGTCGCCGGCCACGCGGGCCATCCCGAAAACGAACGCTGCGACGAGCTCGCCGTCGCCGCCTACCAGCCCTACCTCAAGCGCAACAAAACGCGGCCGACGTGACGCAGGCTCCCGCGCCGGCTTCGGGCTCCCCATACCCCGTCGCCGGACGTTCGCTGCGGACATCCTGTCCTCCGCTCACTCGACTCCGACCGCGCTTCGGCATCCATGCCTTCGCTTGTCTGCGTACGCCGGCGACCGGGGTACGGGGAGCCCGAAGCCTCCTCAACTCGGAGGCGCTCGTGGGCGCCCGGAACTTTCGGCGGAGTCGAGCATCCCTACCGCCGGCTCCGAATGCGGGTGATGATCTGCTCCCCAAACTCAACTCGCTACACTGGCGGCATGAGTGACCCTGCGCCCAGCCTGACGACGCCGCTCGAGCGGCTGCCGGGGGTGGGGACGGCGCGGGCCCGGCGGCTGCGGGCGCTCGACCTCGAGACGGTGCGCGACGCGCTCCTGCACTTCCCTCGCACCCACAAGGATTTCAGCGGCGCGCATGCGTTCGCCGACCTCGTGGAAGGGGAGCACGCGTCGGTGGCGGGCATCGTCGCCGACGTGCGGCAGCGGACGACGGCGCAGGGCCGGTCGATGCTCACGGTGCTCGTGGAGGGGCAGGGGGGCGGCATCCGCGGCGTGTGGTTCAACATGCCGTTCATGGCAGGGAAGTTCGCCGTCGGAGCGACGGTCGTCTTCGCCGGGGTGCCGAAGCGGGCCGGGGCGACGTGGGAAATGTCGCATCCGGAGGTGCGGTTGTGCGCGGCCGGCGAGGAGCCGATCCGCGGCGAATACCTGGCGGTGTACCCGGGCGCCGAGGGCGTGCGGCAGTCGGACGTGCGGCTGGCGGTGCAGGCGGCGCTCGCCCATGCCGGCGATCTCCTCGAGGAGGCGTTTCCCGCGGAGTGGCTGGCGGCGAAAAACCTGATGCCGATCCGCGAGGCGATGCGCGAGATCCACGTGCCCACGAGCCTCGCGGCCAAGGATGCCGCCACGCGGCGGCTCGTCTACCAGGAACTCTTCATGCTGCAGTTGGCGCTCCGGCTCCACCGCGCGCAGCAGCAGGATCGGAAGGCGGCTCCAGTGATGGTGGTGGACGCGCGGCTCGACGGCCGGATTCGCGCCCGGCTGCCGTTCGTGCTCACTCCCGATCAGGATGCCGTGATCGCCGACATCGTGGCAGACCTCGCGAAAACCGAGCCGATGAACCGGTTGCTGCAGGGCGACGTGGGCAGCGGCAAGACGGTGGTCGCGCTGTACGCGATGCTCGCGGCCGTCGGCTGCGGCCACCAGGCCGCGCTCATGGCGCCGACGGAGCTCCTCGCCCGGCAGCATTTCGCCACGCTCGAGCACCTGCTCGTCGATGGTCGAGTGAATCTCGAACTGCTCGTCGGTGGACAGACGCAGGCCCAGCGACGCAAGGCGCTCGAGCGGATCGCGGCGGGTGAATCGCAGATCGTGATCGGCACGCAGGCGCTCGTGAGCGGAGACGTGCCGTTTCAGAGCCTCGGGCTCGTGGTGATCGACGAGCAGCAGCGGTTCGGCGTGATCCAGCGGGCGACGCTCCAGGAGGGGCAGGCGGAGCCCCACGTGCTGGTCATGACGGCCACGCCGATTCCGCGGACGGTGGCCCACGCCACCCACGGCGACCTCGACTACTCCGTGATCGAGCACGGCCCGGCCGGACGCCAGCCGGTGCGCACCTACCGCGTCGTGCCCGACCAGGAAGCGTCGTGGTGGGAGCACGTGCGGAAGAAGCTGCGGGAGGGGCGGCAGGGGTATGTCGTCGTGCCCGCGGTGGAAGACTCGAAACGTGGATTGGCGACGATCGCCTCGGCCTTCGAGGAGCTCGCGAACGGGCCGCTGGAGGCGTTTCGCCTGTCGCTCGTGCACGGCCGGCTGAAGACGTCCGAGAAGCAGGCGATCATGGATGACTTTCGGCATCGCAGGCTCGACGTGCTCGTGTGCACGAGCGTGATCGAGGTGGGGATCGACGTGCCGAACGCCACCGTGATGACGATCCTCGACGCCGAAAGCTTCGGACTGTCGCAACTGCACCAGCTGCGGGGTCGCGTCGCGCGGGGCGCGGTCGCGGGCATCTGCGGCGCGGTCACACCGTCCGGCACGGGGCCGCTGCCGCGGGTGGACGCGTTCGTGGCCTCGACCGACGGGTTCGAACTCGCCAGGAAGGACTTCGAGCTTCGCGGCGCGGGCAATCTGATGGGCACGCGGCAGAGCGGCGCCGACGGCCTGCTCGTGGCCGATCTCATCGACGACGAGAGCGTCATGAAAGAGGCACGTGCCGACGCCCACGAGCTCTTCGCCCGCGATCCGACGCTCGCCGATCCGGCCCATGCCCGGCTCAAAAAGGTGATCCTCGGCCGGTGGAGCGAGACGCTCGGGCTGGGAGGCGTGGGCTGACGGGCGGCTCCCAACCGGGGGGCGCGGAACTCGGCGTGGCGGCGGTAGGCTGTCGATCCACCACGGTCGATGAGGAGCTGCAACCGCCATGGCGATCGATCCGATCTGCGGCATGACCGTCGACGAGGCCACGGCGCGGACCGCGGATCGTGACGGGCGGACGTTCCATTTCTGCAGCGAGGGCTGCCGGCGCACGTTTCTCGGCGTCCCGGTGGCCGAGCCGCCGTCGTGCTGCGGCGGGCACGCCCCGCAGCCCGCCCCCGCGGGTGCCGTCTCCACCTGCCCGATGCATCCGGAGGTCGAGCAGATCGGGCCCGGAGCCTGTCCGAAATGCGGCATGGACCTCGAGCCGAAGACCATCCAGGCCGACGCCGCGGAGGACGACTCCGAACTCCGCGGCATGACCCGGCGGTTCCAGGTGGCCGCGGCACTCACGCTCCCGGTGTTCCTGCTTTCGATGCTGCCGATGCTCGGCCTGCCCGTCGATCGCTGGCTGGGAGGCACGGCGCACGCGTGGCTGCAGCTGGTGATCAGCACGCCGGTCGTGCTCTGGGCGGGCTGGCCGTTCTTCGAGCGCGGATTCCGATCGCTCGTCACGCGGCACCTCAACATGTTCACGCTGATCGCCATCGGCACGGGGGCCGCCTACCTCTCCAGCGTCGTCGCCGTGCTGTTTCCGACCCTCATTCCGCACCAGTTCCGGCACGAGGGCTCCGTGGCGGTCTACTTCGAGGCGGCGGCGGTGATCATCACGCTCGTCCTGCTCGGGCAGTTGCTCGAACTCCGGGCGCGGCGCCGCACGGGGGCCGCCATCCGCGAGCTCCTCTCGCTGGCTCCGCCCGTCGCCAGGATCGTGCGGGACGGCCAGGAGCGCGAGGTGCCGCTCGACGAGGTGCGGCAGGGGGACATCCTCCGCGTCCGGCCCGGCGAGAAGGTGCCGGTGGACGGCCGGCTCACCGAGGGCAGGAGCACCGTGGAGGAGTCGATGATCACCGGTGAGCCGATGCCGGTGGAGAAGCAGGCCGACGATCCTGTCATCGGTGGCACGCTCAACGGAACGGGCTCGTTCCTGATGGTGGCCGACAAGGTCGGCCAGGACACGGTGCTCGCCCGGATCATCGGCATGGTCGCCGAGGCGCAGCGGAGCCGGGCGCCCATCCAGAAGGTCGCCGACACCGTGGCAGGCTGGTTCGTGCCGGCGGTGCTCGTGTGTGCGGCGATCACGTTCCTCGTCTGGGCCGTCGCGGCGCCGGAGCAGCCGCCGCTGGCGTGGGCGCTGGTCAACGCCGTCGCCGTCCTGATCATCGCCTGTCCGTGCGCCCTCGGCCTGGCCACGCCGATGTCGATCATGGTCGGCATCGGCCGCGGGGCGCGGGAGGGGGTGCTCGTGAAGAGTGCCGAGGTGCTCGAGACCCTGGAGAAGGTCGATACCGTCGTCGTCGACAAGACCGGCACGCTCACCGAGGGCCGCCCGAGGCTGGCCGAGTGCATTCCCGCGCCGGGATTCACGGCCGACGAAGTGCTCCGTGTCGCGGCCGCGGTCGAACGGCAGAGCGAGCATCCGCTCGCCCGTTCGATCGTCGTCGGGGCCGGGGAGCGGGGGCTCGCGGTGCCGCCCGCGACGGGCTTCGGCTCGGTGACCGGCGGCGGCGTGCGCGGCACCGTCGAGGGGAGGGACGTGCTCGTGGGCACGCCGGCCTGGCTCACCTCGGAGGGTGTGGCCGACGCCGCCGCGCTCGACGAGCGGGCCGACGCCCTGCAGCGCGAGGGATGCACGGTGGTCAACGTCGCCGTCGATCGCCGGCTGGCCGGGATCATCGCCGTCTCCGATCCGATCAAGGCCTCGACGCCCGATGCGCTGCGGAGCCTGCACGATCTCGGCATGCGGATCATCATGCTCACCGGCGACAACGAGCAGACGGCCCGCACGGTGGCCCACAGGCTCGGCATCGACGAGTTTCGCGCCGGCATGCGGCCGGAGGGAAAGCACGACCTGGTCCGCCAGCTGCGGGCCCAGGGCCGCACGGTGGCGATGGCGGGCGACGGGATCAACGACGCACCAGCCCTGGCGGAGGCCGACGTCGGGATCGCCATGGGCACGGGGACCGACGCGGCGATGGAGTCGGCCGGGGTGACGCTCGTCAAGGGCGACCTGCGAGGCATCGTGAAGGCGATCGAACTCGGCCGGCTCACGATGCGGAACATCCGCCAGAACCTGTTCTTCGCCTTCGTCTACAACGCGCTCGGCGTTCCGATCGCGGCGGGCGCGCTCTACCCGCTTTCGCCGCACCTGCTCCTCAATCCCATGATCGCGGCCGCGGCCATGAGCCTGAGTTCGGTGTCGGTCGTGGCCAACGCCCTCCGCCTGAGGTCGGCGAGGCTCGCGGGCTGCCTGCTGGTGGCGATGCTCGGCGGCGGCATGGCTTCGGCGGAGCAGGACTCGGTGGCTCGCGACCGGGCACTCTATGCCGGTACGTGGAAGATCGTGGCCATCGAGTCGGACGGCGAGACGAAGCCGGGAGACGCTCGCCGCATGATCGTGGTCAATCATGCCGACGGCACCTGGGCCATGACCGTCGATGGCCTCGAGGTCAACCGCGGCGAGAGCCGGATCGATCCCCTCGCCAGCCCTCCGGAGATCGACATCCAGATCACCGCCGGCGACGGCAAGGGGAAGGTGCTCCAGGGGATCTACGAGGTCACGCGGACGCGCCGGCGTCTGTGCTTCCGTGGCGAGCAGGGCTGGCGTCCGCGCGAGTTCCGCACGCAGCCGGGTGATGGTGCGGTGCTCGTGACGTTCGAGAAGCAGCAGGACGACGTCAGCGGGCCGTGAGTGGCTCGGCCGACCGCCACGCGGTTCCGTCGCGTTCCACGCGGTGGTAGAGCGTGTCGCGTTCGATGGGCTCGCGGCCCGCCTCGCGGATCAGCCGCTGGATGTGCTCGACGGAGAGCACCTCGGGCGTCGTGGCGCCGGCGTCGTGGTAGATGAGTTCATGCCGCACCGTGCCGTCGATGTCGTCGGCCCCGTACGCCAGCGCCGCCTGGGCCGTGCCGATCCCGAGCATGATCCAGTAGGCCTTCATGTGGTCGAAATTGTCGAGCACGAGCCGAGCGACCGCCATCGTGCGCAGGTCCATCGCGGGCGTGGGCTTCGCGATGTGGGAGAGCCGCGTGTTGTCGGGGTGAAAGGCCAGCGGGATGAACGTCTGGAAGCCGCCGGTCTCGTCCTGCAGCTCGCGAAGCCGCAGCAGGTGGTCGGTGCGGTGGAAGGCGTTTTCGATGTGGCCGTAGAGCATCGTGGCGTTGCTCCGGAGGCCGAGTTCGTGGGCGGTGCGGTGCACGGCGAACCACTCCTTCGTGTCGGCCTTGTGCTCGCAGATCTTGTCGCGCACCTCCGGATGAAAGATCTCCGCGCCGCCGCCGGGCAGGCTGCCGAGCCCCGCGTCCTTCATTTCCACGAGGATGTCGCGGATCGACCGCTTCGTGAGGTGGCAGAACCAGTTGATCTCGACCGGCGTCCAGGCCTTGAGGTGGAGCGTGGGGTAGGCGTCGTGGAGCAGGCGGACCACGTCGAGGTACCAGTCGTAGTCCTTCTGGTGGTGGAGGCCGCCGACGATGTGCATCTCGGTCGAGCCCGACTCCACCGCCTCGCGGCCGCGGGCCAGGATCTGCTCGTCGCTCATCACGTAGCCGCGCTTGTCGCGGAGGTCGGCCCGGAACGCGCAGAACGTGCAGCGGTAGACGCAGACGTTCGTGGGGTTCAGGTGCGTGTTGATGTTGTAGTAGCCGACGTTGCCGTTCTTCCGCTCGCGGACGAGGTTGGCGAGTTCGCCGAGTTCATGGAGGTCGACCCGCTCGTCCCACAGCGACTCGGCCTCGGCGGCATCGAGCCGCTCGCCCGACTCCACCTTCTCGCGGATCGCGTCGAGCGAAGGCTTCACGGCACGGATCATGGGAAATTCCTCGGCGGTGGTGGAATCAATCGACCGACAGGGAAGGAACCGCACGGGGGCGATTTCTGCAACCGGCTGCGGCGGCGAGAGGGTGCGGCGAAGGAGAAAAACGCGGAAAAGCGAGGTCCGTATCCTGCGGAAACCGCGTGTTGTATGGTTTCGGGGGTCGGCACGCATATCCCGAGGAGACCGCCGTCGAGTGTCCTGGTCCCGCAGGCAGTTTCTGTGCGGTTCCATGGCCGCGGCGGCGTTCGGCGCGGTCGGCGACGCCCGCGCCGAGGGGATCTCCCGGGCCGCCGCCGACCCGCGGTATCGGATCCGCAATTCCGGCATCCGGCATTCGCTCATGGGCTGGTGCTTCAAGCCGATGGATCCGTTGGAGCTGGCACGGCACGCCGGGGAGATCGGCCTGCGAGGCATCGAGGGGATCGACCGGAGGCACTACGCCGACGTGCGGAAGCTCGGCCTCGACATCTCGCTCGTCGGCAGCCACGGCTTCGCCCGCGGCCCCTGCAATCCGGAGTACGGCGACGAGGTGGTCGCCTCGCTCGAGGACGCGATCGACGTGGCGGTCGGGGTGGGAAGCCGGAAGGTGATCACGTTCACGGGGATGCGGTTCGACGGCATGGATCAGGACCGCGCGGAGGACGACTGCGTCGCCGTCTGGAAGCGGGTGCTGCCCCGGGCCGAACGCCGGGGGATCACGCTCGTGCTCGAGCACCTGAACTCGCGAGACCGGTCGCACCCCATGAAAGGTCACCCCGGTTATTTCGGCGACGACATCGATCGCTGCGTGCGGCTCATCGAGCGGATCGGGTCGCCGAATTTCAAGCTCCTCTTCGACATCTACCACGTTTCGGTCATGCACGGCGACGTGATCCGCCGCCTGCGTCAGCACCGGGAAGTCATCGGCCACGTGCACACGGCCGGCAACCCCGGACGCGGAGAACTCGACGACACCCAGGAGATCCATTACCCCGCCGTGATGCGGGCCGTCACGGAGATCGGCTACCACGATTTCGTGGCCCACGAATTCATCCCGACCTGGGACGACCCCATCCTCGCGCTCCGGCATGCGGCGATGGTCTGCGACGTCTGACGGCCCGCCCGGCGCCATGGCACCGTGGGTCACCACCACAGATCGGCCGCGATCGCGGCCAGGAGCACGAGGCCGATCACGGCGTTGGCCGTGAAGAAGGCGTCGTTGACCCGCGAGAGATCGTCTGGCCGCACGAGCGCGTGTTCCCAGGCGAGGAGCGCGACGACCGCTGCCAGGGCCGACCAGTAGATCGCCCCGAGGGCGGGCACGGCCAGCGGGAGCGTGGCGAGAACGAGCACGGTGCCGGCATGCAGCCACTTCGCGAGGTCGAGCGCCCGCGGCACGCCGAGTCGGGCGGGGATGCTCTCGAGGCCGTGCCCGGCGTCGAACCGGGCGTCCTGGCAGGCGTAGATGACGTCGAAGCCGGCCACCCAGAGCGTCACGGCCAGGCCGAGGATCGCGGCCGGCAGGATGTCGGCCGGGTGCTCGACGAGCACGCCACCGCGGATCGCGATCCACGCGGCGATCGGCGCGAGGCCGAGCGCCGCCCCGAGCCACACGTGCGCGAGCATCGTGAACCGCTTCGCGAAGCTGTAGCCGAGCAGCCAGGCGAGAACGGGCACGGAGAGCACGAGCGGCAGCCAGTTGGGGAGGAACAGGAGCGTGGACGCGATGAACGCGGCCGACGATCCGGCGACCAGCGCGAGCACCTCGCCCGTGCCGATGGCTCCTCGCGGCAGGTGCCGCCCGGCGGTGCGCGGGTTTTCGGCGTCGATCGTGCGATCGACGAGCCGGTTGAACGCCATCGCCGCGGTCCGGGCCGAGACCATGCAGAGCAGGATGCCGGCGAGGGACCGCGGCCAGTGGATCGCGGGGCCGCCGTCGACCTGGAACCGCAGGGCGATGAGGGTTGCCATGATCGCGAACGGCAGGGCGAAGACGGTGTGGCTGAACCGCACGAGCTCGAGGTAGGTGCGCACCGACGCCGCGATCATCATGAGGCCCCCCAGCGGGTCACGAGCGCGTTGGCCACGCCGAGCTGGTCGCAGATCCGCGCCACGACGAAGTCGACGAGATCGGCGACGCTTTCGGCCCCGTGGTAAAAGCCCGGAGAAGCGGGCAGCACGACGGCGCCCGCCTCGTGGATCGCCTGCATGTTCTTCAGTTGCGGCAGCGAGAGCGGGGTTTCCCGCGGCACGACCACGAGCTTGCGCCGCTCCTTGAGATGCACCTCGGCCGCGCGGTGGATGAGATTCTCTCCCATCGAGTGGGCGACGGCAGAGAGCGTGCTCCCACTGCACGGGCAGATCACCATCGCCGCGGTGAGGAACGAGCCGCTCGCGACCGGGGCCATCAGGTTCTTGTGGTGGTGGTAGTGGAGTCGGCCCGCGGTGGGCGGCGCGGCTCCCAGGAGCGTCTCGAGTCGGAACCCATCGAGATCGATCCGCCGCCCCAGTTCCTGCTCGATCACGGCCTGGCCCGACGGGCTGATCGAGAGATGGATCTCCCGGCCCGCCGCGAGCAGCACTTCGAGCAGGCGGACGGCGTAGGGAGCACCGGAGGCGCCGGTGACGCCCACGACGAGCGGCAGCGGGGAGGCGGTCATGCGGCATCGCTCCCGGCCCGCGTCGCGATCGTGAGCGTCGCGATCCCGAACGTGAGAGGCACCTGCTCCACGCGTTCGAAGCCTGCGGCCCGGACGATCCCCGCCAGCGCTTCTCCCGACGGGAACTCCTCGACGCTCCTGTTGAGATAGGTGTACGCGTCGGACGCATTCCGCGCCACGGCGTTGCCGATCAGCGGCAGGACCCGACGGAAGTACCAGAGATAGAAGCCGCGGACGAGGGAGTTCGTCGGCAGCGAGAACTCGAGAATCGCGAGTCGGCCGCCCGGCACGAGCACGCGGGCCATCTCGGCGAGGCCCCGCGACGTGTCGGCGATGTTCCGCAGGCCGAAGGCGACGGTGACGAGGTCGAACGATCGATCGGCGAAGGGAAGGGCCATCGCGTCGGCCTCGACCCACTCGATCGAGCGTCCGGCCCGGGCGGACTTCCCGGCGCCGCGGTCGAGCATCGGCCGGCAGAAGTCGCTCGCCACGATCCGCACGTCGGGGCCGGACTTGGCGGCGTACGCGAGCGCGAGGTCGCCAGTGCCGGTGCAGCAGTCGAGGATCGCCCCGGCGGCAGGCGGCGGTGCCCGTGAGACCGTCACGTGCCTCCACCAGACGTCGATCCCGCCGGAGAGCAGCCGGTTCACGAAGTCGTAGCGCGGGGCGATCTCGGCGAACATGCCGCGAACCTTCGACCCGCTCTTGTCGACGGCGGGTGGAGCATGTTCCATGATGGAAGTGACTGCGGGCATGCGTGGAAAGGAAATCCTGTGCACTGGCGATGTTACGACACGTTTCATGGTATGCCCGAAAAGGCGTGCGCGGGAGGGATCGCCGTCGTCATCGACGTGCTCCGGGCCTCGACCACGATCGTGACGGCCCTGTTTCACGGGGCATCGAGCGTCCTGCCGGTGCTGAGCGTCACGGACGCGAAGGAGGCCGCGGCGCACGGCGGAAGGTTGCTGGGGGGAGAACGGGGCGGCGTGCGGATCGAGGGTTTCGACCTCGGCAACTCGCCGTTGGAATACTCTGCCGACCGGGTCCGCGGCCGGTCGGTCGTGATCACGACGACCAACGGCACCGCCGCCCTCCATGCCTGCCGCGATTCGCGTGAGATTCTCATCGGAGCGATCGTGAATCGCACGTCGGTCGCCGACGCGGTGCGTCGTCTCGCGCGGGATGGCGACCGGGTGCACCTCGTCTACGCGGGCACCGACGGGGCCGTCTCGGCCGAGGACGTGCTCGCGGCCGGAGCGATCCTCGATGCGGCGCGGGCCGCCGGCCCCGGCGACGTGCTCGATCCCGCCGCCCTCGAGGCGCGCGAGTTCTTCCGCCGCGTGGCGGCCGGCGGCGACGTACAAGCCGCTCTCGTCGCCGAGTTTCGCCGCTCCCCCGGCGGCGCCAATCTCGTCGACCTCGGCATGCAGGCCGACCTCCCGGCATGCGCGGCGATCGACTCCCTCCCGATCGTGCCCAGGTTCGACGCCGCCTCGGGCAGCCTTTGCTACACTCCCGCCCATGGACAAACCCTCTGATCAATCACGCATGGACCGGATCGTGTCGCTGGCGAAGCGACGCGGCTTCATCTTCCAGTCGAGCGAAATCTACGGCGGCCTGAACGGCTTCTGGGACTACGGGCCGCTCGGCGTGGCGCTCAAGCGCAACCTCAAGGACGCCTGGTGGCACGACATGGTGGCGGGCCACGACGAACTCGCGGTGCCGGCCGGGGCTCCCGAGGCCTACGAGATGGCCGGCCTCGACTGCACGATCATCATGCACCCGCAGGTCTGGAAGTGCTCGGGACACTTCGACCTGTTCCACGACTGGATGATCGACTGCCGCGAATCGAAGAAGCGCTACCGCTACGACCACCTGGGCGGCCGGTTCGCGAGCCACCGCGGCAAGAGGGTGTTCGTCGTCACCGACGCGTCGGGCGACGAGGCCCAGCCCGCGCTCTCGGCCAAGGCCCAGAAGTTCTTCGGCCTGCGGTCCAAGCAGGTGGAGGAGATCGAGTGGGACGGCGGCCTGACGGGCCTGTCGGCGGCCGTGGCCGCGGGCAGCACGACGCTCGCCGCGGTGCTCGGCCCCGACGCCTCCGAGCCGGGCACGCTCACCGATCCGCGCGAGTTCAACCTGATGTTCGAGACGCGGATCGGGGCGATGGCCGGCGACGACGACCGGGCCTTCCTGCGGCCGGAGACGGCGCAGGGCATCTTCATGAACTTCAAGAACGTGCTCGACACGTCGCGGGTGCGGGTGCCGTTCGGGATCGCCCAGATCGGCAAGAGCTTCCGCAACGAGATCACGCCGCGGAACTTCACGTTTCGCTCGCGCGAGTTCGAACAGATGGAGATCGAGTTCTTCTGCAAGCCGGCCGACTCGGCGGCATGGTATCGCTACTGGCGCGACCGGCGCTGGAAGTGGTACCTCGACCTCGGGCTCACGGAAGGCAAACTTCAACTCCGCGAGCACGATCAAGACGAGCTCTCGCACTACTCCGTGGGCACGGCCGACATCGAATACGCCTTTCCGTTCCTCGCTCCGGGTGAGTTCGGCGAGCTCGAAGGCATCGCCCATCGCGGTGATTTCGACCTCCGCAGCCACATGGAGGGCAAGCTCGTGCGGCAGGATGGCGCGCTCGTGCTCGAAACGGGCCCGGATGGCAAGCCGCGGCACAAGGGGAGCGGCAAGGATCTCTCGTATTTCGACGACGTCACCCGCGAGCGGTACGTGCCCCACGTGATCGAGCCGTCGGCGGGGGCCGACCGGGCGGTGCTCGCGTTTCTGTGCGACGCCTATCACGAGGACGAGGTGCCCGACGAGGACGGCAAGCCCCGGAGCCGCACCGTGCTCAAGCTGCATCCGAGATTGGCACCGCTCAAGGCGGCGATCCTGCCGCTGGTGAAGAAGGACGGCATGCCGGAGGTGGCCATCGACCTCTACCGCCGGCTCAAGCGGCACATGCCCTGCATGTACGACGAGAAGGGATCCGTGGGCCGCCGCTACGCCCGGCAGGACGAGGCGGGCACGCCCTGGTGCCTGACGATCGACGGCCAGACGCTCGCCGACCAGACCGTGACGCTCCGCGACCGCGACTCGCTCGCCCAGGCGCGGGTGCCCGTCGCGGAGGTGGTGGATCTGCTCCGGGACAGGCTGCGATGATCCCCGCGCTCGCCACGGTCTGCAGCCTGAACGCGCCGTTGGACGCCATTCTCGAGGACTACGCGGCGGGCCACTGCGGCGCCGTCGATCTGTGGCTCGGGCAGGTCGATGCATTCCTTTCCGGACGCGACCCGGCGCTGCTCCGCGAGGCGTGCGCGAGGCACGGGATCACCCCGGTCGCGGCGAGTTTCCAGGGCGGCCTGCTCACGAGCCAGGGGGAGGCGAGGCGCGAGCACTGGCGGCATTTCGAGGATCGGCTCACGCTCCTGCGGGCCGTCGGCGTTCGGGTGCTCGTCGTGGCCGGCGATGCGTTCGGGCCGCTCGAGGCCCAGGATCTCGCCCGCCTGTCGCACAGCCTGGTCGAAGCGGCGCGCCGGGCGTCCGACGCGGGGGTGAGGCTGGCGCTGGAGTTCGACGCCCGGGCGAGTTTCCCCAACAACCTGCAGTCGGCCGTCGCGCTCGTGGACGACGTCGGCTCGCCGGCGCTCGGCATCTGCCTCGACTGGTTCCACTACACGGTCGGCCCGAGCAAGCCGCTCGACCTTCGGCTCCTGTCGCGGGAGAACCTCGCCCACGTGCAGCTTTCCGACATCGTGGACGTGCCACGCGAGATGGCCGGCGACGCCGACCGGATCCTCCCCGGCGAGGGCTCGTCGCCACCGGACGACCTCCGCCTGCGCCTCGCGGAGATCGGCTACGAGGGCGCCGTCGCGGTCGAGCTGCACAACCCGGCGCTGTGGCGGGTGCCGCCGCGGCAGTTCGGCGAGATCGCCATGACCGCGTTGCGGAAGAACCTGGGGATGGCGGAGGAGTCCGGCCTTCGACCCTCGGCCCTCACGGATACTCTCTGAGCAGGTTGCTGCGGGCCTCGATCTCGTCGATCGGGCGGAGATGGCTTTCCGCACCCGGCCCGAGGAGCGGGAAGTGGCGGGCGGCGGTGAGCGCGTCGACCACGTCGTGGCAGAATCCCGGATGCGTCACCCACGACCCGGGATCGAACCGGCGCAGGTCGATAGCGACCGAGTAGGAGCGGAGCGTCTTTCGCCGCTTCTTGACGTACTGCGGGAAGAACGAGAGGGCCAGTTCCCTCAGGCTGCGGTAGATCGGATCGCGGTACCGCAGGAACGGGCTGTTGCTCTTCGATATCGCCCCCCAGCAGCGGTCGCGGCGGAAGAGCGCGACGACGTGATCGACGTCGCCTCGGGCGGCGCCGAGGTCCATGACCAGCGGCGGCTGGCCCGCCGTCCAGAGGGCGTACGCCGCCACGAACGCCGCCTCGACGCAGTGGGCCTCGCCGTGGCGCAGGGTCTCGGCCACGCTTCGGGCCGTCGGCCCGGAGCCTTCGGCGTTCCACCGCAGGGCGTTCACGAAATCCTGGATCCCCTCCGGCGTCCGGAGAGCGGCCACCCTGGCAGCCCGATGCACGCCGAGATGCGGCGGTGGGGCGGCTCGGACCCGCTCGGGTGGATGGGTCGGCGGTCGGTGACGTTTCGTCGGCATGCTGTCTGGACCGCATCCCTGCCCGCGGCTCGCACCGGAGGCGGGGGGACCCGTACAATACGGTTGTCGTCGTTCGACCACAATCTACCCACCGGGAGACGAAACGGGATGTCGTCGCGATTGCGGGGTGGTTTGCTCGCCGCGGGTCTCGTGACCGTGGCCGCGTTCTTCGGCACCGAGGCCGCCCATGCCTGGCCGTGTCACCACCGGCACGCGCGGCACTGCGGGCCCGTGCTCGTAAACCCGTACGTGCCGGCGTGGCAGCCGATGCCCTGGTCGTATCAGTCGTACTGGGCGCCCGGTTGCGGCTTCGGAGGCCTCTCGTTCGGGGTGACGAGCTACCGCACGTTCACCTTCTCGAGTCCGGGCTTCTGGTGCGGCTCGTGGTATCCGTGCGTCGTGCCGCTCTCTCCATGGGGACTGTATTCGTTCTATCCGGTCCCGGTCTTCAGACCGTGGGTGCCGTTCGCCCAGCGGCCGGCTGCGGTCGTCACGCGGATCGCCGCGCGTCCGGTCGAGACCGTGCGCGTGGCGAATCAGGCGACGCGGCTCCGCGCGGCCAAACTCGTCGCGATCGGCGACCGCCACCTGCGTTCGGCCGTGGCCGACCGGGGCAGGCTGCGGGCGGCACTCGACGCCTATCGGCGCGCGGAGACGATCGCGGCCGATGAGCCCGACACGATCCTGCGCCAGGCGCTCGTGCTCACCGCGCTCGAACGCGGCGAAGAAGCCGCCGCCGCGATCCGCCGCGCCGTGGCCGTCGATGGCCGACTCGCCGATGCTCCCGCGCCAGACGCCCTGGCCGAGCGACTGCCTCCCGACCCCGTCTTCGGCGACAGGCCTCTCGGGGCGCCGTCGCCGCTCGCCGTCCGCGGCGCCGGCCTCCTGGCCGGGATCTTCCGCGCCGAGGGCGGTGCGGGCGACGGGGGCAACTGGATCGCCGACCGCTGGCTGCGGGAGGTGCAGGGAAACGTGCAGATGGTCGCCCGACGCTAGGCGGGGGAGGCCGGCGGGCCGGCAGCGGATATCCTGTCAGCACGATGCCTGCTCCTCCCAGCCCGCTCTGTCCCCGGATCAACCTGGCCTCGGCCGACGGCCGAGCCCGGCTCGACGCGCTGCGGCACACGCTCGCGTCACAGGGGGACATGGTCAGCCCCGCCGGTCGCCAACGCACGATCGACGTGTTCGGCGCCCCGCTCTCGCCGCGGCAGGTCGTGGAGAAGATCTGCGCCGATGTCCGGGATCAGGGCCTCGCGGCGCTCCTCGACTACACCCGCCGCATCGATCGGGCCGACGTGACGCCCGAAACGCTCGCGGTGCCGTCGGCCGCGCTCGCCGCGGCCCATGCCTCCGTCGATCCTGGCTTCCTCGCCGCCATCCGCAGGATTCGCGACCGCGTCGCGAAGTTCCAGCAGGCGGTGCTCTGCCGCGACGTGCAGGTGCCGCTCCCCGGCGGCGGCTCCCTGCGCCAGCGATACCTGCCGCTCGACAGGGTCGGCGTGTGCGTGCCCGGGGGTGCGGCCGCCTACCCCTCGACGCTTCTGATGACGGTCGTGCCCGCCCAGGTGGCGGGCGTGCGCGAGATCGTGGTGGTCGCGCCGCCGACGAGATTCGGCTCCGAAAACGCCCACGTGCTCGCGACGTGCCGCGAACTCGGCGTCACGACCGTGCTGCGGGCGGGCGGGGCCCAGGCCGTGGCGGCGCTCGCCTACGGCGTGGAGGGCGTGGCCCGCGTGGACAAGATCGTGGGCCCGGGCAATCTCTTCGTGGCGCTGGCGAAGGAACACGTGTTCGGTGACGTGGCGATCGACTCGATCGCCGGCCCGAGCGAGATCGTGATCGTGGCCGACGGCCGCGGCGACGCCCGGTGCATCGCCGCCGACATGCTCGCGCAGGCGGAGCACTCGCCCGGTTCGGCGATCCTGCTCACGGCCGACGCGGCGCTCGCCGACCGCGTCGCCGAGGCGCTCGTCGCCCAGGTGGCGACGCTCGAGCGGGGTGACCTCACACGCGACAGTCTGGAGCGGTTCAGCGCGATCGTGGTCACGCGGAGCGACGCCGAATCGGCCGCCCTGGCCGATGAGTTGGCGGCCGAGCACCTGTCGATCGACACGGTCGATCCCGAGGCGACGCTGGCGAGCATCCGCCACGCCGGCGCCGTGTTTCTCGGGCCGCACAGCCCCGTGGCGGCGGGCGACTACGCGGCGGGCCCGTCGCACGTCCTGCCCACCGGCGGCACGGCCCGGTTCGCCGAGGGCCTGTCGGCCAACTCGTTTCTGCGCGGCGGGAGCGTGATCCGTCTCGCACCGCAGGACCTCGCCGACATCGCCGCCGACATCGCCACGCTCGCGAACGTCGAGGGCCTCACGGCCCACCGCCGCAGCGTCGAAGCCCGGACGGAGTGACGTGGGGCGAGTGGCCTGCGTGCCGTATCGACTTGCCCCGCGCCGGCTCG
>Ga0136644_10000582_pt1 | contig 29280 bp, 32 predicted proteins | sample C_130820_EF_Meta_FD_94780 | JGI IMG/M metagenome (GOLD analysis project Ga0136644, IMG submission 94780) | Freshwater microbial communities from Lake Croche, Canada to study carbon cycling - C_130820_EF_MetaG (v2) (version 2) | ecosystem: Environmental > Aquatic > Freshwater > Lake | place...
AGCGTGTTAGGGAAAAAAAAGTATAATACAGACCTCGATAGAACCGATTTAGATGTGACGGACTGGATAAGACATGCTCAAGAAGAACTGATGGATGGAATATTGTATTTAGAGAAATTACGCAAAGTTATTTCTTAGTTATATTCATATTTTAACGGGGTTTAAATATATATTATTTAAAAAATTAGAATGTCTGTTGATGTTAATTGCCCAGAATATAGGTTTTTTAAAGGGTTTATTGAAGGATTTGCTAAAGTTATTTTTGATGTAGGATGTCGATTTGATTCTATATTTTCTACATTTAATGGTGAAGTTCATTACTTTGAACCAAATACTCAGTTTCTAGAAAAACTAAATCCACTAGTGAATAACACAAAATCTTATTTGAATAATTTTGGATTAAGTAAGAAGAATGAGAGTTTAGAATATTATAATGAACAACAATCTTTTGTTAATAGAAAACTTACTCATCCTGATACATATATGAATTGGACTAAAAGTGTATTTGAAGTTAGAAGAGCAGATGAATATATTCAGAAAAACAATATTGAATCTATTGATTTTCTAAAAATAGATACTGAAGGCTTTGAATTTAATGTTATTAAAGGATTTGGTGATTCTATTCATAAAGTAAAAGTGATACAATTTGAATATGGAGGAACTTATATTGATAGTGGAGATAAACTAAAAGATATTGTTGATTATTTAAGAAAGAATGGTTTTAATGGATTTCATTATTTAAAATATGAAGGTATGATTCCATTAACAAATTTAGATGACCACTATGATTATTCAAATATTGTATGTTTCAATTCTAAACTATTTAATTAAAAATAACTAAATACATTACAATCTGCTATATTACATATAATTCCTAAATTATCTACAAATTTTATTTCTTCATCAGATAGATTATGTTGAAGATATAAAAATAAAATTTTTTCTAAATTAATATTATCTGGTAAAATATTAGTAAAAAAATCTTTAAAATATTTAAATCTTAATGCAAATAAAAAAGTATACATTTGTGTATCATTATCACATGTTCTAACAATTGCTTTTATATTGTCTGGAGATTTTTTCACAATATCTACAAAAGTATCATTATATATCATATATCTCCCAGATACTTTAATAACCCAAGTATCATCATCTAAATTCAAATGAAATAATAGAGTTTTTAATGAATAAAATTCTTTTTGGGATTTATTCATATTTTTTTCTGTAGATACAATTTCTAGTAGTTTTTCAAATGGAAAGAATTGTTTTGGCAACCAATTTATATCATTATATGTTTCACTAATTACTCCATACACTGGTAATTTATATGAAAATATTCTTGATAAAGAATACATAGTTTGCTTTTCTCTTAGTTCATATTTCTCATCATCATCTAAGTGCTGAGCTAAACTAGTGATAAAAATAATAGACATTCTTTATTAAATAAAGAGTATCTATTTATACCTTATTAATTTTTATTCTTTTGATTTAAAATGTTGAATCATTTTCTGTAGTTCAACATCCATTTCTTTTCGATGTAATAAATGAACCGATGCATCTCTATAATTATCATCGTCAATTAAATAACCTTCAGTTGTACAATAATATTGATATAAATTTATAAAATAAAATCCATGGTTTGGTAATTGTGTTTCTAATAGATAATTTAATTTTAATGTATAACGCAATCTATCTTCGTCACTACCTCTTATAGGAGTTAATTTACTTTCAAAATTTTTACGAACCGGTACAATAGAAGAACATGCTATATATTTGTATTTAATATTATTTAATTTTAATGTTTCTATAAAATTATTAAAAAGACTAAATATTATTTCATCTTCATTTCTTCCTAAAGTTACTTGTTTAAATATATGATGTCTAACGTCAATTTCTCCAAAGCATGCGACCACTATACCATCATTTGGAACTGATTTATTTTCTCTAGTTGATCCTAAAGGATCACATATCACATTATTAAAATTAACAAGATAAGCACCAGCATGATACATTGTCATAGGGCCTAGCCAAAAATGCTTTTCTACTAATTCTGATTTGATATATACACTACCGTGTGAATCACCAATAGTATAAATCTTCATAATATATTATATAATATATTATTTAAAGCTTTAAATTAATATATATTACATATTGAAGGAATAATTGGAAATATTAGTAAAAATCCTGATTTTTATATTGATGAAATATACCCTATTTATAAAGTTGAATCATACGATAATCTTAAATCTTTTAAAATGATTATTAATGATATGGTATGAATAAATAATACTATAACATATTTAATATGATATTATTATTCAATAGAATCAATTAAAGAAACTATAGATTAATTATTAAATATCCGTATTTAATATACCATAATGATTAAGATATTCTTTTGCATATGTTATTGTATTTTTAACAATTAAATGCTGACCTTCATTATATTTGACTCGTTTTAATCCATATGTAAATGTATGAAGTGCTGATTCATATATCTAAATTCAATATAATAATAGAATTTTCAACATATTCTAAAATATTTAAAGTTCTTAAAAAATGCGGATTCTTTTGATCTGCCGACTGAAAGAGAAAATAGTATTGTCATTTAATTATAGTTATATTTATAATTTACGATATATACGCTGATGATCAACAATTTCTTTAACTAATATTACTTCATTCGATTTACCAAAAATATCATCACATGCTCTTTTTATAGGGCCATATTGCATATCATCAAAAATTATATATCCACCAGATTTAACTTTAGGTAAAGATAAAATACAATCTTTTACTACATATTCATACTCATGAGAACCATCAATATACATTATATCAAAAAAGTTATCTTCAAACTTAGGCAAAGCATCTTCAGATTTTTCTCTACATATTATAACTTTAGACTGAATATTAGTTTTATTAATATTATGTATACAATTATTATAATTATTATCTTGTTCTCCTTTATATTCTTTATATTCATCATAATCCATCCAAGGATCTATAGCATATAATTTTGATTCGGGATGATTTGCATAATGTTTTTCAACAGATATTATATTATGACCATTACATACACCGACTTCCCCATATTTTATAGGCGTATCATTTGTACACGGTATAATATCAAGCCAAAATTGCTCTGCTAAACGGTATTTAATTCCTAACATTATATATTAATATTAATGTATATTTATTTAATATTCATACGCATATTATATATTTGATAAAATATAATCTGCTTTTGGCGGATCCAGTTCCATATATGCTCTTGATATATCATTATTTAAAAAATCTAATAAACTTCCATAATCAAATACAAAATAATTTCTAGTTGTATATTTATTATATATTTTACCAGAAAATCCTCTTCCTGCACAACCAGCTGCCATAATTATAATAAAATAATCTAAATCTTTATATTTTCTATTATATAAATTATCTAATTGTAAAAATACATCATTTAATTGTAAAAATGAATCTCTTGAATTAGTTTGTATAACATCTATATTGCCAAATAATTTTTGTAGAAAATCTATTTTATATTTATAATTGCCAATAAAAATAACTGGATATTTTTTTATTTGTTTATGAATATTAACAACTAAATCAGGGTAATGAGAGCCACAATAACTTAATGCTACATTTGTATAAATATTATATGGTATATTTCCTCTAATATTTTGTAGAAATTTTAAATAATTTATTACACTTTCAAAAGAATATTCATGATTGCCAGGATACATTCCCTCTTCTAATGTATTTAATTCTCTATTATGATTTGGTACACATATCATAACAGAGTCATCATTTATTTTCATTGATTCTTGTATTAAATCTTGTAATTCTACACTTGGATTTGCCAACATATCTCCTTCTCCATTTGCTAAATTAAAATCTCCATCTCCAAATCTTAAATAGATTCCAAACCTTTTATTTTGTAAAATATCAATTAATAATTCTACTGTTTTTTTACATGAAACAAAATTTGGGAGTGCCATTTATAAATTTATTAATATTTGATTCTTTATACTAACTTATAATATTATACATAAGTTAAATTAAAATCGTCGTGATAATAATTGTATAATGAATTAATGAAGTATGGATTCTTACACCCTGACCTTGCTAATGACGTATTAGACTCGTAACAATCTTTTTCCATAAAATAAAAAGGTATATCTGTTTTTTCAAGTTCTGTTGTTAAAAAATGTAATCCCACTGTAATATCTTTCCATACTATATAAGTACTATCATAAAGATTTTTAAATTCTATAAAGTATTTTGGATCTAAACAAAAGAATCCGTCCATTGTATACTTTCTTTGAATATATAATTCTTCACTCACATCTTTCCAAGGAAACATAATCCCTTCTTTTTGCCATTCATTCCATTCTTCAATATTTTTCTTGAAGAGATAATCAAAACGTAATACTAGAATCCTATCATATTCACTTGCATATGGCTCAATACTTTCTAATAAATATTTAAAATTTAAATGCTGTGACGAATTTTCATAATTCATTGTAAATATTTTTTTTGGTTTATAAGATTCTACAAAATCATTTAAATATTCTGAATTATATGTTACAAAGATTATATCAACTATATAACCCATTTTTCTCAAACTATCAATTATTCTTACTTTATTATTAGGAATACACATTCTTACATCATGAAAACTTTCTCCAGAAAATCTTTTATTTTCTCCACGAAATATTAATAATATTTTCATATATTTAAAAGGATTACTATACCTTTAAGTATAATGCTTATTCCTTTTTCAGAAGTAAATCATTTTATAGTATCAAATTGTAAAAATATACAAGGGATTATTCATATTGGCGCACACGAATGCGAAGAAAAAGATGATTATAATAATAATGGAATAGAAGATTCTAATATTATTTGGATTGAAGGTAACGAAACATTAGTTAAAAATAATAAATTAAATGGTGTTACTATTTATCATGCATTAATAGATGATGAAGAAAAAGATGTAGAATTTAAGATTACAAATAATGGGCAATCATCAAGCCTTTTAGATTTAGGAATTCATAAAGATTTGTACCCTGATATTACAGTGAGTGAAGTACGCAAACAAAGAACAATACGCTTAGATACATTCTTTGAGAAAAACAATATAGATCCTAGTAAGTATGATTTCTGGAATCTAGATATTCAAGGCACTGAATTACGTGCTTTAAAAAGTGCTGAAAAATATTTAAAATATGTAAATTATATTTATACTGAAGCAAATACTATGAAAATTTATAAAGATTGCGCTTTACTTCCTGAAATCGATTGTTATTTAGCAACACATGGATTTGCTAGAGCCGGTTTTCAAGAATACGATAATCATGGCTGGGGTGATGCATTTTATTATAGAGTTTCTATTTAGTTATAATAATATATAATGAATCTGATGTTAAGTTTTGTTTTCTATTATTTATCCATAATTCTTCTTCAATAGAATTAGGGGTCCCTTTATAATATGTACATATAGATTGAGGTTTATTATTGGTTATCCAATACATATAATTTTCATAATTATATCTTTCAAATCCATCAATCTTATAATTAGTTATATCTACTTTATCAAGTATATATTTGAGTGTCTTATCTGTAAAATATGATATGTGTGCTTTACAATAATATATATTATCTCTATAATATTCACTTAACTCTATTCGTGTATCATCTTCATTTGGAACTTCAATATGGAAATATTCTCTGCTGCATCAAAAAGTGATACAGTTGATTCTAAAGAATATAGAACACGGAAGAACATTTCTTATATATATATATATATATATATTATTCTTTTCTTAAATCACTACCACCTATTTCTAACCATCTTGAATAATCAGAACACACGATACAATTCTTTGAAATAAGATTATTCCATGTATATGATTCTAATGCTTTTTCTGGCATAACAATTACGGAACCTTCTAAAGCTGGTTTTCCAACATAACACCAGATATAGCCTTTTGAAGTTAAAACATAATCTTCAGTGGTATGATAAAAATAATTTAAATGTTTCTTATTTACATTCATATATTCTAGAGTTTTAGCATCTTTACAATGAATCCATAAACCAGTATGTTCTAAATAGGATTCTTCAATTTCATAAACAGGAAAATCATGTCCTAAAAATAATTTAGAGTCTCGAACCCATACATCTATTTCAATTTCATAGCCATCTTTTATCAAACTTACTATTTTTTCAGGGTTATTTTCAACACTATTTGGTCCAGCATTATTTCCTCTGTGTAAAATCCAGCGCATAAAGAATATATATAATACTATATTAAATGAGCTTTAATATTGTAATTTCACTTGCTGGAAAGAGTCAACGTTTTTTTGATGAAGGTTTTAATCAACCAAAATACTATCTACCAATGGCGGATGGAAAAACAATGATTGAACATTCAATAGATAGTTTAGATATTTCTGGCAATCTTATACTTATAGTACAAAAAGAACATTGTGAAAAATATAATATAGATACTTTTTTACAAGATAAATATCCGCATGCTACAATCCGTCATTTAGATCATTATACACAAGGTGCAGCAGAATCTGTTTATCTTGCTACGAAAGATTTAATTGATAATGATAATCCTCTCATCATATCGAATTGTGACCAAACTCTTGAATGGAATAGTTCTGATTTTATTGAAAAGACTTTAGAAGAAGGTGTCGATGGCTGCGTGTTAACTTTTTACGCAAATACTATAAAAAATAGTTATGCACGAGTTGAAGAAGATTCTACAAGAGTTTTAGAAATGGCTAAAAAAATTGTAATTAGTGAGCATTCTTTAGTGGGAGTCCATTCATGGAAGAAAGGCTCTGACTTTTGTAGAAGTGCAGAAACAATGTTTGAAAAGAATATTAGAGTAAATAACGAGTTTTATATTTCTATTAGTTATACCCCTCTAATTGACGAAGGAAAAAATATTCATATTCTTCCTTTAAAACAAGAAGAAAAATATTATTCTGTTGGAACCCCAGAACAATATTATTCCTATTTAGAAACTAAATTTGGTTCTGTAAAGAAAAGTAAATTGGAAAATATGACGCGTGGCTGGCTTATTGGCAATTTTGAACCTTCTATACTAAAAACAGATACATTTGAAGTAGGATATCTTACGCATCATAAAGGTCAAGTATGGCCTGCACATCTTCATAAAGAAGCGAATGAATATAATATACTAATAAAAGGCTCATTATTAATTAATAATGAAATGATTAATTTAGGAGAAATATTTGTAATTCCTAAAGGTATGCTTACGTCTGTTAAATTTTTAGAAGATTGTGAAATCTTATGTATTAAAGTACCATCTAATACAAAAGATAAGTATTGTTATTAAAGATTATTCTTTTAGATAATCGCTTATAAACTTTCTTAAATCATTTGGAACCCCTAATCCCCACATTTTTACGCAATCTAAAATTCTAATATTATTATTATCTTGTATTGCATAATTATATACAGGACCCACATAAAATTCGTTTTTAACTCTATCATTCTTATAAATCATTGTTTCAGCATGTTTAATAAAATTTCTAGCAGATTTCCAAAAGTATATACCAGTTGTAGCATTATGACTAATATATTCTTTTTCTGCTACCTTTGTTACAATACCATTTTCATTTATTTTCGCATAACTCCATTTTAAATCATTTGAGTCTGGTTGATAAAATGTTGATATACATCCATCGTAATATGGGTTCAAACTTGCTTCAATAAATTCATCAAAATCCCATTCTAAATACTGATCAGAATTTGCCATTAATATAGGGTATTCATCATTTATCAATTCCTTTATATGTAACACAGTACATGCTGGTCCTTGTGTTAAATTTGGAATTGAATGAATTATAAGTCCACTCAAATCATTGAACATATTTACATATTCAGACCTTACACATAAATGGTATTCTATTCTTGATTGTAGTTCTGGATACTTACTTTTAAAATTATCAAGAACCCATAGTATCATAGGTTTATTCTGAATAGGAATAAACGGTTTTGATATATTGTATCCCTCCACTCTAAAACGAGAACCTTCTCCAGCCATCGGCACTACAATTCTTAATTTCCAGTTAGGATCAACTTCATATGGTTTGAATTTCATTTTTCTCTCTATGCACTTTGATATAAAAGAATAATTTAAATCAACCGAATCTTTTACTTTTATAACATTTGCTCCAGATTTTGTTGCAGCCTCTAATCCTATCGGGCTATCTTCAAATATCATTGTATTTTCTGGCAATATATTCAATGTTGACATAACTTTATTATAAATTTCTGGAAATGGTTTTGGCTTTAGTACATCTTCATTTGTTAGCACCAAATCAAAATATTCATATATATTTAATTTATTTAATACAATCTCAACAGTTTCTCGAATACTATTTGATGCGCATGCTAACAAGTATCCACTTTCTTTTAAAGATTCAAATATTGCCTTAAATTTTGTAGGATAATTATAAGATAGCAGTTCTTCTTTAGTATATCTTTGTTTTTCTGTGTAAATTTTCTTACTATCTACTTTAATATTGAAGTGTTTTTCTAAATATTCTATCTTTCCATATGTATTTCGTCCATCTAAATATTTTTCATGAAATATATGTGTTATAGGGCTCCATTCATATAAAGTATTCCATGTATTTAAAAAAGCATTTTCATGAATATGTTTACAATCAAGTAATACACCATCTAAGTCAAAAATTAATAACTTAATATTTGACATCTATTTATTAGTATTTATTAGTTTTTATATAGTTTATTTATAGATTCTTTTTAATCATAAAAGCAGTAGGTTGAAAAAAATCAGTAGTTGTAACTGTATATTCTAAATTCTTTTCTTTCAAAAACTTTTCAACACCACTCGATTCATTAAAACCATGATATTCATATTCATCGAATATAATATAACCACCTGGCAAAATACGATCCCAGAAATGTAATAAAGAATAATAAGTTGGTTCTAATAAATCAGCATCTAAATATAATAATGATATACGAAATCCTGGATTTGAATCAACAAATTCTTTTGTAGTATGTTGAACATCACCTTTAATCAAGATAAATTTTGATTTATCTAAACCAGAATTAATAATATTATTATTAACATTTTCTATAGTTAAATCATTTGTATCAACACGGTTTATTACTTCTAAAAGATTATTGCCTGCTTCAATATTTTTTGTAAAATTTTCTACATTTTCTTTTGAAAAGAAATCAAAACCAATTACTTTTTTATTTGTATTAGGAGAAAACACTTTTAAAATTTTTAACCATATAGCTACTCCAGAACCTTTAAATACTCCAATTTCAACAACATCACCGGGTAAATGCTGTGTTAATTTAAAAAAATGTAATTTATACATCATTTTACCAAATAATTTTATTTCATTTGAAAAAATAAAATTATTAAATGCATCATATGTGGATTGTTTTGGTATTTCATTGTTATTATGTATATTTAAATAAGAAGAATTCATACTATATATATAATATTTATCTTTTATATTTAAACCTTAAATTAGATTCTATTAATATGAAATACTTTCACTACCACAATCTAATTCCGTATTTTGATGTAGCGCTTATGGATTCTGAAACTATTATATCAAATCCCAAATATGCCTCTATTGGTGTAACACTTGAAACAGCACCTGCTGAAGTGGCAAAGAAACTGTATGAATCTAAAGTTGTATTCATACATCCCGATAGTTTTGAGAAATGGAAGAATATTCTTATATTGCTGAATAAACGTAAGCCATTACCAATAAAACTTATTGCAATGAGCGGCTCTGATTATTATTTTGACGATGATGTGCTAGAAGAGCTTTATAAATGCTTGCCAAATACAGAGTTCTGGATTCAGAACTATACTGGTTTAGTAGCTGATAGAATAAAGATTCTACCTATTGGTGTGAACGGTGATTATGGAGATTTTATTGAAAAAGAATACTTATTTGGCATTTCTTATTTTTCAAATTCTGGAGGATTCCGTGAAGAATTAATTGACTTTCTAAATACTCATGAAGAAATGAAAAACTTCTGTACTCCAAAAGTTCCACTAGAGGATTTTCTAAAGTTTCTAAGCAAGTTTTATTTCAATGTATGCCCGATGGGAAATGGGTTTGATACTCATAGATTCTGGGAGTGTCTTATGGTGGGTACAGTCCCGATTGTAAAGAAACATGACTATTTTGATAATCTATTATTTCAGTATCCTAGAATACCAATGATTGTTGTTGATTCATGGGAGCAGTTACCTATGCTTGTTGAATCATTGACACAAGAAAAATATAATTCTATTTGTAACACTGCAGATATTTCTATGATTGAAACTGAGTATTGGGTGAATAAAATTAAAAGCATTATTTAGATGGATAATAATATAACAGTAATATTAAATGTATATAAAAGACCACAAGTATTAATTGAACAATTAACTGCAGTACAAAAACAAAGTGTTGTTCCAACGAAAATTATTATTTATAAAAATTTTGTAGAAGGTATTGAACTACCATCAATACCTGATGAATTAAATAAAAATATCACTATTATTAAATCAAGTGAAAATTTTGGAGTATGGGGAAGATTTGCAGTTGCTCTTTTAGCAAATACTCAGTATGTATGCGTGTTTGATGATGATACAATACCAATGCCTAAATGGTTTGAAAATTGTTTAAATACTATAAAAGAATTTCCCGGATTACTTGGAACAAATGGTGTTATTTTTGATAAAGGTGACCAATATAAAGCTACAAATATTGGATGGCATACTGGAAATGATAAAACAACAGAAGTAGATATAGTAGGGCATGCATGGTTTTTTAAAAGAGAATGGCTTCATCATTTATGGGAATATACCCCAGATTATTCAAAGATTTTAAGAAGTGGTGAGGATATTGCCTTTTCAGCAATGTTACAAAAACATGGAATAAAAACATACGTACCTCCTCATCCTAAAGATAATAAGGATTTATGGGGTAGTAATCCTGAAACTGGATGGAAATATGGTCAAAATTCTGTAGGTATATCAATGATTGAAGGTTCTGGCCTTTTTGAAATTACATTAAAAGATTTTATTCACAATAGAGGTTATATTACAATTAATAATAGAATTTCTGGAGGTAGAAGAAAAAAAACAAGAAAATATAAACTGTTATTAGATGAAAGAAACAAAAAAAAGAAATAAATTAAAAACCACAACAAGAAAAATAAAGAAACCATTTTATACATTGATTTTTGGAACGCGTCCAGAATTTCTTAAAATGAAACCTCTTATAATGGAATTTCATAAAAGAAAATCTATTCCATTTCAAGTAATATACATTCAGCAACATAAACATATTACAGGATTAAAATTACCAAATATGCATTATAAGACTATATCAATTGACGAAAATAGCAAAAAATATCGTATGGAAGATGTAGCTTCACAGATATTTACAAAGTTATCAAAACTTCTTTCTAATACAACGCATATAATTGTTCAAGGCGATACTGAAACTGCCTTTATGTCTGCTGTTGTGGCTTTTCAAATGAAAATTAAAGTAGTTCATGTTGAAGCTGGATTACGCACATATAATTTAGAAAAACCATTTCCTGAAGAAGGATATCGTCAGATGATTTCAAGAATTGCGTCGTATAATTTTACGCCTCATAAAGATTCAGAAAAAATTCTTAAAGATGAAAAGGTAACTGGTAAAATATATAATGTTGGTAATACTATTATTGATTTAGTCAAATCATATAATCTTAATGTTACACATGGTAAAGAAGTATTAATTACATTTCATCGGCGTGAAAATTGGGATAATATTGAAACATGTATCAAACAAGTGAATAACTTGGTTAAAAAATATGATAACTTAGAGTTTGTATGGTTTTTACACCCAAATAAAGATATTCAAAAGATTGTTAAGAAAAATATAGACTCTAAAGTCAAACTTGAAGAGCCACTAGAGCATGAAGAATTTGCAAAGCGTATTGCTGGATGCTATGCTATATTAACAGATTCTGGAGGCATTCAAGAAGAAGCTTCTTACTTAGGAAAACAATGTATTGTATTGAGAACATCTACTGAGCGAGACCATATCAAGTATCCGTATATTCAAACAATAAAATCATTTGAAGATATAGAAAATATATTTGGAAAACTAAAAAATAAACTATTACCACCTTCTTATGTATATGGAAAAGGAGATTCTAGCATAATAATTTATGATGTATTAAAATTACAGACTTTCTGAGCATCTACACTAGTTATATTAGTTTGATATAGTCTTAAATTTGGGGATTCATCTAAGTACGCTCCCAATGATGAGCCTACGTCTAAATAGATATTATTAGGATATTTCTCTAATAATAATGGTATCCATACTTTTGTTATTGGACCTGCTGAAAATACGATTAATGAATCTTTTATTTTTGAAACCCAATCTACTAATTGATTCGTTACTATTTCATGTTGCTCATTCCAATTATTAACCAAGTATTTATCAATATTAAATCTATCTTTTACTTTTATTTCATCAGATTCTTTCTTACCAGGACCAACATAGTATATTGGTTTATTATATGATTTCATAAATTCAATAAACCTATTATAATTAGCATTTACAAAAATATTAGCATATGTTTTTCTAGATTCTGGTAGTTGGATTGTATTCTTATAAAATTCTTGAATTTCTTTACCCATTATACAGCAATCGCATGAAATTCCTATATATAAATTTGGTAAATTCTTTTTTAAAGAATTTGTTAAATCATTTTTTAAAATACCGCCTTTTTTAAATTCCCAGTTATCGGATACTTTTATATTATTATCAATCAATATATTATATTCTCCGTCGCCAGGTCTTATTAATCCAAATTTTTTATCATTATTAATCCATTCTAATATGATTTCTAAATGTTCTTTGCTATTGCCAGATAAATCACGATTTTCTCCTCCAAATGTTATTGGAAAATCAGATTGTTTATATATTACTTCTCTAATTACATTTATATTTCCTCCTTTCTTAACTTTTCTTGTTTTTTTTCTACGAGCAGATTGTTCTTGTAACTTTAATGCATATCGTAATGTTTCTAGTTCTTTCTTATCTTTCCTTATTTTTCTTGTTTTTTTAATCCTTCTCATCTATAATATATTTTAGATTTTATTAATCCAATAATGAGTTTCTATAAGATTTTTATTGTTTCCCTAGCTAATTATTATAATTCTTTAACCAGACAGTCTATTTCTGTTATACACTATCTGATAAAATAATAATATAAGGGCATCTTTCTTTTAAAGATTAAAATATAAATTAGACGATGCAGAGGAATAATTGTATATTCTGTAATAATATAATTTGGATTAACAAAATCTAAAATATATTATAGATGAGAAGGATTAAAAAAACAAGAAAAATAAGGAAAGATAAGAAACAACTAGAAAGATTACGATATGAATTAAAGTTACAAGAACAATCTGCTCGTAGAAAAAAAACAAGAAAAGTTAAGAAAGGAGGAAATATAGGTTCAAAAGTTATTACATGGATTATTAATAACTATATTTGTGCCAACTTAGGAGGTTCGGAAATAATGGCTCATTCAATTAATAAATATTTGATAAGTAAAGGATATATTGTAAATCTAATTATATATGATAGAACATGTAGTGATACACCGTATGAAGGTGTAAATATTATTAATAGTAATGATATAGAAAAAGTTAATTTAGCAATAAATTCTTCATCAATATTATTTTCTCAAAATTTAGGTTATCCAGAATTAGCAATAAAAAAAGCAAATGAATTAAATAAACCAGTTGTTATTTTTCTTCACACACATGGTTCTACGTGGGATAGAAGCCCGGAAGAATATAGGGGATTAATTGATCATTCTAAAATTAATATAGTCTATAATAGTATATGGTTAAAAAAGTTTTTTAATTCATCACTAAATTCGATAGTTCTAAATCCACCAATTAATTGTGCAGATTACAATACATCTACCAATAATATGTATGTAACATTATTAAATAAAGAGGATTATAAGGGAGGAGATGTTGTATTACGTATTGCAGAAAAAATGCCAGATGTAAAATTTTTAATTATAGGAGCTAATGAAGAAACAATTGTAAATAATATAACGTATAAACCAATTACAAAAAATGTTAAAGAAATATATTCAATAACAGATATAGTATTAATGCCATCTACAACTGAATCTTGGGGTATGGTTGCAACAGAAGCAATGTGTAGTGGGATACCTACTATTGCAAGCCCTACTGAAGGATTAAAAGAAAATTTAGGTTATGCTGGTTTATTTATTGATAGAAATTCAATTGATGAGTGGGTTTCTATGATATATAAATTAAAAAATGATAGGACATTTTATAATGATATAAGTAATAAATGTAAAAAAAGAGTGCAAGAATTAGATTCAAGTATACAATTAGAAAAGTTTGAACAATTTATAAATAATATATTAAGTAAATAATATTACATTAAACTATTTTTTTTCAATAATTTATATTACTATCCCCTCGATTATCTAATGACTGTCATTAAATGATCAATTCCACCATGCATTAAAAAGTTTATTTTTTTATCAAAACAATATACCATCAGTTGACATTCTGGAGAGAAAAATACTTGAATACCATTCTGATTTAAATCACTTTGTAGTACTGCAAAATCAGTAAATAAATCCTTTAATTTTACAAATACATCACGCTTTCCAAAATACATCCAGTCACATGCCATATATAATATATCATTACTTCCATTTACAATATTTTCTAATGATATATAATTAACGAATAACGAGCCTCCAAAACTTATTGGCTCAATATCTCGAGGAACTAACCAATCGGGAAGAACTAATTTTTTAGTTTTTAAATATGCTATAAAATCATTAATATTAGTAGTATTTAATTCTTTCATTTTTGCAGTTAAATATGGCTCTATATATTTACTTGAATCAAATGTTATTTTTGACATAATATCATCTTTCGGTATATGGGGATAAAAATTGTCATCTATTGTAAAAGCATAATCAAATCGTGATTTCATAATTACATCAAATTTCATATTATTAATTTTTTCATATTCTAATAAATGCTTAATACCAATTTCTACTTGATGAAATTGTTTTATATAAGAAAAAGGGTCTTCATAACTTGTTAGACGAGAAGAATTATGTGTATAAAAAAGACCATTGTATACAGGGTCTGGTACATTTGCAAGATGATTACTCTTACCATTAATATATATTTCTTTATTACGTATATAATTTTCATTCGTTAATCTTTCTAAATTTCTCTTTTTAAATTCATCGATATATGGGTCATAATCAATAATTGTATATGGTATTTCTAGAGAAGAAAACCAATTATTTACTTGAGTTTTATCGTATTCGCCACTTATTATTAAAACTATATATATACTATTATAATGTAACTTACATCTATCTATCATCTTTTTAAATGTATCATTAACATTTTTTGTAAAAAATGTTCTTATTTGCCCTAGTATCATAATAGCTAAATTTCCAGAATTATCACTCTCTATATTTTTAATTCTATTTCCACCAGATGACTTAGGTACATTTGTTAAAAAACTTGTATTTATGTAAATTTTTCTACCCTTTGATTTTAAGCATTTTGTAAAAGGAACATGCTCACATTGTTCTCTCCCATCGCCATAATCTCCAGTATATTTACATTCATCATCCAATGATTTCATTCTATATATAGCGATACCTCCAAATGCGGCATCCACTTCTAATAGCATTCCAGGCTCATATTTCAGTCGTCCACTAAAGCTTTTATGTTTATCTGGTTCATTTAAAAAATCATAATCAATACCACCTTTTCTTCTTATAGTCCATATATCATAATATTCATTTAATTGATTCCCACATAATACATCCCAATCCTCATTTATAAAGCATGTTTCTATAGTATCAACGTAGCTACCAGATTCTATTCTTTCATCTAAATCTAACAAAATATAAAAATCGTACTCTCCGTCTTTATTTAATTCTTTCGCTTTATCTAATAGTTTTTGTCTACCATTTGCTAAACGAAATGTTCTTCTTGCTTCTGTAATATTATCTTCAAAAATATAATGATAATTGTCTTTTTTATTATCATTCATTATTTTTCGTGTATCGTCACTTGAATCATTTTCATATATTATAACTTGAAATTTATTAAACCTATTACCGCATTTCTCAATATTCTCTAGTGCGTTTTTTATATGAGGCCCTACATTTCTTGCAGTACCTCCAAATATTACATTATATTTTTTCATTTTATTTGATAATTCCTCTTTACTTAGATTTGATTCTAATTTAATATCATTTAACGAACCACCCTTCATCTTATTTTTCTTTGTTTTATTATGCTTTCTTCTACCACCTATTTGTAATTTATCTGTAAAAATTTTTATTAAATCTTTTGACATTCCATTGCCATGAGCTATAATTGGCTGTGTATTTGTTTCTTTGTATGTAAATACATTATTATCAAATAACAAATCTTCATGATTTATAGCATGCATTGATAAAAATATTTCAGCCTTCGTGTCTAATACTATTTTATCTCTATTTTTAAAATATATATCTGTCCAGAAACGTTGGTCATCAATATCCTCACCATTATAATTATTCAATAAATCTCTAATTACACCAATCTTTCCAATATAGCCTCCACTATTTATATAAGGGAACGGTTCATCTTTGCTATTTTTGTAATTAGACTCTCTTGAATCGTCGGGCCAAAGTGCATTTTCTGCTGAAAATACAATATCTTTATTAAATTTTTTATATTTTTCTAATAAAGTATTAGGATTATTTGCCACAACTACATCCCATGCATCAGTAAATAGCAGTATATCATCAGGATTTTTATCTTGTAAATATTCTTTTGGATATCTTAATTTTACACCAAATTTACCACCTTTAAGATTGTCATTTAATTGCTGTTTATGTCCTCCATTATTCCTATTTAATTCTAATCCAAGAACATCAATATTTAAATCATATTTTTTTGCTGATTTTATTAATCTCTGTAGTTCTGGTGTATCTTTTGTTGAAACTGTTATATAATGTAATTTTTCACCACCCCCACTCTGTTTCTTATAAGTTCTTTTACGTTTTAATGTTTTTCTTTTTCCACCAGTCTGAGGTTTATGATAACCTTCAGTATCACTAAATCCTTCTTTTTGAGATGCTAATGGTGGATCTATATATATGGTCTTAAATTTATTGGTATTAATATACTTAAAATCTATTAACCAATTTTTATCATAATCCCATTCTAACATGCGGTCATATGCTTCCTTTTTATACAACACCATTTGTGTATGAATACCTTCATGAATACTAAGAATCTTATTATTTTCATCAATTGTATCTATTAATTTAGTTACTGAACTAGTGACTAGCTTTAATCCTCCATTAAATATCTCCCACTTATCATTATTTGCATCAAGCCATTTTTTTGCTTTAATCCAACGTTCATTAAAATTATCTAATGGTTTACAGTCATCGTCGAATATAAATATAGAATCCATATTGTTTTCTTTTGCCATTTTAATTATTGCTTGATATGATTTACCACATCCTTTGTGACCTACTTCATCTTTAATTGCATTAAATCTTTCAAGAAAAAAATTAGTATTCTTAAAATCTTCTTGTATTTTGTCCCATTTTGATTTACGCTCTTCCAAATTTACAACATATGCTTTCTGTATTGCTAAGTTAAAATAATTTTCGAACAATGATAATTTATCTTTATTATTTCCATTTGCATGAATAAATACTGGAGATGTATTTGTTTCAGTATAAGTAAATATACCATTATTAAAATCATAATATTTATCATCAGTATCCCATGTACTCAAAAACATTTCAGCATTATTATCTATAGCGATAATATTTTTATTTTTCAAATACATATCTGTCCAAAATACTTGGTCATTCATCTTTTCACCTTTATAAAACGTCATTAAATGTTTTAATTCCTTTACTTTACCAATAAACATTCCTGCACATAAAAAGGGGAATTTTGTATCTAATGTGTCATATAAATCTCTTTTAGAGCCATCTGGAGAACAAGCTTTTTCTGCTGAAAATACAATCGGTTTATCAAATTTCACATATTTGTCATACATTGTTTGACAAGTATCTAATGCAACTACATCCCATGCATCTGTCCATAATACAATATCATCATCTTTTTTATCCTTCATAAAATCATTTAATCCATTTAGTTTTAATGAAAAATCTCCATAATTATTTCCTTTTGTTCCATTTCCTTTATTTTGATCTTCCCATCCTAAATCTTTTCTATTTTGTTCCTTTCCTAATACATCTACTTTCCATCCTTTTATTTCTGCACTTCGTGTCAATCTCTTTAATTCTGGGGCATCTGCTGTAGAAACTGTGAAAAAATGTATATTACAACTGTCACCTCCTATGATCACACTTTCTTGTTGGGATTGATAGCTGTTTAAATTTTTATTAACTAAATTTGTATTACTAAGACCACTATATTGAACTGCAATAGCACCTTCTGACATTAATACATTACGAAATCTGGGAAATTCATTAATCCATGAATCATACTTTGGGTCAACAAATGGTTCTCCATCTTTTATTGCTTCTAACACCATGGGTTCCCATTCAATTACCTTATCATATGCACTTTTATTTACATATACAAAATGAGCATATCTACAGCCTGGTCCATTACTTTGTATTAGTTTTATGTCAGGTTCTAAATTTGCGACTGGAGTAGCATTTGTAGGCCAAACAACACCTCCATTAAATATATCCCAATTATCTTTGTTTTCATCTAAATACTTTTTAATAGTTGCCCAGCGATTATTAAAATTTTTTGTAAGTTTACAATCATCTTCAATAATTAAAATAGAATCAAGACTTTTTTCTTTTGCCATTTTCACTAAAGCCACATGTGTTAGTCCGCAACCAATATGACCATTCTCATGTTTAATTGCTGGAAATCTTTCAACATCAATGTCAGTATCTTTAAAGTCTTTTTGTATTCTTTCCCATTTTTCAGGACGGTTATCCAAATTAATAACATATGCCTTCATTGATTTTTTCCCACCCGTCTTTATATCTATATCTACTAGTGTAGCCCAATCTGGATATATATCATAATGTGTATGCTTATTCAGTGATGACATCCAAGGGCTAGGAAAATATACCTTTTCTTTACCTGATAAGTAGGCTCCAATCCATGAAAATGTAGAATTAGGTATAATTGCACCTTTACATTGTGACATATAATATAATGAATCTAATCTTGACGTAGTTGTATCAAAAATTAAGGTGTTTATATCTAATATAGGTGATAAATTATCAGCTATATATTTTTTAGCATTATCAATATCGTTGGAGACTATTAAAAATGTGACATTTGGGTTAAGGCTTTTTATTTCATTTATACAATGTTTATAATAATTTATTAAATTTAAATTGGTCTCACTATATTTTAAATAGTCACCTAAACGAAAATGTATAAAATAAAGATTTTCTTTATTTACATTTTCTAATATGCTATTTTTTGGGATTGGAATATTTATATTAAGTTTATTAGGAAAATATTTTTCAGTTTGAAATATGCCATATAGAATTGTATTATCATTTGGTTTTGGGAAATCTTCATAAATAAATCTTTCCTTTTCATGATACTCTATAGGAAAATTACTAGAAATATCTAATATAGGAACATTTGGAAATAAGGTTTTAATATCATTTATCGATTCATCTAGTGTAACATGGTTATTATCTAATAATTTCGATTTAATTATACAAAAATCCATATTCCATTTCTCAGCAAATCCCAGTCCAGCAAGTATTTTAAATATTCTATTGCCTAACCCTTCCCCCAATTCAATAGTTAATATTTTCTTATTTCCACCTTGCTTTCTTCTTGTTAATTTTTTCTTAATATTAGATTTTTTTTTACTTCTCATCTAATTATGAAATATAAAAGTATTTATTTTATCCGGACATAGTAGTTATGGCTTTTTTAAATAGAATTGTTGATAAAGTCTATGTTATAAACCTTAAACAAGATACCAAGAAAATGGATGCTGCTAAAAAGGAACTTGATGAACAACATATAGTATATGAACGCTTCGATGCTGTGCTAGGAAAAAAAGTTAAGAATGACCCTAGAATTGATAAAACATGTAACGATTATTGTGCGGATGGAATAAAAGGATGTGCATTATCGCATCTAACAATTTGGGAAAATGCATTAAAACACAACTATGAATCTATTGCTGTCTTCGAAGATGATGTATTATTTAATAAAGATTTTAATACAGTTTTACAGCTAAACTATAAGGATATCCCGACAGATTTTGATATATTGTATTTAGGCGCTTCATTGGATTGTGGTGATACATCTTCTTATAATAAGTTCAATGAATATTATAACAATATACATAATGAAAAAATTAGTGACAACATATTAAAGGTAAAAGGTTGTGCTGGTACATATGGATATATAATATCAAAGAATGGAATGAAAGCAATGAAGGATGAATTAGTCACGATGCATGTTGATATTAATATAAGAGAATGGATTAAAAAGCGCAATCTAAAAGCATATGCTTTTCATCCAGTTCTTGTTACACAAGATGTTGCTAGTTCTGGGTTATCCTCTTCATATCCTCCATTATTAAATACAGTATTATCAAAAATAGAAATAACAGACCAGCAGCATAATCATACATTAAGCTGGATATTAAATGAATGTGGGTATCAATATGGAAAAATAAAAATAAGAGAATGTGCATTAATGAAATATATATTTATATTAGCTTTTTTAGTACCTCTCAAATATTACTATATCATTTATATATGGTTACTAATTGAATTTTTAGCATCCTTTGATATTAAATATTCATTCGTTTATCTAATAATTATAAGTCTTCCTTATTTTATAAAATATAATTTTATGAAATATTATTAGTATGGCATATCTTAACAGAGTATGTGATAAAGTGTATGTTGTTAATTTAGAAAAAGATAAAGAAAGGTTACATGCATTCAATAGTTGTATGGAGAAAAATAATATAAAGTATGAAAGGGTTAATGCAATTGAAGGAAAAAAGATTCAGCGCAGTGATAAGTTATCTGAATATTGTAATACGTTTTGTACGGATGGCATGAAAGGTTGTGCGTTATCGCACAGAAGTATATGGGAAAATATGATTGAAAAAGGATATACAAATGTAATGGTATTTGAGGATGATGCTCTTATAGATTATAACTTCGATCGTAAATTTCAAGATATATGGAATCATTTACCTAGAGATTATGATATTGTATATTTTGGTTGTTTATTTGGCTGCGGCGATGATGCGGTATCAAATACAGTTTTTAAAAAGATATCAGGGATTGAAACAGAAGAAATTAATGAATTTGTTCAAACTAGTCAAGGCTCTGTTGGAACACATGGGTATATGATATCATTGGAGGGTGCTAAAAAATTTGCAGACAAACCAATTAATTGGCATATTGATAACCAAATTCTAACTTGGATTAAAACATATAATTATACTGCGTATTCTGTAAATAATAATATGGTTGAAACATCACAAGATAATGGTAGTTTAGGAGATACATACCCTTTATTATTAAATTCAGTATTGAAAAAAATTAACATGAATAATTTAAAAAATCCTGCTACATTGGATTGGTCATTGGGTGAAAATCATATAAAACTTGGTTTTTTTAATATTAATACATTATTAATTTTATTAATAATATTTGTTTCTCTATTACCTATCAAATATTATTGGATTATAGCCTTATGGTTAGCTACAGAGTTATTAATAAGTTTAGATATGACTAATACTATACGCTATATTATATTATTAGGAATACCTATGGGCCTAAAAACATATATATTAAATATGAATAGAACATGATAATTCACAATAATATTGGCTATTTATCTAATGTAATTCTTACAGATTTATCTATGAATACTATTGATTTATTCATGAATATTATTGTACAAACAGAAACATTACTGAGAATAATTGATAAAAATTTAGCAAAGTATTATGCCACTAAATCTGGGATTTTAACTTTTATACTTTACTATAAAACAAGCACAGATTTTGATTATATATATAATCTATGTGAACTATGGAAACCTAGAAATCTTAGAATACAATATATTGGTAATGTATTCTTAGAAAATAATGCATCTATAATGGCTTCTTTAACAGCAACAATTCCTAAAGTTCATGGCGGCAACTATAATTATGCAGATGTTAATTTTGTTATTTAGGCATGATTTAATAAATTAGGCTGCAATAGAATCATTGCAAATACAAATATTAACAATATTGTATAAACAAATAATTCTGTTATTTTATATTTATTTGAAACATAATCAATTACAATATAGGCGATACCCCATATTGCAATCCACCATAATTGTACAAGAGTAATATACCATATTATTTCTAGATTAATATAACTTTCAAACATCTATATAAATAAAAGATTATATATAATTGAAGATGAATTCTTTTGTATTTGTTCATTTAATGGGCGGAATGGGAAATCAAATGTTTCAATACGCTGCCGGTTTACTACAGAAGAAAGTTACAAATGGAAAATTATATTTACAAAAGGCCGTAGAGAATCCGCACGATATTATTGATTATAGAAATATGCTATTTACAAATGGTGAAAAGTATGATAATACTCTACCTTATCATATTTCATTATATCAAAATGATGGTTTTGCATCTTGGAATCCAGATGATTATAAATTCCCTATAGTATTACTATTCGGTTATTTTCAAAACTATTCTGTACTCAGCCCTATATTACCAGAGTTCCGTAATCATATGTTGGAAAAATTAAGTGAACAACGTAGATATATGTCTAATAAATACCCTACCTCTGCATCGGGATTTATTCATGTAAGACGTGGCGACTATGTTAAATTAGGTTGGGAATTAGATAGTGTAGAATATTATAAGAAGGCAATAGACATGTTTGATATAAAAAGATGGTACGTTGTATCAGATGATATAGAGTGGTGTAAACAAAACTTTAGTGATAATTGTATAATTCTTGAAGAAACAAACCCTATATTAGTGATGGCTTTAATGAGTTTAATTACAGATGCTGCCATTATTGCTAACAGTACATTCAGTTGGATGGGTGCATATTTAGGATGTGGATTAAAACCAAATAGTGTTATCTACCCTAACCACTGGATTAAAACTGGAACTCCCGATTTATTTCCAGAAACATGGGTGGGGATATAATTTTTTTAAAAAATAATCATATTAAAAAATGAAAACAAATCCACAAGGGTTTTTAGAACTAAATAACTTTCCTAATTTAAGAAAAGTTCATGCGGACCCTCCAATATATGTTGTAGAAAACTTTATTTCAGCTCAAGAATGCGACTACATTATGAAAATATCAGAGCCAAAACTCGAAGTATCTCATGTTGTTGATAAAGTGACTGGACAAGGAGTACCTCATCCATCACGTACAAGTTTATCATGCTATCACGGCTATACTTTAAAGTGGCTGATATCACGGGTAGAACGTTTAACTGGAGTTCCCCAGAATTTTCAAGAACCTACACAAGTTGCAAGATATCATACTGGTCAATTTTATCATTCGCATCAAGACGGTCTTGATAAAATAGGACATGATGGACAGAGGATTGGAACTGTTCTAATTTATTTAAATGATGTAACAACTGGAGGAGCTACATATTTCAATACATTAAAGGTCCGAGTGAAACCTAAAAAAGGTACTGCTCTAATATTCTTTCCATCAAAAATGGATAGTACAATTGATGAACGCTATTTACATACAGCAGAAGATGCTTCCGATACAAAATGGGTTTCTCAAATTTGGTTGCGGAATAAACAGTATTCAAATTAATATGTATTTTTTAGTATGCCATGTTCATGTTTAATTCCAATGCCAGATTTTCCAATAAATGCTGAATGGGGTCCAATTATTTGGAAAATTTTACATGGATTAACTTTAAAATATGGAAAGCTAATGTCGCCTACTTATGCAAAAGAACAAATAATGTTTTGGATTAATTATATACATGAAACAGAGTATATTTTACCATGTAAAGAATGTAAAGCACATTATAAAGAATATTTATCAAAACATAACCCTAATATAATAAGAACACTTTCATCTGACCAACAAAAATTATGGGTTCAGAACTTTTTTTTTAATCTTCATAATGAAGTGAATCTGCGTAATAATAAACCATTATTTGAGTTTCAAATGTTAGAGTCGACATATAATAATGTTAACTATACTTTTGAAATTAAGCATTATGAAAAACTATTAAAAATTATATTTCAATATAATGAAGTCACAATATTATCTTGGATGAAATGGGTTAAAAGTTTTCGTAGCATTGCTGGTATATATGGTATTACATAGTTGAAAGAACTACTATAATATTAATAAATATAAATGCAACCAGAATATTATACAGAATATAATGAGGTAGCGTTTTATCACTATATCTCTCAACTTCATCTTCTAGCTTTTTAATCCGATTTAAATAATACTCTTCATCAATATTACTATCTTCTTCAGAATACGTAAGTTTAGAGTTTTCATTTTTATAAAATGGAACCTCTTTCACTTCAAACCCTTCTAATATTCTAGATGCTTCATGCGCTTGATGCTCATCTTCGTAGACACCATGGATAAAATCATTTGTAACATTATATAGAAGATATACCATTCTTTTTTATAATATTATTTTAACACAATAAATATTCAATTTTTATTGAAATATAGGCCTATAATATCCACTTAATTGTAAGAGAATATGAAGAATCATAAATTTCACTGCAATTAATCCTAATCCAAGGATGTCCTTTTTACTAATATTATTTCCACGAAGATAATATAAAACTAATATTGCTAATGTTGGAAGAATACCCATAGCAAGAATTTCTGCGAAAAACTTTAAAGGATTCTGTATAATATATTCATAATCATGAATTACTACAGACATTCCTGATAATGTGACAATAGAACCGATAATTACAATAATAATAATAGCATTTAATAATACATTGTTATTAATACCAAAAATAGTTGCTACATAATCATTAACTTTACCATACTTTGTAAATAAATATGCTGTTACTAAACCAATAAATAAACCTACAACAATCGGGGCGATAAATTCTCTTGTTATATCCATCTAATATAATATACTATTAAAACCCAAGTCCTTTCATTGCGCTCATTAAATCATCCATGCTAGAATCATTCTTTACATTTAATTTTTTAATCATTGATGTTAGACCACCTAATCCATTATTCGCATTCTCTACAGCCATGTTATTTGCTCTTTGTTTTTTTGTAAATCTTTCAATTAAATCATCAGCAATCATAGTTTGAACGATTGTAATATTTGTACGTAGTTCTCCATTTATATTGTTTTTATGTTCTTTTTCATCTAAATTGTTTATGAGATTCACATACAGCTCAATAGTATCATGGCTATTTATAGTCTTATCATCTAATACATTATATACATCATGATATTCATTTTGTATTTCAATTAGTATATTCTCATTTAATTTATTTTCTATTTCAGCTACAAACTCTCCAAATTTGTCATCTCCTTGTGGTTCATTCCTTATAACTGATTCAAAATATTTCTTAAACACATTTAATACTTTTCTATATCCTTTCTCAATATTCTTAGGATTTTTCTTTTTACTGAGATTTTTGAAAATTCTTTTCTTTGTTAAAGCAAAAATTCTGTTCTTATTTAACGATTTCTTTTTTAATGTTTTAGTTCTAGAGCCACCTTTTTTATCCATCTATTAGTAGTATGGAATATAAAGAAACTGATGTAAAAAATTTAATTGCAATTGGATATTTATCTGGAGTTGTAGATGCTTTTGGTAAAAGTATGAATATAACTTCAGATGATATGAAAAGTCGCATGATGAAATCAAATACCATCAGAAGTACTTTAGTAGATGATTTAAGTAATATTGATGCTGTAGAGTTAATTAAAAGTGGTAAAAATATAGCTTCGGGAGTTTTATCCGGCCACAGCACTACGACAAGTTCCGAGCCGCACAGTGATACTCTTTTTCAAAAGGCAGAGCATGCTATTGAAGGTTTATTTCATAGAGAACCTACACATGAAGAGCATCATGAGTCAATGCCAGCAATGCAAGAGCATCATGAGTCAATGCCAGCAATGCAAGAGCCAATAGTACCACCAGTAATGCAAGAGCCAATAGTACCACCAGTAATGCAAGAGCCAATAGTACCACCAGTAATGCAAGAGCCAGTAGTACCACCAGTAATGCAAGAGCCAGTAGTACCACCAGTAATGCAAGAGCCAGTAGTACCACCAGTAATGCAAGAGCCAGTAGTATCACCAGTAATTCAAGAGCCAATAGTACCACCAGTAATGCAAGAGCCAGTAGTATCACCAGTAGTACCAAATGCTTCAGTGATACACCCTATGAATCAAGCCGCACCACCACCTGTTTCTATGGGTGGTAGAAAAAAGAACAAAACAAAGAAGAGAAAAACAAAGAAAACAAAGAAAACTAGAAAATAACAATTTAATATAGGATGTTATTTGTAGTTATAACAATAACTATATTATTATATATATTAATATATAATAATTTAAGAATTACTGAAAATTTCGATAATAGTATTGACAATATTAGATTTGGTTATGTAATTAATTTAGATAGTCGCACAGATAGATTAAATGCTATTATAAAGAAATTTGAAGCACATAATCTACCATTATATCGTATTCCGGCAATTAAAGATGCGATTGGTTGGAAAGGATGTGCGTATTCGCATATAAGTGTGATTAAAATGGCAAAGATTTCAAATCTACCATCTGTTCTTATACTTGAAGATGATTGTAAACCAAATATTAATTTTAAACAATGGTTTGCTATTCAAGATTGGCTAGAAAAGCATAGAGATAAATGGGATATTTTTACAGGTGGCAATAATTATTATGGATTTAATTCAAATGATAAACAAAGTATCAAACCCATATGTAATTTGAAAGATTCTGTTAAACTCTATTATACAAAACTAACTGCATTACACTTCTATTATGTTAATAGCAGTGCATATGATAAATTGTTAGAGTATGAAGAGTATTTGAATAAGCATCCAAATGAATGGATGCCAGTTGATTTTTGGCCCGATAAAAAGTCTTTAAAAATAATAACATGCTCTCCATTCTTAGCAGTGCAAGAAGTTGATTATAGTGATATTGATGGCACACAGAAGGACCCGAATGCTATGTTTGAAGCATCAGAATCTATTATTAAGACAGTGAATAATGAATCTATATGTGAGCCATTTCAAAATTATAAAACAAAGCTATATTCTCCTATCTAGAAAATAATAATTTAATATAGGATGTTATTTATAGTTATAACAATAACAATATTATTATATATATTAATATATAATAATTTAAGAATTACTGAAAATTTTGATAATATTAGATTTGGTTATGTAATTAATTTAGAAGAACGTACAGATAGATTAGAATCCATAATTAAGAATTTTGAATCACATAATATAGAATTATATCGTATTCCGGCAATTAAAGATACTATTGGCTGGAAAGGATGCGCTTATTCTCATATAAGTGTGATTAAAATGGCGAAAGTTTCAAATCTACCATCTGTTCTTATACTTGAAGATGACTGTAAACCCAGTGTAAATTTTAAAGAATGGTTTGAAATTCAAGACTGGCTAGAAAAGCATAGAGATAAATGGGATATATTCACTGGTGGAAATCCTATATATGGATGGGATTCTAGTGAAACTACTATAAAACCAGTGTGTAAATTAAATAATAATATTAAATTCTATTATACAAGCCTATCAGCATTGCACTTCTATTATATTAATAGCAAAGCATATGATGCAATGTTAGAATATGAAGAATATTTGAATAATAACTCTAATGAATATACTCCAATAGATTCATGGCCAGATAAGAAGAGATTAAAAGTAATAACATCTACCCCTTTCTTAGCTACGCAATATACTAGTTATAGTGATATAGAAGGAGGAAATAGAGATTATAGTCATGGATTTAATTTATCAGAATCTATTATTAGTACTGTAGATAATGAATCTATATGTGAGCCATTTCAGAACTTTACAGTAAAAGCATATTCTGGAATATAACCTGAAGATTCTGGTAGTCCATTACCCAACTTATATGGATAAATAGCAATATGATTTGGATTATTATTGTGGGCAAAATAAGAACCCCAATGACTAAATGTGCTATTTGCTACAATAGAACCTTTTAAACAATTTGACATTACATATAGATTTTCTAATTCATCTATTTCTTCGCAATAACTACAGTTTGGTAGTAACTGTTTTGCAAATTCTATGTCATCACTCAATACTATTAAATCTGAGTTACTTGGTATAAGTTTCATTGCATTGTTATAGTAGGACGCAATATCAATTTGATGATGTGCTAGAAACCTATAATCTCCTAAACGGATATGGATAAAGAACAAGTTTTCTTTATACTGTAAATATTTCTTATTTAAATATAATAAACGTTCTTTTGAAATACAATTTTCAAAATTAGGTTTAATAGTTGTAGAGCTAAAATACTTAAAATTCTGGCGATAGCCACGAATAACAAGAGGTCCTTCTTTATATTCTAAGTCATTATAATTATATATATCTTCTCCATCTTCTAAAATCTCGCTCCAAGAATTATCTGTTTCAAGAACTTCTACTTCTGGAAATAGTTTGAAAATATTCTCAAACTTTCCATGCCCTGTTTTCCGAGTTCTCGGAAGAAAGAAGACTAACTTCTTCTTATACTTTTCTGCATAGGCTTTAGCACAAGCATATTGAAAGATTCTATTGCCTAGACCGTCCGCTAAACAAGGTGCAACCCAGTTCATATAGAATATCTTACTATTTGTTTTTAAACTATGTTTTAAAAAATTGATTCATATACTTCTTTCAGAAGTAGTAATAATTAATTTTTTAAATTGTGTAGCAATTTAAAAAATTGATTTTCGTGGCCGGTATATTTTAAACAACCACCATGACACCCTCAATCTTTCCAAGAGCCTTTATGCATTACAAGCCAAGAAGTAAAAAGATTTCCGGTGTAATTTTAATTAGTAAGA